>Ga0265295_1002836_pt1 | contig 26376 bp, 23 predicted proteins | sample Munlansysbiofilm_FD_192503 | JGI IMG/M metagenome (GOLD analysis project Ga0265295, IMG submission 192503) | Leachate microbial communities from a municipal landfill in Southern Ontario, Canada - Methane capture system biofilm | ecosystem: Engineered > Solid waste > Landfill > Unclassified ... | reverse complement strand
TGTGAGGATCTCCCTCATTTCCTGGTTGCCCTTATAGGTGAGCGGCCCTGCAAAGGATATGAACATACCCTTTGAGACGGCCAGCAGGGCAAGGTCCTTTGACCCCTGGAAGCAGTGCATGATGCCCCTCCTGGCAAAGGTGCGACCCGCAAGCGAGCAGGCCATCTCGCCATCTGCTTCCCGGCTATGGATGATGACAGGCAGCTTTCGCTGCTCTGCCATATCCATCTGGGCGACAAACAGCTCCCTCTGGGATTCCTTTGTGCCGTAGCCCCAGTGGTTGTCCAGCCCGATCTCCCCGATGGCGCACACCTTGTGCTGGGAAAGCAAGGATCCGAGAGCCCCAAGTTGTTCCTGTACTGGCCTTTGCCCATCGGCTACTCCCCACGGTCCGATGCCCGCGCTGAGGTGGATGGTGGGGTAGGGAGCAAGAAGGGAAGAGCGAAGGGGAAGGTCATCGCTTCTGATGCCGATGTCGATGCCTTGCATGGAGTGCTCATGCATCTCGTTGAGCAACTCGGTGATGGCGACACCTTTTTCCTGCATTGCTAGCAGGTGGAAGTGGGAGTCTATCAAGCCTGGGGGGATGTGGTTCATGTGAAAAGGTATACTAAAGATAGGCCACTCTTTCAAGGTTTGGGGTACAAGATCCTAAAGGGGGCGAAGGGTACCACCCCCCTTGCTCTTGACCTCGCCCGCTCTTCCCACCAAGATACATGGGATACGAGAGGAGAGAGTGTGAAGATATTCAAGCAAAGGCCGGGCAGGAAATCCTTCCCCCAGATGGTCCGTGACCGTGACAGTACCGAAATAGTGCACTACCTGCTGCGTCTGATAGTCATTCTCGTCATGGTCAACCAGCTGTTCGACCGCAACTATGAGAACGTGTTCTTCTGCCTTTTGGCCATACTGCTGTTTGCGATCCCCTCCTTTATCGAGACCCACACCCGCATCGACATCCCTCCGGCCTTGGAGAACTCCATCCTGTTCTTTATCTTTGCCGCCCAGATCCTAGGGGAGATGCGCTCCTACTACGTGGCCTATCCCTTCTGGGATACTATGCTGCACACGGCCAATGGCTTTCTTGCAGCGGCAATCGGGTTCTCGCTGGTGGAGATACTCAACCAGAGCGAGAAGGGGACGTTCCGCCTCTCGCCCTTTTTCCTGGCTGTGGTCGCCTTCTGCTTTTCGATGACCATCGGGGTCCTCTGGGAGTTTTTTGAATACTTCATGGATATGGTGGTTGGTACGGATATGCAAAAGGACACCATAGTGCACACCATCAGATCGGTGATGCTCGACCCTACAAACACCCAAAAGGTGATTACCATTGAGAATATCACCGAAGTGAGCGTCAACGGCAAGGACCTGGGTCTGGGTGGTTACCTGGATATCGGGCTGCACGATACCATCAAGGATATGTTTGTCAACTTCATCGGGGCCCTGGTCTTCTCCGTAGGTGGTTACTTCTATGTGAAGAACCGCAAGAAGTCATCCTTTGTCATGCACTTCATCCCTACCTTGCAAGCTGATGGGCATAAGGATGAGATTCCCAGGCAGAGCAAGGTGACAAACAGCAGGACAAAGATGCGCCGGCTCGCAAGGGCACAGCGCAGGGCTGAGAGGGCTCTTGTCAAGATGACAGAAAACAAGATGAAAAAACCGAAGAAGCATCAGAGAAAGAACACATGAGGCAAACACGGCCATAGGGAGACCCGATGCCTCTGTATGGACTTGTTCAAGCGGGGACGTGTGATAGCCTTGCAGAGCAAGGACTGGGCGTACCTTGTCGCTTGCAAAACCGACGTCCCACTCCCTTGTCAGGTTGTAGAAGTCCAGTGTTGCAATGCCATAGCCATAGAAGCTTCTCTTATGCAAGAGCAGGATACCTATAGTCAAGAAGATCGCTTGGTTCACGATAGGGTGAACTTTCCGGCAGTGTCTGCATCTGTTTTCCCTTCATAGGGCAGCAGGTTCTCCTCATCCAGGCCCCGGTGCATGACACTGGATGAAACCATGATAGGGCATATGTTCCTACGATTAAGTACCAGTAGTAACAAATTTATTACCAATAGCGATAGTAGATTTGCAAAACAACAGAGGGCGCAATATTAGTGAGAATCCAGATGTTTCATGGTAGTATTATCCATCTGTATTCACAAGGAGCGCCTCTATGGAGAGAACCGCACTGATCTATTATTCCCTTGATGGCAACACTCACCTCATCGCCCAGAAAATGAGCAAGCAGCTAGGTTGCCCCGTCATACGCCTGAAGCTCCAAAAGGAGTTCTCAACAACAAACAAGTTCCTCAAGTTCTTCTGGGCAGGACAAAGCTCTGTCTTTTGCACCAAGCCCCCCTTGGCAAACAAGGCGATAGACCTCAAGGCGTATGATACGCTGGTCATTGCAAGCCCCGTGTGGGCCGGGAGCGTCAGCTCCCCTGTACGATCCTTCCTGAGCAGCTATGCCATCGAGGGAAAGGACGTCTATCTGGTGGCCAACAGTGGAGGAGGGCAACATGAGAAGTGCCTTTCCACTATGAGAAAATTACTGCCAAAAAGCACTGTCCGCAAGGAGATAGGCTTTGCTTTGGTTACCAAAGAGACCTATCCCACCCATAAGCAGAGGCTTGAGGCTTTCTGTAAAGAGATTCTTGACCGGAAGTAACGATGCAATACGGTACTACAAAAGCCAGTAGCTTTCAGCAGACAATAAAACAACACAGAAAAGCCGGGTATCAGCAACACCTCTTGCAGGATGGCGCTCCTGCTAGAGGTGTTGCTGTGTATCGTTGAATGCAGGTTGATATAGAACTTTTTCTCGCAAAATACTCCTTGTTGGTGTAGAATCCCAGTAAGGAAGAAGGAGCATGGCATGGAATACGACGTTCTGGTCATCGGTGGTGGTCTCAGTGGATTGGCAGCGGCCTCCCTGCTTGCAAAGAGGGGGCTTCGCGTTGGTGTTGTTGACAAGGGCTACCAACCTGGTGGCTCGTGTGGGGCTTTCAGGCGGGGAAGTGCTACCTTTGACCAGGGATCCTCTATGTTGTATGGCTGGGGGGAGAGGGGGTTCAATGCTCACCGGTTCGTATTCAATGCCTTGGAAGAGCCTATAGACATCATCAGGCATGAGCTTCTCTATGCGGTTCATTTCAAAGGTAGGAAGATCAGCTTCCACACCGACATCGATGCTTTCATCGAAGAGCTCGCCCTTGCGTTTCCCACGCAAAGGGCGAGCATCCAGCGGTTCTACCATGACATGGAGAAGATCTACACCCACGTCATGGTGGAGAACCCCTCCTATGGCACCCCTGATGAACAGGATAAGATAGAGGGCCTGAAGGCGCTGCTACGCCATCCCATCTCGTACGCCAGATTCCTGGGCTACCTGAACAAGGGTGCCAGGACGCTGCTTGAGAAGTATTTCACCGACCCCGATATCTTCAATTTCTTTGACAAGCTGACCTCAACCTACTGCTATGCAACTGTAGAGGAGGCCCCAGCCATCCTGGCAACGGTGATGTTTGTCGACAACCATATAGGGGGCAGCTACTATCCTGCAGGGTCAACACTGTTCTTGAGTGGAAAGCTGGAAAAAAGCATTGAGGAGCATGGAGGGACCATGATCATGGAGCGGGAGGTGAAGGCCATCCTGTTTTCCGGAGGAAAACCCAATGGGGTCCTTCTGGATGATGGAAGAGAGCTCCATGCACAAGAGCTAGTCTATTCGGGTACTGTCTGGAACCTCTATGACAAGCTTATTCCCAAGGAAGAGACAACAGAAGCAGAGAGGACATGGGCAGCAAGTCAAGTCCCTACCTACCCCAGTGTGGTGCTCTACACCACAGTCAGCAGAGATGCCATCCCCTCTGACATGCAACCCATTGAGATGCTGGTGGGCAATCCCAAGGAGCTTGATGAGAGTGAGGTCACCATATACAGCCCGAGCATCGATGACCGAAGCATTTGCTCAGAAGACGAGCATGTCCTGATGGCCATCGGGCCAAGTTTTAGAAACTGGAAGGATGCTGATGATGAGACCTATGCAAGGATGAAGGAGCAGGAGAAGGAGCGCCTTATCCAGGTCATAGAAAAGCGCATACCCGGCTTCAAGGAGGCCATAACCTTCAGCGAGGTGGCCACCCCCCGTACCATCGAGCGCTACACGATGAAAAATGGAGGCTCTGTTGCCGGGCCGAAGATGATGCTCGGCCAGCACATGTTCAAGAGGATGCACACCAGGACCCGCTGGGATTCCCTGTACTGCTGCGGTGAGTCGACGGTGATGGGAACAGGAACTCCCACTGTAACGGTTTCAGGGGTCAGTGCCGCCAATGCCATACTTAAGAAGCGTAATTTGCAGCCTTACCTCTACGACAAGGAGCAAAAGCAGTATGTGAACCTGATAGATCCCCCCTTCACCAAAGAACAGCTGTTTGGCGACAGGAGGTTCACTGAGAACAAGATCAGGGAAAAGGCCTCCCACTGTCTTTTCTGTGAGAAGCCTAAGTGCAGCAGTGACCTGGACATCAGGGGCATCATGCGTCGTGTCATGGTAGGCAATGTTGAGGGAGCCAAAAGGCTTGCAGAAAAACAAGAGACAACAGTAGAAACCCTGGAAACCTGTCAGAAACAGTGCATTCAGAGTGAGCAGACAGGAAGACCTGTAGAGATTAAAGAGGTCTTCTCCTATCTGCAGCAGAGGTAAGAAAGGATAAAAGAAAGTGAAAGCGATAGGGCTTATATCTCAATAGCTGTTGGGATGTACCCTCCGGTGGTCCGAAAAATCCCTCCATCCCGGATGTGCTGTTGCACTTTTTTCTGTAAGTTCGTACCAGGCTTCCAAGCCAGCACATCGCTATGTGTTGCACCAAAGCCAAAGACCCGCTCATAGATTTGGGCGGTGGTAAATGAAATGGGAAACTTATGGAATCGGTTCATGAAACGGCAGATGTTTGATTCTGCAGGCAACACCATCGATAGTTCTGGATCAAGCAGCCAGGAGTCACAAACAAACAGGGTAGGACTGAACATCCCTTGAGCCAATGAAAAGGATGCATCTACCAAGGAGGGGGTCAGGGGCCCCCCCTCTGGTATGTGTACTGCAAGGATCGGAGTGTCCTGGGTACATATGGGCTTGAGGGAAGAGAAAGGGACAGAAACAGCAGCCCTTGATATGCTTCCCTTCTTCTGGTCGACCTCATGGGCAGAGAGCATACCATCAGAAATAGAGCTCCTAGTGGTCCAAGAGCCTGCTTCATGATCAATGCCAATATACCCCTCAGCGTTACATACGAGATTTTCCCGGGCAAATGTCCTGTACGTCAGGCTATGCATATCATGGTAGATGGAGTGAGGGAATCGAAAGGATCCCTGCTCGAACTGCAGGCGGCCCAACCTGAGCACCTTTGCACAGAGGTGGCGGCATATCCATCCATACCGGTCAAGACCGGTAGCACCAGAGTGCTGCTCCTCATAGGTCTTCACCCAGATGGCTATATCAGCGAGGGTAGCCTGTCTAACTGTTTCTGCTATACCCAAACGATCATAGAGTGCACCTATAGCAGGATAGAGGCTGTAGATGAGAACCAAGGGGTAGAGAGGCCCGAGCTCCTTGAAACCTTGGTCGAATAAAACAAATAAGGCTCTGTTATCCTGCTTTCCAAGGGGGACCAAAGCTTGCCTGACCAAGGAGAGATGCAAGGGGTGATCCTTGAGTCTGTCAGAGCAGCTACGTATCAGATCAATCTGGTTTTGCGTAAGGGCAGTATCATCTGCAAAGGCTTTCCACATGGGTAGAGCATGGAGGAGCAGCGGTAAGGAGTCAAGGGGGCTGACATCCCAAAAGGGTTCTTATGTGAAGAGAGGAAGGATTGCTTGATTCTCACTACGGCATTTTCCTGGATAATCTCAAGTTTCAGAGGGGATCCAAATCAGCCCTTATGATCTCATATTCCAATATCACTGTATGGCTCTTAATCCCCCTTTTATAAAAAACTCCTTCACGAAAACTGCTTTTTGAGTTTTGTTCCATGTGATCAGTTGTGCAGTGGAAAGACACGCATTGGGAAGTGGCTCTATGGTCAGCACCATTACCTATGTGGGAATACCTTCGGGTGATATGTGAAGAGGTACGATTTTGTTCATCGGCACCACCTCATGAGTCTATTCGACACGTTTTGCAATTGGATAGTCGCCCAAGGCGTACTGCAATAACCCGGGCTGTTTGCCAGCTATCCTAGCCTACAACTCCTTCGATGTCCTGATATTAGAGTCCTTCAGAGCAAAAACTAAAGAATGACTGTACTAACAGCGCTGATTGCTATAATCGAATGTGTATATGGAACCGTGATTAAATCGGTCCTTGCCTATCCAATACATCAAACACATTACAAAGGATTGCTCCATGCTCTTTTGCCTTGGGAATCTTCTATTTCAAGCCGAAGATATGAAGATTTCGCCAATGGAGAATCAGGGTCTAAAGAGAAACTGAACGACTGGAGTGTCTCTCCCTCCGCAGCTATCACTCTATCTCCTTTGTAGCCTTCACCTACAAGCCACGCACGTTGAATGGGTGAAGTCTTGCACCTGATTGATGTTTCATCAGTAAAAATACTATGGAATTCAGGTCCTGTCGTTGCATAGAAGTTCCCATCCTGCAATGCCTTGAGAATATCCTTGTCACTCAATACCGGTGCTTGAACCATAATCCATCCTCCTTTCCATCCAGGATGTTGTGGAAGAAGGTGTGCATCATCGGCAGAAATCCCCATTAGGTCCAATCCTTGGAAAAGAGCTCCATCCCAATAGGGAAGGGACGTGCTTTTACCATTCAGATGGGCACATACATGATTGTAAACCTCGATTGCATGGAAAGGGTATTTTTTAACATCTTCCATATGGTTTCCCGACCAATAGGGGTGGGCGAGTATCAGGTAGGCTCCCTTATGGATGAGGGTATCCATGGTTTGACTAAGATTTTCAGTAACATCCATCTGGTCGAATGTTCCCAGTGCTACAACATGATAGTAATGGTTGGAGTCATCAGTTCCATCAATTTCAATTCCATCCAATACAAGCAATCCATTATCATTTTCAATCATCTCTTGCTTACGGAAGGCATGCCAGTGATCTGTTATCGCAACAAAATCATAACCTGCCTGTGCATAAAGAGCTGTTACCTCACTAGGTGTCAAACCTCCATCAGAAAGAGTCGTATGTGTGTGAGTATTCCCTTTAAACCAATTGTCTTTCCCTGTATAGCGATGTTTCATTGTAGGATCTCCTTCTCATATCCATAACTATATGAAATCTTGAACAGAATTGCTACGAACATCCGAAGATTGTTCAGTACGACAATAAGATTTTTCAGTTACAACCCATGCCGATTATCCTATGATTCAAAGTAAGCATACCATTGTCATAATGCTATTACACTGTGAAAAGGAGTAGTGATGAGCAAGAAACCCTCTGACTTCCGTTACAATACAGGATCATCAGCAGTTCCATGGGCAGCTGTTGGAGAATCATATAAAGCTGAAGATATTTTGGAAGTTGTTAGTTTCCTGCTGCAAGGTGATGGTGTGGAATATACCAGTGCCTTGGAGAAGGTGGGAACAGCAATTAAGGAACTCTCCACGATAGGAATATCTCCTGGAAAACTATCTTTAGGAGAACGTGTTTCGGCGTTGGAACAGATGATTGATGCATATCTAGGTGTTGAGGAGAGTACGTTTCTTACCAGTGCTACTGCTGGATTCGAGATTGCTTTCAGATATGCTAATTTGCAAGCTGGTGATGAAGTGCTCATTCCAGCAATTACCTTCATAGCCACCATGGCATATCCTCTGGCTGTCGGTGCTAAAGTTGTATTTGTAGATGTGGATCCAGTCACTTTGAATATGGATCCTGCTGATATGGAGCGCAAGATAACAAGTAGAACCAAAATGGTAGTCCCTGTGCATATCGGTGGATATCCTGTCGATATGGATCCAGTCATGGAGATTGCGCACAAGCATGGTGTCCTGGTTCTTGAGGATGCGGCCCATGGATTCGGCGGCACATATAAGGGTCGGAAACTAGGAACCATAGGTGATTTTGGAGCATTTAGTTTCCATGAGGTAAAGAACGTGACGTCATTTGGGGAGGGAGGTATTCTTGTTTCAAACCTGCCTTTCCGTCATGAAATGAAGAAAGCTCGATTTCTTGGATTGGATATGTCCAGAGCCATTGATGATTGGTTGTATGATGTGATTGCCCTTCAAGGTCAGAATGGTTTGTTTGTTGCAAACAACTCATCTAGTACTGAACTTCAGGCTGTTGGATTAATGAGTCAGTTGAAGCGCTATGATAAGATCCTTGAGGAACGATACCAGAATGTTTGCTATGTAAATGAAAGACTTAAGGGATGTGATGCAATTACGGTACAACCTGTTGGTTCAGATGGGACCAACCCCACCTATCATCTATACTTATTGCAAGTGGATCCTATTAAGGCTGGAGGGGATGTACGGGTGTTGCGGCGTAAGCTTGCAGAAAAGAGTGTTACTACCATACCTCATTTTGCTCCGATGTACCGTTTCACACTCATGAAGCAATTGGGGTATGATGTAGAGGAAGCTGCTCGGTCCTGCCCTGTCTCCGAGGATGTTTTTCTCCACCGCTTCACACATCTACCCATTTATGACCTTACTCACGAACAACTGGATTATATGGTTGATTCAATTCTCGTCTCCATAGATGAGATGCAAAGGGGAGTGTGATTCAAATATGGAAAGTCCATCACCTGCTTTGACACCTAGAAAACGAATTCTCATGGCTTTCGATCATCAGAAAGCCGATAGAATCCCTGTATTCGATGTTGCCAACAATCCTGAATTATTCAAGGAAATGATTGGAATGGAGAATCCCTGGTCGGATGGTGCCCCAACGGTTCTGTTGGCTAAAAAGCTTGGGTTGGATGCTGCAATGGTTCCTGTTAGAAACTACACAGCCTTGATTCCACGACCTGAATTCTGGACTGGACCTTCGAGTTTTAAGGATCGTTTTGGTGTAGGTTATACGGTATCGGAAACATCCTGGCCTTTGGGGATGCCTACCATCGAGCCTGCTCTGGACAGAGAGTTCTTAGATGTTATCCGGCATGCAGTTATTACAAACGACGATTTTGATCCGATTGAAGATGCTGTACGGGCAGGGCATACGGCCTCTTTTGATGAGATTGCAGTTTTTGCCGGGGTGCGAAGTGCATTCAGTTTTCTAACTGTAAGCGCTGGACTTGTAGGAGTCTCGTTGCTGATTTACGAAGATCCTGACCTCCTGCATGAACTTGTTGAGGCTGCCACTGATTACTGGACCCAGGTCGGGCTTCGGGCGATTGAGCTTGGGGTGGATGCGCTCTATGTGGCAAATGATATGGGAATGAATGGATCCACACTTATTTCCCCAACACATCTGCGAGAGTTTTTTCTTCCTGCCTTTGCCAGGCAGTGTACCGTCTGGAAAAAGGCTGGAGGAAGAGTAATCCTTCATTCCTGTGGAAATATTGAAGCAATTCTCCCCGATCTTGCAGCTATGGGTTCTCATGGCTTGGGAGGGTTCGATGGGCTGAACAATCTCCAGTCACATGCAGGAATGAACATTGCTTCTGTTAAAGAACGGTACGGACGGCAATGGACACTCATTGGAAATGTCGATGCTACTACTGTAATGACTTCTTCGCGCTTGGAAGATATCGATGAAGCTATTCTTTCTGTTATCCAATGTGCGGGAGATGAAGGTGGTTTGATTCTTGCCACTGACCACTCCTTCCATAAAGGCATTCCTATTGAAAATGTTCTCCATTTTATTGAACGCGCAAAAACAATGGGCAGGTATTCCTCAGGCCTATCAGACAGAGAGAAAAAGACATGTATGGAGGGTAGTGTATGAGGGGACGGGAAAGAGTGCTCAACATTGTCAGAGGGCTTTCAGTGGATTATCCTGTTGCAGCTCCATATATGGGAAACTTTGCAATTCGCGCTGCTGGGAAAAATCTTTCAGAATGCTACCAACATGGGCAAGCTCTTGCAACTGCTCAACTCACCGCCTGGGACATCTTCCAGCAGGATGTCATTGTTGTTCAATCTGATAATTATTATATGGCCGAAGCCTTCGGAGCTACTGTGGAGTATGCAAGGAATGCTATGCCAATTCTGCACGGGGCTGTTATTGAACACCCCGGTGATGTTAAGAAACTTGAACCTGTAAATCCGCGTACTGATGGTCGAATGCCGGTATATATCGAAGCGATCGCACGAATATCTGATAAAGTTGGAGACCAAGCAGCAATCAGGGGATGTGGAACCGGTCCCTTTGTACTTGCTGGGCACTTATGTGGTATCGAACGGTTGCTCATGTGGATGATTGAGACAGATAATGGGTTGGAGGATCATTCGGATGCTTTGCACAGATTGTTCTCCGTAGGGTTGGAAACTCTCATTCAGTTTGCAACGGCTCAACTCGAAGCAGGTGCTACAATCATACAATTGGCTGACTCGTTGGCCTCATTGGCTGTTATTTCACCTGAAATGTTCCGAAAGTATGTATTTCCTTATGAGCAAAAATTTTTCTCCCGAATGCATGATGTGTGTGCCAAGCATGATTCTGTGGCTCTGTTGCATATCTGTGGAAACAATACGAAGGTTTTTAAAGATTATGTCAAAACCGGAGCCGATATCATTGCCATCGACCATGCCGCCGACCTAGCGAAGGCAGTGGATATCATCGAAAACAGAGCCTGTATCATTGGAAACATGAATCCTTCAGGTACTCTGTTGTTCGGATCTCCCGCCGATGTCACAAGGGAAGCACTTGCCTGTCTTGATACAGGTCATCATGTACGGTATCTGCTTGGTACCGGATGTGAAGTAGCTCCAGAAACACCTGTGGAGAATATCCAAGCGATGATTGCAGCCGCTCAGATGTATCAGGTTGCAGGGGGTCCCCTATGACCGGTCGTGAACGGATTATGCGGGCGCTTGCCCATCAGGAATCAGATAGGGCTCCCTATGACCAGTCAAGCAGATCCTCTGCAATTGAAGTTGAATCCTACGATGCTCTCAAGGCATATTTGGGCATGGAGACACCAACTAAATGTTTTATCAGAGCTCATGCTGAGATGGAGGAACCTATTCGTCAACTTTTGGGCATCGACACAGAGTTCGTAAGGCATATGCCTGCCGAATGTTGGACAACAGAAGGGTCTGACGACTTATTCGTCGATGCTTGGGATGTGCCTTGGCGAAGGCGTCAGGGAGCCTCTTATTACGAACTTGATACCAATCCTTTTGCATCACTCGAATATGATCAAATATTGCAACAGGAATGGAAACCCCTTGTTAGCGAAGAGACTGCTCGTCTTGTGCGGGACCAGGCTGCCAAATCTTACCACGAACATGATTCTGCTTTATTCTCAGACCAGATTGGTGCGGGGTTGTTTGAACGGGCTTGGTATCTTCGGGGATTTGAACAGATGCTCATGGATATGATGTTGGAGAAGCGTCATGTACATCGGTATATGGAGAAGATTCTGGAACATCAGATACAAGGATACGCAACACTTTTTGATGCGGTGGGCGAGTATACTTTAGGCGTATTGCTCACCGATGATCTGGCGACGCAGGACAGCTTGATTTTTTCCAAAGAACTCTACAGGGAGATGGTGTTTCCTTATCAGAAACAGTTGTTGGATTACATTCGTTCTAGGGGCCAGGTTGTTATATTCCATAGCTGTGGCGCTGTATATCCTCTCATTCCTGATCTGTTGGAAGCGGGTGTTGAAATACTTCATCCTATCCAAAGTTCTGCTTCTGGTATGGACCCTGGTAGAATCAAGCAGGAGTATGGGAAAGACTTGGTTCTTTGGGGGGCTGGTTGTGATACCGCACTTCTTCAAAGCAATACACCATCCATGATTGTGGCCGAAGTGCAGAGAACGATGGATTCATTGGCAAAAGATGGTGGATTTGTATTCACAACAACTCATTGTATCCAGCCGGGAACCCCACCTGAAAATATTCTTGCAATGTCAGGTGCGATACAGGGCGAAAATCAACCAAAAGGACATGAGGCCGATTGGATTCGAAAAAAGATGTCCCGAATTATACAAGAGACAAGGTAAGGAGAATCCTGTGAGTGAAATGCATGATGTTCGAGTGAGAAGAGTTGATTTGGAACAGTTTTGCGCAGATGTATTTGGGAAACTCGGTATGCCGTTGGAGCAAGCCCAAGACAGTGCTTCCATCCTGGTAGCTGCTGATGCCCGTGGAATTGCAAGCCATGGGGTTGCACGTCTCTGGCGTTATGTAAACGGCATTGCTACAGGTGTGATGAATCCCGTCACTGAAAGCGAAGTAGTACATCGCACACCTCTATCCTTTGTTCTGGATGCTAAAGGTGGCATCGGGCTGAGCTTGAGCAAACAAGTGATGGGCGAAGTTATTGGAATTGCTTCAAAGCAGGGGTTTGCCACGGCAGCTGTCCGCGATTCGAATCATTTCGGGATAGCTGGCTATTATGCTATGATGGCTCTACCGGAAGATATGATTGGTATCGCCATGACAAATACAGCGGCTTTGGGAATTCCAACCTTTGGCAAGGATGTGATGTATGGAACAAATCCCATTGCTGTAGCTGTTCCCGCACTTCAACAACCTGCTTTTGTCCTGGATATGGCCACTACCGTGGTCACCAGAGGTAAAATTGAGACGTATTTACGTGAAGGTAAGAGAATTCCCCATGGCTGGGCCGTAGATACCCAAGGTAAGGACACTGCGGATGCAGACTCTTTGCTGCAGGATATGCTCATCCAAGCTGGTGGAGGGATACTTCCTTTGGGTGGGCGGGGTGAGTCCTTGGGGGGGCATAAAGGTTTTGGACTTGCCATATTGGTCGATATCCTCACTGCAGTTACTTCCGGCGGTGTTTTTGGCCGGTCGGTGATGGATAGTGAAAAAACATCCGCTCGTGTTTGCCATTACTTTGCAGCAATAAAACTAGATATGTTTAGAAATCCGATGGAGTTTAAGAAAGATATGGATTCAATGCTACTCGATATACAACATGCTCAATGTGCTGTTGGGCAGGATAGGGTGTACTACGCTGGCCTCAAGGAATTTGAACATGAACAGGATTGCGCTGTGCATGGTGTACCTCTTTCAGATAAATGCTGGGATGGTCTTGTCAGGATATCCGAGGAGATGAAGGTATCGCTACCTCCTGGTATGGAGGTATGATCAGCCTTACATCCTAGCTCACTATGCAGAGCTTGGACCTAACTCTGAATTGAATTATCACTGGAGAAAAGGAAGAGGGTATGGGAAAGAAGACGGAATTGATGCAAGCAAAGTCACATGCTAGATGGATACGTGATGTAAAAGAGACATTTGTAGGGTATCTTTTTATTCTTCCTAATCTTATTGGGTTTCTTGTTTTCACGATTTTTGGGATTGGCTTTTCTTTTTACATGAGCTTCACCGATTGGAGCCTAATTAAAAAATTTGAGAATATCAAATTTACTGGGATACAGAACTATGTTGAACTGTTCACTGATAAATGGTTTCACGCTTCAATCGTGAACAATCTATGGTTTCTCCTTGTTATACCCGTAATGATCTTTTTGGCAATGGTATTTGCTTATATAGTGAACGACAAAGTATTCTTTAGAAACTCATTCCGCACCATCCTGTATCTTCCCAATATTACCAGTGTAGTTGCTATTTCCGTAATCTGGTTCACTCTTTTCAACCCACGGACCGGTCCGATAAATGAGTTTCTCAGAAGCCTTGGAGTGGATAACCCACCCTTGTGGCTTTCAAGTACCTTTTGGGCCAAACCAACAATTGGAATTTTGATGATATGGAAAACAGTTGGGTATTATACGATTCTCTATCTTGCAGCCTTACAAGGAATTCCCCGACAATTGTATGAGGCTGCCACAGTTGATGGTGCCACAACGACTCAACAGTTCTTCAAAATCACGATCCCATTGCTGTCACCTACTACGTTCATGCTAACCATATTGTCCGTGATGAATATTTTCAAAGACTGGTCGTTGATCCAAATAATGACTGAAGGTGGTCCTGGTACCTCCACATATACCATCGGATATTACATATACTATGCAGCTTTCAAGAAGATGCGTATGGGGTATGCAGCGAGCATGGCATGGGTACTTTTGGTGATAATTCTGGTTTTCACCATCATTCGCTTCCGTGTTGAAAAAAAACGGGACTTTTGAGAGGAAAGATGATGAAAAAACAAAAAGAGCTACAATCCTTTGGATATCGAGATACCCGGCTAACAAAAAAAATTGTGCTTACCCTATGTATGGTTTTGGTTTCCTTCACCATGTTACTTCCCTTTCTTTGGATGATTTCGAGTTCTTTCAAGGATTCTGTTTCAATGTTCAAGTACCCAATTGAGTGGATTCCTAAAAAGTTTGATTTTTCTGGATATAGGATAGTTTGGCAAGGGGAGGTTAATTTTGCCCTGTTTTTCTTCAACTCAGTGAAGATTACTTTTCTTGCAGTTATTGGAACTACCATTTCTTGCACTTTGGGAGGATATGCATATGCCAAGATCAACTTCAAAGGGAGAGACACCTTATTCCTGGCTAAACTATCTACAATGATGATTCCCTCCCAGATTATGATGCTTCCCACCTTCATGATCTTCAAATGGTTGGGGTTGTTGAATACTCACGCTGCATTGTGGGTCCCCTTTTTTCTGGGACAGCCATTTGGGACATTCCTCATGCGACAATATTTTTTGAAGGTCCCAAATGAACTGCTTGATTCTGCTAAATTGGATGGAGCCGGACACTTTCGAATTTTTATTTCTATTGCTCTTCCGTTAGTTCGTGCAGGGCTATCAGTGCTGGTATTTCTATATTTTGTTTGGGCTTGGAATAATTATGAGGGACCTTTGCTCTATATCAGAAGCACGAATCTCTACACTCTGCCCTTAGCGCTAAAGTTTTTTTCCGACGAGTTCAGCACAAACTATACAGCGATTATGGCGGCTAGTGTTTCGATGACGATACCTGTACTGGCATTGTTCATTGGACTACAGAGATTCTTTATAGAAGACATTACTTCAACAGGTTTGAAGGGATGAAATTTCGAAATGGAGGTACTAGGATGAAAAAGATTGCAATTGCAATGGTATGCATGCTGCTGATGGTTTCCGTGGGCGTTTCTCTATTCGCACAGGGTGCGAAAGAGACAGCATCTACACCACAGAGAAAAGAAAAGATTGTCTGGGCAGCTTATGGGTATCTGGCTGAGGGTAAAGCCGATAGGATCAAAGCTGATTTCGAAGCTAAATATCCGCAGTATGAAGTCGAGTATGTCGATCTTGGCAGTACGGATTATCTCGTGAGACTAGACACTATGGTTGCTGCTGGAGAGAGGCTTGACATGGCTCTTGCGATGGATAGTGTCGCGTACACGTCCCGTGCTCGAGAAGGTATGTTCGAATCAATCGGCGACTACCTGGCCGAAGATGGATTTGACCTCTATGATGCCTTCGGTGATGGAATCAAGGCTTCATTCATCGGTGATAAGATTTATGGACTACCTTATACCAAAGGTGGATTCTATGTATTTTACAACAAGGATATGTTCGACGCAGCTAAGGTAGCTTATCCTACAGATGATTGGACTTGGGCACAATTCGAAGCCATTGCAAAGACCATGACCAAAGGTACCGGTGCTAACAAAACCTACGGTGCAAACATCCATTTTACCTGGGGTTTTGACATTGATACTCTCCCTGCCCAGATGGCTGGATGGAGTCCTTTCAAGAATGGTGATAAAAACACCCCAAATATGGATGACCCACGGTTGAAGAATGCTTTGTTGATGTGGAACCGCATGCAGAATATCGATAAAACCGCGATTAGCCTGCAAACATTCAAAGCCGAACAGATCGGTTCACGAATGCCGTTTGCCAAAGGCCAGTCATCGATGTTATTGAGCAACTGGTGGTCTGCTAGTTGGTTCGTCAGCTCCAAGTTTGGTTCTGCCGAAGGCGATAAGATTTTAAATTTCAATCTTGGTGTGGCCAATATTCCCAGACCTGATGCTTCAGTTCCCAACAATTTGAATGCAACTGACCTGGACTATTATTTCGCAGTCCCCAGGACTACAAAGAATGCAAAGGGTGGAGCCTTGCTCGCAAGATTTATGATTACTGATATGTGGCCAAAATTTGGAACACTTTCATCATACCGGTATGAAGATTTGGTTGAATTCAAAAAGAATTTCGTAACGTACAAAGACAGTGCAGGGACTATGCACACGATGAATTACTCTGATGAGATTGTGACCAAGGTCATGGGTGGATGGACACAGCCGATTAGTGCCTATTACAACTTCGACAATAAGATTAATCCTCAAGGCTTGGCTGTGATGAAAGATATTTATGACCAGGAACGTCAGCTGTATTTCTTGGGAGAACAAAGTATCGATGCTACGTTAGCAGCAATGCAGAAACGTGCACAGGCTGAACTGAAATCGTTGAAGTAAAGAGAATTTACTCAAATCATCTATTCGGAACCTAAACATCGGCAGTGGTGCAACAATATGTTTCCTTACTGCCTGTGTTGGGTTCCGATCGATTGTTCATGTATAAAAGGTTGGACTGAAGCATATGAAGAATTACAGGCATAGTACGTTGGTCAAGAATGAAATGTACAATTCCTTTCCTAGCATCGCACGATCGGATGATGGCAAGTTGGTCATGGTTTTTCGGCAGGCAGATAATAGTCTCAAGAAATATGGAGCTGTAACCCATGTCGATCCATCCTCATGTGTGGCAATGAAAACCTCTCTTGACGATGGGGAGACTTGGAGTGACTCCCGGATAATCTACAATGACGAGATGGGAGAACAGGACCCTTGTCTGGTATGTCTCGCCGATGGCACCCTCATTTGTACATTTTTTCGCTGGAGGGTTGTCCCAAAGGAGGAAAAGGGGTTATTGGGTCCAGCCTTCGCCCATTATGGACGTATTGTTTTTGATACATGGGCAGCCATGCATGTAGGGACCTCCTGCATCCGCTCAAATGACAGCGGTGAGACATGGTATGGTCCTTGGCAGATTGCCCCAACTGGATTTGAAGGTCCTGCTGCGATGCGTGGCAATATTGTTGAACTACCAAATGGTAAGCTTCTAGCTCCTTTGTACGGAGCAAAAAAACTGGGAGACTTATCTTCTTGTCTTATCATGGGATCAGATGATCAAGGATGTTCTTGGCACCCTATCGGTGAAGTTCCTGGAAAAGTAGATCGTCACTTTCTTGAACCTTTCTTGTACCTGGCTCCATCTGGGAGACTGGACATCCTGATGCGGACCCAGCTTGATTTTCTCAAGTCCTCGTTTGATAAGACATATCTGAACCTTCATGTTTCTTCTTCTGATGATGGTGGACGGATTTGGAGCAATCCACAGGAAACCAATCTTTTCTGTCCAAACCCGGTCCATGTCCTTTCGTTGGAAAACAACCAGGCTTTGGTTACTTTCGGACAGCGACGGGATCCCAAGGGGATAGAGGCAATCCTAGTTGACGCTGAGAATCCGCAATTTGAAGATGCAAAAAAATTCATGGTTAGATCGGCTGAATCGGGAGATCTTGGTTATACGAGCGCAGTTGTTCTTCAGGACGGAGCCGTACTGATAGTGTATTATATGACTGATACCGACGGAGATGCCTGTATCGGGTCAACCAAAGTGGAGTTTAAGGTATGAATAACTGTCCGCTGTTTTCAGGAATCTTTCCTGCCCTTGTCTCTCCTGTTACCTCAGAAGGTAGTGTAATGGAAAGTGAACTTCGTGCTCTTGTACGCTATTTTGCTGAAAGTCGTGTACAAGGACTCTATGTATGTGGAGGAACCGGGGAGGGTATTCTGCTGCCGGTATCTACAAGAAAGCGGATACTTGAGGTTGTAATCGATGAAGTCAAAAGGCATCCGGAGCATCAGCTTCAGGTGTTGGCCCATATTGGAGCAGCTGAAGCAGTCAATACACGTGAACTGGTTCTTCATGCCGAATCCATAGGGGTAGACGCTATCTCTACCATTCCCCCTATCTATTTTTCTTATTCTCGAGATCGTATTTGCGAATATTTTGCATGGGTGTCTGGTCTGAGTAAATTGCCTGTCATCATCTATGCTTCTGCACAAGCTGGAGTTCCCTTCACAGCCGACATGCTCACAGAACTCTGTGCATATCCCACCATACGGGGAATAAAGTTCACAGGGTACAACTTTTTTGAATTGATGCGGATGCGTGATGTTGTTCCAAACGATTTTTCCATCCTCAACGGTGGTGATGAAGTATTGCTGTTTGGGTTTTTAGCTGGTGCAAATGGAGGAGTTGGTGCAACGTACAATGTAATGCCCAACCTGTTTTGCCAGGTATATGAAGCTTGGAATGTGCAGGACATCCCCCTTGCAAGAGAACTTCAACGGCAGATCAACATGATTATTGGAATTATCATCCAATACCCGGTCATCGGTGCGATAAAAGTAATGCTCCAAGCTCAAGGTTTGTCATCAGGTGAAACAGTGTTCCCGAACGAGTCATTAGATGAAAATAAGAAAAATCGTCTGCTGAAGCAGTTGGAAGAAGCAAATTGGCGTGAGGTATGCAAATGACATGTGCAGGAACATCGAAAGGGAATGCTACGGTTGCAGTTTTGATTCATGATGCATCAGAGCTTGCACTTGCCGAACTTGATGAGGCTGTCTTTTCGGCATTCCGTCATTTTGGTATCCCTTTTCGCTTGGAACTACTGGAGGATGTATTGAATAATACAATAATTTTCCAAGAAATATGTTCTAGTGCTGTACTATTCGTACCTCAATCAGGAACCATGGGACGACTCTCCTCCACGGGTATGCAGATGCTTAGAAGTGCTGTTCATAATGGACTTGGACTGGTTTGTTATGAACAGGATGTTACTCTCTTGCCTGGATGGATACAGGGTCTATTTTCTCTGAGTAGTTTGCCCCAAGCTTCAGAGAAGTTCACCAAATTGGTAACAATGAGCACCAATCATTTTATCACGTGGACCCGTACTGCTGCCGAACAGGTTTCGAGTGACCAGCCCCTTGTATATGGAATTCAAACTCTGGCAACTCCAAACACTGTATTGGCAAATGAACATGGTCGGTCATTATTGGAATGTGATGTTTTTGGAGAGGGTAAAGTTGTTCTTTTTCCTTTTTCGATACAATTGTTTACGATGGATTATGTTGGTCATGCATGTGGGGCAGATGATATTTTTACACGGAGTATTATATGGGCGGCGAGAAAGCCCTTTGCCACTTGGAGTATGCCTCCGAAAGCAGGTCTTGTAATCGATGACTGTTCCGGTTCCTACAACCATTTTGGATATCTAAAGGTATTGAACCATCATCGCTGGAGTCCCTATCTAGGTCTTTTTACAGATACTATAGATGAAGTTGCCCATGAGGATATCCATAAGGCAGCTCGAAAACTGCATGAGGGATGGGTTGATGGAACCTTGGACATTGGATTTCATGCATTGCGTTACAACAATTCATTTTGTTTCAATCATTTGGAACGACGTCCTCTTTCTGATTCGGAGTTGAGTGATCGTTTTGCCTGTTGGGACAGATATGAAAATGATTGGGGCATCCGGCATAGCAAATGGGCCCATCCTCATTTTGGAGAGATAAGTTCGGCTGCGATTCCTTACTACATTGAGCGAGGTATTGAGTTTATTACGTATCTATTACCTCTTGATGCTGCTTGGTTCGATGTTCCTTCGCGTATCCCTTCTCTACCATCTTTTCCCCCCTTTGGTCATCCAGGGTATTATATGACACCTCTTCCTGAGTATTCTCAGGTTATGGGATGTAATTGTGTTTTGGATCATAAACGAAGGACTACATCTGATTATGTTGTGCGTACGGATTATCTTTGGAATCATACCCCATTTTGGGATGAATCTGTCGAACCTAACATTCAAGAATCCGCCCTAACATTGGCTGATCAGATAAGAAGAGGGTTGGATGCTGGCTTCTATGGAGAAGGAGCTACACATGAACAGCGGATTGCCTGTCTGAGGGAAGGGGAACTTCAAGAAATATTCCAAGAAGCTGATAGATTACTTTCTCGATATGAATTCGAACGGTGTACCATCAGTTCGATTCTTCCTCTCATAAGAACTCGGATGAAAACCCGGTTGTTGACGATTGACCAAACCGGTGCTAATGGAATGCTCAAGTATAGTTTTCTGAATTCCGAGGCTGTTGGCACTGAATTGCAGATATATACAGATTCTGAAAAAGGTATCCAGACAACCAGGCATGAGGTTAAAACGAAAGAGGGAGAGGTGGTTTGATGTATCGGTGTTTTCTTGAGGTCAGCAGGTAACCTTGCGGAACCAAGTTGGGTAATGTATTGTCTATAGTAATTGGCATGCACATGTTAGTGATGTGAAAAGTAGGAGAAGGCTATGCGAAATTCCAATCCTTCAACAATTTTTCCATTGAAGGATCTTACAGTACTTGATGAAGTGAGAAAAGTGTTTCATGAAACCACAGGCCTTGGGTTATCATTCCATTATCCGGGGGATGGTTGTTATGATTTTTATCCTCAGAACGAAAAGAACAGCTATTGCCAGGTTATTCAATCCACACCAGAGGGTTTGGCACGATGTCTGCGAAGTGATAGTACAGCGTTGTGTGATGCGAGAAAAAAAGGAAAATATTGCATATATACCTGCCATGCTGGATTGGTGAACGCTGTAATACCGTTAATTTTCAAAGGTCGTGAGATTGCTGCGATTTTTACTGGACAAGTGTTCACTAAACCTCAGGGGAAAGAAGATTTTCTAGAGATTTATAAAGAACTGCACCCGTTGGGAATACCTCAGGATAGAATCTATAAAGAGTTTTTTCAAGTAAAGGTATTCGATATGGACAAATTGCTTTTGGGCATAAAATTGATTGATTTCATGTCCAACTATATAATTTCCGTTGAGGACGAGATGTATCTCCAATCCGAGCTCTATCGGAAAGAACAGGAAATACTGAAATATGAAAACGAGCAAATCCGGTTGAAGAACGATTTGCAAAACTTGAGTATCTTGGTGTTACGTGACAAGGTTGATTTTCGTTCTGATGTTTCGGGTATTTCTCCACATAACCAACAAAAACTAGCAATTGTTGCTCGTGCACAAGAATTTATCCGTAAGAATTATAATCTTGGATTGACACTATCGGATGTATCGGGAGCTGTGTACCTCTCTCCCAATTATTTCAGCACAATTTTTAAAGAAATTACAAACACTAATTTCAGTAATTATCTGAATTCCATACGAATCCAGGAAGGCAAAAAGCTGTTACGTGAGACAAATCTCCCTATAAAGCAAATTGTACAGATGGTGGGATTCGAGGATTATAATTATTTCAATAGGGTGTTCAAAAAAAGTGTAAATCTCCCTCCAGCAACATATCGTGAAATGTTTGGCAGAAAGGATTTCTAGCATTTATTAGTGTATCACATGTATAGTCCAAGCTGCTTTTTTATCATCAATCGTACGATATTTCAGTCCAAACAAAAAATAGTACAGAGCGTCATTAATGATGTTCCCTTATAATTAGGAGTAACTTTGTTACCAAGAGAGGGCGTCTATGGAAAGTGTACGGTATGGAATTGTGGGATTTGGAGGGATAGCTGAAAACCGTATTGCAAAGGAAGGATTTGCGCTTGGATCCCAACCCAGCTCTGAAAATTCGAGACTTGCTCAGTTGGTATGCGCCAGTGACAAAAATCCAGCTCGTGAGGCAGCCGCTCGAGCTCTAGGCTTGGAGTGGTATGCAGATAGCGATTCGCTGCTTGCAGACAGCTCTATCGAGGCAGTGGTGATTGCAACAAACAATCGGACACATGCAGCTATAGCAAGGGCTGCCCTAGAGACGGGAAAACATGTTTTTTTAGAAAAACCTGCTGGAGTGACTCTTGATGAAGTTACTTCCTTGGTTGCTTTAGCGCGTTCAAAGCGCCTTAGTCTCGGTATCGATCACATGATGACAAAGAATTCCTACAACCAGATGGTAAAGGGGGTATTGAAGGATAAAAAGATTGGAAAAATCCAACATATGGTACTCCATATGGAATTTCCTTTTGGTATGGACCCTTCTGAAGCTACAACTTGGCGCTGTTCTGATCCCGGCGAATTGGGGGGACCTATTGGTGATGTAGGAAGCCACTGCCTATATATGGCGGAATTTCTAACGGATGATACCATTTCTTGCCTACAATGCCTTTATACCCCAAAGCATCTTGCTACAGCTGTCGAGGATGGAGCAATTATCCATATTACCCTTGCATCTGGAGGCACAGGAACAATTCGTGTTGCTTTCGACCAGCCCCGCGGATCTTTGTCATCTACCATAAGGAACCTTGGGTATGAAGTGTATGGCACGGAGGGTACTTTGTACACATATGGTACGCTGTTCCAGCTTTCAGGGCATGCGTGGGAACCAGTAAAGATACAGGTGTTTTCTGATGTAAACGGAAAAATTGAGGAGCTAGTACCTGAATCAATCCAGAATATATATGAATCACAATTGTATGAACATGCTCTTTCAATACGTACTGGAGACCTTCTGGATGGTGACTTGGCGCTACATAATTTGAGCATGATACTGCTTGCCCACGAGTCGGCTCTGACAGGTGGGCAACCAATGAATGTGGAAATACTAAAATAATTCAAATGGAAGAAACTGGAGGTAATAATGAGACGGACTAGTACCATTGCTCACGACTGGTGGGATTATACTACATTGGATAGAGAAATCCTTAAGGATGCAGCAAGTCTTTCAGCTGAGGATTTGCTTGGTCTGGGACGACCAGGTTTTGAAATAACTGTCCATGAGACAAGAGAATCCTTTTTTCTTGCAGAAGCCTTGGAATATGTCCAGGCATGGAAACAAGCCACTGCGAATGATCCTGCGGGTATATGTGGTCCTATAGGGCCTACGGAACAGCTTCCATTGGTGGCCCAGATAGTCAACGACTTGGAAATCGATCTTCGTCATTCACATTTCTGGGGTATGGATGAATGGGTGGTAGACGGACACTCGGTGGGAATCGACAATCCTTTGTCATTTGCACGTGCAGTCAATGAATTGTGTTTCGACAGGATCAAACCCAACCTTCGAATGCCACTGGAGCATAAGCATTTCCCTTCGACCGATACGCTTGATGCTTTTAGCGCTTCGTTTAGCGATATCAGATGTGCGCTGATTCAAGGCGGACAAGGGGAGGTTAAGCATTGGGCTTTTAACGATCCTTTTAAAAGGGAAGGACGATATGCTGATGCTCCACCTTCAGAAGAGGAATTTCTTGCTCTGCCTGCACGGGTTGTATCACTTCATCCACTGACCATCATACAGAATGCTAGAACATCTAGTGGAGGGATAGTTACTGATATTCCTAATCAAGCTATTACAGTAGGACCACAAGAGACCTGGAAAGCTGAAACTGTATCCATCTGGCATCCTGGTTGGCATGACAATCCTTTTGGGATACGCCTTACAACGTTGATGATAGCAAAGGGAATTGTAGATTCTTCTGTACCAATGTCTATGTTGGCCCGGCACTCGAATGTCCGATTCAATTTTCTCAGATCTGGTATAGGCTCCTGCTCGGTGGAGATGCACTGATGAGAACTATTAGGTCTACTATGCAAATCAAAAGATGTCCACGGGTCTTGGCATTAGGATGTCATCCCGACGATATCGAATTCATGATGGGTGGAACTCTCCTACTCTTACATGAAGCGGGAGTAGAATTGCACTATTGTAATCTTTCCAATGGGTGTTTGGGGACAAACACCCTCTCTCGGCAGGAGATAATCCAAATCAGAGAAAAAGAGGGAAGAGCAGCCGCTGCTTTCCTCGGTGCGACGTTTCATCCTAGCATGGCTGAAGACCTTGAAATCTTCTATGAATCAACTCTAATCAGAAAGGTAGCAGCGTTAATCCGGAGAGTTGAACCGGATATCCTACTGTTGCCTTCAACCGACGATTATATGGAAGACCATATGAATACTGCTAGGATTGGGGTGACAGCTGCCTTCAGCCGAAGCATGCAGCTGTATGAAACCATTCCGGCTATTCCTGCTTCTGACCATCAAATCTCGCTCTATCATGCTCTTCCCTATGGACTGAAGAACGGTATGAATATTCCGGTTTTTCCAGAATTCTTTGTCAATATCACCAGTGTTATCGGTTCTAAGGAACACATGCTGGGGCTGCATGAAAGTCAGCGTGGCTGGCTCGACTCGACCCAGCAGGTGGGTTCTTATATTCAGAACATGAAGCGAATGGCGATGGAGGTTGGAACCCTATCACAGCAGTTCACCTTCTCTGAAGGGTGGCGTCGTCATAATCCTCTTGGGTTTTCTGAACCCACATACGATCCACTTGGAGTTATACTTGATTTTTGCATCGGTAAATGGAAATAATTTCTGCCCCCACTTGTCTTGACATATATTGGTAGACACAAGGGACGTGACTTGCTCATTGGCTAAAGCCCAATGAACTTCTTGCTTCACAGAAGACTGCTTAGGAACCGAAATCCCTAAGGCTACTACCTTCTCCACAAGCTTTGAGGGCTTGCCCAGCCCCAAGATATCCAAACCTACATTACGAAGGTTTTTTCCAGCGTTTTCATCACGAGAGAGCTCTGTTTCACAATTTGGGCATGACCAATTACGTTCATTTAGGCTGAGCTCCCTGTTTTAATCATCACACGAGTAGGAGTATACATATCCCTTGTGGCGGCAAGGCAAGAAGTATTCCCCACCCATGTGGGGATACTTTGGTAGACATAGCGGACGTGACTTACTCAACGGTTAAAAACCGTTGGGCTTCCTGCTTCACAGAAGACTGCGTAGGGACCGAAGTCCCTACGGCTAGCACCTTCTCCACAAGCTTAGAGGGCTTGCCCAGCCCCAAAATTTCCAAACCTACATTACGTAAGTTTCTTGCTGAATTTTCATCACGAGAGAGCTCTGTTTCACAATTTGAGCATGACCAATTACGTTCATTTAGGCTGAGCTCCCTGTTTTAATCATCACACGAGTAGGAGTATACATATCCCTTGTGGCGGCAAGGCAAGAAGTATTCCCCACCTATGTGGGGATACTTTGGTAGACACCACAGACGTGACTTACTCAACGGTTAATAACCGTTGGGCTTCCTGCTTCACAGAAGACTGCGTAGGAATCGAAATCCCTACGTCTAAGACCCTCTCCACAGGCTTTGAGGGCTTGCCCAGCCCCAAGATATCCAAACCTACATTACGAAGGTTTTTTCCAGCGTTTTCATCACGAGAGAGCTCTGTTTCACAATTTGGACATGACCAATTACGCTCATTAAGTTGGAGCTCACTGTTCTTATACCCACAATTGTGGCACATTCTTGAGTTTGGAAACCACCTATCCACTTGGATGATATAGGTTCCCTTCTCAGCAGCTTTCTGTTTCAATCTGGATACAAAGGCTGCATATCCAAGATCGTATACTGATTTGCCCAAGTTCAAAGTTTGGGACATCCCTTGCAACGAAAGGGTTTCGATGCAAATAGCATCATAGTTGGTTACAAGAGAGGTTGCTAGCTTCCTGTTGAAATCGGCACGAGCATTGGCTATCTGCTCATGTACAAGTGCAACTCTGTGCTTCGCTTTATACCAGTTTTGTGAACCTTTCTTTTTTTTGCTCAATCGTTTTTGGGCCTTAGTCAGTTTCATTTCATATTTTCTTGTGTTTCTCGTAAAATGAGGAGTATTCCCCTTGTGGTCAACAAAAACGTTCTCCAGAGACATATCAAGCCCCACGACTCGTTCAGGATCAGTTACAACTTTTTCAATGATAACAGGGGCTTCGTATTCAAAAAGAAAAGAGGCAAAATATTTCCCAGAAGAACTTCTTGAAACTGTAACTGATTTGATCCTGCCTTCAAAAGAAGTTCTCTGATCCCTATACGGTATCCAACCGAGTTTGGGGAGTTTGACTTTTTTGAGATTGAAATCAATCGCCATATTATTGTTGGTGAGAGAGGATGTATAACTGTTTTTAGTTTTCTTCTTCTTATATTTAGGGAAACCCACTTTCTGGCCCTTGTGCTCCCCCTTCAATGATTTGAAGAAGTTGAAATAGGCGTTTTGAAGGTTTACCTTTTCCCAAGCCAATGCCTGGGAATCCGCTTCTTTTAACTAACGATTTCACATCTTCCAACACTATATAATCCTGATACCAGCCCCTGTATCCGGCGTAGTGAACTCATGCAAGGT
>Ga0265295_1002835_pt1 | contig 26393 bp, 28 predicted proteins | sample Munlansysbiofilm_FD_192503 | JGI IMG/M metagenome (GOLD analysis project Ga0265295, IMG submission 192503) | Leachate microbial communities from a municipal landfill in Southern Ontario, Canada - Methane capture system biofilm | ecosystem: Engineered > Solid waste > Landfill > Unclassified ... | reverse complement strand
ATCAAATTTTTGAATTTATATGGAAATTACGATACGTAAAAAAAGTTAAGTAATTTATTTTCAATATAAAAAATCCCTTTCTCAAAGCATAAATGCCTAAAAAAGGGATCATATTCATTCACAATGGCGGAGAAAGAGGGATTCGAACCCTCGCACCCTGTTACAGGTCTACGAGCTTTCCAAGCCCGCCCCTTCAACCACTTGGGTATTTCTCCGTTGCCGCTAATTATAGCAATAAATCAATCGACTGTCATTATTGAAAAACGGGAAATGATATAATTTTTTCTTGGATAAAAAAACGTTTATCTATTTTCGACTATGGTAAAATATACCCATGATTGAAATCTTAATAACAGAACAAGTCAGTAATCAACGGGTCGATAAATTTGTGCGGAAGCAACTTAACCTGGCCCCGCTTTCTTTTATTTATAAATTATTTCGCAAAAAGGATGTCAAGGTTAACCATCACTGGGTGACCATTGATTATATTTTACAATCTAGTGATGTTTTACAAATATATGTAACTGAAGAACAACTCGCTGAATTTGATAAACCCAAACCTTTAATCAAGACCACCTTTAATCATCAAATTGTGTTCGAAGATGAACATCTTTTAATTGTCAATAAACCATCCGGGATTCTTGTGCATGGTGATGCAAGTGAAAAGCGAAAAACACTTGCCAATGAAGTATTGAATTATCTTTATGGTAAAGGCGAATTTGACCCCACTACGAAAGGCTTTACTCCCGCCCCTGCCCATCGTTTAGATCGGAATACGGGTGGTCTAGTTTTATTTGCTAAAGACCTCATGAGTTTACAAACTCTCGAAGCGTTATTTAAGGATAAAGATGATATCGCTAAATACTATTTAGCACTTGTTAAAGGCCATACGCCGAATGAAGGCACCATTAACAGTAATTTATCCAAAGATAGTGAAACCGGCACTGTCCGCGTTGATGAAAATGGTTTAAACGCCATTACTCATTATCAACGTTTAGAAATCATTGGCGATTACTCGTTACTCAAGGTGCAAATTGTCACCGGTCGGACTCATCAAATTCGCGTGCATCTTCAAAGTATTAATCATCCCATCGTCGGTGATCCTAAATATGGGGATTATAACCTTAACCGCAAACTTAATCGCTTATATGGTTTTAATCATCAATTTCTTTATGCGGTCGAAGTTTCTTTTCAGGATGTTCCTAAACCATTAAAATATTTATCAGGAAAAACTTTTGCGGTTTCTTTACCATTAGAAGCCGAAAACCTTTTAAAATCTTTAAAAAACTTGGAGGAAAAACATGATTAACGCACATGAAAAACACGAAGAATGGCTTGTTTCTTCAAAAGTAACCTCTAGTGACAAAAATCTATTAGCAAAGATGACTAAACAAGAAATCGAAGATGCTTTTTTTACCGATATCGCTTTTGCGACGGCCGGTATGCGCGGAATACTTGGTCCGGGAACAAACCGTATCAACTACTTTACAATTCAAAGAGCAACAGTTGGCTTTGCTTTATATTTATTAGAAAAATTTCCTGACGCAAAAAAACGTGGTGTCGCGATTAGTCACGATAACCGGCATTATTCCCGGGAGTTCACTTTACTAGCCGCTAAAGTCTTAAACCACTTTGGGATTAAAGCTTATATTTTTGATAGTTTGCGGCCGACCCCAGAATTATCTTATGCCGTTCGTTATTCCCATTGTGTCGGCGGTATTATGATTACGGCATCTCATAACCCCAAACAATATAATGGTTTCAAAGTCTATGATGAAGATGGTGCCCAACTAGTTCCCGATAAAATTGCGCGTTTAGTTGAAATAATCGAGGATTTACCCGATTATTTGCAAATTGAATTACCTGAACCATATGTTGAAAATACGGTGATTTATGATAAAGCAATTGATGAAGCTTATCTTCAGGATGTCAAAAAAATTCAAATCAATCCTGCTTTATCGAAAGATCAACTGCAAATTGTTTTTTCACCCGAACATGGAACTGGGGCTTACTTAGGCCAAAGGTTATTGAATGAATTAGGTTATCGCTTTAGCGTCGTCGAAGAACAAATGACGCCTGATCCAAATTTTTCCAATACAAAAACCCCCAATCCGGAAGAAGATGGCGCCTATGAAAAAGCGATTGAACTCGCAAAAAGAAAAAATGCCCAACTTATTTTAGTGACCGATCCGGATGCTGACCGTGTTGGCGTTGCTTTTCGCGGACGGGACGAACAATATCACCGTTTAACGGGCAATCAATCGGGCGCAATGCTAATTTATTATATTTTATCTGAACGTAACAAAAATGGCTCATTATCACCAAATAGCCGTTTATATACAACGATTGTCACTTCGCCACTCGGGAGTAAAATTGCAGCTAAATTTGGTGTAAAAAGCGAACTTTTCTTAACAGGATTTAAGTTTATTGGTCATGCCATCAGCGAAGCGGAAAGAAATGGTGGGCCGTCTTTTGCTTTTGGTTATGAAGAAAGCTATGGTTGTTTAATTTCACCAATCGTGCGCGACAAAGACGCTTTACAAGCGTTAGTAATGTACGCTGAAATGGCTAATTTCTATCTTCAAAAAGGGTTATTACTTGACGAAGTTTATAGGCAAATTCAGGAAGAATTTGGTTATCATGATGACACGATTGATTCCGTTACTTTCCCAGGTTTAGAAGGTTTAAAAGCGATGAACGCGATGCTGGCACGTTTACGGGAAAAACCACTAACAAACATTGATGGCATTAAGATCATCAAGACCACTGATTATCTTACAGGTATTGAAAAAAGCGCTGCTGAAGAAAAATTAGTGTCACTTCCACAAAGTGATGTTATTAGCTATTTACTAGAAACGGGTGACCGGGTTATTATTCGTCCAAGTGGAACCGAACCAAAATGTAAGTTCTACTATAGTATTTGCCGCAAAAGCTTGTTAGAAGCAACAACGGCTAAAGAGCAAATTAAAAGAGCATTTGAAAAATTAACTAAATAAAAGCGGCGGAACACATGTGTCCGCCGTTTTCTTATTATAAAGGAACTTTTAGAATTTTGCTTAGTTCATAGATAATTCCATCATGGTTATTATCTAAGCACGAAATAAAGCGGGCATGAACGCGGCAATTAGGGTTAGCGTTTTTCATTGCAATTCCATGAGCGGCCCAAGTCAGCATCTGCGCATCATTTTCGGCATCACCAAAGGCAATCGTGTTTTGATGGGGAATATGGTAGAAATCAGCAATTTCTGCTAGTGCATGTGCTTTTGTAACATCACAATAAAACATTTCTGCATAGTCGGAATCCCACCAGAACCGCACTTGATGATTGGGAAACTTTTGGATAGCTTTTTTTACTTTTTCTTGGAGTTCTTTTGAGCGGTTTTTTAATTTCATGATTAACGTCATTGCTGGTTCATGTAAGGTGGAAAAAATATCACCATAGTAGATTTCTAATCCATCATGCCAGAAGAAGCTATTTAAGTCTTCATCTTCCCGGAGCAACCAGATGTGTTCGGGTGTTTCGCACATTATGTTATCAAGATTTTCTAAGCCGATTTCGGCAATAATTGTTTTAATTTCTTCTTCGGGGAAGAGAATTACTTTTGTTGGATAGTCATTATGGTGTTCGCTTACGACATATGAACCATTGTAGGTAATCAGCGGTGAGTGTAAGTCAAGTTGATTAGCATAGTGCTTTAATGAGCGTAAAGGGCGCCCACTTGCTAAAACAATCACATGTCCAAGGTGATCAAGTTTTTTTAAATAAGCGAGTGTTTTCTCACTAATTGTTTTTTCATCAGTTAGTAAAGTTCCGTCCAAATCAAGGGCGATTAAATAACGTTTATTTTTCATATATATTTAAAGTAACCCAACCGCTTTCTGAACACGGTGCAAGACACCCTGGGCAATTTGGCGCGCTTTCTTTTCACCAGCATTTAAGACGTCTTCGACTTGGGATGAGTTAATAATCGCATAGTAACGCGCTTGAAAGGCACCTAATTCATCAGCAACTAAGTCGGCGACCGCTTTTTTGAAATCACCATAGCGCGCATCAATAAATAACGCTTCAGCATCACTTATTGAAATTTCTTTTAATGCGGCATAAATTGTTAATAAGTTACTAATTCCCGGCTTGTTTTCATCATCATAAATGATTTCACTACCAGAATCAGTCACCGCAGACATAATCTTTTTGCGTATTACTTTTAAATCATCGAGCAAGAAAACATCACCTTTTGGATCAGATTTTGACATTTTCACTGTGGGATTACTAAGCGACATAATCCGTTTTCCGACTTTATTAATCCGCGCTTCGGGCATAATTAAGACTTCACCATAGCGATTATTAAAGCGTTTGACTAAATCACGGGTAATCTCAACGTGTTGTGTTTGATCTTCGCCGACTGGCACGATATTCGCATCATAAAGAAGAATATCGGCTGCCATGAGAACTGGATAAGCAAATAAGCCTAAGCCAATCGCGTTTTGATTCATGTTTTGGGATTTCTCTTTAAACTGCGTCATGCGATTTAGTTCGCCCATGTATAAATAGTTTTGAAGAATAATTGCTAATTCAGCATGTTGACTAACTTGTGATTGGCGGAAGAGTGTACATTTTTCTGGATCAAGACCAGCAGCAAGATAAAAAGCGACAATGTCACGCGTGTTTGTGCGTAAGAACTCCGGCTCAATTGGCAAAGTTAAAGCATGAAGATCAGCGACAAAAATAAAAGTTTCACCGCTATCTTGAAAATTCTTAAAGTTTTTCAATGCGCCAATGTAATTTCCGAGTGTGAGTCGGCCAGTGGGTTTAATCCCTGATAAAATGCGTGCCATAATTAGTTCCTCTCGCCATAATTTCTTAAATATTCAACATATATCTAATATTACGAAAAAATTAGGAGAATAAAAAGAAAAATAATTATTGTTTGATTGCTTAATGTATAATAAAATTACCAAAGAAGGGAGGATAACCACATGATTAAAATCTATACTTCACCTAGTTGTTCATCGTGTCGCAAAGTAAAAAAATGGTTTGAAGATCAAAAGATTCCTTTTGAAGAACACAATATTTTTGCGGCTATCCTCGACGAAAAAGAAATTAAGGACATTCTATTTAAATCCGAAAATGGCTTTGATGATATCATCTCGAGTCGTTCCAAAATTGTAAAAGAAAAAAATATTAACTTTGAGTCGATGACAGTCAAAGAACTCATTACCTTTGTGCGGGAAAATCCATCTGTTTTAAAACGTCCAATCATGGTTGATGATCGGCGCATTCAAGTCGGCTATAACGAAGAAGAAATTCGCATCTTTATTCCCAAGGCGCGTCGCCTCGCTGAACGTTACTGTTCAAAAGAGGAATGTGAGAATTACGATAATTGCGATTCGCGTTGCTACTAAAAAAAGAAACTCAGTTGTGTAACTGAGTTTTTTATTTTTTCCGTGACTTTAAAGCGTTCATCGCTCGTGCTTGTTTGCTTTTTGTGTTGCGGATGAATGGGACATGGGCTTTTTTACAAATTTCCTGCATTTGGATTTCCGCATTAGCGACCGAGGTTCCTTCCATCTCGAGTTCATAATCAACTTGATGATCGAAATAGTTTTCATCCATTGAGAACAAACAATCTTGATAGGGGCGTGAAATCCGATGTGTCGTTAACGAAGTCAAAACTTGTAGTTTTGCAACCTGGACACCAAGACCAATTAAAAATATTTTGATATCGCCCTCAGGAAAAATTGATGACATTTTTAAGGCTTCGAATTCGGCACCTGATAAATTTTGATTTTTTTCAAGAAGACCTTCGGCAAGTGGGCTTTTGAGCGTTAATGTATATTCTTTATCGATTTCACGAACGCGTAAAGCCATACCATACTTACGTAATTGACTGCGGTTGGTATCTATATAGTGATTTGTTTGTTTAATCAGCGGATATTCATCGGCTTTCATCACTTTTTTGACTTTTTCAAAATCCGCTAGAGAAAGTAAGACTTTAACTTCAATTTCAATGTTTGACGACATAAAATAACCTCGCTATTTCTACTTTATGATACAATAAACTCAACGAAATTAGTAGCAGATTGGAGATAACTATGCAGGTAGCACTTTATATCCGCGAAGATGATGATTCTTTACACATTGGGCGTATTTTACGTGGCGCATTAGTTGATGCCGGTCATCAAATTGATGAGGAACATCCCGAATATGTCATTTTCATCGGCGGTGACGGGACTTTTTTGCGTGCTGTCCATCACTATATTGAAGATATTAAACGGGTTAAATTTATTGGAATTCACACTGGCACACTCGGATTTTTCTGCGATTATGAACCGGAAAATGCCTTACAAGTGATTACTGATTTAGAACAACAAACAATTACGGCTAAATCTTATCGCCTACTTGAAGCGCATGTGGATTTTTCTGACCATAAAGAAACGGTCTATGGCGTTAATGAAATTCGCTTGGAAAATCCTTTTCATACTTTGATTTGCGACGTTCATATTGACGACCAATTTCTTGAAACATTCCGTGGTAACGGACTAAATGTCGCTGGTGTCCTCGGTAGCAGTGGCTATAATAAGTCGCTTGGTGGCGCGGTTGTTGAAGGAGAATTAGATGCTTTGCAGTTAACGGAGATTGCCCCAATTTCTTCTAATGTTTTTCGTTCGCTTGGTTCGAGCTTACTCTTAAGCGCAAAACGCCACATTCATTTTAAAGGGCGCTTTCCCGAAGCAATTGTTGGCTATGATTATGCGACTTTACCAACACATGGGCCGATAAAAATGGAAGTGTTTTTAAGCGATCTACGTGTGCAGTTATATCATCAAAATCATCACGCATATTTCAAAACAATGCGCGAAACGTTTGTTGTCGATGGAGCTAAGAAACGTGTTTTACGCTAACGAGATTAATAATTTTCTACGGGATAACGCACTTTATCTTGCACTTGTAATCGCATTTATTATTGTGCTTGTTATTTTGTTTTTGCTTATTGCTAATCGTAAAAAAAAGCGCAGCAGTGGCGCGCTAAATCAGCGATATTTAGATTTATTAAATGCGCTTGGTGGTGCGAACAATGTTCAAACGATGGAGGCAAAAGGGTCGCGACTCAGTATTATTCTCAGCGATTTTGATAAAATCGATCCATCCGCATTAAAAGCACTCGGAATCGATAATTTTGTTTTAATGACCAATAAAATTACTCTAGTACTCGGTGAAGAAGCTAAAGTTATTGCGAAAAATTGGTCCGCAAAGTCCCAGTAGCGGTTAAATATTTACGTAATACTTCCGTTGGTAAGCCCATGACATTGTCATAGCTACCAACGATTTTTTTAACGAGCTGATATTCTTCATCTTGAATTCCATAGGCTCCTGCCTTATCAAGCGGCGAACCACTAGCGACATAGGCATCAATCGTCGCTGGACTTAATTCATTAAAGAATACTTCAGTTACCGCTGAACGATTAATTTCGCGCCCATTTTCCATTATTGTATAGCCACTGATGACGAGATGGCGTTGGCCGGATAGACGTGTCAGCATGTCTTTGGCTTCCACGTTGTCGCGTGGTTTACCAAAAATCTCATGATTAAAAACAACAATTGTGTCGACAGCAAGAACCGTATCCTTTGGATATTGAGCAGCGATTTTATACGCCTTCATTTTTGACGTTTCTTTTGCCCGTTCAGATGTGATTCCGCGGACTAATTCTTCATCAATATCGGCTGGTATCACCTGGAATTGGTCGACAATTTTTTTTAGTAATTGTTGCCGCCGTGGTGACTTTGATGCGAGAATAAGCATCTTATTCACTTCCCTTATTCATAATCACCGGGATAATCATTGGATTACGCCCCGTTTTATTAAATAAATAGCCTTTTAAGGTGTTACGAATTGTGTTTTTGATATCACCAAATGTAATTTTTTGCCCATGGAATAAACCATTTAAAGCATCATTTACCCGTTTTTCCGCATGCGGAATTAGGTGTGTGAAGCCATATTGGACAAAGCCGCGTGTGTAGATTTTTGCGGGAATCATCATTTGATTTTTGTATGAATCAAGGACGACAAGAACAGAAACCATGCCATCTTCGTTTAAAATTTTGCGGTCATGAATAACCGCGTTACTTAGTCCATTAATATCATTGCCATCAATATAGATATCATCCGCGGGAACACTCATGCCCCGTGTAACTTCGTGATTATTTAAAGTGAGTGTATCGCCATTACCGCAAATAAAGGAGTTCGATAATGGAACACCAACTTTAGCGGCAACTTCGGTATGAATCTTTAACATCCGATATTCACCATGAATTGGCATAAAGTATTTTGGCCGGAAAAGCTTTAACACAATTTGTAACTCTTGTTGGCTTGGATGACCAGACGAGTGGATATTATATAAAATTGATTTTGTTAGAACATTCGCCCCTAAACGCGTTAGTTGATTAACAACTTTATCAATACTTTGGCTATTGCCGGGAATTGGCGAAGAAGAGAAAACAACAGTATCACCAGGTAAGATGCGCACCGATTTATGATCGCCGTTGGCAATGCGGGATAAAGCCGCCATTGGTTCACCTTGCGAACCCGTACATAAAATAACAGTTTCATCCGGTTTTAAAGTGCCAATATTATCGATATCGACAATTGAAGCATCGGGAATCTTAATATAACCAAGTTCGCGTGAAGTTGAAACGACATTGGTCATTGAACGACCAATAATCGCAATCTTTTTCTTGTAAGTTACCGAAGCCTCAACAATTTGTTGGATGCGTGAAATGTTTGAAGAAAAGGTTGAAACAATTAAACGCCCTGGGGCATTAGCAAAGATATCATTAATTGATGAAATAACTGCGCGCTCACTTTGTGTATAGCCTGGAGTTTCAGCATTTGTTGAATCCGAAAGCAATAAATCAACACCTTCATTACCGATTTCGGCCATTTTGCCAAGATTAATGTCTTTACCAACTGGTGTTAAATCAACTTTAAAATCACCTGTATGAACAATACGTCCGTGCGGCGTATCAATGCAGATGCCAAAAGCATCAGGAATCGAGTGTGTTGTTTGATAAAACGAAATTTTAAAATCATCAACATAAAAAATATCGTCTTCATCGTATTCGACAATTTTTACTGATTCCCGCACGCGAAAGTCTTTTAATTTGTGCCGGATTAATGCCGCTGCTAAACGCGGAGCATAAATCACGGGTATATTTACTGTGCGCACTAAAAATGGAATAGCACCGATATGATCTTCGTGTCCATGAGTGATAAATAACGCTTTAATTTTATTCCGATTATTGCGTAGATGCGAATAGTCCGGGATGACATAGTCAACACCGGGCAAGTCTTCTTCGGGAAAACGTACGCCAGCATCAATTATAATTAATGTTTTATCGTTTTCCACAACATAAGTATTTTTTCCGACCTCGTTTAAACCGCCAAGGGCATAAACAGAAACCGGCGCCCCAAGTAGGGATCTAGCCATATAAAAACCTCCAAGTATAAAACGTTAACGAATTAGTTATTCGTGTAACGAAAATGTTTAAACAACAACAACAGATGGATCATCTTCCAATGCGCGTTCAGGATCAATATGGTCGTAATATAGTACGCCATTGAGATGATCAATTTCATGCTGGATGACAATTGCATCATACCCGCGCAGCACGAGTTTAATATTTTTTTTGTTGATAATATCGTATGCTTCAACCGTGACTTTCCAGGGCCGATAAACGCGACCCGGGTGAACAACTGGAACAGAAAGGCAACCCTCACCACCACTGATGTAGCATTCACGCAGTGAAGAAGCAACAATTCGTGGATTAGCTAAAGCGAGCTCCACGACTTGATCGCTATCCGCTTTGGGGTAATATAAGGCAATAATCCGCTTTAAAACACCAACTTGTGGTGCTGCTAGACCAACGCCGCTTTGAAGATTATGTTTTGCTGCATATTCTTCATCCTGACTATGCTTTAAATAATCAAGCATTGCTTTTGCTAGCGTTTGTTCTTCCGTAGTTAAAGGGATATTCACAGGCAAAGACCGCTCACGGAGGCGGGGATTGCTATCATTTATAATTTTTAACATCTGTTCCTCGATATCGATATATTAGCACAAAAAAATAATTCGCGTGATAAAACTGCTTACATTTTTAAAGTTTGCTATAATTTATAGCATGAATATACAAAAAAGCGCTGAAATTATCCAAACCACACTAGATTTACGTGATGCAATTAATCGCGATTCACGCGTTCTTGCTCTGATTATTAGTGAAAACACAATGGAAAATGATGAGCATATCCAATTTTTAAGTAAAGATTTGCATCTGTGCGAAGACACATTAAATCAGCTGCTCAAAGTTTATGATTTAGATAGCACAGTTGTACAAGAAGCGCAAACGCGTCTATATCACGCTAAACTGCTTTTAGATGAGCATCCGCTTGTTATTGCCTATCGTGCGCAATATCGTGAAGTGCAAGCTATGTATGAGCAAATTAACCAAGTGGTATTTCGACCCTTTAACCATCATTTAGGAGGGCATTGTGCCAATCCGCATTATTGGGGGTAAATATCGCCACCGCCAGTTAAAATTTCTTGTTGATGCTTACACGCGTCCGACGAAAGACCGGATTCGTGAAGCAATATTTTCCGCGATTGGCGCCGCGACAAATCAAGCAAATGTCTTAGACTTATATTGTGGAGTCGGAACTTTTGGTCTTGAAGCACTTTCACGTGGAGCAACGAACGTTACTTTTGTTGATCAAAGAATTGATGTGATCAAAGTTGTTCAAGAAAATCTTAATCTCTTAAATGAAAAAGGTGTTTTAATTAATCAGGATGCAATTTCCGCGCTCAAATCACTTGCCGAAACTCATCAGCAATTTGATCTTGTGTTTTTTGATCCGCCTTATCAAAACCAAGTTGCCGAAGAAGTTATTAATCGCCTCAATGCTTACGCTTTGCTCAAAGATGGTGCTATAATCGTTTATGAAGGTCAAGTTGCGATATCTGCATCTACTCTCACTGAATTCAAGGTTAAGGATTATCATTACGGACAAACAATTGTCCAAATAATAAGGAAAAAATAGCATGAAAAGAATTGCCGTCTATCCAGGATCATTTGATCCAATCACTAATGGCCATATGGATATTTTAAAACGCGCTTTAGATATTTTTGATGAAGTGATTATTTTAGTTGCAATCGCCGCCGATAAGAAAACATTTTTTACGATTGATGAACGGGTCGAAATGATTCGCGAAGCAACAAAAAGTATGCCACATGTCAGCGTTGATGCAACAAAAGGTCTCTCCGTTCATTACGCGAAAAAACATCAAGCAACTGCTCTTGTACGTGGTCTAAGAGCGGTTTCTGATTTTGAATATGAATTCAAACTTGCCGCGGGTAATAATTATGTTGATCCAGATATTGAAGTCGTATTTTTTATGGCAAAGTCTCAATATAACTTTTTAGCTTCTTCAACATTAAAAGAACTGTATATTGAAGGCGTTGATATTAGTCCGCTTGTGCCAGCGAGTGTAATTGGCGCGTTAAAAAAGAAACACAAATAAATAAAATGATCCGGCACAAACGGATCATTTTTCATTATTCAGAACTACTTTTGATAGATTAGTGAAATCATCCGCCCGCTTTTACTTCCATCGCGGGCAACGGAGAAGTATTTGTCACTATGTTCATAAACACACTCTCCACCATAATCGATTTGATCAACCGGAATTCCGAGTTCGCGGAGTTGAATAAAATTCATCAGTGGTGTATCAAAATAATTTTCATCGCCAACCGCTTTTAAAGCAAAGTGGAAACTTTCGCCTGAACTTGCGATTTCGGCCCGTGTTTCGAGGGTAATGAGTTTATGCGAGAAAGTTAAAGCTGGACCAATATTACAATAAATGTCTTGCGGTGCAACCTTCTCTTTTTTCATTAATTCAGTGAGCATGACTTTCGTCGCGCTTTTTAAAGTCCCAGGAAATCCCGCATGAATAATGCCGACAATACGCTTTTTAGGTATATAGAAAAATATTGGCACACAATCGGCGTGTTGAATTGCAACAGCCAGATTTTTTTCTTTGGTATAGAGGCCATCTGCCTTTAAACCATCTTCTAAATCTGCATAACCTTTTCCGCCATCATCTTTTGTTGCTTCTAACATATCAACACCATGATTTTGAAAGGTAAAAACAATCTGTGATGATTTTAGATTTAGCGCTTTGCGGAAACGTTCACGATTTTCACTAACTGCCTCTAGTTGATCACCAACGTGGAGTGCAAGATTTAATGATTGGTAAACGCCACCCGAAACGCCGCCAGCACGCGTTGATGTACAGGCGACAATGTCATTTGGAAATCGATTCCATTGTTTAAAGAGCATAAAGCTACCTCACATATTCATATTATAGCGAAAACAAATAAGCGACAAAAGAAAAAGCCTATCTTTACGATAGGCGCAATTTTCTTAATTATTCAATGATAAGATCGTCGGTCTCAAATTTGTTTTCATGATTCCAACAATCAACAAGTGTGTCAGCGCGTTCGTACTTACTTGAGCCTTCAACCGTAATAAAGGCATCGGTAATTCCATAGTTACCAACTTCATCGGTTGCATCATATAAGAAGATCGTTGGTGTATTAAAAGCTAAATCACCTTCAATGCTATCCGCGGTAATGCGTTCAAGGACATCATCGGCCGCTTCAATTGAAGAAGTACCGAGATTATGATTAAGGTAATAACCAGAATCGCGCACACGATCAGCGACATCTTCAAAGAACGAAGGGTTTTCACCACGTCTAAGGAATGAATCAAAAGCATTTTTTGCTACTTCGTTGAATTCTTCCCAGTCGTTATCAGTGTCTTCATCAGCGAAGATTGTATATAGTTTGAATTCACCGTTATCGAAATCTTTTTTATATTCATCAACAATAAGTTCAAGGGCATCGCGGGCATCTTCACAATCCCCACACGTTTCTTGAACAACCATGAAGAAGAACTTTTCGCCATATTCCGCGGTTTCACCAGTTGCCAGCGCATCAATGAATTTTTGCGCTTCTGATTCCGGTCCGCCTTCTAGGCTCAATTGATATTCAGCATAGAAATTGTTGGCTGACGCCCGCCGCTCGCGTGCATCGTTAATTGCCGTAGAAATTGCCGGAATTGAGAAGATAATTCCAAAAATTATACCGACAATAAGTAAAGGTTGAATCCAAGCAGTATTTTTGAACCAAGTCCAAATACGCTTGAAGATATTGTCTCCGCCGTTTGCTTGTTTGCTCATAAAAGAGTAATCCTCCTATATCTAGTAAAATATAGCACGTTAATAATATCATTGAGACCTAGTGATTTCAACTAAAAAAAGTTATAGTTTAGACGATTGTATTTTATCCAATTCTTATTTTATTAAAATAAGTTCCGATTGTCTTTTATAAGTTTCTTGCTATAATTCTTGGAGAATAACATGAACCACAAAAAAACACGATTTACGCACCTAAAAAACTACTTAGCGAAACACAATCATTTAAAAACAACATTTGATTATGCTGTGACTTTATTTATGTGTATTTTAAGTGCATTTATCTATTCGGTTGGGTTCCGACTTTTTATTAACCCGTCTAGTCCACAATCGCTTAATTTTGTCGCGAGTGGTGTCAGTGGGCTATCACAAATTATTGTTAAGGTTATTGTTGATATTTTTGGCATCAATATTGATAGATATGTTTTGCAGTCAATTCTTTATTTTTCTTTAAATATTCCAGTGCTAGTATTTGCCTGGATTAAAGTTACAAAACGCTTTACGATTTTTTCCATTCTTAACGTATTATTTACATCTTTATTCATTGCGATTATCCCCGTTAGTTGGGCGAATCTTGTTGTGTTAGATACCGAATTAACACGGACATTACTCGCGGGTATTTTTGCTGGACTATGTGCATCAATTGCTTTTAAATTCGAACATTCCGCTGGCGGCATTGATGTATTCACATACTTTTTTGCTAATCGGCGTTCAACCAATGTTGGTAAATACGCGATTACGATTAACGTCGTCATTATGCTTTTATATACTGCTGTATCATTAATTGAAAATTATCAAAATCCCGCTGCTTATCAAGTTTATGTTAATAGTAGTGGCAATCAAATATTCAATAATCCACTTTCACCCGCGATTACTTCACTACTTTATTCGGTTATTTATGTTGTGATGAGTGCGATTGTTGTTGACTTAATCAATATTCGAAATAAGAAAACCCAATTACAAATTATTACAACAAATCCAGATTTATCCAAAGAACTCATCGTTCATTTTCATCATGGATGTACCATTGTGAAAGGGACAGGGGCTTACACTGGTAATGAACGTTTTGTTTTATATATGACAATATCTTCTTCGGAAGTGCGGCGGGCAATTGAACTAATTCAACAAATCGACCCGCATGTCTTTGTCAATGTCACAGCGGTTCACCAAGTTTATGGACGTTTCTATATTCGACCCGTTAAATAGGTAAAACTCTTTAAAAATATAAATCACCTGCAAAAAAGCCTCCATTTGTAAATTAGGAGGCTTTTTACTTATGTTTTTGTAAAATAGAAAAATAAATAAATTATAATTTCAATAGCATTTCAGCATTGGCTTTTTGTGTTAGTTTATAGGCCTCAGTCATATCCATAATCCAAAAAATAGTGATAAAGAGTGCGTAAATAAGCGTGAGGCCAAAAAGAACAAGCGATATAATAAATAATGGCATCATATTTGCAGATATTTGACCACCAGGATTATCTGCAACAACAATCATTATGAGAATAAAGCCGGCAAGATCAAAGACACTCAAAAGAATAGTCATGATTAGTTTGCGTAGCCCTCGACGTGTTTCACCAATATAAAACATATCGACACCGAGCATTCCAAAGAATAAACCAAAAAGCAAAGTGGCAAGTGATTCCTTTGTTTTAGATATGCCATTATGAATGTGCTCTTCAGGTATTAATAATAGATGATTAACGAGTTCATCTATTCGACTAATATCAATATTATCTTTTTGTTTGCGCAGTAATGCGCGTAGAGCTTGTTCATGCATCTTCATCACCTCAGGGCAATAATAGCACAATCTAAATTATTGATACAAATAGTTCAAAAAATCGAATTTGGTTTAGAGATATTTGATGATGGGATGTAAAAACACATAAAAAAGGTTTTCACTCAATTTTTTTTAAAAAAAGCTTGATACACGAGCATCAAACCTTTGTTTGCAAAATGGCGGAGAAATGGGGATTCGAACCCCAGCTGGGCGTACACCCACTATCAGTTTTCGAAACTGACCCCTTCAACCGCTTGGGTATTTCTCCATAAAGCGAGAGTATTATACCATAATCACATATTAGGCTATAGATAAAATAGCAAAAAAAGTAAGCGATTGTTGATTGTGGCACACTGACAAATAAATCTACTTTGTGTATAATAATAAAAGTATATATGTTAGGAAAAAACGATGTTTTTAATTGAGCAATTGCACTGGAATCTAATATTTATTGGTGGCGGACTCCTCCTCGTCTTCGCCACTTTTCTCATCTTTTATATTTTTGAAGAAAGAAATGAAGCCAAATCATTAAAACTTGTGCAGACAAAAAGCGCGTCAATTCGCGTATTCATGCTTGATTTAATCAATAACACTGTTTTATGTTTTTCAAGAAGTGAGATTCGTGAAAAGACACTCGGCGGGATTGATATTTTTTATAAACAATTTCATCCATCTGAACGCGAAAGAATTAATCAATGGTTTTATGATTTGCTTGCCGAAAAACCAGATACCCCCTCGTATCTTGAGGCCGACATAATTAATGAAGGGAAAAAACAAGCGTATTTTCTTTTGCTTCAAACATATAAAGTCGATCGCGCACAAAAACGCATCTATCTTGAAAGTACAAGGTTACGTTCGATTCATCCGCGTGTACGCCCCCGCAAACATCGGAAATTTCCAACGATGATTACCACCGAACCACGCATGCGAGCTTACTTCGAGCGTAATAAAGGTAAATTGCGTGGTACAACAACAATCATTCGTTTTTATAAACTAAATTTTCATCAATCATCAACATTACCGCTTGAGCACCATTTGGCTGTTGTTTTACAAGATAAGTTAATTGGTTTTCTTGGTAATGGTCGTTATCTACTCGCGTATAGTGATTTAGAAATCGCTTTATTTGATGTCAAAAGTATCGGAAGGACTTTCGCCTTACAAATTGCTCGGACGATTGCTGAGGAAATGGCGGCTTATCTTGATATTAATGGCTTAAAAGATAACTACTCATTTTCACTGGGAATCGCCGAGAACAACCAACCGCTCGCTACTTATGAAGCAACGGTTGAAGCGGCGCGTGCCGCTGCAATAATAGCGGAAGAAAGCAAGAAGAAGATTGCTTTTTACGAAAACAATTCGAATACAACACCATCGGAAAACAAGGTTTTTTCGCACGAACTTGAACGTCTAATTAAAGAGCGGAAAGTCAATGTATCTTATCGCCCAATCATCGATGTCACGCGCGCGGAACCAATGGGCTATTTTACTTATCTTGAGCCATTTGACTCAGTATTTAACAATTTACGCGAATTACGGGAATATGCATATAAAACAGACCAACACAAGGAATTGTTTTCTTTATTAGCTAAAAAAGCAATTCCACGTTTCTTCTCACAGCGCGATGGCGAGCATCTACGCTTATTCTTCCCTGTCTCGCTTATCGATGACTTTGCCATCAATAAAATGTTAGGGCGGATTAACCATAGTAAAGACATTAAGTTGGTTTTAATTTTATCGGAAGAAGAACTAAGTTTTTCACTTGATGATCTCAATAGTCTTAGTGATAAGTTAAGTTCTTATCAACAACTTGGTTATGAAATTGGCCTTGCGATTCATGATGTGGACTTGACGTTACCATCAGCAATTTATAGTCAATTTAATTATTTCATTATTAGTAATTCGATGGTCTCGCGCCTTAAAAACGATGAACGGCAAAGAATGCAATTGAGTTCCGTTTTGGAAAAACTGATAAGATTTAATCAACCAATTGTTTTGAGTGATTTAGAGAACTGGTCATCAATTGAATTAGTAATTCAAATGGGTATTAACCTCGTGAGCGCAGAAGAAATTAGTTCACGAAATGAAATGGTGATACCTGTCGACAAAAAGAAAATCAACCGGCTTACAAGTTTTGCCGAATAATAAGAGGAATTAACAATGTCAGAACAAATTAAAAATCAGGCAATTACCGCTCGCGATGTTGACTTTGCTCAGTGGTATACCGACGTCTGCCGCAAGGCTGAATTGATGGATTATTCATCGGTCAAAGGCTTTATTATTTATCGTCCTTATGGTTATGCTATTTGGGAGCAAATTCAAACTTATTTAGATCGTAGATTTAAAGAAACGGGTCATGAAAATGTCTATATGCCTTTAGTAATTCCGACATCCCTTTTTCAAAAAGAAAAAGATCATGTTCAAGGTTTTGCCCCGGAAACACTTATTGCCACGATTGGTGGTAATAAAGAAATTGATGATCCGCTAATTATTCGCCCAACAAGTGAAGTATTATTTTGTGAACATTTTGCCAAAATAATTACTTCATATCGTGATTTACCAAAATTATATAATCAATGGTGTTCCGTTGTACGTTGGGAAAAAACCACGCGTCCTTTTTTACGTGGTTCGGAATTTCTTTGGCAAGAAGGACATACGATGCATCGCACGGAAGTCGAAGCCCGGCATGAAGCTTTACAAATATTGGAAATATATAAAGACATGGGGCACGAACTTTTGGCAATACCTTTTGTTACAGGCTTAAAGACCGAAAAAGAAAAATTTGCTGGTGCGGTTAACACATACACAGTTGAAGCATTAATGCATGATGGAAAAGCCTTGCAAAGCGGCACTACTCATTATTTTGGTACGGGATTTGCCGAAGCTTTTAATATATCGTTCCAAGATAAAGACAATACAGTCAAACATCCCCATCAATCATCTTGGGGTGTATCGACGCGGCTTATTGGCGCGATTATTATGGTCCATGGGGATGATAACGGCTTAGTTTTACCGCCCCATGTCGCACCAATTCAAGTGGTGATTGTGCCAATTCAATCGCAAAAAGAAGGTGTGCTTGCTAAAGCCGAAGAGTATCGAAAACGCCTATTAGCCCTTGGCTTACGCGTAAAACTCGATGATAGCGATGCTAGTCCGGGTTGGAAGTTTGCCGAGTATGAGATGAAAGGTGTACCTTTACGAATTGAAATTGGTCCACGTGATTTAGCAAAAGGCGTTCTCACTTTAGCGCGTCGGGTCGATGGGCAAAAAATCGTTATCGCTGATTTAGATTTAGAAGCCGCGATTTCCAATTCGTTAGAAGATATTCATCAACTAATGTATCAAAAAGCATATCAATTCTTTACTACGCATATGAGCGAAGCAAAGACGCTGACGCAAATTGAGCAAGCTTTAAACGAGACTACAGGCTATGTCAAAATGATGTGGTGTGGTAATCAAACTTGTATGGATAAGATTAAAGATCAATATCAAGCGACAGCGCGCTGCCTACCATTTGAGCAGATTCCATTTGACGATCATTGCCCAGTTTGTGGAGAACATGCTGAGCACGTTGCTTACGTTGCCCGCGCATATTAAAATAGTTGCTAAGCCGGGTGTCAAACCCGGCTTTTATTTAAATTAAAGTTATTGAAGGCATCAAATATTTTGTGCTATGATTAGTAGCACATTGGAGTAGTACCCAAGTTGGTGAAGGGGCTTCCCTGCTAAGGAAGTAGGCCGGGTAACTGGCGCCAGAGTTCGAGTCTCTGCTACTCCGCCATTAGGAAGAAACAGGTTTGATACGAAAGTGTCAGACCTTTTTAATTTTAATAGGAGCTTTTTCTCACTTTACTGAGTTGTTTTTAATATGAAAAGTCACTGAAAATCAGGAATAAATTACATAAGTGAATAGGTACTTACAAGATTTGAAGTAAACTTTACACGATTATGATATACAAACTAATTTCCGCTACGAATATTTCAATAATAATTGGAATAAAGTATTTATAATAATTGGAATATAAAGTTTATCGAACATGCTGAAGTGCCTTTCTTTAAAAAAACCTTCATTTTTGATGATACTTACAAACACTAAACTTTGTTATCAAAGAACGGGTGAAATTTATGCTATTGCATTAGGATTTCTTAAAAATTAGTATTTTAAGTTTGTGCATAGCCATACGTTCCTCTCTTTTCTTGTTCAACTTTTTGTTCGCACGCCTTTTGCTACACAACTTTTCTGTCAGATACATTATGTATAACTAATCATCAGTGCTTTTGGTATGATATCTATTGAAGATTTATCGGCATAGATTTATATATAAATTATTCAGTTTTATGAAGTAAAATATGTTGTTGAAATAGAAAGAGGATATAAACAAAATGGAACAAACAAAATTGAGAAACTTCGTTAGTGATAATGAACAAATTCTTTGGGAGGGCAAACCCAATAAAAAGTGTTTTATCTTAGAGAGTATTTTTAATCCGCTACTACCATTTGCGGTTGTTTGGTTGATAATTGATTTATCATTTATGGGCATCGCTGCAGGAAGTGGATTTGATGGATTTCCACAATTTGTTTGGTTTTTCTTCTTAATTCATTTAATGCCCGTATGGCTATATCTATTTGGAGTTTTATTTACTTCATTACGGTTAAAAAGAATCGAATATGTTATCACCGACCGCGGTGTTTATATTTCTCACGGTTTGTTTTCCTATTCATATGATATGAAACCCTTCACGCTTTTAAGCACAATCTCTATTTATCGCGGCATTTTTGATCAACGATTAAAAGTTGGTGATGTGGTCTTCGCGGCCGCTATAAATGAACAAATTTCCACCACGCGGCGGAATTATTCAAACAATAAATTTAGTATTCGTAATATTCCCGATTTTGAAGCAGTTTATAAATTAGTAAAAAATCTGCAAACCGATATTCATGCCGATACGATGTATCCAAATGCGTTACGCCCAGATAAAAACGAAGGATATAAAACGAAATATAATGGTCATGAAGAATAGTCTTCTCGGGTTCTTAATTCTAAAAAAAGATAAATATTAATTGTAAAATAAGCAAATTTGCGAATAATAGCATTTTAAAATAATTAAAATATAATTTGCCATAGGTGCAGTTATTCTTTACTATGGAATTGTCAAACAATTATATGCATCATAGAAATCTAAGAAACATAGGGGGTTTTTTGTAATGGTTTCAAATGTTTGTCCAAACTGCGGGGCGATACTTTCGCCGACTGACAAAGTTTGCCCTAAATGCGGTAAAGAGGTAGTAAAAAATGCGCCTGACTTGCGTCCGTATATGGCGCGCAGTAAAAGAGAACGCCAAATTATTGAAAATAAGATTCGTTATAAACATCCATATGCGATATATTCCTTCTATATAGGAGAAGGTATCATGACCCTGTTAGCTTTAATCTTTGGGTCGGTGCCTGACATAATTGATGATCCGACAATTAATCTTGTTGTAATCTTAATTCTTGTTGTGCTTTTTGTTGGTTTGATGATTTCGCACATTTTATATTTTCGGCGGAAACTTAGCACTGATTTAGGAATCAAATATAAATAAAAGTTTTAATTATTATTTAAAATCGGGTATTTGAAACAATCAATATTAATGGCAGTTTTTGCTATGTTGTTTGCAATTACTTTTTTCTTTATGCGCTTTTATTAGTCCATTTTTATTTAGCAATCATGCAAAAATCGGAAATTCGATATATCTATACCGATTAATATGATAAAATTAATGACAAGTTAGGATAAAAACATGATTGAAAGAACACAAATTTACGCTCTCAATGCTAATCCAAAATTAGCCGCTGCAATTGCGCGTAAACTCAACATCCCTGTTGGAAATTGTGAGGTTCGTTATTTTGCTGATGGTGAATGTCTCGCCCGTCCGCTTGACAATGTTCGTGGTAAAGAGGTTTATGTAATCCAATCGACCGCTCATCCTGGTTCACAAAATCTGATGGAGTTATTAATTTTTTTAGATGCGCTCAAGCGCGCAGATGTTAAAACGATTAATTGTGTGATTCCATATTTTGGTTATGCCCGGCAAGACCGTATTGCGCAGCCTGGTGAACCAATTACAGCAAAACTTGTTGCCGATTGTTTACAAGTAGCAGGCGCTGATCGCATTATCACAATCGATTTACACACGCCACAGATTCAAGGATTTTTTAACATTCCAGTCAACACTCTTTCTGTGATTCCGACATTTGCATCAGAAATAAAAAAATATATGGATAGAAGCCATATCTTAGGTAAAGAGATTGTTGTTGTTTCACCCGATCACGGTTCTGCCAATCGCGCACGCGACTTGGCGACAAACATTTTAGACTCGACTATCGCAATTATTGACAAACGGCGGCCAGAGCCTAATCAAGCTGAAGTACTATATCTAATCGGTGAAGTGAAGGGAAAACATGCAATTATTATCGACGATATTATTGATACCGGTGGCACGGTTGTTGCGGCCTCAAACGCCTTGAAAAAGGCTGGCGCGATTTCGGTATCAGTTGCCGCAACCCATGGCATATTTTCACTTGATGCCCTCAAGCGTATTGAAGAAATTGGTTTATCAGCACTTTTTGTGACTAATTCAATCGAACGCGAATATCAACCACAATGGAACTCAACCGTATATATTGTTGATATTTCAGATTTATTGGTCGAGATTATTGATCATATCGCGCGGGGTTTACCAATTGATGAAAGACTATTAAGTTACTATTAATTTTTGTAGATCGAGGAGTAATTTATGATAGAAATTCGCGAAGTAAAGACTAAAAGGCTATTGAAAAAGTTTGTAAACTTTCCAATCAAACTTTATAAAAACTGCCCCTATTTCACCCCCTATATTTATGAAGAAGAAATCAATAATTTAACACCGGGGAAAAATCCTGCACAAAAGTATTGTGATTTTAAATTATTTCTTGCTTATAAAAACGGAAAAATCGTTGGGCGAATTTGCGCAATATTGAATCATTATAGTAACAACAAATATAATCAAAAACGCATTCGCTTTAATCGAATTGACATGATTGATGATATTGAAGTTACGCGCGCTTTAATCAAAGCCGTTGAGGGTTTTGGTCAAGAAAAAGGCATGAATGAGATTGCCGGCCCGCTTGGGTATAGTGACCAAGATAAAGAAGGTTTATTGACCTTTGGTTTTGAACAACACAATATGTTTGTGACGTTTTATCATTACCCGTATTATTACGAACATCTCAAACAACTCGGGTTTATTGATGACGCCACTTGGCGTGAATATCGCATTCGTATCCCGGAATCAAACGATATTGAAAAACTAGAAAAAATCGCTAATTTCGTCGCGAATAAATTTGAGTTTCATATCGTGCGCATTAGTAAAAAACGGCAACTCAAGCCCTATGTTCTTCAAGTATTATCTCTGATGAATGTCGCATATAAAGATTTATATGGCTATGTGCCGATTTCGGAAAAGGAAATGGAATATTTAGCGGCCCAATACGTGCCGCTATTAAATCTTGATTACACAGTGATTATCGCTGACAAAAACGAAAAAGTTATCGCTTTTGGTTTGATGATTCCTTCGCCCGCTTTTGCTTTAAAGAAAAGCAAAGGAAAACTATATCCACTTGGGTGGATACGTTTCTTAAGAGCGCTTAAAAAAGGAAAAGTTCTTGATATGCTCCTCGTTGCGGTTGAACCAGAGTTACAAAATACGGGTGTCATGTCGATGATCTTTGCGGAATCAATCCGCAGTGCTAATCGTAATGGCATCAAATATGCGGAAACAGGTCCAGAATTACTTGATAACACGAAGGTCCAGTCGCTTTGGAAAAACCTTGATCATGAACATCATAAAACCCGCGTCTGCATGGTGAAAAAAATTGAGGAAAATTAGCCATGAAAAAGAAAAAACCCGCGACATTAGTTAAACTCCGTCATCGGTTTTTTACATGGTTTGCCAACTGGTTTATCTTTCGCCCCTTTTGGCGACCTTTTATTCATTATCGACCAGCCTTGTCGCATGTAGAAGCGCGCAAGTTAATTAAAGGTGGGCCATATTTAATTGTCAGTAATCATGTCACGGCATTAGATCCGGTCCTTTTAACTGCGACGCTTAGAACGCCCGTTTATTTTGTTGCTAGCGAAGTTATTTTTTCAATGGGTTTTGTATCTAAATTATTACAACACACGTTTTCTCCAATTCCAAAATCAAAATCGATGCCAGATATTTCAACCGTTGTCTCGATGTTAAAAATATCAAAAGAAGGCGGAAATGTTGGTGTTTTTGTTGAAGGAAATGTCTCTTATACTGGTGGGCTCGCGGCGATGCCAGAATCAATTGGAAAAATTGTTAAAATGATGAAACGCCCACTTCTAATATTTAATTTTCATTATTTGTATTTGAGTTCGCCCCGTTGGGCGGCAAAAAGACGCCGCGGTCAAGCTTATGGGGCGGTGAAACGCATTATCGCACCGGAAGAATATGAAAACCTTCAGATCGAAGAAATTAATCAACTGATTTTTAAAGAAATTGATGCAAATGTTTATCATGAGCCACCACGCGCTTTTAAAACCCGACATATGGCGGAACATCTCCATCGATTAGTTTTTATGTGTCCAAAATGCGGTAGCGTCGGTTCGATGCACGGTCATGATGATTTGGTTTGTTCCCACTGTGGATTTCATGCTGTATTTGATCAGTATGGCTATTTGACTTCACCAGAATTTGGCAAACAAACATTAATTGAAGTAGACAAGAAAATGAAACTGGATTACGAAAAATTTCTTACTAAAAATCCAAATTATGTATTAAAGCTCTCCGGTCGTTTAGTGATGATTTTAAAGAAAACACGTAAGCGGCCCGGCCAATGTGATTTAGCATTGGATGAAAGTGGCTTGACGTTTACAATGACTAATCGCAAGCAGCGGGGCAATAGTGAACATTTTGATCTTGAGCAAGTCATGGCTTTTGCGATTCAAGGAAAGCGACGTTTCTTATTTTATATTCGCGGACAATACACGCGCATGGTAGAATTTGATGACGATATTAGCCCATACCAAGTTTTATTAACAATGCAAATTCTTAAACAGCGTGATAATTTCAAAAAAGGAGTAACTAGTTATGAACTCGTTTCTAACGATCCTCGCCAATATCTCGGACTTTAGTGTCTATTGGAGTGGCATCATTGATTTTGCTATTATTGGCCTATTAGTTTTGTTGTCCAACACTTTAAGACGGAAGGTGCCATTTTTACGTAAGTACGTGATACCTACATCCATTATCGCGGGGTTCCTTGGCTTGGGCATTAAATATTTACTCGCCAATAATCTTTGGCAAGTTACACTTGGCGATCCATCAAAAACCTTGCTGAGCAATGAGTTCATGGGTGTTATTGCTTATCACGCATTAGCAATTGGTTTTATTGGTAGCGGTCTACGTGATACTTCTAACGACAAGAAAAAAGGGGATAAAGCCGGTAGCACAATTAAAACTGGCTTATCTATCGTATCTAATTATTTGATTCAGGCTGTTTTAGGTTTAATTATTACCGTTACCATGGCGGCAATCTTGACTAACTCAGATATCGCTCTTGGTGCCCATAGTGGTGTTTTACTAGCACTTGGGTTTGGACAGGGACCAGGTCAAGCGGGCAATACGGGCTTTATTTTTGACTCTAATCTTATTAATGCGGGTTTATTAGAAACTGGTGGCGATTTGTTTCATAGTTTTGGTTTGACAATTTCGGCTTTAGGCTTTCTTGCCGCGTGTATCCCCGGCATTATTTATATGAACTATCTTGTAAGAAAAAAGCTTATTGTAAGAGCAAAGGACGCCGATTCAGTTAAGTTCGAAACCGGTTCAATTGAATCTCCAGATGAAATTCCAATGACAGAATCAGTTGACAAATTAACCGTCCAAATTAGTTTTGTGTTGCTGACATATTTCCTCGCTTGGGCATTAATGTTTGGCGTTGATCAACTTGGTGGAGCTTTTTTACCAAGCGGAGTTTGGGCAACCGTTTCGAGTCTCATGTGGGGCTTTAACTTTATTTTTGCGATTTTAATGGCGATGCTTGTTAAACAAGTTATTAAACTTTTACGGAAGAAAAAAATCATGACACGGAAATATACCAATGACTTTATGTTAAGTCGGATTTCCGGAACAGCTTTTGATGTGATGATAGTTGCAGCATTAACTTCAATTGACGTGAAAATATTTACGGATATTGGTTTGGTAGCAACATTATTATTACTTGGAACAGTCGGCGGAATCGTGACCTTCTTGCTAGTTAACTGGCAAGCAAAGAAATGGTTTCCAACTTACCGTTACGAAGCATTCTTTGCTTTATATGGAACTTTAACAGGCACTAATTCTACTGGTATTGGATTATTGAGAGAAATTGATCCGAATTTTGAAACACCGGCGGCAAATAATCTTGTTAATGGTGCAGTAGCAGCAGTTATTCTCGGTGGACCGCTACTTGTTGCGGTTGGTTTTGTCCCACGAGGTGGATGGTGGATTTATGGCACAATTATCGGATTATTCATTATCTTCGTTTTATATATGCTTTTAGGAAACTTTTATAATCGTCGACTGATTGAAAAATCAAAACTTGAAAAAGAGAAGTCGCAATCTTCAGCTCAAAACTAAAAACGTTTTATGTTTTTGCTACTTATTAGTTTTTTCTCTTTTACAATAATAGTATGCTAGTAGAAAAGAATTTTTCGCTTCAAATTATAGAAAAATATCGCAAGACTCAATTTAATTTGCGACTTTTGCTAATTGCCTTATTTTTATTATTTATTTCTGGCATAATCATGTTCATTAATTTGGCAAATTATGATAACCGGCATTGGCTATATATTATTGCTGGGGTTTATTCGACTATTATTACTTTCTTTTTTTTGTATTTTTTACTAGCAGTTTTGAAGCCAATAAATCAATATATAAAGTTTTTAAACTCCTCCACTCAACTGCGTGAAGTTGAACTTCATAATGTAAAAGTAGCAAGTGAATTGACGACGATATTCGAAATTCAGTTTATAACTATTGAGGGAGAAATAAATAAGGACACCGTCAAACTATATTTGGATCCAAACTTGAAAAATAGTTTAGCAATTTTTCCAGAAATGAAGTTTTTCGTAAAAAACCAACAAATAGTTGCCTATGTTGAAAATGTAGAGGCACAAGATGCATAATATCTTATCTATCAAGCGGATTAGCAACTTTATGCATTATTATGGAATGCTTATTTTAGTTTCTGTTATTGCGCTTTTTGCGACATGGTATTGGATG
>Ga0265295_1002833_pt1 | contig 26399 bp, 25 predicted proteins | sample Munlansysbiofilm_FD_192503 | JGI IMG/M metagenome (GOLD analysis project Ga0265295, IMG submission 192503) | Leachate microbial communities from a municipal landfill in Southern Ontario, Canada - Methane capture system biofilm | ecosystem: Engineered > Solid waste > Landfill > Unclassified ... | reverse complement strand
GGCATGCGCCCTCGACGGGGCCACCGCCCACTGAGCCATGAATGGACCCGTTGGACAGCACCAGCATGCGCGCTCCGGAAGTTCGTGGAGCAGAGCCCGAACTCTCGACGATGCCGCAGAAAACAGCATCTTCCCCCGTCCGAAGAACATCTACAACAGACTGAAATATATCATTCATGAATAACTCCCACGGTTATCAAGGATGGTGCGTTTCAAGGTGTGCGATGGAGAAAAGGACTCCACCCGCAGCACAGGCCCGGCCACGAAGGTCCGGCTTTGCATGGCCATGTTCAGGGCAGGCACCGATTGCAGAACCCGATGAATCTCCCGCTCCAGGCGCTCATGCCCCGGTCTGGCCAGAAATTCAACGCTGATTGCATCCCTTCCGGCCGAACGTGTCAAGGAGGCGCGATAATCGAGCAGGCCGTCCAGCGCAAAAAGGACATCGTCGAGGTCCTGACTGGCCACGGAGTAGCCTTCTGCAATCGAGCAGGCCTTACGCCGCCCCCGGATGTCGCACAAACGGGCTGTGACTCCGCCGCACAGGCAGGGCGACGTGTCGAGGCTGGCCAGGTCTCCTGTTCGGTAACGCAGCAGCGGCATGGCCCGGCGATTCAGGGTGGTAACGACCACCTCCCCAACTTCGCCTTCAGGCACGGGGTCTCCTGTGCGCAGGTCGACGATCTCGATCAGGAGATCAGCCTCGCGCATGTGGCAGCCACCGTGCGCCTGACATTCCACACCGCCGCCAAGTCCCGTCTCGGTGGTGCCGTAGTGCAGGAAGGTTTCGCAGCCGCAGGCCTCCTCAATGCGGGTGCGCAGGGATTGCGGGGCGTAATCCGAGCACAGAAGCATGGTACGCACCAGGCCCTGCGGAAGTTCGTAGGCCAGGGCCAGGAGATGCTGGGGCAGGCCGACGATGCTGGTAAAATTCTCGTCCCGGATACGCCGGGCCAAAGCCTCCCAGTCAGTCGGTGGCCACACGCCCTCGCAAGGCACGCCCCCTTTTGCCAGGGCACGGATGAGCAGATCACCGGTGCTGTCCGGGAGGGAAAAAGGGAACAGGGCGAGCACCTTGTCTTGGGATGAAATGAGCGAAAACATGCCGTGCTGAAAAAAATCGACCGTCGAGTCCAGGTCCTCTCGCGTGAAGTGCAGCCTCTTGGGCGTGCCGGTACTGCCGGAGGTCTGCAAGGTGATGATACGTGCCACCTCGCTCTGGGAGACGCAGATTAGCTCCCGGCCGTGTGCCGCCAAGTCCGCGCCGCTCAGAAAGGGAAGACGCGCAAGATCGGCGCTACAGCGCAGACAATCCGGTTCCAGACCCGCCAGCCGCTCACGATACCAGGGGCTCTTTTGTCGTGCGTGGGCCACGGTGTTTCTGAGCGCTTCCATGCGTGCGCTCTCAATCCGCTCCCGGTCCGGGGGCCAGGCAAGACCGAGGCGCCTGGCCGACAAGGCGTCCACGCTGCTTGGCTTCATCCGCGCCCGCGATACAGGCTGCGGCCATCCCTGGACGTCAGGTTGAAGGCGCAAAAGGGGATGAGCCGTCCGTCAGGCTGGGCCACATGGATGCAGCAGCCCTGCAACCGGTCCAGATTGAGGGTCCAGGCGTCCTGAAAGGCCATGCCGGAAATGGTGAAGGAATGCGTCCGGGCGCGGGCCAGAAAACGATCCAGGTCGTCGTCGGGCGAGGTGTCCGGGGAGGTTCCGGAGGAATCTGACGGCTGGGCCTCCGGGACCACCGGAGCGGACCATTGACGGGCCGTGACGCCGATGGACTTCAGCGCTCCGGCCTCGGCAGGCCGTGGCGTACAGTCGCAAGTCCCGCTGCCCATGCGCATGAGCACTCCGTCCTCGCGCGTCATGAATTTCCCCGAAAAGGAGCACAGGGCGTGCTCGCAGCCCGGAGGCAAAAAATCTCCCGCCCTGATCTCGCCGCCGCTTTGCTCGCACAGGCCGGTCATGACCTCGGGCAAAGTGACGTGCTTCGGCGAAAAGTCAGCGGGAAAGCGACCGAAATAACTCATGGGCTGAAAATGCACTCCGCGCACGTGCGGCTGACGCTCAAGCCCGAACCGGACGATCTCCCACAGCTGATCGACGTTCACACCGCGCGCCACGGTCGGCACGAGCACGATGCCCAGCCCAGCCCCGGCCGCGTGGTCCATGGCCCTTTTCTTTGTCTCCAGCAGATCCCGACCGCGCAAGATGCGAAAGACCTCATCGCGCACGCCGTCAAACTGCAAAAAAATAGACGACAATCCGGCCTCGGCAAGCTTTCCGGCCAAGGCCGGATCTTCGGCCAAGCGCAGCCCGTTGGTGTTGAGCTGCACAAACCCGAATCCGGCACGCTTGGCCAGGCGCACGATGTCCGGCAGATCGTCGCGCACGGTCGGCTCCCCGCCTGAGAGTTGCAGGTTGCAACCGCCGGTGCGGGCCATGGTCTGCTCGAACATGCGCCGCAGGACGTCATGATCCGGATCTTCGTTTGCCCCGCCGCTATCGGCGAAGCAAACCGGACAATGCAGGTTGCAGCGCGAAGTGATCTCGACCAATGCCGTGCAGGTTCGCTGGGCATGACGCACGCAGAGGCCGCAGTCATAGGGGCAGCCATTGCCGACCGATTCGCGCACACCACCGCCAAAAGGAATCTTGGGCCGCACCCAGCTTGAAAATGCCGGTTTCCCGCGCCAGACCACCGTTGAATATTCTCCGTGCTCGGGACATCTCTTGACCAAGCTGATGACGTCACCAGCCTGCACCAACTCCCCGATCACCCGGTTCAAACACTCCGGGCAGACACTCTCAACCGGCCCCAGCACCTTATTCATCGGGCTCACTCGAAGGATCGAATCCGTTTTCCACCAGAATGGTCATGACTCTGCCGAAACATTCGCCGACAAGACCACCGCAGATGGATGCGTCCGGCTTGCCGTCGGGCACGATGGCCGAACAATTAATGCTTCCAAACCTTCCTGTGGCGTACTCCTCGAACCAATCCGCCAGTTCGGTCAGCATGAGGGGCAATCTGTCGTGCGCTTCTTCATCGGCCGCACCCTTTCCCGCATAATAGGCAATGAGGCAGGCTGCTCCGGTCAAGGCTCCACACGCGCCCCGGGTGGACGAGAAACCCACGCACAGCCCAGACATGGCCCGGATGAGACCCGGATTTTGAGCGCCTTGCATCTCCAGAGCCATCTGCACGACGATCTGCGCGCAGCAAAAACCCTGGGTGTGCAGGCGCAGGATGTCGAGATCGTATTCGTTCATGTCGGCCTCGGTATTTGTTTAAATAAAACAAAGTGCTCTATAGGTCCCATAGGTCTTATAGGTCCTATAGGACTTATGTAACTTTCCTGGCATGCCCAATCAGCATAAACAAGCCAGGCTTCGATACCCGCGAGGCGTCGCAGGCCCTCTGCGCCAGTACCGGGTCGCCGGTCACGGCCTGCCAGAAGCCGTGCAGGGAGCCGTGCCGGAACACGAAATCGGCGGCGGTCTTCTTGAGCAATTCGGTGTGTTCCTCGACCACATCGATCTCAAATCCGGCTCCGGCCACCTGCTCCATCACCGTCTGCAGATCCGTGGCCTGCGCGAAACAGCAGCGCACCGGCCAATCTCCGCTGCGGCATCCGCGTGCGTAGATGTCGGCCAGTGCGAGCGTTCCTCCTGGCCTGAGAACCCGGCGAAATTCCGCCAGCACGCGTTCCTTGTCGGTCAGGTTCCAGACGCATTCACACAGAACGAGATCCAGGCATGCGTCCGGCAACGGCAGATCGGCCAAATCAGCCTGTGCGACACGCGCGCCTTTGTCTCCGGCTTCGCGCAAGAAAGACGCATTCAAGTCCAAACCCACAGCCCGCGCCCCATGTTCTCTGAGCAGCGCCAGGCTCGCCCCGCAACCGCACCCAGCGTCCAGAGCCAGCGCGCCTTGCAGCGGGCCTGCCAGCTCAAGCATGAGCCTGGTCAGCCTCTCCCCGCCCGGACGCAGCGCCGGGCCGAGAAATTTGCGCACCGGCGGGGATGCGTAAAGTTCATTTGTCCTCAAGCAACTGCTCCACTTCGAAGATCCGCCCCATGGCCAGCTCTTCGTAGATGTACACCGCTCCGCACTTGGCACAGACCGGCAATTCCACGTGAAAGGAGTTGCCCAGATACGTGAGTTCCACCCTGCCAAGCTCCAGGGCCTCACCGCAGGGCTCGCAGACCCAGTTCATATCCTTGGGCTCAAACGTAAGACTGCTCATATCCGTCCTCCCGCGATGCGCATGCGATGAGACCAGGCCCGCAAAACCTCGAAACCATCCTTTACGTCCCTGAATTCCACCCAGTAGGTGACCTCACCCAGTTCGGCCGCGACGATCCTGCGGCCGTCTTCGCCATGGACCAGACATTTTCCGCCATTTCGGACCTTGTGCAGGACCTGACGCAGGTCGTCCTCGAGAATGCGCCGGGTCTCCAAGAGTTCGGCCACTTCCGCGGAATAAACCAGGGACACGTCCTCAAAGGGTTGACGCGGCATGCCCTCACTACCGTGCCGTCCCTGGAGCGCGTCCTTGAGCCTGCGCCGGTTCACGCGCCGGGCCGAGATGCCGACGGGCGGCTCGGACGCACCATGGGCCAAGTCAGGAAAAAGCAGATCAAGAATGTGCAGGACGGGCTTGCCGGTCTTGGCCAGCTGATCACGGCACATGGCGCAGTAGGTCAGAAAACAGGCCTCGGACTGGGCCACCCGCGCCTCGGCCACCTTGCGGGCCAGGGCCGGGTTGGCGTTGTCCATCAGGCCACCAAAGCCGCAACATTCCGTCAGCTCGCCGGACATGGCCAGCGGCGCCAGTGGCTGTCCAAGCTTCTCCAGCAAGGCGTGTACGGCCCCGCGCGTGGCGGCGTCGTGCCGCGATGTGCAGGGGTCGGACAGAGCCAGAGCCTCGCGGGCCTCGCCGGGAATCAGGGACTCGCCGGCCAGCAGGGTCCAGACCGATTCGGCCCCGAATGCCGGCAGGTGCTCGCGGAACATCTTGAGACAGGTCGAACAGGCCGTGACGACCCTGGGGCTACCCATGGCTTTAAAGGCTTCTTTCAGCTTGCCCAGCATGTCCGCGAACTCGTCCTCGCGCCCTGCCCAATGGGCCGGAGCGCCGCAACAGTCGAGCCAGATGCCCGTTCGCGGCTCAATCTCCAGCAGACGGTCGTACAGGCGCAAGGTCTGGTCAGGGCGGATGCCGGAGAGCTGACAGCCCGGAAAGAAGAGCATCGCGCTGTCCGGTGCTCCGGGCGCATGCCGGATGAAGGCAGCCTGCTCGCTCCCGGCCGAGCGCATCTCCTCCAGGGCGAACCAGTGGGCCGACGGCGGCATGCGCTTGTCGCGCACCATCAGCCGTCTTGCGTCCAGACACATGTCGGCCATGGAAAAGTCGTTGGGACACAGCGTCTCGCACTGTCCGCACAGGGAGCAGGAATTGATGAACGTGTTGGCCTGGTGCACGCCACCGCCCTTCACGATGGCCGAATTGTTGAAGACACGGCGTGCGTAACTCTTGGGATACCCGCCGTACTCGGACAGATACACGCAGTGCCGCACGCACTCCAGACACTGGCAGTCGATGCAGCGTGCCGCTTCGAGCAGGCCCTCCTCCCTGGTGAATGCGACGCCGTCGGCCGGGACAACCCTCTGAACCGGGGCGATGTCCGTGGTCCGGGTAAAAAGCGATGTCTGGCCCTTGCGCAGAAAAACGCGGCTTGAGGTCAGGGAGGCGTTCTGCAGGTAGCGGTCGATGGAGACGGCAGCTTCGCGGCCTTGGGAAACTGCGCTGATGAACCGGTGCGGCCGCCCTTCCAGCGCGCCCGTGAACCATCCCGGACGCTCCAGCGCAAAAGTCTCGGGATCAGGAGAACCAAGCGAGGCCAGGAGTTCCGAATCCAGCGTGTCATCCTGGCCCACATACACCGCGTCGGCGGGATGCGCTTCGACAAGGGCCGAATCCAGGACGGAGACGGACACGTAGGTCACGTGCAGGGAAGCGAGTCTGGACAGCTCCTCGTCGAGCACCCGCGTCGGCAGGTCGGCCTCGGGAAGTTCGCGAAGCCACCCGCCGGGAGCCTCGCCGACATGGTACATGGTCACGGGGTAACCTTTCTTGCCCAGATCGAAGGCCACGGCCAGGCTGCTCGGCCCTGCCCCGAACACCGCCACCTTCCTGGGGCGGGCGGGAAGGCGCAGCAGCCTGCCCTTGGGCTGGGTCTCCCGGATGCACAGGCGCTCAAGGCCTCCAAGGGCCACGGCTCCTCCAAGATCCCCCCGCACACAGAATTCCTCGCAGGGGGCTTCGCAGAGCCTGCCCGTAATCGCCGCAAGAGGCATACTCTTTTCGAGCACGGCCCTCGCCGCGAGAGGATCGCCCTTGGCCATTGCCTGGGCGAAAGCTCTGGCATCAACTCCCAGGGGACACCCGGCCTTGCATTTGGGGGGCTCCTCCTGGATGCATTTCGCTTCCCATTTCCTGAGTTCCTTCTGGTCCATGACCACTCCTTAGAAATAAAAAAAGCCCTCCGGGCGCAAAAGCGCCCGGAGGGAGGTTGACCAGGTCATTATTTCTTCATTGCAGCCAGGATTTTCTCCGGCAGCGCGGGAATCTCGCGCACACGAGCGCCGCAGGCGTTGTACACGGCATTCAGGACCGCTGCGTGAGGAGCGGTCAGAGGCATTTCACCGACACCGGAAGCACCGAAGGGACCGGCGGGACGCGGGGTCTCCACATAGGTGATGTCCATGGAGTCCGGGATGTCCTTGATGTAGGGGATACCGGCGCCGCGCATGGTGGCATGCTTCTTCAGGTCCTCGTAATCCTCGGTCAGCGCCAGGCCGATGCCCTGGGCCAAGCCGCCGTAAATCTGGCCGTCGACCAGGGAGTAGTTGTTGACCTTGCCGATGTCGCCGACAATGGCCATCTTTTCGACCGTGGTCTTGCCGGTGGCGGCTTCGACAGCGACCTCGGACAGGAACAGGCCGTACATGTAACAGCAGAAGGGGCTACCCTGGCCGTTGGCGTCGCAATCCTTGGCAGGAGCGGTCCACTTGCCGTTATACTTCGTAGGCAGCTTTTCGGCGACCATCTCATCGTAGGTGCGGAATCCGCCGGAAGGCTTCTTCATGGCTTTGACCAGCTGTTCGCAGGCGTTGATGATGGCCTGTCCGCCCATGACCTGGGAGCGGCTACCGCCTGCAGGGCCGGTGTTGGGAGCCACGCGGGTGTCGTTCATGACCAGACGGATCTTGTCGGGCGTGATGCCCAGCGGCCTTAAGGCTTCGTGAGCCGTGCCCAGGGTGCCCATGTCGGCGCCCTGGCCGTGATCCTGCCAGCAGTCGTAGATGGTGACGGTGCCGTCGGCCATCAGTTCGGCATCGGCGGCGGCGGAGTCGGCGCCGTCAAGGCCTGCGCCGTAAATGCCCAGGGCGACACCCACGCCGCGCTTGACTTCGGCGGTGGAGGCAGCTGCGGCGCGCTTCTTGGCTTCCTCGTACTTGGGCCGCATGATGTCGAACATCTCGGGCAGACTGTACACTTCAGGATCCTGACCCGTGGGGGTGGTGGAACCCTTGCGGTAGATGTTCTTGTAGCGCAGCTCGAAAGGATCAATGCCCAGCTTTTCGGCCAGTTCGTCCATCAGGGTCTCGGAGGGGAACTCTGATTCCGGAGCGCCGTAACCACGGAACGCAGCGCCCCAGCAGTGGTTGGTGCAGACGGTGCGGCCTTCGCCGCGAATGTTCGCGATGTCGTAACCGGCGCCGATGTACTGGGCTCCGCGCAGGGTCAGCAGGTCACCGAACTCGGAGTACGGGCCGTGGTCGACGGTCCAGTCGGTTTCCATGCCCAGAAGCTTGCCGTCCTTCGTGGAGGCCAGGCGCATGTTGGTCCAGAACGGAGAGCGCTTGCCGGTGTAGGCCTGCTGCTGACGATAGTCGTATACCAGATTCACGGGACGACCGGTGGCCAGGGCGGCGGCGCCGACAAGGGCTTCCAGGGTCGGGCTGAACTTGTAGCCGAAGGTGCCGCCGGCGGGGTTCTGAACCAGGTGCAGCTGATCGGGTTCCAGACCGAGGCCGGGAGCGATCATGTACAGATGCAGGTGCAGGCCGATGGACTTGGAGTGAATGATCAGCTTTCCTTCGTCATCGATGTACGCAAAACCGCAGTCGGGCTCGATGGGCAGATGGGGCTGACGGGAGGTGTAGTAGCTGCCTTCCACGACCACATCGGCCTTATCGAAGATGGGAGCGGTCTCGGCGCCCTTGGCGATCTTCTGGATGTAGTAGACGTTGGGCGTGCCGGGATGAATCTCGATGGCGTCCTCGGCCATGGCCGCCGGAGCGCTCATGTATTCGGGCAGCTGCTCGATCTCGACCTTGACGGCCTTGGCAGCGGCCTTGGCCTGCTCCTCGGTGTCGGCGCAGACGATGGCGATGGCGTCACCGTACTGGAAGATCTTCTCGTCGCACAGGATCGGACGATCCCAGCCGTCACCCTTGTTGGTGGGGAAGGTGATCAGACCGGTGATGCGGTTCTTGCCCTTCACATCCTTGTGGGTGACGACCTTGAACACGCCGGGCATCTTCTCGGCTTCGGTGGTGTCGATGGACAGGATCTTGGCGTGGGACACTTCGGCCTGCACCATGGCGCACTGCAGGGTGCCGGCGGGCAGCTTCAGGCCCAGATCAGCGCCGAAATCCAGGGTTCCCGTGACCTTGCTCAAGGCCGAGGGACGGGGGTAGCGGGTGCCCCAGACACTGCCGTCGGCAGGCATCTTGAATTCGAGGTCGGCCGCGCTCTTTTCGCCGCGTAGCACCTTGGCCGCGTCCATGACGGCGTCCACCAGCGGCTTGTAGCCGGTGCAGCGGCAGGCGTTGCGATGCTTCTGAAACCAGTCGCGGACATCGTCGCGGGTCGGGCTGGGGTTGGTGTCCAGCAGGCCCTTGGCCGAGACGATGAAGCCCGGGGAACAGAATCCGCACTGGGCAGCGCCGTGGAGCATCCAGGCGAGCTGCAGCGGGTGCGGGTTGGCCGGGGTGCCGATGCCTTCGATGGTGGTGATCTCGGCGCCGTCGTCGACGCGTTTCATCTTGGTCGCGCAGGCGCGCACGACCTTGCCGTCCATGATGACGCTACACGCTCCGCACTGACCTTCGCCGCAGCCGACCTTGGTGCCGGTCAGGCCGATGCTTTTCCTGATCACGTTGACCAGGGTGTCTTCCGCGTCGACCACCAGATTCCTGCGGATGCCATTGACCACAATTTGCTTCTTAATCATTCCGGTTCCTCCAAATAACAATGTGAATGTTCGAACAGAATCTGCGTGGGGACGCTAGAGTTTGCCGAAGCCGCAGGCCGGGTAGTGGCAACTGGGACAGCTTTCGCACAGACCTCCGTGACCGAACGCAACAATATCCTTCCGCTCCAAACGCTCCCCGGTCAGCAGACGGGGCACGATCAGATCGAAAATACTGGCTTTGTAGTACATGACGCATCCCGGCAGTCCGACCACGGGCACGTCATCCAGATAGGCGAGCATGAACATGGCGCCGGGATAGGTGGGCGCGCCGTAGGAAACGACCCGGGCCCCGGTCGCCCTGATGGCCGCCGGGGTCTGATCGTCGGGGTCGACGCTCATGCCGCCCGTGACGGCGATGAAATCTGCGCCCCGCTCTTTGAGGCCCATAATGGCCTGGGCTGTCATCTCGACCTGGTCCGAGACGAAAACCTGGTCCAGAACGGTGGATCCAAGACCTTCGAATTTCTTCCTGAGCACCGGCCCGAAGCCATCCTTGATGCGGCCGGTGTAGACCTCACTGCCCGTGGTCACCACGCCGACGCGCGCGGCCTTCAGGGGGCGGACCTCGATGAGCGGAGCATGCTCGCGACAGACGCCCTCGGCCTCCTGCAGCAACTCTTCCGGCACGGCCAGCGGGATGACCCGCGTGCCGCCGAGCACCCTGCCCGACTTCACGAACTGACCGGTATGGATGGTGCCAAAAGTCACGTCGGTGATGGAATTGAGGCGGAAAAGTCCTTCCACGTCGATGGACAGGACGCCGTCGTGGGCGGCAGTGAGCGTCGATTTGCCCTCGCTTGGCGAACTGACTGTGATGCCCTGCCCGGCCGCTGCCCGGGCCAGGCGCAGGGCGCATTCATCCTCGTGGACGTATCCGTCTCTGGGATCAAAAACATAAAGATGGGCCTTGCCGATATCGAGCAAGGTGGAGATGTCATGCGGCCCGACAATGTGCCCGCGCCGAAAGGCGGGTCCCTTGGCCTCGCCGGGAACGATGCGCGTGATGTCATGACAAAGAACGGTGCCGACAGCCTCTTCAACGGGGATGGATTTCATCGCATGTCCAAAATATATCTTGATTGGCATTTTAATATTAAAACATGTCATTTTTGACATATTTTAAGGCCTGAGCAACCTTAACCACCTATTATCATGTGCAAATCATTCTTTCTGAAGATGCCTCGCCGCATCGAAACAATGGAGGCTGCCAAGTCGAACGAAATCACTATGTCACAAGTGGCATATCGACGCATAAAGGCAAAAACAAGGCCAATATGCTTGAATTATCGCTCCATAATTTTGCAACATATTTATTTAATTAAAAATATAACTTTTCAACGCAAAGACTCAGTCACTCTTTGATGTCGATTCGTGTCCGCACGTGGCCGAATTGTCCCAAATGGAACCACCCGAAACAGGAAAAATGAGACAGAATGACACACAAGCCATGAAGGATTCCAGCCTGAACTAGCGAACCGCCCTCCCAGGCATGGCCTGTGTTCCCGGCAGGATTCGATCTCGACATATGTCGAAAAAGGCACAATAAATGCTTGGCTCTGCCATCAAAACATCAAAAGGAGAACTCATGAATATTGCAGTAAGCGCCGCAGGAGCATCCCTGGCCAGTCCGGTTTTCGAAGAATTCTCGAAAACTCCGTTTCTGCTGATCGTGAATGTGGAGACGATGGAATGCACCAGCATTCCGCACGACAAGTCCGGGCAGGGGTCGCAGATCGCCTTGGCCGAAATGATCCTGCAACACCGCTGTGAAGCGTTGATCACCGGCAAGCTCGAAGAGGATGTTTTCAAGATTCTGGCGGACGACCACGTGACCCGATTTTTCGGGTCGGGCCTGTCTGCGGAAGAGGCCCTCATGGCCATGGATAGACGGGAACTAAAGCTGATCCGCAACCCTGAAGGGACGGATGAATGCAACGAAAATCATCACGAACTTGAAGAATTGCAGGTCTGTAGCGGACACCAGCATTGAACGTGGGGCCCGGTGGATCATCGGCACAGGCTCAATGTCTGTTTCGATGGTCCGCCGGAACCTCAAGATGCCCGGACGCGTGCGGTCTGACCTTCTTTTCGGAAAAGCTTTGCACGCCTTGGGCGAAAATGACCCGAGCCTCGGCCACGGCCGTCCTCTCCACGGCTTCGAACCAGGCGCTGAACTTGTCCCGGTAGCGCCGACCGGCCGGAGTCAGGCGGTATCCACCGCGCTTGGTGCCGAGCATCTCGACAAGCTCCTCGCCCACGGCTTCCTCCGTGGCCCGGAGTTTCCCCCAGGCCGCCCGGTAGGACATGCCCAGGGACTCGGCGGCCTTGCGCAGGGAGCCATGCTCCTCGATCCTGTCGAGAAGCATGAGCCGCCCCATGCCAAAATAGACGTTCTCGCCCGACTCCAGCCACAGATGCATCCGAACGGTTGGTGTCTTCATGGCATTCCTCACTTTCCAAACGGACATTTGGGATAGGTGCAGCGTTTGCACTGCATGCACAGCCCGCCGTGACCAAGCCTGGCCAGCTCGCGGCGGGACGGAGACATCCCGGCCAGAACCCTCGGCAACAACAGATCAAGGCTCGTTGTCTTGAAATACAGGGCGCAGGCCGGAACGCCAATCAGCTCCACTCCCCCGATCGAGCCCAGCAGCGTCATGGCCCCCGGCAGGATGGGCGTGCCGTAGCGCAGGTTTTCCAGACCGGCATCGACAAGCCCCTGCCGGGTCACGTCTCCGGGATCCACCGACAAACCGGCCGTGGTCACGATCAGCTCGACGCCGCGATCGAGCATGTCCTGCACGCCCCGGCAAATGAGCTTACGATCGTCAGGCACGATGTCCGTGGCCACCACGGGGCAGCCGTAGGCCTCGACCTTGGCGGTGATGATGGGAATGAAGCGGTCCTCGACCAGGCCCTTGAACACTTCCGTGCCCGTGACCAGGATGCCGACCCTGCGTTTGCCGAAAGGACGAACGCTGACAGCGGGACCGCCGCCAAGGGTGCGCAGCGCCTCGCCGAGCGTATCCCGGCCGAGATAGAGCGGAATGGCGCGCGTGGCCGCGATCTGCTGTCCCTTTTCGACCACGCTGAAGGCGTGACGGGTGGCGCACATGACGCCGGGGATGGCGTTCAGCTCTTCGAGCGCCTCCTCGTTTATGGTCACAAGTCCTCCGTGCCGGGCGACCATGGTGATCTTGCCTTCGCGGGGCTCTCCCGAGCAGTCCACCCCGTCTCCCGCCACAGCCGCGGCCAGCAGTCTCGCCGCATCGTCCTCATGGACCCAGCGCGATTCCTCCAGCTCCTCTTCCTCCACATAGACCTCGAACCGGCCCATGCGCTGCAGACGGCAGACATCACCCACATCGAGCACCTGCCCGCGCGTGAAAGCGGCGTCCTTGCTCACGCCCGGATCGATGCAGGTCATGTCGTGCAGGGTCTTCTCGCCCACTGCTTCCTCGGCCGCGACCACCCGGAGTTTTGGTCCGTCAAAGCCCAGTTCGCGCAGATCATGGCCTCCGATCCAGCCCATGTAGGGAGACTCGCCCCGACAGGACCGGCAGACTGAGCCATCCCGGGCCGGATAGGCTTGACCACAGGAAGGACAGGCCGCGATGGCCCCCTTGCCGCGCCCACCCATGAATTCCGGTCGAAGCGCGATCTCCTTCACGGAACAGATGGATGCCCCCGCCATGCGGATTTCCTCGCGCAGGCGGGCACTGTCCTGTTCCTTTTTGGGCTTGAGCTTGAAAAGCCACTCGCGGATAGTCGGGTAAGGCGTAAGCAGGTCCGTCTCCACGGCCACGCGCACGCCCTTGCCGGTGAACTTGTCGAAAAGAGAGACGGCGTAGAGGCCAAGATGGAAAATTCGCAGCCAGCCGTTACCCACCGTGCAGGGGGTCAGCATCTGCACGGCGTCCGGCAGACACCAGGCCGTTTCGGAGATGGCGTCAAAAAGGATTCCCTCGGCGATATGGCTTTTCGCCTCGTGGACCATGAACCCGCCCAGTATCAGGCCTGGCGCGGCATATCCGTGAAAGCGTCCCGCCGCCACGATGAATTCGTCTACGGTGTACGGACCAATGACGGGGCTGGCATAACTCAGGGCTGAAGATCCGTCGGGCATGTTCATGGGCGGCTCCAAATATGAAATTTTATGTCATGTCGCGCAGGAACATATCACGGAACCATCCCGCCGCAACGCCACCATGCTGCACAACCTATCGCTTTGGCCCTGCCCTTGAATTTTACAACTATCCCAATTTATTGATTTTTTATTCATAAAGACAAGTCATTGCATCTTTTTGACACAACTGCGTGAAACTCGTCTACCATTATGCCTTGTTAGACATGATTGTTTGTGACAAAACCGCCGATAACGCATCCACTCTACCTGAACACATTGACGATTCGGCACGGCAGGGCATGGCAAAAATAAACATAATTAGCTTCAATAGCTTGACTTTCACGGAGAAGTCCGCACGAAAATTCCTTTTGGATTTTTGCTGGAAAAACCATCAAAGGTATTGCCCGAGCTGCAAAAACCGCAAACTCTATCGCCTCGCCGACGGCAGGCGCAGATGCGGCCGCTGCGGGTACACCTTTCATGACTTCAGCCGTCGCTTCCTGAATCGCTGCGCCTTCACCTCAAGGCAATGGCTCTGGTTCCTGAAACTTTTCGCGCTGGACATCGCTCCGGTCTGCATCGCAGCCGAGATGGACGTGAATTACGCGACCATCCTGAAAGCCGCCGATACCGTGCGCCGGGCCATCGTGGCCCAGGCGCTGGACGCCGAGGGACTCTACGAGGCGGGCGTGTGGCCGGGCCCGGGCAATCCCATGCCGGCGACGGCGATCGTGGATGCCCCGGTCTTCGGCATCATCGAACTGGGCGGCGTGGCCATCTGCGACCTCATGCCATCCCTAAGCGCCGAAAATCTGCTGCATTTCAAGCTCAACTTCTGCCTCAAGACGGCAAGCGTCGGCCAGGTGGTCTATACCGCGCCCTACAAGCAGTATCTGTCCCTCGTCTCCTGTGGACCCGGACTTTGGCCCGTCAGGTACATCAGGCACGCGGACAAGCGCCTGCCTGTCGAGGCCTCCCCGTTCTGGACTTACGCCAAGCTGCGCCTGCGCCACATGCGCGGCGTACCGGCCTCGCATTTTCCGCTCTATCTGAAGGAATGCGAACTGCGCTACAACTCCCGCGACCAGGATCTCGTGCCCATCCTGGCCCAGATGCTGTGCATGTTCGTGCCCCGCAAATGAGACGGCATGGGCTTGCGGGTTGAAATGAAAGCGGCCGCCAACGGACTCGCCCAGTCCATTGACGGCCCATCACCGAAGGAGGAGGGTGAAGAATGTGAAAAGTCAGGATGCCTTGGCTGCGGGGGTTGCCAGACCCAGGGCGGTCCAGGGGGCCGGGGACAGGGGAACATACCCTTTGCTCTGCGCGACGGCGTCCAGATGCACAAGCCCAAGGGCGGCCAGATCAAAATCAATAGGTTCGGAACGCTCAACCAGATCCAGACACGGCAGGTACTGGGAGCACTCTTCACAGACATGGATATACTCATGCGGGGAATCCGGGAGTGAAAAACGAGTCATGTTTTCATGTTCCTGATTCCCGCAACCCGGACAGGTCATACGCATAAAGCGCCAGCGATGGGTGCAAACCGGACAATGGTGCCAAAGCTCACCACTTTTTGAGATCAGAAAGTCCGATGGATTGGGGTGGTTCTCCAAAGTCGCCAGGTCCGGATCAGATCCGCAGACCGGGCAATATGACTTGCGCCACAAGTCTGCCGGAGCCAGAGACAGCAAAGCCTGTTTTTGGGCCGCAATGCAGGGTCCGTAAGCCGCTCGCAAGGCCATGAGTAAAAAATCGGGCGTCACGACGGCTTCTGCTGCCGCGCGGTCCAAAGCCGCCTCATCGCCATGAACCACGGCCATAAGGCACAGTCTGGTCCACTGCCGATCTTCTTCGAGCTTGCGACCAAGCCCGCCGAGGCTTTCAGCCAATGCCGGAAAAAGCACCCCCATCACAGGCCAGATCCGTATCGCCGAAGCCTTTAAGGCCGGGGCGAATGCCCCAGAATCCATGCCGACAACAAGCGCCTCCCCGCCAAGAAACTTGTCCTCGGCGACACTCATCGCGCTCACGTCCGCAAGGGGAAGCTCAGAATGCAACTCCGCCTGACGGCAAAGAAGCAGCCCAAAACGATTGATGATTTCGCGAAATGGCTCGTGGCGACTGGCCAAAGTATTCAAAATGGCGTCCTTGGTCTTATGTCCGGTGCTCGGCATGTCTGCTCCTTGAAAAATTGGCCCGCCGGGAGTCCGGCGGGCCAAGGTTGAATTCTGCTAACCTAGCATGTTCTTGAAAGGTTTCGCCAAACCCGCCAGGAAATCGGCCCTGTTCAGGGGCTTGATCTCGCGGCCAGCATATTGATGGTACATTTCCCTAGGCATCTCCAGAAAATAGATGACGCCCAGATCTTCCTCATCCAATATCGTGCAGCTCTTGTGCACATCACAGGCGATCTTGGTCTCAAGTTCGGACTTTGGTCTCTCGATCTCTGCCTGGGCCTCGGTGAGGCGCAACTTGGCCTTGATGAGCATGTCCTCACGTTCGCCGAAGCTCATGGCTCCTGTGCAGCAACTCTTCACGCACATGGGCACAAGACCGGCCTGAACGCGATCGATGCACATGTCGCACTTGACCAGTTCACCCGAGATCTCGTTACGGCGCGGGATGTTGTAGGGGCAGGAATCAATGATCTCGTCGCACTGATCCTTGGTCAATTCCTTGGTCTTTTCCGTGCAGACGACAATCCCCGTGGCCTCATCGACCACGATGGCGTCTTCCACATACATGTCCGCCGTGGCCTTGCAGGCAGGTTGCAGACAATGGCGGCACTGATCGGGAAAGAAAAGCCAATGAACGTGCCCGTCGATCTTGTGTTCGGAGAAACGGACCAGTTTGAAGTTGTTGGGGGTCAGATCCGGCGGATTCTGATGGGTGCCGGTCTGTTTTGTGGGCACGGCCTCATGGTCGTGCCACTGTTTGCACGCCACCTGACAGCCACGGCAAGCCGTGCAGCGGGTGGTATCGATGAAGATGCTCTTCGCCATGTTGTTCCTCCCTGCTTAAACGGACAGTTCCGTGACCTTGTCGGCCTTGCGGATGTTCACCAGACACGCCTTGTACTCCGGAATGGTGGTATTGGGGTCACCCACCGAGGGTGTCAGACGGTTGGTGGCGTCGCCCACGCCGGGGGTAGTCCAACCAAAGCAGAAGGGCATGCCGATAAGATGCACGGTCTTGCCTTCCACCTGGAACGGCACGATGCGCACCGTGACCATGGCGATGGCCTCGACCTTTCCGCGGATGCTCTCGACCACGACCACGTCGCCGTTCTTGATGCCCTTTTCAGCTGCCAACTCGTGACTCATTTCCACATACTGCTGCGGTTCAGCTTCAAGCAGATACGGAGTGTTGCGGGTGTCGCCGCCGCCGCACCAGTGCTCGGTCAGGCTGTATGTGGTCAGTACGATGGGGTATTTGGGGTCCGCCGGTTTGGCCAGCAGGTCCATATCGCTCTTGGCTACTTTCATGCACGGATTGTTCATCCGGCTTGAGAACGGATTCTTGGCTATCGGGGTTTCGGCTGGCTCGTAATGTTCCGGAAATGGACCATCCACCCGGCCTGGGCCAAAGAGATGGCCATGGCCTTCCGACTGCATAATGAAAGGATAGGTGCCCTTTTCCTCGGCCATTGGCGGAGCGCCACCGTCCGGAATGTCGCCTATCCATTTCCCGCCTTCCCACAAAATGACCGGCAGTTCCGGATTGAAAGGATTCCCCTTCGGGTCAACGGAAGCACGGTTGTAGAGAATACGGCGGTTTACGGGCCAGGCCCAGGTATAACTCGGGAACAGTCCGAGCTTGGCCTGCATGGGGGTCTGGGTCAGATCGCGGCGCTTGGCCAGATTCTTGCCCGCTTCCGGATAACAGCCACAGTAGAGCCAGTTCAGACTGGTCGTGGAACCGTCCGCCTGCAACGAGGGAAAGGACGGAACCTGGTCACCCTTCTTGTAGGTCTTGTCCTTGATGGTCACGTCGCGAGTGAAGACGCCGTTGATCATGCGGGCCATTTCGTCGGCGTTGTATTCCTTGGGCCAGGTATGGCTCAGCAGACCTTCGGGAAACGCGCCCTTCTCCTTTTCATACAGAGCGCGGACTCGCTTGCCGATCTCCACCAGCATCCATCCCATGGAACGGCTTTCGCCCGCGGGCTCGTAGCCTTTGTGGTGCCACTGATGCCAGCGACCGGAGTTGGAGGTAGTGCCGTCCTTTTCGCCGCGCTGGCAGGAAGGAAGCAAAAACACCTCGGTCTTGATCTTCTTGGGATCCTCGCTCGGATTGCGCCAGAAGGACGCCGTCTCGGTATCGTGGACTTCGCCCACCACCAGCCAGTCGAGGTTCTTCAAAGCGGCGCGGATCTTGTGCGTGTTGGGCATGCTCACGGCCGGGTTATGGCCGAAAATCATGCCACCCTTGATCTTGCCTTCGTACATTCTGTCGAACTGGAACATACTGGCGTAATCCACGCCCGGTTCGGCCTTGGGCAGCAGTCCGTAACCGAACTCGTTCTCGGCCGTGGCATTGTCGCCAAACCATCCTTTGAGAAGACTGACCACGTACTTGGGCCTGTTGCCCCACCAGTTCAGACTCTTGGGGTCGTTGGTGACCGGCGTGTTCGCCTTTAAATAATCGGTCAAAGTGGGCCAGGCCGTGGTCGGAACGGCGTGGTAGCCGGGCAGGATGTGCCACAGGAGGGCATGGTCCGTGGACCCCTGGACATTGGGCTCGCCGCGCAGGGCGTTGACGCCGCCGCCGGCCACGCCGATGTTGCCCAGCAGGAGCTGGATCATGCAGCCCAGGCGGATATTCTGACAACCCACGGAATGCTGGGTCCAGCCCAAGGCATACATCATGGTGCCGGCCTTGTCGGGCTTGCCCGTGGCGGAGTACGTCTCATAGACAATGAGAAGATTTTCCTTCGACACGCCGGTTATGGAGGAAACCCTGTCAAGATTATAGCGATCATAGTGCTTCTTGAGCAGCTGATACACGCAACGCGGGTTCTGCAACGTCTTGTCGCGCAAGGGCACGCCCTTCTCGTCCTTGGCGAATGCCCAGGTCGTCTTGTCGTATTTCCCGGTCGCGGGGTCGAAACCTGAAAAAAGGCCATCTTCGAACGTGTAGCCGTCACCAAGGATGAAGGCCGCATTGGTGTACTCGGCTACGTATTCTTTCTGGATCAGATCGTTCTCCAGAATGTACTTCACCATGCCGCCCAGGAAAGCTATGTCCGTGCCGCTTCGGAGCGGAACGTGTAAATCGCTTCTGGCCGACGTACGCGAGAATTTCGGATCCACGTGGATCACCTTGGCCCCCGCATCCTTGGCCTTGAGCACCCATTTGAAGGAAATGGGGTGATGTTCGGCAGCATTGCTGCCCATAATCAGAACTGCATTGGCATTCTTGATGTCAATCCAATGCTGGGTCATTGCACCGCGTCCAAACGACTCTCCCAGAGCCGCTACAGTGGGGCTGTGTCAGACCCGGGCCTGATGATCGATGTTCAGGCCTCCCAGCGCGCGGCAAAGCTGATGGGTCAATGCGCATTCCTCATTGTCCATCTGGGAGGTGCCGAGCTGAAAATAGGACTCCCAACGGTTGACGGTCTGTCCCTTTTCATTTTTGAGCATGAAGTCTTTGTCACGCGTGTCTTTCATCTTGCGTGCAATGCGATCCAGAACCCAATCCCAATCCTTCTCTTCCCACTTCTCGCCGCCTGCGGCGCGATACCTTGGCTTGAGCACGCGGTGGTCGCTGACATGCATCTGATAGAACGCAGCACCCTTGGCGCACAACGCGCCTTCGCTGACGGGATAGTCAGGATTGCCTTCGGAGCTGACAATCTTGCCGTCCTTGATGTGCATGATGATCTCACATCCGCAGGAGCAAAAGGCACAGGTCGAGATGACCTCCTTGGCTCCTTCGATCTTCAGCCCCTTCGCATACGCGTAGGCGGGCTTGAGATCGAACCCCAGTTGCCCGAGAGACATGGCCGCGACGCCCGCCCCGGTGATTTTCATGAACCCTCGCCGTGAAAACGTAGCCATCAAAACCTCCATGGTTTCATGTTCCTGCACCCTTCACTCCCTCTTCACAAAGTGGGTAGCGGGTGTAGAGCTAATGGCTACATAGCACTTCAATCAATATTTTCAATATGTTATAAAAAACACATATGACATTCTTAAAGAAACTTATCCTTTTTGTATATACAATGTATTGACGAATCTTGCCTGACGTCATATCGGCGTCAAAAAGGAGAGCCGTCATGACCGCCACAGCATCCATCAATCTGCGTATTTCCGAGGAGGAAAAGGCCTTGATCGACCAGGCCGCCCAGAGCCTCGGAAAGAGCCGGACGGCCTTTATCCTCGAAAACACCCTGCGTCTGGCCAAGGAAGTCGTTCTTGACCGCACGCGCTTCACGCTGGACAGCACGCAGTGGGAACAATTCGGCGCAGCCCTGGACAATCCGCCTTCCGAAGAACAGCTCCAGGGCCTCGTCACCCTTTTCCATGCCAAAGCCCCGTGGCAGCAACAGTGACCGGATCGTTTTCCGCCCCCACGCCCTTGACCGCGTCACATGACGTATCCTCCTTTTCCTGCGCGGAGCCTTTGCTGGGTGACTGGTTGCGACATCGGGCAATGAAAAACCAAGGCTCCGGCGCAACCCGCTCCTATGTGGTCTGTTTTGGGAACACGGTCGTCGGCTACTACTCCTTGGCCGTCGGCAGCATCGAGCACCGCTTTGTGGCAGGCTCCATTAAACGCAACATGCCAGAGCCCATTCCCGTCATGATCCTGGCCCGCCTGGCGGTGGACCGGCGGTATGCGGGTCAGTGCATCGGCACGGGCATGCTGCGCGACGCCCTGCTGCGGACGCTCCAGGCGGCGGACATCGCGGGAATTCGCGCCATGCTCGTCCATGCCCTCAGTGAACAGGCCGCATCCTTTTATCGGAGGCGGGGGTTCACGGCGTCGCCCTTTGATCCGCTCGTTCTTTTCCTCGCCCTGGACCATGCCGGAATCCGGCTTGCCGGTTCATAACTGGATGTTGAAAAATTCAACAATCGCAGGTCGTTCAAAAATGGTGAGATGCAAGGAAGCGAAAAAATCCAGGACGCGCGGTCATAGGTATACATAAGCGGTCTGGATTTTTTCGCTGACGCAGCAGAAGGCCATTTTTCAACGGCCTGATAAAGGCAAGGGGCGGTTCTTGAATCTTGACCAATCCAAGAAGCGCCAGCCCCACTCTCCCACTTCACCCAATTCGCCTGCCTGTACTCTTGATCTCAGAGACCCCGACAACATTTAAACTCTTTGTGGCTCAGAAAATGAGAAATTTGGGCCAATTCTGGTGTTTACGCCTCAGATGTGAGACACAAACGAAAATTGCGACTCACTATCTCGCTTTTGTAAATCACAATACTGCGGTGCCGACTGAAAAATTGAGGGAACAGAGACCCTGAAGACAGAGGTGCTCGATTTTTTGGACTCCGATTGACATGGGACTGAAAGCGAGCAAAGAAAATATACACCCATGTTCTTATCTTGCCTGTGAGCAAGCACTATTTTGTTCAGCAGCATCCACAAGGAGAAACATCATGAAGAAAATCAACCTGTTTGAAGCCAACGGATTCAACGACCTGGGCCTGAAGAAGCTTCTGGTCCACGAATCACCCTATTTCAAGATCCTGAACTTCAACTTCCGGGCAGGACAGCAATTGCCCATCCACTCGCATAACCTTGAGGGTCAGCTTTCCATTCTCATCCTGGAAGGCGAAGGTGAGTTTTTGGCGCAGGACGGGACTCTCCCAGCCAAAACCGGCGATGTTCTCGTCTGCGACATTGCCGTACCGCACGGGATCAGGGCGATCACCGATATGCGCACCGTGGTCACCATTGCCCCGCCTATTTGAACGAAGCAAAGGATATCTTGAGACGCGCAGAAAATCTTTCCGGGCGCCGCTTCCGGACTGAGAATACAAATCCTCTCTCGAAAAAATAGTGGCGGCAGACCACAACGCCACCGACCGGGCATGGACAGGAGCCTGTCCATGCCCACCTCAGGAGGTTCTCTCATGCGTCGGATAGGGATCGCGACCTGCATTGTGATCATGCTGCTCATGGGCCGACCCGTCGCGGCCGACCGGAAGACTGAAAGCGCCGAGAATAAGGCCGAGGTGCTGGAGGAGAACGCCGCGTCCGAGGGCAACAAGACGACCCCCGCCCCGTCCGAAATCATCACGAGGTCCGAAGCGCAGGCGGTCGATCCCGCCGGTGAGAAGCCTCTGGACGATGCGATCACCTGCCTTGCGCGCTCCATCTACTGGGAAGCCAGAGGCGAAGGGACCGCCGGCACAGAAGCGATCGCCAATGTGGTCATGAACCGGCTCGGCCATGAAGGCTTTCCGGACAAGGTGTGTGACGTTGTCAAGCAAGGCAGCGAGCAGGGGACCTGCCAGTTCTCCTGGTGGTGCGATGGTCGTCCGGATGACGCGCAGGAGGATGAGGCGTATGCGGCCGCCAAGGAAATTGCCCGTAAAGCGCTGAACAGGCAGCTCCCGGACCGAACCGGCGGCGCCATGTATTTCCATCACAAGAAAGTCAGTCCCGGCTGGTCCAAAGAGTACATCAAGACGAACGAGATCGGGGATCACATCTTCTACAAGCCTCGCCACGGCGAGGCGCAATAAGCCCGTCCCTTCCCTTTCGGCGCTCACGCTCAAAAGAAACAATCAGACGCAAGGCCATGGCGTGAATCACTGCCTGACCTTGCGTCTTGTTGATGAAAATGTGCAGCTTGTGGAAACAAATTTCGCTTTGACTTTTTGACGCCATGTTGCAGCCAAATACGATTCACCCACTAATTCAAAAATCGCTCTCCCCATGACGGCTCTTTTACGGATTGGGTGTAGACTCGCGCCGGAATGACAGGATCAGGGACGGATTTCAGGCCTGCTTTTTCCAGACGCCGTCAGCGGGAAACAGATGAACACCCGTAAATATCTCCAGGGGGCTGGCGAGCCAGTTTTGGGTGGTCTCCACCCAGCGAACGAAATGCGGGGTCTTCTTGTGCTCTTCGAAGGCCTCGGCGCTGGAATAGACTTCGTAGAGGTGCAGGCAATTCTCGTCCTCGCTGTCCTGAACCACATTGAACAACAGACACGCGCTCTCGTTCCGCACGGACCCGCTTGCGTCGTCGAGCATGGCTTCCACGAAGTCCTTACTGTATTCCGGCTTGATGTGAACATTGACCATTACAGCGAACATGTCATTCTCCTGGATGTTGATGAGTTGCCTTGCGCGTAGTGCACGTCTCAGGACCGAATGCATTGAGCTACATGAGAAGATGTGGAAAGCACAAGCAAGGATGGGAATCAGCCGACAGGATCGAAATCTGCACTCTGGCAAACGTTACACTTTTGTCGTTTACTGCAAATATGTAACAACCCACAATGCAAGCCGTCCGCGATGCAGCGGATATCATCGCAGCTCCCGGTCACGGTTTTCCGCGCGACCGTGACCGCCTTGTGGCCAACGGGCCGAAAAGCTAATGGATCTTATCGTCTGAAGAAGCGGCGTCCTGGACAACTCCCCTGTCGGCCCGGTTGTTGCTTCAGAGCCGGCAAGCACCCACGGCGGCACACCGCCCAACCCTCGCCAACGGAACATGCGAATGGACATGACCTTTCTCTTCCCGGTGCAGCTCAGCCTGCGCGTGGCGGCCCTGGCCACACTGACCTCCCTGGTCTTCGGGGTGTTTTTTGGCTGGGTCTTCCACCGTTACAGATTTCCGGGAAAGGAACTGCTTGATTCCATCCTGAGCCTACCCATGGTGCTGCCGCCCACGGTGCTCGGCTATTACCTCATCGTGCTGCTCGGCCGGAACGGTTTCGTCGGGCGCTGGCTGGAATCGACATTCGGCGTGACGCTGATCTTCACCTGGCAGGGCGCGGTGATCGCCGCCGCCGTGGTCTCCTTCCCGCTCATCTTCAAATCCTCCCGCGCCGCCCTTGGAGGCGTGGAACGCAAGTACGAGGACGCGGCCCGGACCATGGGATACCCTGAATGGCGTGTCTTCCTGAGCGTTTGCCTGCCGCTGGCCGCGCGCGGCATTCTGGCCGGGACCATGCTCGCCTTTGCCCGGGCCATGGGCGAATTCGGAGCCACTCTCATGATCGCGGGCAACCTGCCCGGCCGCACCCAGACCCTGTCCCTGGCCGTGTATAGCGCCACCCAGGCAGGTCACGACGATCTGGCCGCGCAGCTCGTGCTGCTCATTTCTGTGCTCTGCACCCTCATCCTCTGGGTCTCGGGGCGGCTCCTGACACCAAGATGGCAGGCCTGACCATGTTTGTGATCAGCCGCACCGCAAGCTCCCATTCCGAGGCTTCCATGCACCCACGGACCGCACCGCCAGCAACGGCCCGGACCATCTCCTGCGACATCGACACGCGCGTGACCGCTCCCGGCGCCGAGTTTCGCCTGCAGGCGCGCTTCGAGGCGCCCGGACGGCGCATCGCCCTCTTCGGCCCCTCGGGTTCCGGCAAAAGCCTGACCCTCATGGCCCTGGCCGGACTGTTGAAGCCCCACCGCGGCCGCATCGAGGTCTGCGGCCGCACCTTCCTCGACACCGCCTCCGGTGTGAACATCCCGGCCCGCAGGCGCAACATCGGCATGCTCTTTCAGGATTACGCCCTGTTCCCGCACCTGACCGTGCGCGACAACGTGTCCTTTGCCCTCAAACCCATTTTCGGCCCCCTGAAGGCGGCGCACCGCGAACGCGTCGACGAACTGCTGGAACTGTGCGGCCTGACGGCCCTGGAAGGCCGACGCCCCGCCCAGATCTCCGGCGGGCAGCGTCAGCGCACGGCCCTGGCCCGGGCCCTGGCTCCAAGCCCCGATCTGCTCCTGCTGGACGAACCCTTCACCGCGCTCGACCAGCCCCTGCGGGAACGGATGCGCGCAGAACTCTTCGACATCCTGGAGCGATTCGACATACCCATGGTCATGGTCAGCCACGACCTTGAAGACGTGGACCATTTCGCCCAGACCCTGGTCGCCTTCGGCCACGGCCGGGTGCTCTCCGTCATCGACTACGAAGCCCGGCGCAAATCGGAATCACCCCGCCAGATCCTCGACCCTCTTTTCCTGGCCGCCCAGACGCAGGCCGGCTGAGCGGTCACGTTTCCTTCCCCTTGCGTGACCCCGTTGCCGCGCGCTCCCTTCTTCTCCTAAAGCACAGACAAACACGGTCCGCTTCCCTCTTCCGTCCTTTGGACCGCAAGCGCTGGAGCAATGCATGGGACTTCACATCAGTCTTCGCAAACGCCTGCCCCACTTCGACCTGCGCCTCGACCTGAGCTGCGCCCGGGGGCAGTTGACTGCCATCGTCGGCCCGTCCGGAGCGGGCAAAAGCACGCTCATCCGGCTCGTCGCCGGACTGGAGACGCCGGACTGGGGCCGCATGGAGCTTGGCGCAAAGACCTTCTTCGACAAGGCGGCCGGAATCGACATGCCCACCCGCGAGCGGCAAGTCGGCATGGTCTTTCAGGACTATCCCCTTTTCTCCCACCTCAGTCTGGCCAAAAACGTGGCCTTTTCCTGTCCGGACCAGAGCAAGGTGGATGCCCTGCTGGCACGCTTCGGCATCCGGCATCTGGCCCGGCGCAAACCAGGCGCCGTCTCGGGCGGGGAGCGTCAGCGTGCGGCCATGTGCCAGGCCCTGGCCCGAGACCCGGCCATCCTGCTGCTGGACGAACCGTTCTCTGCCCTGGACGCGCCCACGCGCTCCGATCTGCGCGGTGAGCTTCGGCAACTCACCAGACAGCTGGGCATCCCCGTGCTGTTCGTCACCCACGATCTGCACGAAGCCGCCGAGCTTGGCGACGCCATCTTCCCCATGACCGACGGCCGCCACGATCCGCAGTGGCTCAGCGATACCCTCTCGGGGGCGCGGCGCGCCTCCCAAAATCTTGCAACCCGCGTCTGCGCATAGGACTGGCCATGAAAAAAACGCTGTTCACTCTTCTTCTCGTCTTCCTCGCCCTCCCCGCCGTGGCCGGAAACACCCTGCTCATCGCCTCCGGTGCGGGCTACAAAACCGTCGTCGAAGCCCTGTCCGAGGCGTACGCCAAGCAATCCGGCGCAACGGCGGAGCGCATCTACGGCAACATGGGCCAGATCATCGGCCAAGCGCAAACCAGCGGCAAGGTCGACATGCTCATCGGCGAGGAGGGATTCCTGCGCTCTTCGGCCCTGCCCCTGGCCGAAAGCGCTCCTCTGGGCACGGGCAGGCTGGTCATGGCCTGGCCCAGCGGCAAGGAAGAACCGGCGGACCTGAAGTCCGCGGCCGTCACGCGCATCGCAGTGCCGGACCCCAAACGGGCCATATACGGTAAGGCCGCAAGGGAATATCTTGAAAACAGCGGGCAGGCAGACGCCCTGAAGGACAAACTCGTGGTCGTGGGCACGGTGCCGCAGGTCTTCACCTATCTGACGACGCACGAAGTGGACGCGGGGTTCATAAACCTCACCCAGGCCGTGGCGGTAAAGGACAAGATCGGCGGCTTCAGGGAGATGGCCCAAAGCCTCTACGATCCCATCGCGATCAGCTGCGTCCGGCTTGAAACCTCTCCGTCTCCGGAAGCGGCCAGAAATTTCGCCAAATTTCTCGAAACCGGGACGGCCCGGAGCGTCATCGCCGCCCACGGCCTGTAGGTCATGACGGAACTGTTGACTGATCCAAGGACCCTTGGCCCGCTCATTCTGTCCTTGAAGGTCTTGGCCCTGGCCGGCGGCATCCTGCTTCCTCTGGGGGTGCTGCTGGCTTATTTCCTGTGCGGCAGACCTTGCGCCGCGCGTTCGGCGGTCGATTTTCTGGTGACCGTGCCGCTGGTCTTCCCGCCCATCGCCACGGGCT
>Ga0265295_1002832_pt1 | contig 26404 bp, 19 predicted proteins | sample Munlansysbiofilm_FD_192503 | JGI IMG/M metagenome (GOLD analysis project Ga0265295, IMG submission 192503) | Leachate microbial communities from a municipal landfill in Southern Ontario, Canada - Methane capture system biofilm | ecosystem: Engineered > Solid waste > Landfill > Unclassified ... | reverse complement strand
ATAGGAGCTACTAGAAACCTATCGGTACAAAACCCTTATTTTGCTCAACAAGCTTCTTGGTTTATAATTCTTCAAACCGATAGCCTGCTCAATGTTAGATGGGAACGATTTTATGGAGGTGACGCCTATTACGTGATGGGAAAAATCATTTCTACGCAAGATGGTGGTTGCTTGATCGGGGGGTGGAAATATGATTATCAGAATTCTACAACAAACCAAACAGATGTAATACTACTCAAACTCAATAGCGAAGGCTTGCTGGTGGGCCAAAATGAGCTGCAAGAAAGCCTGTTGCGCGAAGCTATCGTGTATCCTAATCCGGGCAGTACCCTCATGCAAGTGAAGCTGGCGGTGCAGCATCCTGAAGCTTTGCTGAAGCTGTTCGATAGTCAGGGTAAATTGGTGCTAAGTCAACAGCTGCACGAGAAGGAAAGCCGCATCAATACAGCGCATCTGCCGCCCGGCACTTATATTTATCGCCTGAGCGCGGCAACAAGTTTAAATGAAAGCGGGAAGTGGGTGAAACGGTAAATAGGGTGTTTCATTAGTTTGTGGTGTAAACCTACTCAAAGCATTTTTAACAACATAAAAGTAATTTTTTGTTTGTTGGGTGTTATTTTTTATTGTACTTTTGAAGTGATATAACAAACAATCAAGCGTTCTTATGCGCAAGAAGTTAATAACCAGCATATTACCCCCCCTATAAGCAAAACTTACAGTCTTGCTGTTACATGTCTTGTGCAATTTATTTTGTGGTCATGGTTGGTTTACAGCTTACTTATACGTTCTAAAGTTTATTATCGTTTTGTTGAAAGGTCTTATTTTTATCCCTGCCTGAGCAGGCAGGGAATTGCGAAATCAATTTTTTGGTTAGGCAAGAATAAGTTCGTACGAAAATGGCCACTTTGCATTTAAGTACAGATGCTTAGTTGTGAAGTGGCCTTGCTGAACAAATCCTAAATTCTTGAAAAGAGGAACAGCGTTCAGCTTATTCCCGGCTTAGCTTGATAGAAAAACGAATATTTTGAGCTAAAGTAGCTGGATATTAACTTAGTGATAAAGATTTAAATTCATTGAATTATGAAAAAATTACCTCTCGTTATATTACTTCCATTGCTGGTTGGCTTATTGTATAGTTGCCAAAAAGAACAAGAGCCGATAAGCAGCAAGATAGATCAAACCCAGCTCGAAAAAAGCCAACAAATCATACGGCAAATCGAGGGCTTTGATACCAAGCTAAATAGCAATCTCAAATCGGGCGAAACCATTAGCGTGGATTCACTGGTATGGTACACCGAGGCTTTGGAAAACTACAACAATGCCCGACCCGATTTGCAGTATGAGAATTTTGTAGTAAACAAAACTTCTTATACAGTTACCCTTGATAATGGTAGCCTGAGTCTGACAGATGCTGCTGGCATGTATGCTGAAATGCAAGTGGATATGGCAAACGAACTGGCCGAAATGGAAGGTAGCGACAATTATTTGAAGCTCACCGATGTGGCCTTGGATAGTGTGCAAGGCAACACGGCTTATGTGAGTGCAAGCCGGGTGATTGGATTAAGGCTGGTTGCCGGCATTTACGAGCCCTTTGATGCTGATGATGACTGGATATGGGGCTATGATCAAGGAAGATGTGATGGTACGATGGCAGGCGTTTCAGATGCCTCTAATGAAATTCAAAGGCGCATGAATAATCCCTGGGTTGTGCCGGATAGGAAATATCGGTTTATTCTTAATACACTTGAAACTATTGAGGTAGATCCAATAGGAGAAACCCAATTTGAGGGAAGATTGTTTGGAGGATGGTACGATCTAGATCACTGCATAGAAAATGATATGATGATATATTATCTTGAGCAATCCCACCTTATTTTCAATGATCCCATGGAAGGGGTAAGACCTACTAACAAGCAACTTTATCATGTTCAAATTGATGATGCATTATGGGTGGGTGTCAACTATATTTCTCATCATTATATTGTTACTTATGGTGAAGTTACATTAGCTCCAATTATTGATTAATGTTTAATAATATTTTCCCCGGCAATAAAGCCGGGGAAATTTATTCATTGCGTTATGAAAAAATTTATTCTATTGGTTATAATAACTTCATTTTTAGGGTGCCTAAACACATTTGGTCAAAATACTACTTTTGAGTATTTATTAGAAAGTGATGCCAATCTTTCAGTAACAGATTTAAATGAAGACGAATATGGAAATTTTTATTTTACAATAACTTCAAATGAAATCAATAAACCAAATTACAAACATACTATTTTAGGAAAAATAAGCAATCTGGGTGAGTTAATAGACACAGTATCATTTCGTCATAACAGTAAAAGTAAAGTTTTCTACAACGTTCATTCCATTAATCAGGGCGAGTTTATTTTAGCTGGTGTTGAATACAATCCTGATAATCAAGAAAACATATCAATAATCACATATTTAATAAATGATAATTTATTAATTAGCGATTCAGCAAACTATTGTTTTCCTGAAGATCAGAAGTTCCGATACTTTAATTCTTATTTTGAAGATGGAGCCGATTTGCTTATAAGTGGAGGGTATTTTACTGGCCCTTCCTTTAAAGAAAGGCACAGCTTTGTAATGATACTTGATGATGAATTGGACAGTATAGGGTTTAATGAATTTGAAGGATATCTAGGAATTTCGCATTTCAGAAAACTCAATATTAATCAATATTGGGTGATTGAGGAAGTTGCTAGAGACATTTCTATTTTAGACAGTTCACTTAATATAATTCAGACAAGTGATGTCCCAGATTTTATTTTTGGAAATTATTCAATGAAATGGGATACTGATACTAGTTTTTACTTATTAGGTTATAATCTTTATCCTTCACCAAATTATAATTTAAGTTTATTAAGATACACAAGTCCTATAGATACATCTGGATATCAATTAAATATAATTCGTGTTTCAGATACTATCGACTTTCCTTCTGAAAGAAACGGCCTTGATTATATGTATAAAAATTCAATTTTCGCTGGAGGCACACGCAACCTTGACAAATACAATCCTTATCACTCCCATCAACCCTCTTGGTTAATGCTGTTTCAAACCGATAGCCTGCTAAATTTGCGTTGGGAATGTTTTTACGGCGGAGACGCCTATTATGTAATGCAAAAACTCATCGCCACCCGCGATGGCGGCTGTTTAGTGGCGGGTACTCGCTTTGATTATCATAATAATAATGAAAACAAAACCGATATCATCGTCCTCAAACTCAATAGCGAAGGCTTGCTGGTAGGCCAAAACGAGCTGCAAGAAAGCCTGCTACGCGAAGCTATCGTGTATCCGAACCCCGGCAGCACCATCATGCAAGTGAGGCTGGCGGTGCAGCATCCTGAAGCTTTGCTGGAGCTGTTCGATAGCCAGGGAAAGTTGGTGCTAAGCCAACAGCTGCACGAGAAGGAAAGCCGCATAAACACGGCAAAACTGCTGCCCGGCACTTATATTTATCGCCTGAGTGCGGCCACGGGGCTAAACGAAAGCGGGAAGTGGATCAAACAATAAAAAAACAGGAAACAGCATGGCCGTTTCCTGTTTTTACTTTTAAACTTTTTCAGTTATTTCCGCATTTCAATTAAAATATCAAGCATTTTAATGGCAGCTTCTGTTATCACAGTTCCCGGGCCAAAAATAGCTACAGCACCGGCATCATACAGGTACTGATAATCCTGATGCGGTATCACGCCGCCCACGATCACCATAATATCTTCGCGACCCAGTTTTGCCAGTTCTTCAATCACCTGTGGCACCAGAGTTTTATGTCCTGCTGCCAGGCTCGATACGCCCAGTATATGCACATCGTTTTCGGCGGCCTGTCGGGCAGCTTCTGCCGGCGTTTGGAACAAAGGCCCGATATCCACATCGAAACCAATATCGGCATAGCCTGTAGCAACCACTTTAGCGCCACGGTCGTGGCCGTCCTGACCCATTTTGGCAATCATAATACGCGGACGGCGTCCTTCGATACCAGCAAATTCGTCGGCCATAGCAGTTGCTTTGGCGTATTTCTCGTCTCCGCGTGTTTCAGCAGAATAAACACCCGAAATAGAACGAATAACAGCCTTGTAGCGGCCATAAACTTTTTCGCAAGCCATAGATATTTCTCCTAACGAAGCCCTTTTTGCGGCGGCGTCCACGGCCAGTTCCAGCAAATTGCCTTCGCCTGTTTCACATGATTTAGTAATGGCATCGAGTGCTTGCTGCACCTCCGCTTCATTGCGCTTGCTGCGCAGCAACTCAAGCCGTTTGATTTGCGACAGCCGCACAGCGGTATTGTCAATGTCCAGGGTTTCTATCGGGTCTTCCTTTTCCAGACGGTATTTGTTTATACCCACAATCACGTCTTTGTGCGAGTCGATGCGCGCCTGTTTGCGGGCAGCCGCTTCTTCAATACGCATCTTGGGCAAGCCGGTTTCAATGGCTTTCGACATGCCGCCCATAGCTTCCACTTCTTCAATTAGCGTCCAAGCCCTATCGGCAATTTCCTGAGTTAGTTTCTCAATATAGTAGGAGCCGGCCCAGGGATCAACCACGCGGGTTATCTGGGTTTCTTCCATCAAATAAATCTGCGTGTTTCGGGCAATACGAGCTGAGAAATCAGTCGGCAGCGCAATGGCTTCGTCCAGGGCGTTGGTGTGCAGCGATTGGGTATGACCCAACACGGCTCCCATAGCCTCGATACAGGTACGCGCCACATTGTTAAACGGATCCTGCTCGGTTAAGCTCCAGCCTGATGTCTGGGTATGCGTACGTAATGCCATCGACTTGGCATTTTTGGGGTTGAACTGCTTTACAATTTTAGCCCAAAGCATACGTGCGGCGCGCATCTTGGCAATCTCCATAAAGTGGTTCATGCCCAATCCCCAGAAAAACGACAGCCGTGGTGCAAAAGCATCAATATCCAGACCTGCCTTTAAGCCGGTGCGGATATAATCCAGCCCATCTGCAAGGGTATAGGCCAGCTCTATATCTGAGGTGGCTCCGGCTTCTTGCATATGGTAGCCCGAGATGGAGATAGAGTTGAACTTAGGCATTTTTTGAGAGGTAAACTCAAAAATGTCTGCAATGATACGCATCGAAGGTTCAGGCGGATAAATATAAGTGTTGCGCACCATAAATTCTTTCAGGATGTCGTTCTGAATGGTGCCGGCAAGCTCTTCTAAGTTGGCTCCCTGCTCCAGTGCAGTAACAATATAAAAAGCCATTATCGGCAATACTGCACCGTTCATCGTCATGGATACGGACATCTTGTTGAGTGGAATCTCGTCGAACAAAATCTTCATATCCAACACAGAATCTATGGCTACTCCGGCTTTACCCACATCGCCTGTTACGCGCTCATGGTCAGAGTCGTAGCCTCGGTGAGTAGCCAAGTCAAAAGCCACAGAAAGGCCTTTTTGACCGGCAGCCAGATTGCGGCGATAGAAGGCATTGGATTCTTCAGCAGTAGAAAAACCGGCATACTGACGTATCGTCCAGGGTCGCATCACATACATGCTGGCATAAGGGCCGCGCAAAAAAGGCGCCAGACCGGCAGCATATTGCAGGTGTTCCATATTTTCGAGCTCGGCAAGCGTATAAACCGGCTTCACCATAATGTGTTCGGGCGTTTCCCAATCCGCTTTCACACCTTGCTTAGCCTCCCATTCTGAGGGGTTAAGCTGTGCTGCAGGATTGGTATTGATATTGATATTTTTGAAATTCGGTTTCATTGTGGCTCCTTTCTTTTAATGATTAACGATGCCAAGTGCTTTCTGGAAGCCTTGTAAAGTGGCCAGCAGATTGCTTTTCACATGAATAAAATGTTGAATGCCGGCGGCTTTAAGCGATTCCATTTGTGCAGCAGGATAACCGGCCAGCACCACGTTTTGATTTGCGCTCAACGCCTCGAAAGCCTTTTGGGCATTGCCTTCATATTCTTCATCAGAACTGCAAAGCACGATGATTTCTGCTTTAGATGCTTTGGCGGCTTCTATACCTTCTTCGATGCTGTCGAAACCCAGGTTGTCTTGGATTTCGTAGCCGGCACTGGCGAAAAAGCTGCTGGCGAAACCCGCACGGGCTTTGCGCATGGCCAAATTGCCATAAGTAAGCATCCACACTAACGGACGTTTGTTATCACGGCTGTAAACATCGGTTTCGTAACGCATTTTCTCAAATGCCTGCGCACCGCGATAGGTATCAATGGTATCAACAATGGCTGTTGCGCTGCGCCTGTCGTCGGCTTCAAACACATCAGCGGGCAGGTTTTGTGTAATCTGCTCGCCTGAATTGGGATACTGATTTGTTCCGAGGATAATTTCGCGTCGGCTGGCAATCTGCATATCGCGTTTCTGTGCCGATTCTTTAATTTGTTCCTGAATAAACCCTTGCTTCACGGCTTCTAAGTAACCTCCTTTTTCCTGAATTTCGAGGAAAAGCTCCCAAGCAGCTTTGATAAGCGAATCGGTTAGCGACTCAACATAATAGGAGCCGGCGGCAGGATCGGCTACCCTGTCGAAGTACGATTCTTCTTTGATTACCAATTGCTGGTTGCGGGCGATACGCTCTGCAAAATCCGTTGGTGTTTCGTAAGGAACATCAAATGGCAATACGGTCAGCGAGTCGGTGCCACCCAAAATTGCCGACATGCTGCTGGTAGTTGTGCGCAGCATATTTACATACGGATCGTAAAGGCTGAGGTTGTAGGTGGCATTGGTGAGGTGCATATTCATCTTGCCGTTGTTGGCGTCGTTAAGTCCGTAGGCGTTGGTAATATTGGCCCACAGCAGGCGATAGGCACGCAACTTGGCAATTTCCATAAAATAATTTGAACCCACGGCGAGGTTGAATTTCAGCCTTGGGCTAATTTCGCCAATAAACAAACCGAGTTCGGTGAGCTGGGTCAGGTATTCTGCGCCCAGCGCCAGCGAAAAGGCCATTTCCTGCACGATGTTAGCGCCGGCATTGGTGAAGACATGGCCGTTAACGCCAATCACGCGAAGATGTGGCAGATTTTTGGCGGCCTTGATGAGCGCTACTGCCGTTTCAAAGTCGGTTTTTTCGTCTTTATGCCAGATTCCGCGGCGTAGCAGGCGGGCCAATGGGTCGTAATTTATCGAGCCACGAACCTGATCCAGCGGACGGTTATATTTTGTTACCAAGCTTTCGAGTATCTGCACCAATTCAACATGCATGGGCGTGCTGAAAAAGTTAAGCTCGGCAATGTCTGCCCTGATGTTTTTCAGCAGCAGCTCTATTTCTTCAAGGGTGTAAGTTTTGTGGCAACCCAGCTCAAAGCCCAATGAGTCAACACCTTTCATCAAAAGTTCGAGGGCTTTTTCGTTGGTGACTTTTACGTTGTCCACTTTCAAATCCTGACGCACCAGCCAGTTGTTACCTTTTTGCTTGTTGCCCCGCACAAAGGGAAACACATCGGGCAGCGACCGCAGCCAGGCAATCGGTTCAAGGTCTTCGGCACGGTAGTATGGTTTTACGTCGATGCCTTCGTTGGTTTTCCAGATCAGTTTTTTAGCATAGTCGGCTCCTTTGAGGTCTTTCAGCAATTGTGCTTCCCATTCTTGTGTCGAAACCGGCTGAAAATCAGCGAACAGCTTTTTTTCCTGCTTCTCCATATTATTTAGGTTTTAATTTTTTGCGTTTTAAACAGCTGTCCAATCACGCCTTGTGTTGGCTTTGTATCGGGTTTACAGCTATTTAATTCGATATTTCCTGCAAAATTACGACAAAAATTGAGAAGAAACAGGCTATAAAATAAAATCCTGTGAAAATATTAACAGTTAATTCGCTTTTTGACGCAAAACTTCCGAACATGCTTTCCGTTAAATTGTTCTACTTTTGCCCTAAGGCCGTTTGAAAATGAAAAGTACAGCAATTTGAGCATGTCGAATTTAGAACAGATTAAGAGACCGATTAGCAAAGAGCTTGATCATTTTGAGCAGTTTTTTAAAGAACGTATGCGTTCGCGCATCGGGCTGCTCGACAAGATTACACGCTATATTGTGAAAACCAAAGGCAAGCAGATGCGACCCATGTTTGTGCTACTTTCGGCTATGATAAGCGGCGGCATCAATGATTCTACTTATCGTGCCGCCACGCTGATTGAGCTGCTGCACACTGCCACGCTGGTACACGACGATGTGGTGGACGATTCAAACGAGAGGCGGGGATTTTTCTCGATTAACGCGCTGTGGAAGAATAAAATTTCGGTGTTAGTTGGTGACTTTCTGCTTTCGCGCGGTATGCTGTTAGCCCTTGATAGTGGCGATTTTGAGCTGTTGCGTATTGTTTCTAATGCCGTGAAAGCCATGAGTGAGGGCGAACTTTTGCAGATTGAAAAAGCCCGCCGCATGGATATAAAAGAACCGGTTTATTTTGAGATTATCACCAAAAAAACCGCTTCGCTGATAGCTTCCTGTTGCGCTGTGGGAGCAGCCTCAGCAGGTGCCGATGAACAAACTATTGAGCGGATGCAGCAATTTGGCACCAATGTGGGCATTGCTTTTCAAATCAAAGATGATATTTTCGATTACCAACTGAACAGTAAAACCGGAAAACCGGGTGGTATCGATATCAAAGAACGCAAGATGACCCTACCACTGATTTACCTGCTCAACCAGTCGGGGAGACTCGAAAAAAGAAGTATTATACATACTGTGAAACGCCATGGCAACAATCCGGAAAAAGTGGCTGAGCTAATAGAAAAAGTGGAACAGGCAGGTGGAATTGCTTATGCCGAGCAGCAGATGCAAAAGTATATCAGCCTTGCGCTGGAACAACTGGAAGGCCTGCCATCGAGCGATGCGCTGGAAGCGCTGAAACAGTTGGTGGATTATACGATTTCCCGAAAGAAATAAGGGTAAAATTTATTTTTTTATATCCCAAGGGATTTCGAAAACCCTTGGGATATAAAAAAAGATAGATCTAAAACTCCAAATGGAAAGGTGTGCGCGGGAAAGGAATCACGTCGCGGATATTTCCCATGCCCGAAACAAATAGCATCAGACGCTCAAAGCCTAAACCATAGCCGGCATGCGGTACCGTTCCAAATTTACGTGTTTCCAAAAACCACCACATCGACTCCATTGGGATATGCATTTCCTGCATGCGGGTGAGCAATTTGTCGTAGTTTTCTTCGCGTTGTGATCCGCCAATAATTTCTCCAATGCCAGGGAACAGCACGTCCATGGCGCGAACCGTTGTGCCATCATCATTTTGTTTCATATAAAAAGCCTTGATTTCCTTAGGATAATCAGTCAGTATTACCGGCTTTTTAAAATGTTTTTCTACCAGGTAGCGTTCGTGTTCCGACTGTAAGTCAGTCCCCCAGTGCTCAATAGGATAGGAGAACTTCTTTTTCTTATTGTGATTTGAGTTTTTTAGGATGTTGATGGCTTCGGTATAAGTGAGGCGTTCAAAAGGACTTTCCAGCACAAATTTCAGTTTACTGACAAGTTCCATCGAACGTTCGTCGGCTTTCTTGTTTTTTTCTTCGTCCTCCTGTCTTTTGCTCAGAAAGGCCAGGTCGTCGGCGCAATTATCCAGTGCATATTGAATCAGGTACCTGAGCATCTCTTCTGCCAGATCCATATTGTCGTGGATATCGTTGAAAGCCACTTCGGGTTCTATCATCCAAAACTCTGCCAGGTGGCGTGAAGTGTTTGAGTTTTCTGCCCTAAAAGTTGGTCCAAACGTATAAACTTTCGACATGGCAAGTGCTGCCAGCTCGGCTTCAAGTTGCCCTGAAACAGTGAGATTGGCAGCTTTTCCAAAGAAGTCTTCTTCAAAATCGATTGAGCCGTCTTCTTTGCGCGGAGGTTTATTCAAATCCAAAGTCGTCACTTTAAACATCTCGCCGGCGCCTTCGGCATCCGATCCGGTGATGATGGGCGAGTGAATATTGAAAAATCCACGATCGTTGAAAAACTGATGAACACCAAAAATCATCGCGTGACGCAGCCGGGTGATGGCGCTAAAAGTGCTGGTACGAAAACGCAGGTGGGCTTTTTCGCGCAGAAACTCCAATGAATGTTTTTTGGGTTGCAGCGGATAGGTGTCTGGATTGGCTTCGCCCAACAGCTCAATTTTGTTAACGGACATCTCCAAATTTTGACCACTTCCCGCCGAGGAAACCAGTTTTCCGGTGGCCGAAACAGAAGCACCGGTATGCATCTGTGCCAGATTTTCCTCCGGGATTTGTCCTAAATCTACCACCAATTGCAGGTTATGAATGGTAGAACCATCGTTGAGGGCGATAAAACTTACGTTCTTGCTGCCTCTTTTTGTTCTTACCCAACCCTTTACATTAATTTCATTTTCAAGGTCTTGCATTTGCAAGGCCGCTTTGATTTCTGTTCGTTTCACGGTATATATTTTGATGCATTAATCAGACTGCAAAAAAACGAAAATTAATGCAATTGGGCTACTCCTTTAACTACTTGTGCCAATTTAATTTAATAAGGGGCGAGATTGAGGTCTGACAAAAACTGCTCAGAACTGTTTAATTGAACTAACCCGATAGAGGTCGAGGCTATGAAGCTTGGAAGGATTATTTTTTCAATTCGTTAATTTCTTTTTCTGTTAAGCCTGTATATTTCATTATCTTTTCAACTGGTTCATTGTCTTGTAGCATTTCTTTTGCTATTTCAATCTTACCTTCAATCTTACCTTCAATCTTACCTTCAATCTTACCTTCAATCTTGCCTTCAATCTTACCTTCTGTCATTCCTTTTTCAAGGTAAGTGTTTTTTATATTAATAATATCTCTGTAAGCATTTACACTTGCTTCATACTGTTTATATTCGTCTGGTTCTAATTTTGATATTTCTGCCGTTTCAAAAAGTTTTAAGAAAATACTTTCTTTTAATACAATGGGTATTCGTTCAAGTTTTGGAAGGTTTTTCAGAACAAACATCCATTTATCAAAGCGAGTTTCTAATTCTTTAACCGTTTTTTGAAACTTGGGCATTTCAAGGTAGATATAAGTTAACTTCTCGTAAAAAACTTTTTTCGTTTCTTGTTCAGTCAACTGCACATCGTGGCGGTATTTACCCGGATCACTTTCTTCAAACACGAAGTCTAAAATCCCGATGGTGTAAACTGCTTTCAATTGAAAATTCCAAAATCTGTCCTTATTTCTCGCTTGTTCCTGAATGGGAAAGGTTGAGTAAAAGATGGTTCTGTCTTTGAAAAATTTTTGTTCAGCTTTTTGCATTTCCACAATGAATTGCTCGCCTTTTTCATTGGTGCAGTATATGTCAAAAATCGCCCTTCTATCACCAAATGAAATGGGTAATTTTTCGTTCGGCAAATAAGACAATTCCGTAATTTCTCCTTCTTGGTCTTTCAAAAGCTCATTCAAAAAATCAAGCAACAAATCCTTATTGGGTTCCTCGCCAAACAAACGCTTAAAACCGTAGTCTGTAAACGGGTTTATGTATTTTTCTTTAAATCCGGTCATTGTTCTATGTATTTGATGTAAAATTACAACTATTTCTCTTTGGGTAATTCCTTTTAATAAAGGGCAACTTTAAATGAATCCACTTTTGTTGGGTTAATTGTAACTTTGCCGACTAAAATAAGTGGACAAAATAAATATAATGAGTCCTGAAACTGATATTAAGACGATAAAAAACTGGCTTCCGCAGTCTGTCGAGCCTTTCGTAATTTCCGGCCCGTGTAGTGCCGAATCGCGCGAGCAGGTGTTGCAAACTGCCCGCCAACTGGCCAAGCTGCCGCAGGTAAAAGTATTTCGGGCGGGCATCTGGAAACCGCGCACCAGGCCTAATGGCTTTGAAGGTGTTGGTGCCGAAGGCCTGAAATGGATGCAAGAAGCTAAGGCCGAAACGGGCTTGCTGCTGACTACTGAAGTAGCTAATCCTAAGCATATTGAGCAAGCTTTGGCGCACGATATCGATATTTTATGGATTGGTGCACGCACTGTGGTGAATCCTTTTTCGGTTCAAGAGCTGGCGGAGGCTATCAAAGGCGTTGACATTCCTGTCTTCGTAAAGAACCCACTCACGCCCGACATCAAGCTGTGGATGGGCGCTTTGGAGCGTTTTCACAAGGCCGGCATCGATAAGTTGGGTGCTATTCACCGTGGCTTTCATTATTTCAAGCAATCGCCTTACCGCAACGCGCCCATGTGGGAAATTCCAATTGAGCTGCGACGCCTAATGCCTACTTTACCTGTGATTACAGATATCAGCCATATCTCGGGCCGACGCGATCTGCTGCAAAGTATCGCCCAAAAAGCACTCGACCTGGAAACCAGCGGCCTGATGATCGAAAGTCATTTTGACCCTGATAAGGCACTAACGGATGCTGCGCAACAAATTTCGCCAGCGGCACTGGAACAGCTTTTGGCGCAATTGGTGGTGCGCGAAAGAACCGGTAGCATCGATTTTCAGCATAAACTGGAGGAGCTGCGTACTGAAATAGATAAGCTGGATGGCGAGCTGATTGAGCTGTTAGCCAGGCGGATGGAAGTGGTCAGGGAAATCGGGGCTTACAAAAAGGAAAATAATATCACGATTTTGCAGCTCAAACGCTGGAAACATATTATGGAAGATCGTATCGCCATTGGTACAAATATAGGTCTCGATAAAGAGTTTTTACTGATGTTGCTTGAGTTGGTGCATGAAAATAGCATTCAGCAGCAGACTAAAATTTTTAATCAGAAAGACGAAGCTTAAAGGCTGATTGGGCTTTGGACTTAGGGGTTTTTTGAAAAAACTAATTTTACAACCAGTTTACGCGATCGCTTTTCAATAAGCTGTATCGTTCCAGGTTTGCAAAAAGTCCATCTGAGAGTAGCTCTCCTTCGCGTTCAATGCCTTCTAATAGAAAGCCCAACTTCTGCGGAATACGTTTACTGGCTTCATTTTTTTCAGCACAATTGATCTCTATCCTATTAATATCCAGCTCAGTAAAAGCATATTTTACCAAAGTTTTTACAGCATTGGTAACGATCCCTTTTTTTTGGAAAGGCTCAGAAAGCCAATAGCCGATTTCAGCTTTTTTATTGAAATTGTCAGTTCCCCTAAATCCAATTAAGCCTGCGAAATTATTTTGATAATTCAATACATAAACGTTTTCCTCATCTCTGTACAGGGCTTTTATAAACCGAATAGAATCTTCTATTTCTCGTGTGTAATCTACAAATGGAAGCCATTTTCGCAAATATGTACGCTGGTTGTTAATGGTTTCGAAAATGGTTTTGGCATCAGAAAGTTCAACTCTTTTTAAAAAAAGTTCGGCATTGATGGGTATAGTTTGCATTATTAGAGTGCTTTTGAATGTGTAAAGTTAAGCTATTCGCGTGAAATAGACAGAACTATTCGTTGGTACGCTTTTGTAATTGGAAAATACTTTTCTTTGCAAAAACAACGTCTCATGAAAAAGCTATCTACTCAGATTCTACTGCTCGTGCCCACCGCCTTTTTAGTTTACGTTTTGCTGTTTAAATTCTATTTTTCTATATGCTACAATTTTTTACTTTCGATTGTAAACGAAAGGCTAACTTCTTATTTTATAGCTTATTTAGTCGTGGGACTTCCGATATTTGCTGTTAGTTTTTTAGTTTTTCGAGGCCGGTTTTTCAGCAGTTTGGGCCTTAAAAGCAGTTTTGGCTACGGCTTTGTTTTTGCTCTGATTAGCGCGGCTCCCATGCTGGTTGGGTATGCCTTTATCTATGATTTTAACTACACCATCAGCTTGAAGCAAATAGTAACTGGAGCAGTTTTCGCCGGGTTTTTCGAAGAACTCTATTTTCGGGCGTTCTTTTTCGGGCTTTTGTTTCGATTTACCAAACTCGGTTTTGTTTCCGCTTTGCTTTTGGGTGCTCTGATTTTCGGTGGTTTCCACCTTTATCAAAGCAATGATAGCGGTGTAATGTTTGGTGTATTTATGACGACAATTCTGGGAGCAGGATTTTTCGCCTGGCTTTATGTGGAGTCGAATTACAACCTCTGGCTTATCGTAAACCTGCACTTTTTGATGAATCTGAGCTGGATGCTTTTTGATGCCGGAGACAATGCGCTGGGGCCAATACTTTCCAATGTTTTCAGGGCATTAACGATTGCCTCGGCTATACTGCTAATGCTTCAACAAAAGCGAAAACTACAACAGGATTTAGTGGTGAAGCACGATACTTTGTGGTTCAAAAAGTAATAGAATCGTCACTTATGAAAAAGCTATATTTGCTATCTGTTCACAAAATAAATTTGTTCACGCAACGTGAACAAGAAAAAAACGTGAACAAGATCATTCTGTACTTTTCCGCAAAAATTTTTAGCTGAAAAATCACCATAACACTATTTTTTGTACTTTAGCGCAAGTTTCGGATGACAATTTTAGACAAAAGAAATGCGACGCTACCCCACGGCTAATTTATACCATAACAACGGCAAAGGCCTCTTTGCCTGCTGGATTTGCTGATTTTTTTAATTTCATTTCTCCCTTCAGATTTTTCAATAACAAGACTTTTTATGAAAGCCATTATTTTTGACATTCGCAGTTTTTCTGTACACGACGGCCCCGGTATCCGCACCAGTTTTTTCTTTAAAGGATGCCCGCTACGCTGTACCTGGTGTCACAATCCCGAAAGCCATTCGCCGGAGATAGAATTTGTGTGTGCCACAAAAAAAATGGAACGCCACAACTTACGCGAAACTGTTTCCATTGGCGAAAGCGTCAGCATCGAGACTGCCATCTCACGGGTAAAAGCTGACAGGCTGTTTTTTGAAGATTCAGGTGGTGGAATCACCTTGTCGGGTGGCGAGCCGCTGATGCAGCACCAGTTTGCAAAAGCACTCTTAAAAGCTGCTAATGAGTTGGATATACATACCGCTATCGATACTTGTGGCTTTGCCACTGAAAAAATATTTCAGGAGACTGTAGCTTATGCCAAGCTGGTATTATATGATTTAAAAATCATCAATTCAGCTTTGCACAAAACGTTTACAGGCCAAGATAATCAATTGATATTGAACAATTTTCAGTGGCTTCAGCAGCAAAATAAAGCCATGATTATACGCATTCCACTTATTGAAAATATTACTGATACACCAGAAAATTTTGAAGCTATCCGTGCGCTTCTAAGTAATTCTAATAACCTACAACGTATTGATTTGTTGCCTTTTCACGCCAGTGCAAATCAAAAATACCTCAAGCTCAATAAAGTTTATCAACACGCAAATTCGCCTTCATATCCTGCTGAAAAAAGTGAAAAAGCCCTGGATTTTTTTCATGGACTGGCACCAATAGTCAGCATAGGCGCTTAATTTTAAAGATTGAAAGCCATGAACAACCGCATACGTTTACTTCGCGAAAACAGCTTGAATGCTGTGCCAACAATTTCGGCAGAACGCGCCATTTTGGTAACAGATTTTTATGCTTCAATGCCTGATCAACTTCCTGTTCCGGTTCAGCGCGCGCAAGCTTTTCGCTATATTTTACAGCACAAACAGATTTGTGTTCAGGAAAATGAGCTGATTGTAGGTGAGCGTGGGCCGGCTCCAAAAGCCACACCAACTTATCCCGAAATATCGCTGCACAGCCTGGAAGACCTGAAAATTCTGGATCAACGAGAAAAAGTTAGCTTCAAGGTTGATGATGAAGTAAAAGTTGCCTTTCGAGATAAAATTATTCCTTTCTGGACAGGGAAAAGTCAACGCGACCGCCTTTTTGCGGCCATGAGCGATGAGTGGAAGCAAGCTTATTCAGCAGGATTTTTCACGGAGTTTCAGGAGCAGCGTGCCCCCGGACATAGCGTAGCCGGAAAGCGGCTTTTCAAAACAGGCTTGAAGGATGTTTTGCGTGAAATCCAAACAATTCGCGAAGCTGGCGCAGATGATGCTGGTTTAGCTGAATTAGAAGCGATGGAAATTGTTGCGCAAGCGGCTATTGAGCACGCGCAACGTTATGCTTTGGCATTGAAAGCGCAGCTTGACAAATGTAGTGACAGCATCCGAAAAAAAGAGCTGGAAAGCATGATTCAGGTTTGCCAAAATGTGCCGGCCAATGCACCCCAAACTTTTCACGAAGCTTTGCAGCATTATTGGTTTATCCACGTCGGTGTAATCACCGAGCTAAACCCCTGGGATTCGTTTAATCCCGGTCGCCTTGATCAGCATTTGTGGCCTTTTTATGAAGCTGAAATAAAAGATGGTAGCCTGACGCCCGAAAAAGCTAGCGAGCTGTTGCAGGCTTTTTGGATCAAGTTCAACAACCATCCGGCGCCACCGAAAGTGGGTATTACGGCACTCGAAAGCAATACTTATACTGATTTTGCGCTGATAAATCTCGGTGGACTTACCGAAACCGGTGCTGATGCCGTCAACGAGCTCAGCTTTCTTATCCTCGATGTGATTGAAGAGATGCGGCTGCTGCAACCCAGCTCGATGGTGCAGATAAGCAAAAAAAACCCGGATAGGTTTATCAAAAGGGCTATAAAAATTACGAAAACAGGTTTTGGACAGCCTTCTTTTTTTAATACTGATGCCATCGTGCAGCAGTTGTTACGCCAGGGTAAAAACATTGAAGACGCCCGCAACGGAGGTGCCAGCGGCTGCGTGGAAACCGGTGCTTTTGGCACCGAAGCCTATACGCTTTCGGGTTATTTCAATCTGAATAAGGTGCTGGAAATCACTCTTTATGGTGGCTTTGATCCATGCAGCAAGCAACAGATTGGCCATAAAACACCACCACTTTCAGCCTGTCAAAACTTTGAAGAATTTTATGAAAATTTTGAAAAGCAGTTGCGCTATTTTATTGATTTGAAAATTAACGGCAACAACCGTATTGAGGCGCTTTTTGCAGAGTTTATGCCTGTGCCGTTTTTCTCTTTGTTTATAGAAGACTGCGTAAAAAACGCCAAGGATTACAATGCCGGTGGAGCACGCTACAACACAAGTTATGTGCAGGGCGTGGGTTTGGGCAGCATTACCGATAGTCTTTCAGCTATTGAAAAATGGATTTTCACTGAAAAGGAATTCAGTGCTAACGCGCTTTTACAAGCGCTTTATGCTGATTTCGAAGGCTTTGAAGAAATACGTGCTAAATTGATCTATCATAGCCCGAAATGGGGAAATAATGATTCCTTGTCCGACGGACATGCTGTGCGGGTTTTCAACAGTTTTTTTGCCGCAGTTGATGGTCGGCCAAGTCATCGCGGCGGCGTGTTTCGAATCAATATGTTGCCCACCACTTCGCATGTATATTTTGGCAGCGTGACGGCAGCCATGCCCGATGGCAGAAAAGCCTTTAAGCCGCTGAGCGAAGGCATTAGTCCGGTGCAGGGAGCTGATATTCATGGGCCTGTGGCTGTTTTGCAGTCGGCGGCTAAAATTGACCATATCAAAACTGGTGGCACATTACTGAATCAGAAATTTGCGCCAGAGTTTTTCAAGTCCGATGAAGCAATTGATAAGCTTTGTAGCTTGATACGCAGCTATTTCAGACTCGATGGCCATCATATTCAGTTTAATGTAGTGGATGCCGAAACCCTTAAAAGAGCACAGAAAAATCCTGAATCATATCGTGATCTTATCGTGAGAGTAGCTGGCTATTCAGACTATTTCAACGATTTGGGCACAGATTTGCAGAACGAAATTATCGAACGAACCGCACACGCCTCTTCTTGATTTTTTGTTTTAATTTGTTTCAGCTTATAATAGCAGGTTAGTCTTTGATATTTGGCACAAAAAGATAAATATTTGTGATAATTGCAAAGAATAGTGTTGCTTTTCAAATCCAATTTTTATTTTTGTCTTACATTCGCGAAAGATTAGTGCAACACAAGGAGACTAAATATTATTTTCTTTTTAAGAAAACACAATGCTGAACCAAAGACTACAACAGAAGTTATTACAAAAGCTTTCGCCGCAGCAGATACTGCTGATGAAGCTTTTACAGATCCCTACAGTAGCCCTTGAGCAGCGCATTAAACAGGAGATAGAGGAAAATCCTGCGCTGGATTTTGAAGAAGAGGAAAACACAGATGAAACACCTGACGACTTCGAAGATGCTGAAAATGAAAGTGATGACTTCGAAAACGAGGAAGAATATGATAGCACGGATGACGAGTTCGATTTTGACGATTATTTGGACGATGACGAGATAGCCAGCTACAAACTCTCAGCCAATAACAGCAGTGCCGATGATGATCACTATGAAATGCCTTTTTCGAGTCATCAAACCTTTCATGAGTTTCTTTTACAGCAACTTGGATTTAGAAAGCTAGACGAGAAATCACATAAGATTGGTGAGTATATCATTGGTAATTTAGACGATGCAGGCTATCTGAATCGCCCGCTGGAGGCGATTGTTGACGATTTGCTGTTTGCGCTCAATATCAAAACCAACAAAAAAGAATTACTTTTTGTTTTGGAGATTATTCAAGATTTTGATCCACCTGGAGTGGGTGCTAGGAATTTGCAGGAATGCCTGCTTATTCAGCTGAATCGACTCCAATATGATGAGCCGGACAAGGACTTCAAACTGCCCATCATGGTTGTGGATCGGTTTTTTAATGAGTTTACCAAAAAGCATTATGACAAAATTCTGAAAAGGGCAGAAATAACAGAAGATCAGCTTAAAGATGCTTTGTCAGAAATCTTAAAACTCAATCCCAAGCCCGGCAACTCTATGAGTGACGCCTCACGTGGCAGCCATTATGTGATGCCTGATTTTATTATACATAACAATGAGGGCGAACTGGAACTTAGCCTGAGTAGCCGAAATGCGCCAGAATTGCACATTAGCAGGGCTTACATGGATATGTTGAGGACTTATTCCGACAATAAAAAAGACAAAAGCAATAAGGATGCACTATTGTTTGTGAAGCAAAAAATCGACTCTGCTAAGTGGTTCATTGATGCCATAAAACAGCGCCAAAACACGCTTTACTTTACGATGCGTGCCATCATGGATTATCAGTCTGCCTATTTTTTATCGGGGGACGAAACCCAGCTGCGACCAATGATTTTGAAGGATATTGCTGAAATAGTTAACCTCGATATCAGCACTATTTCGCGTGTGGCCAACAGCAAATATGTGCAAACTCCTTTTGGCACTTTTCTGTTGAAAAGTTTTTTTAGTGAATCCATGCAAAACGAAGATGGTGAGGAGATTTCAACGCGTGAAATTAAAAAGATTTTGAGCGATTGCGTCGATGCTGAAGATAAATTAAAGCCCGTCACTGACGAGCAACTCACAGCGCTTCTCAAAGAAAAAGGCTATAATATTGCGCGTCGCACCGTGGCAAAATACCGTGAGCAACTCAGCATTCCGGTGGCGCGCCTTCGAAAAGAACTTTAACCCTATTATGCAAACGGAAACCACGCTGGCCAACTTTTTTTCAGTCATTTTTCATCCACTGCTTATTCCTGCCTGGGCATACTTGGCCTTGGTTTGGCAAGGAAATCTGCTGCTGTTGCGTGTTCCGTTCAATTTGGTGTGGACGCTGGGTGGCTTAATTTTTCTCACCACTTTCTTATTACCCACTGCAATTATTTTGTTGATGCTGTGCTTTAAGATGATCAGCAGCCTGTCAATGCCCTTACGGAGTGAACGCATTGGACCGCTGGTAGTTACAGCGATATTTTTTTATATGACTTATTACCTGCTCAAGCAGTTACAAATTGCGCCCGTCATTTATTTATATATGCTTGGCGCTACTTTGCTGGCGGTTATTTCTGCTGCTGTAACGCTCTGGTGGAAGATTAGTTTACACAGCATGGGTGTTGGTGCGCTCGTTGGTGCATTTGCGGGATTAGCGCTGCTTTCGCCTGCCAATTACAGTTTTTTATTGATTGTAAGTTTGCTGATGGCAGGCATTACAGCCAGTTCGCGACTGTTACTTTCGGCCCATAAACCTGCTGAAATTTATGCGGGATTTGCCACCGGAGCAAGCCTGATGTTTACGTTGTTTATGTTGGTTGGGTAATAAATTAAGTTTTTAATACACGATCAGTTTTGTCGTGTTCTGAGCTGATTTCCCTGACAAGCGCACCAAATAATAGCCGCGTGGCAGTTTCTCAATATTTATTTGCAGACTTTTTACCCCTTCGGAAAAAGTGCTTTCAACTACTATTCTTCCGCTCAAATCAACTATTTGTACCAGTGATTTTTCACTGTCAGTAGCAACACGTTTAAGTTGTATTATGGCCATAGCCGGATTGGGGAAAACAGTAAAATCAGAAACCGATTGCTCGATAGTTCCGACGCAATTGTTTACATCAATAAATTCGTCAAGTGCAAAGCTATTGGTCTCTGTTCCTTGTTTTACAAGAAGTTGCACGCCATATTTTCCGGGAATATCAAACTGAACTACCGGATTTGGGATTTCGCTGTTTTGTGGGTTTCCGCCTTCAAAAGTCCAGGAATAAGTGTCGGGATTTCCCATGCCCGAGAACGAAAAACTCACAGATTCGCCAGCGCAGATTGTACGTTTGTCGGCCTTAAATTGTGCTGCAAGTGGGAGTGATTCATAACCAAAAAATGACAAATAACGTCTGGCTAATTCACGTTTGCTACTCATTGTGTTTGCAGGAAATAAACCACCAAACTCCAAAGAAGTGGAGATGGCTTTGTAGCTTCCCGAGTCGATAGCCGTCATAAAGTTGAGGCCGGTACTGTCGTCTTCAAACAAAACCACTGCAGGGTCGAGTGGGATTAAGTTTTCTCCAAGTGTTTGATCTCCATTGTAATAAAAACTCAAGCCTTGCATTAGTCCGCCATTAATTCCAGTAATGGTGTCGGCTGGTGTTTCTGACTGAACAGCATCAAAAGCACCCTGTGTTCGCAAAAAATCACGTAGCCAACGCGGCTGGTCATATTTAAAAAAAGAACCGCCTTCGAGGTACAAATTACCTCCATTTTGCAGGTAGTTGACGAGTAAAGTATCGTCGCTATGCCTGAGGCTGTAGTTGTTTGGTAGAAATCCCAGCGCCAAAAAAACCTGATCATATTGCAGGAGGTTGCTGTCGATATTTTGCAAATAATCATATTGAATATTCATTTCACGTAAGGCCAAAGCCAAGTGCGGTAACGAATTTCGGTTGCCATCTTTGTCGAGCAGTAAAATCGGCGTTTTGCCTATAGCGAGCTGACTTGTCTGTTCTATAATCAGACCGTTTTCATCACTGATGCGTACCTTAAAATTGATCAAACGACCGTTTGGTACGGCTTCATTCACTTTTATGCCAAAGCTGAATTTTTGGATCGAAAGTCCTTTTACCATCGCTGTTACCAGACTGTCGGAAGTGGTGATGACAGCATAAGGATCAGCAAGAAAGGCTTCAATACGAAGCGCTCCAGCCGATGCTAAACCGCTGTTGTAGAGCTGAAAAACCAAGTTGGTTTCCTCGCCGGGATCAAGACGTTGATTTTGATGATCCACAACAATCGGAGGCGAAAGTTCAAGCTTTACCACAGCTGGATGAAATTGCTGATAAAACCATTGTTGCTGCCCATTTACTGTAGCTGAAAGCTTGATTAAAACCGGTAAATCAGGGTTTGCGGCTTCGCTTACGAGTAGCTCGAAATGCCTGTCAAGCAGCGCGAAGGCACCCGGAGCAAAATATATTGGAGAAAAGGTTTTGGCAATAACACTTGCATGCTGTGTTTCAGTTGTCAAACTTAAATCACTGACCAAAATTGTTTCCTGACTATGATTAGTAAGCTTTAACTTTATGGGATGTGCTTCACCCAGGCTTAGCAAATCAGAAGGATGAACCAAGTCTATTTTAACACTTAAACCATTAGTAAACAGTAGTTTTCTGCTTTTGTAATTTCTTTGCGAATCCGTTACAGTTAGTAGAATACTTCCTGATATATTTTCAGGATTCGTGAGCCGTAGTTCACCGTTTTGGGTCACTGAAATACCCGTTAGCGGCAGCTCGGGAATAAAGCTGATTTTGCTGCCAACGACAGGAATACTATTGTTGTTTTGACTGAAGACACTGCTTTCTCGGCTGCCATTGCTCAGACCAATGATAGGCAAAAAAGGATGATCCGGAGCAATATTTCCATAATGAAAATCAACACGGCCATCGGTATGGAGGGTTGTTGAAAATTGAATTTCCAAATCGTTTTCCTCCGCTGAAATCTGCCAATAAAAAATTATCCGGTCGCTGTATGCCGTATAGGATAAATAATCAGCGGTATTATGCAGTCCGAGTTTGTAGTTCATATAGCCCGCGATGGCTTTTATTTGCCGCAGATACAGTTCGTCAAACAACAAATAAAAAGGTGTGGCTTGCCTTTCAAACATCAAATAACCATTGACGTGCATAAAAATCGTGTCATAAGTTTTATCGCCAAAAGGAAAGCTAAAAGGCAATGGTACAGCAGCATAGCCGATGCTATTGTCGTTGGCTTGCAGTGTTATATCACCGCTTGGATTGTAAGGCGTTTGGCTGTCGGTTTCGTGCCAAATTTGGTTCAACTGCCAGTTGTAAGCTGCTGTTCCGCCATTGGCAGAAAATTGTATTAGTGTATCCGTTTCGGCAAGTATGAAAACCGTATTCTCAGGCTCAATATTTATGGCTTGATGGTTGTGCTGCACGACTACGGAAGTTACGGTAGTGCTATTATCCAGGATAGCAATTGGCATTTCTGCGGAGGCTGTTTCGGTGATTAGATTGCCATTTTCGTATTGCATAACGGCGAATTGCTGCACAGTGCCATTTCCTTTGTTGTCGGGATCGTCTTCGTCTATCATCAGGAAAACGCGAAAGGATGTTTCGGGTGCTACTTCGCTAAGTAGTGGGGAAATATCGAGACCCAGCTCCAGTGCCGGATTTCTGTCTTTTCCGCCCATCGGGAAATCACCGCCCTGAAAGTTAAAGATGGAAAAGGAAAGGCTTTTTTCAGGGAATTGTCGGGCGGTATCGGTGGCTATTCCTGCCCGCAGCCTGATGCGCTCCCGTTTGTTGTAATTTATGATGGCTTTGATGGTCAACTCCGGCTGATAAACTGAATCGGGGAAAATCACGTGGACAGTGTTGTTCCAAATGCCGCCCTCTCCATATTTAGCAGCAAGCGTGCTGTATAAAACATAGGCGTAGCCTGCATTTCCCCAATTATCGCCATAAGTGTTCACGAATCTCGCGCCACCAATTTCCCAGTCTTTTACGTCGATAATGCCATCGCCATTGATGTCGATATTGTTGGTATATAATCCGTCATTATTCAGATCGAACCTGATAGAATCGTTGTAGCCCACTAATGTCATGCCGTGTGTAGCTTCACCGCCAAAGAGGGTGAACACGATTTTTCCAGCTTCCGGACTGCCTTCAGGAAGTGGTTTGCCTGAATAATAAAGTCCGGCTTGAAAGCTTGCTAAGCCTCCAATAGCAGAGCTTTCGCCATGGTTATGCAGCCAGTGCTTTAAGGTGTTAATCCCTTCTGCGGTGCTTATATTGATAGATCGCGCTCCTGAAATTCGGTTCTGCATGGCCTGATAATATCCTGTATAGCCACTCATCCAGTAATAAGGATCGTCAAATTCTATTGACCCAAATAGGGCTTCATTTGGCGTTCCAGCATCAAAAAGTAGGTCGAAAGTATGTATATAATTTACACCGGCACCATAATAAGGCTTGGTGTCGTTCATAAAGTTCCAGGCAAAATGGCTTGGATATAAATTGGTAGAAGTGTCAGAAGCCAGATTGCGCAGGCGGTTTATTTCATAGCAAAAGTTGTAGCCCACAATGGTTGACTGCTCACAGGAAGCGCCCTGCTGATCAAAAACCGGACGCATAAAAGGTAGGGTAGCATTATCGACAACGGCTGGTAAAACAAGTGATTGGCTGGCTTGCGATAGTTGTAGTGGTGGAAAATCCGGAAATATGAGGCCTTTTTGCAGGCTGCGTTTTATCCCTTCGTTCTGAGTTTGCAAAGGCTGTTGATTGCCGTGGTTTTGCGCGCTAAGGCTGAAACTAAGAAGGAATAGTAAAATAAGAGGAAGGACGAATTTTGAAGTGGGGTTCATGGGTTACTCGGGGGTTTTATATGTTTTTTCAACCTTGAATTGCCTTTTTGAACATGGTTTGCAAAATATTTAAGCTTCATCAAATCCCATTGTTTAATAATTTTATCAAACTATTTTAAGCGCGTATTAATTTAGTCAACATGATATTCCCGAATAATGGTAGTATTAGGTAACAGCTTTCAACCTTCAGATAGTTACAAATATAGTCGTATTTAACGGACTGGTATGTGTTGTATGGTTTTGATTTATTCATTTCAGTTATATTCAACGAGGTTTATATTAATCGGCTTCATAAATTGCCTCCCTATACTGTATTGAATATAGCCATTGTGCTGTAAACGACCAATAATCATGGCAGGGTGAGTGTTAAACTTTTTAGCGTAGTTGATAATGTCCTGTTCGGTTATGGTTTTGTTCTGCAACACCTCTTGTTCCTGCTCTTTGGTAAAAGTTTGGGCTATTGCAAATTGGTGTGCTTCTGCTTCTTTTTCGGGGTCGGCAGAAGCAAAGTTAACATTTTCTAAAGAGATATATTTTTTACCATGCAAAATAATATGGCCTAATTCATGAAAAAAAGTAAACCAAAAGCTGTCGTTTTTCTTATATCGAGCGGTCATCTGTATAATTGGGGAATTGTTTAACCAGCGTGTAGCACCACTCAATGGCACTTTAGGCAGTTTAGGGGTAAAAAGCAAAATTACACCTGCTTGTAAACAAAGATTTTGCAGCTGCTGAAAGAAATCAGCCGGTTGTTCAATCATTAATTGGCGCATGGCAGGAATATTACTTTTTATTTTTTTTAAATCGAAAACGGGAGCATGAATTTGTTTTGCCTGCAACTCACCTTGTCGCAACCACGCTGAAATAGCATGGGGTTGGTGCGATTGTTTTAATGAGGTGTAAGCTGCCACTTTTAGTTTCGACTCCATGTATAGTTTTTCCCATGCAATATGCGAAGCAACTCCAAAATAACTCAACAGCTTAATTGTTTTTTCTTCGGTATTGCGAGTAGGTGCAATCCAATTGTTCTTTGCCATTTCGGCGTAAGGAAATTCCTTTGCCCATTCAGATGCATCGGCAACAATAGTTCTTAATTTCTCTCTTGTTTTAAACTCATCGTAGCGTTGCTGATGCCGAATCCAAAAATTAGCAGGAATTTGTGTTACGTTTTCAAACTTTATTGCCATTTCCTGCGTAATTGCACTTGCACCTTTAATAATAGCAATTATTGTTTTTTCAGGTTTATCTGAACGCAAAGCGAATTCTTTAATGCTCATGCCCAATTCCTGAAGTTTTTCTTCTAAAGTAGTGCCTGGATGTGAAACAGTTTGCGGAAAATATTGATTTATTGTTGTCATAGCTCAACCCTCTTTGTGATAGTTCGTGATTTCAATTATTTCGACCGCTTTTATTTCTATCCAAATATATTTACCTGAATTATTGATTGGTATTGGCTGTTCTTGAGGTTCAAATATTAAACGATAGGGCTGGTCTAAATCGCAGGCCCATTGTCCCTTTCTGTTTCCGACAAGTTCGTGCCAGTTGCCAGGTTGATGTCTTAACTCTTCCAAATTATCAGCTACGTATAGAGCTGTCATCCTTTTCTTAAAAATACCAAACCTATTTTTACCAAATTTTTTGAGTGCCAAGCGGTCATCATTTGCATAATTTTTAATTTTTCTATCTGCAAAGGTAATATTCATTTTTTAGAATTCAAAATATAACTTACACGTTCTGTTAATTAAAAATATTTATTCAATGGTTGTTTCGTTTAAAATTCCGTCGGTTTCTTTCTCTAATTGAGGTGTTTTGGCTGTAATTTCTTCAATACTGCGTGGTGGTACCTAAATTTATTGGTTGTGTGTTAGGTTTTATAATGCCCACCAGCAGCTGCAAATATTCAACACCGCCTAAACCATCCCTTTCCATGTTTTTTTCTTTAAAGGCTAAAAGTAAAACTATTTTTATTAGCAAGGAGTTTCGAGCCAGGGTGAGTTGTTTTTGGATGGCAGGTTTATGGCTTTGGAAAGCTATTTTTCGTTAAAGAATAAAACTATTTTCCGGCGTGATAAAGAAGCGTTTTGCCGGAAAATCAGCTGTTTTCATTTTTCAACAGCACTTTGCATTTTACGCAAAAATCAGCTTCCTTCAGGTCAATATCTTCCACATAAGTGCTTGCCTGCATCACGCAGTATGGGGTATGGCAATGCACCAGGCCAAAAGCATGGCCCAGCTCGTGAATCACTTCTTTGGCGAAACGATCGGAGAGCTGATCGGTGTTTTTTAGGATTCCATAGCGCTCGTTACCAAGGCGGTAGCTTGAAGCGACAGCTGTTCGTCCGTTCAAATAGGCTTGTCCGAAGATATAGG
>Ga0265295_1002831_pt1 | contig 26405 bp, 23 predicted proteins | sample Munlansysbiofilm_FD_192503 | JGI IMG/M metagenome (GOLD analysis project Ga0265295, IMG submission 192503) | Leachate microbial communities from a municipal landfill in Southern Ontario, Canada - Methane capture system biofilm | ecosystem: Engineered > Solid waste > Landfill > Unclassified ... | reverse complement strand
TGGAAGACATATAATCCTGAGAGCATGGTGTTTGAAGACACCGTTCTCCGCACAGATCAGATCGGTAAATTCGCCTTTCTTTCTTTCAATCACAAAGAAGGTGACAGCCCGGTTCCTCTGGTTACAGGGCTCTCTGCCAACTATCCGAATCCTTTTAACCCCAGCACCAAGATCTCCTTCACCCTGGCCAGGGACATGCAGGCCCGGCTGGAGATCTATAACCTGCGTGGGCAAAAGGTGAAAACCCTGAATGATGCAGAGCTTAGCAAAGGAAAGCATACAGTGGAATGGGACGGACGCGATGAAAACAATCGCCGTGTATCCTCCGGCATATACCTCTACCGCCTTAGCACTCCGGATAAAAGCTTTGTGCACAAGATGATGTTGATGAAATGAAAACAATATTGAGCACACTAAATGCATAGTACAGCTTCAATGAAGCTCGTCGCTTACCCTGGTGGTAAGCGACGAGCACTCTTTGCTCACGCCCTGAAGGCTATCATTATTTTAGCTATTCTGTCACTTCTTAGCCTTAGTTCCTATGCCGCTACCTTAAGTGTGGCCCTGGATGGCTCTCAGGCTTACACCGCAATCCAGGAAGCCATTGATGCTTCAGCAGATAACGATATCGTTTTGGTTTATCCCGGCCGCTATTATGAGAATGTGCAGTTCAATGGAAAGAACATAAGTCTTGCCAGCCTGGAACTGCTCACCGGAAACCGGGATTACGTTTATTCCACGATTATTGATGCGAATCATAGCGGGCCAGGCGTTCGCACTACCAGCGGTGAATCAAACATTCACGTACAGGGTTTTACGATAACGAACGGAACTGGAGATTACAATGTAAGCTATGATATGTCTGTAGGTGGTGGAATCATCGTAAGCCATATGAGCGGACAACGAGAGGCTTCTATTATTAACTGTGTGGTGACTGGGAATACAGCCACCAATGGTGGTGGCTTCTGGGGAGGGGTCTGCAACCTTTATCTGAGTGGCGTATCAATACATAATAATACTGCTTCTGCAGGAGGGGGTATGCATTTTGAAGGTGCCCTGACGACTCCTTACAGCATCACCTTCGATCCAGTCAACCGTTGCAGCATCTACAGCAATTATGCAGCTTTCGGCAGTGATCTTTATTATTACAATGTAGATGCAGTGCATGTGGTGGTGGATACCTTTACGGTAGCGAGCCCCTGGAACTTTTACGCCACTGCCGTCCCCAGAAATCCCAATATTTCTAATCCCTATACCTTTGATATCCAAAACACGGTGCATGAGGAGGTGAATCACGATCTCTATGTGGCACCCTGGGGCGATAATGCGAATAGCGGTCTTAGCCCCGCAGAGCCCATGCAAAGCATCTTTATGGCGATGTATCGCATCGCTTCCGACAGTGAAAACCCTAAAACCGTGCATGTAGCCAACGGACACTACTCACCATCGCTCAATGGGCAGCTTTTCCCTATATCAATCAAGAGCTATACACGTTTATTGGGGGAATCACGGGAGGGGACTATCCTGGATGCGGAATCTAATCATATTAATTTCATGATTCCCCCCTCCAGCGTAAGCTGGATTGCCAAAAATCTAAGCTTGATTAATAGCAAAGGAGGTATTGGCAGTAACCGTTCTGGAGATTTCAGATTAGAGAATATTGAGATCTCGAACGTTTATAGTAGCTACAGCCCCAAAGGGATCAGTTGGGCATATGTTCATGGGCAGATTGAGCTGGAAAACGTAAATATAAACAAGGTCAGATCTGATAGAAGAGCAGTGGCCTTTGATAGTTTCCAAACATCTGGATCGCTAAAACTGCACAATGTAGAAATCTCGAATTGTGAAGCTCCTGAATCAATGAGAATAATGGATATAACCACCCAAAATGAATGTGATATTCTTATTGATGGTTGCGAGTTTCATGATAACCGTAGCCCGTCCTCCGATATGTTCAGTGCAAATTCCATGTTCCAGATATACCCTTTTGATGATTCCCGTCTGCGTATTGAGATGAGGAATACAGCTTTTTACGATAACCATCAAGGTACGCTAAATCACATGGGAATGGCCAGGTCACTAAATGACACCTTGTTCATCTCAAACTGCAGTTTTGCGGGTAATACCGGCGGCAGTTCTACGATCGCAGTTCAAGGAACATCGGTGCTTACCAACAATGTGTTCTATAATCCGGATATGAATACTCAGATTCTGATCCCAAACTATATCTCCTCCGGGATTTATAGCCCTGCCACCTTGATCAATAACAACATTCTGGGTGGCTCAAGCGGCGTGTATAGCCAGACAGCTCAAAATCCTGTAATCTGGGGGCCGGGAAATACCAGCCATGAACCTTTGTTTACGGCAGAAGGAAACCGTCCTTACACTTTGAGCCCGGTCTCACCCTTGATAGATGCCGGATGGCAACCTTCATTAATGATGGATCAGGCAGTGGATGCCGGTGGCAATGAACGCTATTGGGATGGCGATGGAGATGGCATTACGGTGATTGATGTCGGAGCTTATGAGTATCAGCCGATGTATGCGCCGCTGGATCTTGTCGGTGAAGCCTGGCAGCAGCAGATATCGCTATCCTGGCAAATGCCGCTGATGGACAGAGGTCTATCGGGATTTCGGATCTATCGTAATGATGATCCCTATGCCGATCTTCCGGATGCATCGCTACGCTATTTCCGGGATTTCTCTGCGGTGAATGATACCCTTAGTTGTTATGTAGTCGCTTTGTATGGCTCAGTGGAATCGGCAGCTTCAAACAGCGTAAGCGTAGTAATCAGCGGCGTAGAAAATCAGGATGAACTCAGCTTTGTCACCCCCAACCAGATCAGCATCTCGCCCAATCCCTTCAAAACGCTTACCAATATTGAGATAAGTCTATCCAAATCAGCTAAAACTCAAGTAAATATATACAACATCAGAGGTCAGAAGGTGAGAATTCTCTTTGACGATATTATGGCCAAAGGAACTCAGATCCTGTCTTGGGATGGCACGGATGCCCATGGCAATGGCGTTTGTGCCGGAGTGTACTTGGCCAGAATAGAAAGCGGGACATTCAAGCAAAGCCATAAGATGATCCTGCTGAAATAGGATCAAGGGCTTGCGCTGCCGAGTCTTCCGCAGAAACGGCGTCCTGCGCTACTGGAGATTTTCATTGACAAAAACACCAAGCCTTAAAAGAGTGGAATATCAGTGTGCGCCCTTGGCTCAATTGGATAGAGCATCTGACTACGGATCAGAAGGTTAGGGGTTCGAGTCCCTTAGGGCGTGCCAGATTTTTCTCTTGCCAGCTTTTGCTGGCTTTTTTTATTGGGCTTACAATGAGTAAAAAGAAAGAAAGTGGTAACCGCAAAGGAAATTTAGCCCTGCTGTATGGGATGATGTTTCGCTATTGGCCCTACATCATCGCTGGCCTGGTGACGATGGTATTATTTGCACTCTTTAGCGGAGTCAGCATCACCGTCTTGGTTCCCCTCTTTGACTATGTGTTCAATCCCAACAAACCCCCGATAGAGTATCACAATACCAGCGAGATCTTAGCAGCTCTGAGCCAGGCCTTTAGCAGCTTTGGTGATAGCATTGGCTCGATCTGGCAGATCCGGGGCCTGGGCGAGATCAGTCCGCTCTGGGAAAGTCTCAAAGAGCTGATGTTGGTCAGCGATTCCTTGTCTTTGCTATACCTGCTCTGCATCGTGATTGTGGTGCTGATCTTGCTCAAGAATATCGCCTTTTTTGCCAACCGCAGCTTCTTTGTAATGTTGCGCGGTAAGACCATCCGGGATATGCGCAACCACATGTTCCGCCGGTATTTAAATCAATCTTTGGAGTTCTTCAGCAAGAACCAGGTGGGTGATGCCATCGTGCGCATGGTGAATGATGTGGAGATCGTCTCAAATCAGTACATTTTTGCCGTTTTCAATAGCATTCGTGATCTGAGCACCGTGGTAGTTTACATGTATATCGCGCTCTTTTTGAATGCCCGGCTCTTTGCCTACAGCATCCTGGTGGTGCCGATTTTGACCTTTACCATCGGCTTTTTGGGCAAGAAGATCAAGAAGTATTCCAAGCGCATCCAGATCCAGATTTCGATGATGTTCAGCGTGGTGGAAGAGGTGCTGAACAGCATCAAGATCGTGAAGGCTTTTCGGCGTGAAGAGCAGGAATATCAGGCTTTTGAGAAGATCAATAGCAAGCATCTGAGACAGTGGCAAAAGTCGCAGATTTATGCGGCAATGAATGTGCCTTTTTCGGAGCTCAACTCTGCGATCACGGGTGTGGTGGTGGTGATCATCGGGGGTGGAATGATCCTAAATCCCGAGATCAATTTCTCCCTGGGAGACTTTACTGCCTTTCTATTTGCCGTGTTTTCCATGCTGCATCCTTTAAAAAGCATCACCAATCTTTATACCGAGATCAAGAAGGCGGGAGTCTCGCTGGACCGCATTGCATTGGTCTTGAACCACGAGTCCAGCATCCGTGATGAAGCAGATTCGGTGCCCAAAAAGCAGTTTGAGGATCGCATAACCTTTGAACATGTGGATTTTTATTACAAGCCGGGGGAGTATGTCCTAAAAGACCTGAACCTTATCATTCGCAAGGGTGTCAAGCTCGCCTTTGTAGGAGCTTCCGGAGGTGGAAAAACCACAGTGACAAACCTGATCAACCGCATGTATGACGTCAAAGCTGGGCGCATCTTACTTGATGGTATCGACATCAGGAAAATCAAGCTGGACGACCTGCGTAATCTCTTTGGCGTGGTGACCCAGGACTCAGTCTTATTCACCAAAACCGTGCGTGAAAACATCGCCTATGGCACTCATAAGCAGCTAACAGATGATGAGATACGTGAGGCAGCACGGATTGCCCATGCCGATGAATTTATCCAGCATTTCCCCCAGCAATATGATCAGCTTTTGGATATCAAAGGCCTCAACCTTTCCGGCGGGCAAAAACAGCGCTTGTGCATCGCCCGCGCCATTGTGGGCAATCCCCCGATTTTGATCTTTGACGAAGCCACCAGCGCACTGGATACCGAAAGCGAACGCATGGTGCAAGAGGCCATCGATGAAGCTACCAAAAACCGTACTGTGATCCTGATCGCCCACCGGCTTTCCACCATCCTGGCCGCGGACAAAATCGTGGTGCTGGAAGAGGGCAAGATCATTGATGAAGGCAGTCACAAAGAGCTTTTGGAACGCTGCCAGAGATATCAGACTCTATACAATTTGCAGTTCAATCAAGCAAGGAGCAGCCATGAAAATTAGCGGATTTTCCTTTGTTCGCAATGCCGAAATACTTTACTATCCCATAGCGGAGGCCATCCGCTCCATCCTCCCCATCTGTGATGAATTCGTGATCGCAGTGGGCAAAGGCGAAGAGAATGATCATACCCGCGAGATCATCGCAGCCATAGGAGACCCCAAGATCCGCATCATCGATACCGTCTGGGAGGAAAAGTATTGCACACGTGGCATGATCAATTCCTATCAGACCGATATTGCGATGCAGGCCTGCTCGGGAGATTGGCTCTTTTATGTGCAAGCTGATGAAGTGGTGCATGAAAAGTATCTACCGGTGATCAAAGCCCGTTGTGAAGAGCTTCTACACGACAAAGAGGTGGAAGGTCTGCTCTTTAATTACACCCATTTTTGGGGAGATTATCAGCACTATCACGCCGGGCATGGCTGGTATCCCTGGGAAATCCGCATCGTGCGCAATCTGCCCAAGATCCACTCCTATCAGAGCGCGCAAAGCTTTCGCTGGTTTGAGACATACGACAATCCACGTCAGGAAACCGGCACCCGCAAGCTGAATGTAGCCAAGGTGGACGCCTATATCTACCATTACGGATGGGTGCGCCCGCCGCATTTGATGAGGAACAAATGCAAGGCACTGGATTCCGTTCATATGGGAAAAGGCAAGGCGGAAAAGCACTACATTAGTGTGCCAGAGTATTTTGACTATGGGCCGCTGGATAGGCTGGGACGCTTTGCCGGAAGCCATCCCGCGGTGATGCAGGAGATGATCGCGCGCTTTGATTGGCAGGATAAACTGCAATATTCCGGCCAGCCGCATCCCGCACGCATCTTGCACAAGCATGAGACTCTGAGATATCGCTCTATCTCGCTCTTGGAAAAGCTGATCGGGCCGATCGGAACCTTTAAGAACTACAAACTGCTCAAACGTTTGTGATGGCAAAACTCTCGGCAGTATTGATCACCAAAAACGAAAGCGCAAACATCGCTGCTTGCCTGAAGACTCTGGCCTGGGCGGATGAGATTGTGGTGCTGGATACAGGTAGCGAAGATGATACCATGCAAATAGCGGAAAAGCTGGGGGCTCAAGTATTTAAGCTGGGGCAGTGGGAAGGCTTTGGCAAGGCGAAACAACATGCGGTGGACCTGGCGACTAACGATTGGATACTCAGCATCGATGCCGATGAACGCCTGAGTGCTGAGCTGCAAAAAGAGCTGATGGCTCTGCGTGAACGGGATTTTGAACACAAAGCCTGGCATCTGAAACGGCGCAGCTACTATCTGGGAAAACCGATCCGCTTTTGTGGCTGGCAAAATGACGCCCCGCTGAGGCTCTTTGACCGCACAAAGGGCGGCTTCAATGACCTGCTGGTGCACGAAGGAATCAAGGTGCAGCAAGAGCAGGCAAACTGCCAAAATCTGATGCACCACCTCACCTATCCTACTTTGGAAAGCCATTTTCGCAAGATACGCTTCTATGCCCAGCTCGCAGATCAACAGAAGGAATCTTGCTTTATAGCAGCTTTGCGGGCCGCCCATAAGTTCTTTAAGATGTATATAATTAAGCTGGGCTTCCTGGATGGATGGCAGGGCTTTTTGCTCTGTAAAAACTCCGCCTGGGGTATTTGGTACAAATACACACGATGAAACAGCCTGCAGTCTTGCATGTAGATGCAGAACGAAAGTGGGGAGGTGGCCAACAACAGGCCTTATACCTGCATTTGGGTATGCTTTCCCGAGGCTATAAATCTGGCTTCATCTGTAATCCGAAGTCTGAACTGGCCCTGCGGTTGAAACAGCATGATGTCAGCTATCACTGCATTCACCACCGCTGTGAAGCTGATATCTTGGCAGGGCTTAGGCTCTCCCTCTATGCTAAATCTCACGGATACAATGCATTGCATCTGCACAGCAGCCATGCGCTTAGTTGGGGACTGCTGGCCAGGATCTTCTATCCAAAGCTGAAGCTGATTGCCTCCCGCCGAGTAGAGCTGCACATTGGCAAAAACTTCTTATCCCGCTGGAAATATAGCAATTCCGCAATAGCTTACATCGTAGCAATTTCGCAGAAGATCCGCAATGTACTGCTGGAGGATGGCATTCCGATAGAGAAAATCCGACTCATCTATAGCGGAGTGGATACACATAAGTTTGAGCTCATCAGACCAGACCCGGAATATCGGCAGCGATGGCAGATCCCGCCGGAATCCATCATCGTGGGCACCGTGGCAGCCTTTGTGGCGGCCAAGGATTACCGAAACTTCCTGGCTGCTGCGGCCAGAGCACTGCAAAAGAATCCTTTGCTGCACTTTGTAGCTGTGGGAGATGGCATCCAAAGGCAAGAGATGCAGGATCTGGCAACAGAGCTGGGACTGGACGGCAAGATCTGTTTTACAGGCTTTCAGGCTTCTGTTGGCAAACACCTCAAAGCCTTTGATATCTTCGTGATGGCTTCCAAAAGAGAGGGTCTGGGAACCTCCGTGCTGGATGCCATGAGTGTAGGCTTGCCAGTGATCGGGACCCGTGCCGGTGGCATCGCAGAGATGATCGAAGCTGGCAGTAGCGGCCTTTTGGTGGAAGCCAGAAATAGTGAGGCTTTAGCCGAGGCCATCCTGAAACTTGCCGCAGATAAAGAGCTGCGTAAACTCCTGGGGAGTTATGCTCTGAAACGGGTTCAACATTTTAGCAAAGAGCAGATGGTGGATGCCAATATCCGCCTTTACGAGGAGCTATGACCAAGCGCATTCTGATCATCCAAACGGCCTTTATCGGCGATGTAATCCTGATCACACCTTTGCTTAAGGCAGTAAAAGAACTTTATCCTACGGCGCATATAGATGCATTGGTGGTGCCAGGGGCATCAGGACTGCTGCAAAACAACCCGCATCTAAGTGAGGTGCTGAGCTACTCCAAGCGGGATAGAGCGTCGATCAGTATGCGGCGCATGATCTTACAAATCAAAGCCAGAGCCTACGATATGGCCATCTCCCCACACAGCTCTGGGCGCACGCACCTTTTGATGTATCTGGCCCGCATTCCACAGCGCATCGGGTTTGACCGGGGCACCATGCCTTTTTTACTTACTGCCAAAACCCCGCATCCCAGAGGGATACATAAGGCGAAAAAGAATCTCGCTCTGCTGAAGCTGCTGACCGAGCAGGAATTTGATCACCAAACTGAGCTTTTCCCTTCTGCGGAGGATAAGAGCAAGGCAGATGAGCTGCTGGCTCCACTTCATGGCCAAGAGCTGATTGCTCTGGCTCCGGGCTCAGTCTGGGCTACCAAATGCTGGCCGGTGGAGTACTATGCCGAGCTGGCTAAGTCCTTATCTCAAAAGAGCTATGGCATCCTCCTGATCGGGGGTAAGGAGGACAAAGCCAAGTGCGATATTATCCAGCAAAGCTGCCCCGATGCCATCAATCTGGCAGGTAAAACCAATCTCTTGGAAAGTGCGGCTGCGATCGCCCAATGCAAACTGATGATCTGTAATGACAGCGGTGCATTGCATATCGCAAACGCCATGCAGACCAGAGTGATAGCCTTCTTTGGGCCCACCGTGCAGAGCCTGGGCTACTTCCCCTTTGGAGCCCAGGACAAAGTCTTTGAGACAGATCTGGATTGCCGCCCCTGCAGCTCGCATGGCCCGCAAAAATGCCCTCTAAAACACCATAATTGCATGAAACTGCTAAGGCCAGACAATGTGTTAGACTATATCTTGGAGCATCTTACATGAAAGAACTTTATATCTTAACTGGTTACGAGGGCTTCATCGGCCAGACCCGCAAACCCTGGGTGAGCATCGATACCAAGGCCTTTATCTGCGAACTCGAAGGTAGCGGCATCAAGGTGCATCAGCATGAATTTCATGAGGTGATCAGCGGGCAGGTGCAGATCAGGGATAGCCTGGTTTTCTATAGCTTTAGCCACCGTTTGAACCTGCAACATTATATCCGGGATTGCCTGATGCACCTACTGGCTTTGGGAAACACCCTGATCCCTTCCTTTGAGCTCTTCTGCTGCCATGAAAACAAGGGCTGGCAGGAGCTACTCAAGCGGCAATTGGGCATCAAGAGCCTCGAATGTCAGTACTTTAGCAGCACACGGGAGCTGGACACAGCAAAGCTTAAGTTCCCCCTGGTCTTCAAGACTCTGCGGGGGTCAAATAGCACCGGAGTGGCCTTGGTGAATTCCATCTCCGATCTTGAACATGAACTCAATAAACGCTTGAAATCTATAAGTTTTATGCAAAGGATAGATTTCTGGCGCCGCAAACATCTGCGGCTACATAAACACTTCCTTGGCTATCCCGGTTACGACCTTCGCAAAGACGCTGTTGCCTATCAGGATTACATGCGCATCGAGCTGCCCTTTGTGCTGCAAGAGTACATCCCAGGACTGAGCTACGACTACAGAGTCATCATCCTGGGCGAGAAGTACTTCATCAGCAAACGCCATACCAAAGCTGGGGATTTCAGAGCCAGTGGAGCCAAGCTCTTTGATTTTGACATCCAAGAGCCCAAGGCCGTATTGGATAAGGCCAAGTCCCTTTATGAGATATTTCACGCACCCTTTCTCTCTGTCGATCTGGGCGAAAACAAAGCGGGAGAGCTCTTTCTCTTTGAATATCAAGCCGCCCATTTTGGCATCAATGCGATCGTCAGAGGCAGGGGCTATTACACCTGCGAAGGCCATGACTGGCTTTTCCATCAGGAAAAACAAAGCTTTGAGCAATATCTGGCTCAGGGTCTTATCCACTATCTGGAGCCCTGATGGTGCTCTCCTACTACCTGCTGAAACCCTTTTACGCCCTCGCTTGGAGGGTGCTGAATCTCTTTCAAAAAAGGCAGGAAACTCTCTTTTATTGCCATACCCCTGTCGATATGGAGAATTGGCTGCCGGTGCAGAAACACTTGAAGCCGATCAGGGTAGTTACGGATAAAGCAGACACCTACAAAGCTTTGAAGCAAAGCGGGATCAAAGTCGGCAGACTGCCTGCCTTCCCCAAAGCGGTGATCATGTGCAGAGTGTCCTCCCACAAATTCCCTTCCCAGCAGGTGCTCAAGATCGGCATGACCCACGGTGCCTACCATTTCAAACGCATGACTTCCGCGCAGAATTACCGCCCCTTCAGCCTCTATCTCTTTACCAGCCAGCGGGATCTGGAGAATGCGCAGAAGATCGGAGTCACCATGGGCAAGGTAGGAGGATTTCCCAAGCTGGATCCCTATCTCCCTGTGAAACATACTGATGCTAAAGATCTTGCGAATAGAAAAGCGCGGATACTGTTTACCGCTACTTACGAGCAAAGCGGCATGAGCGCCATCCAGCATTGGCTACCGCAGCTACCCGAACTCACTGATAAATATGAAATCTATGTAAGCGTGCACCCTTGGACATGTAAAACTTATATCGATGCCCTTAAAGCTATGCCGCAGGTGCATTATATCCAGGGCAGCCCTCTCCCCTACATCCAAAAGGCCGATCTCTGCGTGGTGGATACCTCCTCGATCATCGCCGAATGCACCGCTTTGGGCAAGCCTCTGATCAGTTGGATATTGCCAGATTCTCCCCGGATGGTGCCTGAAATCAAGGAGATCTTAGACAAAATCAGCATTCGGATCAAGGAGATCTCAGAACTAAGGCCGGCTATCGCAAGGATCATTACCGAGCCGGATATGTTCAGCCCAGAACGTGTCTGGGCAAATACCATCTTCTTTGATGCCCTGGATGGCAAGGCGGGAAAACGATCTGCACAGGCTATCATCAAACTATTACCGGATTTAAAATTATGAAGCTTTGCGACGCTCACTGCCATCTGGCGAATCTGGCCGAGGTCATGCCCTTAAAGACTCTTGTGGAAGAAGCGGCCGAGCTGGGCATCACCCACTTTCTCTCCTCTGCTTTGCGCAAGAGCGAACTGGAATACTATACAGAGCTTACCGATGTCACCGATAGCAAGGTGCTTTACAGTGCCGGCATCCATCCTTTTTTCGAGGCTTGCGATCTTGAATATGCCGATTTGGAAGAATTGTGTCAGCGGAATCTGATCTGGGCCATCGGAGAGATCGGCCTGGATCGCGGCAATCCTGAATATGCCGTGATGGAGAAGATCTTTGTGCGCCAACTGGATCTGGCCATGGACTACCGCCTGCCTGTGGTGCTGCACATCGTGGGACATCAGCAACAGGCTTTTGACATCCTGCGTTCTTACCCTCTCAAGTTTCTCATCCACGGCTATGCTGGTTCGTTGCAAGCTTTTAACACATTCACACGTCTGGATAGTTACTTCACCATCTCCGAGCGCGTCCTCAAAGAGGATAAACACGATCTGCTCAAGGCTATGCTGAAAAGCAGACGTTTCCTGTTTGAATCTGACATTACCCAATACTATGTGAAAGAGGGAGAAGCAAATCCGCTGCTCAGAGCACAAGCTGTATTGGACGAAGTCGCTGAGCTCTATAATATCGATCCTGCCATCCTGATCAGCATTCAGGCTGCGAACTACCAAGCACTTACGGGATACTCTCTATGACCGATTTCTCCCGCACCGAAACCTTGATCGGCACTGACGCCCTTGAGCTGCTAAAAAGCACCTCAGTCTGCATTGCCGGGCTGGGCGGAGTAGGCTCTTATGCCGTGGAAGCATTGGCGCGAGCTGGCCTTGGCAGCTTTATCCTGATCGATTTTGATACCATAGGTCCCAGCAATCTCAATCGCCAACTTCTGGCCACTCTGGATACCATCGGAAAACACAAGACAGAGCTCATGAAAGCGCGCATTTTGCAGATCAACGCAGAGGCTGAGATCACGACCCATCAGGTGTTTCTGGATAGTGAAAACAGGGCTGAACTTACGGCTGGTGCGGACTACATTATCGATGCTATCGACAGTCTGGGCCCCAAGATCGGGCTTCTGGAAGACCTGGCCAAAAGAGGCGCCAGGTTCATCTCTGTGATGGGCGCTGGAAACAGGCTGGATCCCACCCTCATTCATCTGGATAAAATCTCGAAAAGCTATAACTGTCCTCTCGCCCGCAGAGTGCGCAAGTTCCTGCGCCGCAGAGGTGTAAAGCTTGATTTCCCTTGTGTGTATTCCTCAGAATTAGCTTTGATCCCAGATGAGGAGATTGCCGGCGATGAGGAGCTGATCATTGAGCGGGGCAGAAAGCGGCAGATCATCGGGTCTATCAGCTACATGCCTGCGATAATGGGCATGGTAGCAGCGAGTTGGGTGATCAATAGCGTGGTGAAGGACGCTGGATTCGTTTGCGTCTCGTGTCGAACAAGGCCGGAGGCCTTGACAAAAGGTGAGTAAGGCTTGATACACGTGAGCTGGTCTTGTGCTCTGCAAGCGAGGACGGTTGCAATCCAGCAGCTCTTTGAAACTCTGCAAGCGAGGACGGTTGCAATCCAGCAGCTCTTTGAAACTCTGCAAGCGAGGACGGTTGCAATCCTGTAATTCTTTGAAACTCTGCAAGCGAGGACGGTTGCAATCCAGTAATTCTTTGAAACTCTGCAAGCGAGGACGGTTGCAATCCGGTGGCTCTTTATCCGTTTGATCCGTGAAATCCGTGTGACTATTACTCTTCAATAGCTGCACGCACCGTCTAAAGACAGTGCTACGGGCGGATAAATCCAGCGTTACCGGTTGCGGCGCAACGGAGTGCGCAGTTATACCATTTCTATCGCTTTTTTAGGGCATTTGGGCACGCACTGTTCGCAGCCGATGCACTTGGACTTATCCACGGTGTGCAGTTTCTTGATCTCTCCGCTGATGGCACTTACAGGGCAGACTTTGGCGCAGATCGTGCAGCCAATGCAGCTTTCGGGATCGATCTCAGCTTTCTGGCGGGTGCCGACCAAGAGGTCCAAAATGGCTTTGGTAGGGCAGACAGTGGCGCAAAGACCGCAATTGATACACTTGTCATAATCTATATGGGCGAGATTGTTTTCGATGGTGATGGCATCCACCGGGCATTCTTTGCTGCATAATCCACAGCCGATGCAGGGATGAGTACTGCCGCAGACAGCTCTGGCCTCACCACCTTTGTCCTGGGAGGAGCACTTGATATAGACGTTGCGGGTGAGCGGCACCAGGTCGATCAGATCACGCGGACAGGCTTTCACGCAGGCTCCGCAGGCGGTGCATTTATCAAAATCGATCAAACGCATACCATTGGTATCGATGGAGATGGCATCAAATTGGCAAGCCGCAAGGCAGTCATTAAGCCCCAGACAGCCCCAGGCACAGGAGTTGGGACCTCCGGCCAGGCTGTTGGCTGATTTGCAGGTTTGAACTCCGTCGTAGCTATACTTCCAGTTTGTGTTCTTATAGCCACCGCTGGAGCAGTGGATCACAGCTACTTTGCGGTTCATGGCACCAGCTTCAATGCCCATGATCTGAGCGATTTGAGCGGCGACGTCGGGGCCACCGGGAGCGCATTTATTGACGGCTTCGCCGCCATTGACGATCATAGCGGCATAGCCAGCGCAACCGGCTTTGCCACAGGCACCGCAATTCGCACCAGGTAAGACACTTAAGATCTCTTCCACACGTGGATCGATCTTGACTTCAAAGAGTTTGGAGGCAATAGCCAGAATGAGGCCAAAGATGAGACCCAAGGCTCCTATAATCAAGACCGGCAGGCCGATCGTGCTGAGGATGGAGGCAGTTTCAAGTAGTATAAATATCATTTCATTTCCTCCCTTAAATCTTCCAGCCCATAAAGCCGTAAAAGGCCAGAGCCATGATTCCAGCGATGATGAGAGCTATGGGCATTCCCTGCATGCTTTTGGGGATTTCCGATTTCTCCAGACGCATGCGCAGGCCGGCCATTGCGAGCAGCACCACGGTGAAGCCCACTCCGCTAAAGAAGCCATTGAGCACGCTATCCAGGAAATTGTAGGCCGTCACTCCATCCGATCTGAAGGCGGTGGTGTTCAGGATCGCCACACCCAGAACCGCACAGTTTGTGGTGATCAGCGGTAAAAACACACCCAGGGAATTATACAAAGCCGGGGCGTTCTTTTGGATCACCATCTCCACAAATTGCACCAGAGCAGCGATGGTGAGGATAAAGGCAATAGTCTGTAAATACAACAGATCATAACGGATGAGCAGGTATTTGTTGATCAAAAAGGTGATCGCACTGGCCAGGGTCATTACAAAGATCACCGCCAGGCCCATACCGAGGGCAGAATCCAATTTCTTGGAAACTCCCAAGTAGGGGCAAAGGCCCAGGAACCTTGCGAGAACGAAGTTCTGGATGAAGATGGCGGTCATCGCCATCACGAAGATTTCGCCTAAGTATCCCATTATTTCTTCTCCTTCAGCATATTCATCAGTGCCATCAAAAAGCCCAGGGTGATGAACGCACCTGGAGCGAGGATGGCAATCAAGGCAGGATCATAGGTAAGAGGCGTCACCCTCATACCCAGCCAGGTTCCCGCGCCCACGATCTCACGCACAGTGCCCACCAGGCTCAGAGAAAGGGTAAAGCCCAGCCCCATGCCCAGAGCATCGGCAATGCTCATGACCACATTGTTTTTGCTGGCAAAGGCTTCCGCCCGTCCCAGAATGATGCAATTTACCACGATCAGCGGGATAAAAAGCCCCAGACTCTTGTGCAAAGCCGGCAGGTATGCTGCCATCACCATATCCACTATGGATACAAAGGCGGCAATCACCACGATATAAACCGGAATGCGAATCTTGCTGGGGGTGATGTTCTTGATGAGCGAAATGATGATATTGGAGCAAAGCAGCACGAAGGTAGCGGCAAAGCCCATGCCCAGAGCGTTGATCACAGATGTGGTCACCGCCAAAGTGGGACACATGCCCAAGACAAGCACGAAGATGGGATTATCTTTGATCAGGCCTTTAGTTAGTTCTTTGGCAAAATTCATTGTTCACCTCCCGGATTTGGCTCGTCTTTTACATCGATAATGCCTTCCCGAAGTGAATTTGCTATGCAGCGGGAAGTAATGGTAGCACCGGAGAGGGATACCACCACGCCACCGTCTTTATCCACATAAATCTCTTCCAAAGTCATGCCGCTGAATTGATTTGTGAAAATAGGCAGGGTGCAATTTGCGCCCAGACCGGGGGTTTCACCCTGATCTATGATCTGGACTCCCAAAACCTTAAATTCACTATCAACTCCCACCATGGTTTGGACTGTGCTAGAGTAGCCAAGGTCGGCCGCGATAAAGGTGTAGCCCAAGATTTCATCAGTCTCTGGATCTTTGGCCAGATAGTAAGTAAGGCCTTGATCGCTCTCTTTTTCTTCAAATTCTGCGTTCGGGATCAGAGCCTCGCGAGCCTGAATCTCCGCCAAAGCTTTACGTTCGGCGATCACAGGTGCGGTAAGAGTATTGATATAGGCCAGGATTCCACTGGCTACAGCGCAAAAGATAAACAGGATGAGGCCAAGTTTGAGGTAATATTTCATTTCTTTACTCTCCCAAAGGCTTTGGGTCTGGTGAGCATATCGATCAGCGGAGTCATCACATTCATAAAGAGAATGCTGTAACTCACGCCTTCCGGATAGCCGCCCACCAAGCGGATGATAATAGTGAGCAGGCCGCAGCCGATACCAAAGATGATCCGCCCCTTCTTGGTGAGCGGAGTGGTGGTATAATCCGTGGCCATAAAGAAAGCGCCCAGCATCAGACCTCCAGAGAAGATGTGGAAGAAGGGCAGCATCATCGAGATTTCAGAACCGGGAATCCCGCCAAAAAGAAAGCTGAACACAAAGACAGTTCCGATATAAAAGAGCGGGATGCGCCATTCGATAATATTCTTGTAGAGCAGATAAGCCGCTCCCAAAAGCAGCGCAAAAGCAGATACTTCGCCGATACAGCCTCCGATGTTTCCCCAAAACAGGCTTTTCAAGGTCTCCATCTCGGTGAGGCTACTAAAGATCCTGCCGCTGAGATTAAGGCCTCCAGCCTGTGCATTGATATCTGCCACAAAACTGCTGTCTCGCAGGGTTTGAGCTACCTTGAGAGGAGTGGCTGAGGTTACCAATTCATAGGCTTTGGGAGACAAAGATTGCAGGTCTGTGGCGATGCGGGTGAGATCATTCAAACCGCTGATGGCGGAATCCTTTACCGCTACCCAGCCTGCGGTCATTTGAGTAGGCCAGCTTGCCATGAGAAAGACCCGCCCCAAAAGCGCAGGATTCACAGGGTTGTTGCCCAGACCGCCAAAGACCTGTTTGCCCACAGTGATCGCAAAGGCAGCTCCAATAACAGGTAGCCAGATCGGGGCTCCGGCATGGATATTGAAGGCCAGAAGCAAACCCGTGAGAAAGGCGGAACCATCGTGCACGGTGATAGGCACCTTGCGCAGTTTCTGAATGAGAGCTTCACAGACCACAGCGGTCACGGCGCCGGTAAGGCTGAGCAGCAGAGCCCGGATGCCCCAATAGTATGTAGCAAATATGAGGGCCGGAACCAAGGCGAGCACCACGTTCCACATCACGTTTTTCACGGTGGTTTTATCATGAACGTGAGGCGCGGCGGAAACGGTGAGTTTATCTTTGATATTCATAGTTATTTATTCCTCATAGCTTCAGCATAGCGGATCTTTCCCGTATCGATCCACTGCACCAGGCGAATCTGCGCGGGGCAGACATAGGCGCAACTTCCACACTTGATGCAGTCGTTCAGCCCAGCTTTTACTGCCATCTCCAAATCCTTGTATTTCACGGCAGAGGCGATCATCGAAGGCATTAGATTCATGGGACAGATATCCACGCAGCGGGCACAGCGCAAGCAGGTATGTTCTTGCATAGATTTCGCTGCCTTTTCATCGAATAAGACCAAGCCACTGCTGCCTTTGGTCATCGCTGCATCCAGAGCAGGCAGGGCAAAGCCCATCATGGGTCCTCCGGAGATGGCCTTGCCGATGGGGGCAGAAACTCCGCCGCAATGCTCCAAGAGATCGCTATACAGAGTTCCGATGGGAGCTAAAAGATTCATGGGTTTATTCACGATGGAGCCGGTAACTGAGATCACGCGCTCGATCAAGGGCTTTTGATAGCGCACGGCTTCATAGATAGCCACTGCTGTAGCCACATTTTGCACCACCACGCCCACAGCCATGGGCAGGCCGCCTGCGGGAACCTTGCGCCCTGTAGCGGCAAAGATGAGCTGCTTTTCGGCACCTTGGGGATATTGCAATTTGAGGGGCACCACAGCCAGGTCTTTCTCCTTGGCAGTCAGCTTTTGCAGCAGTTCAATGGCGTCTGGCTTATTGGCTTCGATGCCGATGAAGCCTTTTTTGGCGCTCACGATCTTCATAATGAGCCTGAGACCGTGCAGGATGTCGTCGGCGCGCTCCACCAGCAGACGGTAGTCACTGGTCAAAAATGGTTCACATTCCACCCCGTTCAAGATCACGGTATCAATGGGTTTATCTTCCGGAGGAGAAAGCTTTACATGAGTAGGAAAACCTGCTCCGCCCATCCCGCAAATGCCGGCAGCGGAGACTCTTGCTTTGAGCGCGGCTGCATCCAGGCTCATAAAGTCTGGATCATCTGGCATGTCCACGCTTAGATTTTGCCCATCTGAAGTGATCTCTACACCCATGGACATGATGCCAGTGGGATGCAAAAACTTAGCAATCTTCGTGACTTTACCGCTGATAGAGGCGTGCTGGACCAGAGAAACAAAGCCAGCAGGTTCAGCTACTACTTGTCCCTTGAGCACAGTGTCCCCAACCTTGACGGTGGGACTGCTTACAGCTCCTATGTGTTGTGAAAGATGGACAATCACCCGCGGGGGGGTGGGCATTATGCTAATGGGTGCTGACGCTGAATAATGCTTCTCATCATGGGGGTGGATTCCCCCAGGAAAGGTTTTTAATCGCATTTACTCTCCCACGGCTTTGCTTTGCTGGTCAAAGCCCGATATCTATATTTGTTTGCCACTTTTCTGAGTTCAGCAGATTAGGCAAGGTTTTTCTTTGTTTTTGGATAATCTTTGCCCTGCACAAGCTCTGCCAGAACACCATTTACAGAAATCCTAATAAAGGATGGACTTGATCAAAAGCGGAATCAGAAGCTCATGCTGGCCAATGAAGTAATAGCCCTTACCCCCTGTTTCCACAGGCCGCTGCACCACGTTCATCCGGGCCCGGTAATGCTGATTCATATCAAAGACAGCTGTGCGGAAATTCTTCACGCTACCGGTGATATTTCTGGCCACAGTGAGTGCTTTGAGAAATACTTCCGGCAGGATCACCGCCGAACCAAAATTCAGATATACTCCGCCTTCATCCAGATGCGTCATCTGCTGGCAAAGAATCCGAAAGTCCCGCAGAGAGCAATCTCCGATGGCCTTACCATCTGCGCAGGGAACCTGATGGATGATATCGGTGCCCAGGGCCACATGCACGGTGAGCGGAATGCCGTATTCATAGGCCTTGCCCAGGACCGAGAGCTCGGCATTAGGCGCGCGCAGGCTGATGATTTTACCCACAGCCTCACCCAGTCCCAAGCCTTGTCTACTGGCTTCAGTGATGCAGGTATTGATCCCATTCATCGTTTCAAAAGCCATGCCAAAGGAACCATCGGCCAGGGCTTTGGAGACATCCTCGGAGGTCTGGCCATAAAAAGCGATCTCATAATCATGCACGATCACGGAGCCATTTACTGCAATGGCAGATACATATCCGGCTTCCATGAGTTCGATGATCAGGGGCGCAAGTCCGCATTTGATCACGTGCCCGCCCATACCGATGATGATGGCTTTGCCCTTTGTTTTCGCCAGTCTGATAGCTATGATCAGCTCCTTTAAGTCTTTGGCACTGAGGACATCAGGCAGGGCATCCAAAAATCCCTCCAGCTCCACCTTGCCCTTTTTGGCAAAGAGGGAGCTATCTACTAAGCTCTCCCGTGTCGAGATAGAATAGGTCTTTATCTTACTTAGATTTATTTCTTCGTACTTGCTCACGATAACGCTCCTCTTCGCTGAATATGCAGCCACAATATTGCTGACGATACATCCCCGCGGCTTTGGACAAACGGATGCCTTCCTGCCACAGCGTGCGCCAATCTTCATAGAAAAAGCCCACTTTATACTTTTCAGCCATCTCTTTGCTGAAAGCGATGATATCGTCATGCTTTTGATAGCGGCTGTAAAGCAAGGTGCTGCTGAAGGCCTCAAATCCACCTTCGGCAGCAGCTTTCGCGGTAGCCTCAATGCGGGTGCGATAGCAATATTCGCATCTTCCCGGGATATCAGACAGGGTATTGTGCAGAAATTCCACCAAACCATATTGATCCTGCTCGATCAGCTCAAAACCTTCTTGTGCAGAGTAGTCCCGCAGCGCATTCCGCCGCTTTTGATATTCCAAAAGCGGATGGATATTGGGATTGAACCAAAAGGCCGAGACCTTATGCCCGGCCTGCTTGAGCCTCTGATAGGGCGCGATCAGGCAAGGCGCACAACAGCTGTGGATCAGCAGTTCAGCCACGATCGTAATGCTTCATATCGTTTGGCAAGACTATGGAAAACTCCACCAAACCTGCCACTTCACCCTCGATAAACCAGGGCTGCTGATGGATGAGCTTCTTCTGGCCATTTTTGCTGATGGTATAGCTATTGGGCTCGCCTGAGGCCAGCATGGCTTTGATCATCTCGCAGCTACGGGGCTGATGGTGCTCAAAGAGGCTGGTGCCGATCAGCGCTTTTCCACCTTGTTTGCTAAAGGTTTCCGCTGCTTTGTCATTCATTTCCAGCACGGTAGCGTCAAGATCACAGACCGTGATGGCCACAGGCAATTCTTTCACCCAATCTTGCATGATTTAGAACTCCTTGAGGATGTTGGCAGCAACGATGGAGCGTTGAATTTGATTGGTGCCTTCGTAAATTTGCAGAATCTTGGCATCACGCATCATTTTTTCCACGGGATATTCCTTCATATAGCCATATCCACCCAGGATTTGCACCGCGTCGGTGGTAACTTTCATGGCCATATCCGAGGCAAAGTATTTGCACATGGCGCTTTCTTTGGCATAACGCTTGATTCCGGCATCCACCATTCTGGCAGTTTGGAAGACCAGCGCGCGGGCTGCTTCGATCTGAGTGGCCATATCGGCCAGCATGAATTGGATGGCTTGAAAACTGGCGATGGGTTTGCCAAATTGATGACGTTCTTTAGCGTAGCGCACGGAAGCTTCAAAAGCTCCTCTGGCAATGCCCACAGCCTGTGAACCCACCATGGGGCGGGATTTGTCAAAGACCTTCATGGCTGTGATAAATCCTGTGCCTTCGCGGCCGATCAGATTTTCTGCGGGAACAATGCAATCCTCAAAAATCAATTCTCTGGTGGCACTGGCGCGGATACCCATCTTGTTTTCTTTTTTACCAAAAGAGAAACCGGGGGTACCTTTTTCCACCAGGAAACAGGAGCAGCCACGGGGACCCTTGCTCTTGTCTGTCATGGCAAATACGGTATAGATACCGGCTTCTCCGCCATTGGTGATCCACTGTTTGGTGCCATTGAGCACGTAGTGATCGCCTTCTTTGCGGGCTGTGGTTTCAATGGCTCCGGCATCACTACCGGCGTTTGCCTCTGTAAGTGCAAAGGCAGCAAGCTGTTCGCCAGAAGCGATCAGGGGCAGATATTTCTGCTTTTGCTCTTCCGTGCCGCCGATCATGATGGGATACATACCCAGTCCGGTGGCGCCAAAAGCCAGAGCGATCCCGGCATCCACAGCGCAAAGCTCTTCCGTAACCACCACCAAATCCACCACCTTGCCGCTGATGCCATCATATTCTTCCGGAATGAGAATGGCAAAAAGGTCACTCTGGCGCATCACATCCACGATGTCCCAGGGGAAAATCCCTTCCTGATCATAATGTTCAGAGACGGGTTTCATTTTTTCATTGGCGATTCTACGTGCCAGCTCCTGCATTTCAAGTTGGTCTTCTGTCAAAAAGTAATCCATTTTATCTCCTGTTTTTATATGTACTTACCAGATGAGGATCATCCGTAAAATCTGGCTTATATGTCAAGTGCAAAGTGAATTGGCTGTCCTTTATTCTCTTATTTTTGATAGAACGCAGATCGGTTGGATGAGGTGGATTAGAGGGATAAAAAGAGGTTTGCGGGCTTTCAAATTTTGAAGTTTTCAAGTTATGGCGGTTTTATAGCTTATTATTAATAAATATCATGCGTTTCCCCAAATACCTATCTATCATATTTATAAAAGACTTAAAGGTAGCTCCCTAACCTTCATCCCTGTCTATTCATTTTATCTTTTGAGTTTGGGTGAAAAGACTCATAATGCAGGTTCAATACCTTATAAAAGAGTCCTGTAGGGACGCTATTTCAGATAGCAAAGATCAACCAAATATTCATACAAGTGCTGTAGGCACGGTATTTTAGATAGCCTGAAGTGACTATATTTCAGATCAAAACCAAGGACCAGAGCTTAATCAGGCTTTCATGAAAAATGGGGGAATGTAATCAATATATCTCTTACCAAAGCCAGCAGACACTTGAGCCTTCAATATGCTTTTAACATGTCTTCGACTCGAGATGACTTGAGGTTTTGAGTCATCTCGAGTCGAAGGCCCGTTAGAAGCAAGTCCGGTGAATAAGGAAGGCTATGGCTATGAGAATGCGGAGTGCAGAAGGCATTGAATTCAAAGCCCGACAGGCATTTAGTGCGGAGCACGACAGCGGTTTATCGCCTTAGCCCAGCAGGTGACTGCTGGGAACCGGTGGAATACCACATTGAGTCCGGAGCGTAGCGAAGGACGACACCTGATAGGTCAGATAAAGCCCACCCAGCAGTCACCTGCTGGGCTATTGGCATACGCCTTCCGTCCTGCCGGACTAACAAGTACATCCGTCTAAACTCTATCTGATTTGAGCAGTCTCTGAGCTTTGCTGTCCATACCAGCCTACATTTCTATTGACTAATTTGCCCTCTTATATAAAATGCCTTGCAAACTAATAATAAACAAAACAAGGGAGAACCAATGGCTTACAACAAGATGAAAACTGATCTGCAAGAGCTCTTTGCAGAGCTCAAGGAACAAGGGCTTTATAAGAACGAACGCATTCTCACCACTCCTCAGGGTGCTGAGATTGGGGTGAGCGGTGGCGTGAAAGCACTCAACTTTTGTGCCAACAACTATTTGGGCCTGAGCAACCATCCTGAGGTGATCAAGGCTTCTCAAAAGATCATGGACGATTGGGGCTATGGCCTGTCCTCAGTACGCTTTATCTGCGGTACTCAGCAGATTCACAAAGATCTGGAAAATGCTGTATCAAAATTTCTGGGCACCGAAGATACCATCCTCTATGCCGCTTGCTTTGACGCCAATGCCGGAGTATTTGAGCCGCTTTTGGGCGAAGACAGCGCCCTGATCTCAGACGAACTCAACCACGCTTCCATCATCGATGGCGTAAGACTCTGCAAAGCCAAACGCTATCGCTACAAGCACTCCAACATGGAAGAGCTGGAAACTGCTCTGAAAGATTCCAAAGATATGAAATATCGCCTCATCGTTACAGATGGCGTATTCTCTATGGATGGCGACATTGCCAAGCTGGACAAAATCTGCGATCTGGCTGACAAATATGACGCTCTGGTAATGGTGGACGATAGCCATGCCACAGGTTACATCGGCAAAACCGGACGCGGCACCCCTGAATATTACGGTGTGACAGACAGAGTGGATATCATTACCACCACCTTTGGTAAAGCCATGGGTGGCGGAAATGGTGGATGCACCAGCGGCCGTAAGGAAATCATTGAAATCCTGCGTCAGCGCAGCCGTCCCTACCTCTTTTCAAACACCCTGGCCCCTGCCATCGTGGGTGCTTCCCTGAAAGTGATCGAAATGCTTAGCAAATCCACCGAGCTTCACGACAAGGTTTGGGACAATTCCAAATACTTCCGCAGCAAGATGGAAGAAGCCGGTTTTGACATAGTCCCCGGTAATACAGCGATCGTGCCCGTGATGCTTTATGACGCACCTCTGGCCATCAAGATGGCGGATTTGCTGCTCAAAGAAGGCGTTTACGTGATCGGATTCGTCTTCCCAGTAGTGCCCAAAGGCAAAGCCAGAATCAGAGTGCAACTCTCTGCCGCACACTCACGTGCAGACCTTGATAAGACTATCGCAGCCTTCATCAAGATCGGCAAACAGCTCGAGTTAATTAAATAAATTAATAAAATGCGTAAAGGGGTGATATTCTTGGTTCCGGTTCCGATCGGAAATCTGGGGGATATCACCCTGCGCGCAATCGACACCCTGAAATCCGTGAGCCTGATCGCCTGTGAGGATACCCGCAAAACCTCCTTCCTGCTGGGGCAATACGAGATTACTGCGCCCAAGCTAATCAGCTTTCATAAGTTCAACGAACGCAGCCGTGAAGAGCAACTCTTTGCCCATCTGGAGACGGGGGAAGACCTGGCGGTGGTATCCGACGCGGGCTCTCCGGCGATTTCGGATCCAGCCCAGATCCTGGTAAGCGAGGCCATCAAAAGAGGGATTGAGGTGCAGGCTCTGCCCGGTGCTACAGCTCTGATTCCCGCGCTTTCGGTATCGGGATTTCCCAGTTCTGCCTTTCAATTTGTGGGCTTTCTACCCGCCAAAGCAAAAGATCGTGTAGCGGCATTAAAGCAAATCAAAGAATACAGCTATCCCACTGTGATGTATGAAAGTGTGCATCATCTCAAAGCCACGCTCTCAGAGCTAAACGAGATGCTTTCACCCCGGAAAATCGCCATTGTGCGCGAGATCTCAAAGCTATATGAAGAGTGCATCCGCGGCACAATCTCCGAGATCCTTGAGGATTATGAGATCACTGAAAAAGGTGAATTTGTGATCGTGATCGAGGGAGCCCCGGAAATCCAAAGCAGCTTTCCGGACGAGGCTGCTTTCCAGCTTTTGGAAACACATAGCCATCTGAAAAGTAAAGAACTTGCCGCCATCATCAGCGAAAATAGCAAGATCGGGAAAAACGAGGCTTATGCCTTCGTGCTGGAGTACAGAAAGTGAGCTGCCCCTTTTTACTCTTCGATTTCGACGGAACTCTGGCGGATTCCATCAATATGGGTTTGAGAATTGCCAACAATCTGGCTCCCGAATTTGGCATCGAGCCTCTCAGCGAAGAGCAATTTGCCCAAGCGCGTACAATGAGCATTCCCAAGGCTTTGAAGATGTTCAAAATCCCCCTATACAAAGTACCCAAAGCTATCACCATGGCTTTGGCGGAATATCACCACGTTATTCATGAACTGGAGCCCTTTGCCGGAGTGCCCAAAATGCTGAAAGAGCTGAAAGAACTGGGCTGCCCAATGGCCCTGCTGTCTTCCAATACCGGCGAAAACGTCAATCACTTTTTGGATAACCATGAGCTGCATTATTTTGATTGGATCGAAGGTACCTCCGGTATCCTGAAAAAGCACGGCAGCATCCGTAAACAGATCAAGAAGCACAAATTGGACAAAAGAAATGTGATCTATGTGGGCGATGAAATCAGAGATATTGCAGCGGCAAAAAAGAGCGGTATTCGCATGATCTCAGTAAGTTGGGGCTTTCATGCTACCGAACTGCTCAGCAGCCATGATCCTGATTATTTGGTGGAAAAACCGCAGGAGATCGTGGAGCTGATCAAGGCTCTGGCGATAGCTGGGAAAGGTAAATCCAGGAAAAGGTAGGGCTGGGGGAGTTAGGAGTTAGGAGTTACGAGTTACCAGTTAGGAGTTACGAGTTACGAGTTACGAGTTACGAGTTACGAGTTACGAGTTACGAGTTACGAGTTACGAGTTACGAGTTACGAGTTTTCAGGTTTTCAGCTTAGGGCAAATTCGTGGCTCTTTCAATAGAACGAGGATCGGGCGGATTGATTGGATAGATTGGATTTTTGGGGGGAGGGGAGTTTTGGATTGTTGTTGTTAGTTTATTTCAGATAGAATCTCAGCAACAACGTACCCTAGAGAATGCCGTAGGCATGGCAGTTCAGATAGCACACCTGATAACAACATACCCTAAAAAATGCCGTAGGCATGGCAGTTCAGATAGCACACCTGATAACAACATACCCTAAAAAATGCCGTAGGCATGGCAGTTCAGATAGCACACCCAAGAAATGAATACCCTAAAGAGTCCCAGAGGGACGGTATTTCAGATACAATCCCGTTACCGCATACCCCCAAAAGAAAGGCATCACATTTCAGACAGAAGCTTCAACTATAATGCATATATTGCGTATATTCATGCAACTTTTGGGGCAGAATCATGCTGGGCAGGCCAGTGAGTTCAAGGTTCTCTTGCAGCCTCCCCAAAGCAGGATATTCGGTGTAGAAATGTCCGGCATCCAGAGTGGGAATCTTGCTATCCAAAAAGCTGTGATAGGATAGCTCTCCGGTAATCAGCAGATCGGCATATTTCTCCGCCAGAGGCAGTGCGCTCCCACCTGCTCCACCGCAGATAGCGATGCGCTTGATTTCTGCGTTCAGCTTTTGGCCGGCGGTCCACAGCTTCACGGCTGGGGCAGACAGCCTGGTTTTCACCTCGCTTGCTATCTCTTGCAGGGTTTTAGCTGCTTTGTAAGCGCAGATCAGACCGATATCTTTGGCTTCGAGATCTCCCAAAGTTTCCAGGACCTCCAGACCCAATTGTTCTGCCAGAGCGTGATTGACCCCACCCAGGGCAGCATCAAAATTCGTGTGCAGGCTGATGAGGGCAAGGCGAGATTCTATCATCCGCAGGATCAGTGGGTTGGTAATAGCTTTCAGAGAGTGAAAGATCAAAGGATGGTGCGTGAGAATGAGATCATAGCCTTCCCGGATGGCAAATTCCACGGCATTGGCGGTGGCATCCAGGCTGATCAGCACCTTGTTTAATGTGCGTTGGGGCTCTCCGATCAGAAGGCCTACATTGTCCCAGGACTGAGCTAATTCAGCCGGAGCGTAGTGTTCCAGGTGTGCTAATAAATCGATGATTTTCATTGCTTAGGCTCCTAAAAGATTATTTAAAACAAGGCCGTCTGCTGGATTGGATACGTCTCGTGTCCAGTAAGGCAAAAGGTCTTGAAAAAAGAGGGCCAGTGCCCACGAAAGTGCAGGCGAGACGACTGCAATCCTGTGACTGAGGTGCAGAC
>Ga0265295_1002830_pt1 | contig 26410 bp, 24 predicted proteins | sample Munlansysbiofilm_FD_192503 | JGI IMG/M metagenome (GOLD analysis project Ga0265295, IMG submission 192503) | Leachate microbial communities from a municipal landfill in Southern Ontario, Canada - Methane capture system biofilm | ecosystem: Engineered > Solid waste > Landfill > Unclassified ... | reverse complement strand
CGCCACCTTCCTGATGGGCAGCCGCAAGCTCTATGATTTCGTCAACAACAACCCGGCGGTCGAACTGGCCCCGGTGGATTACGTCAACGATCCCTATGTGATCGGCCAGAACGACAGCCTGATCTCGATCAATTCCGCCCTTCAGGTCGATGTGATGGGGCAGGTCAATGCCGAGATGATCGGGTCGCGCCAGTTTTCCGGTATCGGCGGGCAGGTCGATTTCGTGCGCGGGGCCAGCCGTTCCAAAGGCGGTAAATCGATCATCGCCATGCCCTCTACCGCGTCCAAGGGCACGGTGTCGCGCATCTGCCTGGAACTGGACCGGGGCGCTGCCGTGACCACGTCGCGCACCGACGTCCATTATGTGGTAACCGAATACGGTGTCGCCGAGCTGCGCGGAAAAAGCCTGCGCCAGCGCGCCGAAGCCCTGATCGGTATCGCCCATCCCGATTTCCGCGCCTCCCTGCGCAAGGCAATCGAAAAGGAAAATACAAAAGTAATCGCTTAACGAACGGACAAAGGCGGGAAGGCCGGTCAGTGCGGATCGGTTCCCGCCTTTTCGACCGCAAGATCAAAAAAAGGCCGCCTCTTGCGAGGCGGCCATAGGGGCGTTGGGCAGGAGCAAGCCCAACACAGGAGGGGGTCGAAAGAGTTAGTAGGCTTCCCGATAGAGGGCGAGCGCGTCGGCTTCGGTGACCTCGACCGGGTTGTTGATCAGAAGACGGGTCTGCTGCATCGCGTCCGCAGCCATCGAAGGCAGGGCGTCTTCGGGGATGCCGACATCGCGCAACCGCCGTGGGGCTCCGCTGCCGTCGAGCAGCGCGACCATGGCGGCGATGAAGGAATCCGCGTCTTTGCCCACGCCCAGGACCTCGGCCAGTTCGCCGTAAAGCGTCTCTGCCGCGGATGCGTTGAAGCGTAGAACCGGGATCAGCATCAGCGCGTTCGACAATCCGTGGGCGATATGGAACTGGCCGCCGAGGGGATAGGCGAGGGCATGCACCGCGCCCACGGGCGAATTCGCGAAGGCCTGCCCGGCCAGCGTTGCGCCTAGGAGCATTGATTCTCTTGCCGGCCGATTGGCGCCGTCATGGCAGGCGACGATCAGATTGGCAGAGAGAAGACGGAGCGCTTCCCGGGCCAGGACGTCGGAAATCGGGTTTTTCTTGTGCCGCCCGGTATAGGCCTCGATGGCATGGACCATGGCGTCGATGCCGGTGGCGGCGGTGTGCCGTGCGGGCAGCCCAACGGTCAGTTCGGCGTCGAGGAGCACGTAATCGGCGTAAAGCTGAGGGGCGACAACCCCAAGCTTGGTGCCCGCGCCGGTGGTGATGATGGCGACATTGGTGACTTCGGAACCGGTGCCCGCGGTGGTCGGCAACAGCACCAGCGGCGTCCGTCCGCCGGTTACCTTGCCAATGCCCGCCATTTCAGCCAGGCTCTGGGTCGAACCGATCAGGATGGCGGTCAGTTTGGCGACGTCGAGAGACGATCCGCCCCCCAGGCCGATGACGATATCGACGTTAGCTGCGCGCGCCTTTTCGACGCAGCTCATCAAGATGTGCTCGGGCGGGTCGGCGACGATTTCGTCGAACAGCAGGACAGTGAATCCGTTCGCCTCGAGAGCGGCGATGACTGGGGTGACGACGCCTGCGCCGACCAGGCCGGCATCGGTGACGAGCAGGGCATTGCGCTGTTTGAAACGCGCCGTCAGCGTTTCGCCGAGACGCTGGGCCCCGGACCATTCGGTCTGGATCGCCGGCACGGTCGCGAATTCGAACGGCTGGATGTTTTTGGTCATAAGATTCCTCCTGCGGCCCGATCCGGTCAGGGCGGGCCGTCATTTGATTGTCCGGTCATCCGGAAGTTCCGAGGGCTGCTACCGGCCTTGACGATGGAGCCCGGCGCTGGCTTCTGGGCCGACGCCGGATCGTCCTATGGAGGTATCGGTTCGGTCACCGAAACGTCCGCCTTTCTGCCCGCCGCTCCCGAAAATTTATACAGACGATCTGTTGCAGTTATTTTTCGTATCCAAAGATAGCTAATTTTGACTCTTTTCCGAGCTGTTTTCAAGATATTGAGTCAATTTTGGATACATTAATGTAGCCTGGAGCAAGGGGCTATATCCAGGACGCATCGGCGTATATAGTTTCCACGCTGCATGCGAATGGGGCGAACATTGAGTGTCTGCACCACGTATGCGTGTTCCGTTATTGAGGGTTTGGATCGACGATGAAGAGTGAGCAGAAAGCGGATGTGGCGGAGGAAAGCGGCGTACTCAGTCACGCTATCGCCACGGATCTCAGGGACGGGATTTTGACCGGTCAATACCGGCCCGGCACCCGGGTTCGCCAGGATGAACTGGCTGAACGCTATGGCACCAGCCGTATTCCGGTGCGCGAAGCGTTGCGCGATCTGGAAAGCGAGGGGCTGGTCGTCCTCATCCCCAATCGTGGCGCCTGGATCGCCAAGATCGACATGCAGGAATGCGTCGAAATCTACAAAATCCGCGAACGGATCGAACCTTTGGCCTTGAGCGAAAGCGTTCCCAGGATGGATCAGGAAACGATCAATATGCTGACCGTGTTGGTCAGCAAGATTCAGATGGTTACCGAGGTCGAGGACTTTCTCAAATATGATCGCGAGTTCCACCTTCTCAGTATCCGAAGTGCGCGGATGCCGACTCTTTATGCGATGATCGAGCGGTTCTGGAACACGACGCAGCATTACCGGCGCGCCTATTCACAGCTTATCGGCAACAGCGGCCAATGGATCATCCATGACGAACACGGCCTTATCATGGAGGCGATCAAGCGGCGGTCGGCTGCTGATGCCGAAGAACTGCTGCGTATTCATATTCGCCGCACGCGTCTGCAATTGGAGCGGGACGGGCATATTCTTCTCTCAGCGCTTTAGTTCATAGGGTGGGCGACCGCAGGAATGTCGCGGCGCCTCCCAACGGGACGGCTGGTCTTTTCCGAAAAAATGGCCAGCCGGGCTCCTTCGGGCGGGGTGGCGGTTCCGGGGCGGCTCAATCCATATACATTCCGCCATTGACATGGATGGTTTCTCCCGTGACGAAACTTGCCATGGGTGACGCCAGAAACGCGATGACGGACGCCGTTTCCTCCGGTCGGCCGAACCTTCCGAGCGGCGTTGTGGTCAGCATGCTTTCACTGCGTTCCTTAATAAGGTCTGTCGTCATACCCGTAAGGATGGTTCCGGGAGAGACGCAGTTTGCCCGGATGTTGCGCGACCCCGCTTCAATGGCAAGACTATGCATAAAGGCGAGCACGGCTCCTTTGGAGGCCGAGTAGGCGGAGCGGGCGAAGCTGCCCCTGTGTCCGGCGACCGAGGCGCACAAGACGAAGGAGCCGCCATCGCGCATTACGGGCAGGGCGGCGCGGCAGACGTAAAGCGTGCCGTCCAGGTTGATGGACATCAACTTCCGCCAGTCTTCGTCGGAAGTTTCTTCAATAGTCGCACGTGGATATATGCCCGCGCAGTGAATGAGAGCGTCCAATCCACCGAAATCTTTTCTGATTTTTTCCAAGAGGCCGGCGCATTCCGTCGAGGAGGAAACGTCGAGTTTTTCCGCCAGGGCCTTTTTGCCTGTGGGATCCAAGGCCAAGGCTTCTCGTTTCGCCCCTTCGACGTTCATGTCGGCCATAATCACGGTTGCGCCGTGGCGCGTGACGTATTTTGTGGTGGCAAGGCCGATACCCGTGGCCGCGCCGGTGATCAGGAAAATTTTGTCGGAAAAGTCGAGCATAACGCACTCCCTTGGCGGAAATTCCGCCTTGCTTCCGCGCTCTTTGTGCCGAGTTGTCTTGCGGCCCGGGAGACGATATTTCGTCTCCCGGATTGTTCGTGGAGGTTTTGTCTGCCGTTACCTGTTCTTCCGCGTTTCCGGCAGCAGGAAAAGCGCAATGATGGCGACGGTGCTGAACGCGGCGGTCAACCCCAGTCCCAGTGTCAGGCCGTATTTGGAGGCGACGGTCCCGATGAGGAACGGAGATATCATGGCAAACCCGCGGCCAGAGTTGAAAATCAGGCTGGTTCCCGTGGCCCGCACCTCAGGCGGATAGAGCTCCGAGATGAAGGCGCCCGAGACGCCGAAGATGCCGTAGGTTAAGAAGCCGAACACCGGACCGAAGAGAAGCAGAGTGCTTTCGCTGTTGATGGAAACGTAAATCAGCGTGGCGACGATGCTGCCAACGCAGCCGAAAAGCATGCTGAAACGGCGGCCTTTGGCATCGGCGAGCCAGCCATAGAACTGGTAACCCAAAAACGCGCCGACGTTCAAAACGATAAGGAAACCGCCCGTCTTGATGATATTGAGATCCTTGGCCTTGCTGAGGAAGGCCGGCAGCCATGTGGCGGCACCCCAATAGGCCATGAGCATGCCGCTCATCCACACGATGGCTGTAATGGTGGTTTTGCGATACTGAGGGGAGAAAAGAACCCCCAGAGGAATCTTTTTTTCTTCCCCGGGAACGGCCTTTTTGGCTTTGGCCTGTTTCCATTCTTCGGGTTCGGGCACTGACATGCGCACCCAGAGGGCGACAAAGGCCGGAATGATGCCGAGGAAAAACATGGTGCGCCAGCCCCACTCGGGCAGAATGAAGATGTACGCCAGCGAGGCAAGGCCATAGCCGATGGGCCAGCCGCTATGCACGAAGGACGTTGCGCGGGCGCGGTATTTTTCCGGCCAATATTCGGAAACGAGCGCGGCGCCGATGCCCCATTCGCCACCAAGGCCGACACCCGTTATGAAGCGCAGGAGCAAAAGCTGCGTCATGTCCTGGGCAAAGCCGCAAGCTGCCGTGGCCGCCGCGTACCAGACCATGGTGATGGTGAGCATTTTCACCCGGCCGTATTTGTCCGCGAGCATACCGACGAACAGCCCGCTGATGGTGGCGCCGAGCAGTGTCGCTGTCGCAAGCATGCCGAGTTGGGCCAGTCCTGCGCCGAATTCTACCCCTATGTGCGTCAGAGCAAGGGAAAGGATCATCCAGTCCATGGCATCCAGGGTCCAGCCCAAAGACGCGGCGATCAGGCTTTTCCATCGACTGCTGCGGGCGGAAGCCTCGTCCAGTGCTAAGGTTTGTGTCGTCATACTAATCTCCTTACGCATAAATCATGTCGTGTGCCGGTATTGCCCGGCGCTATAGGCGTGTTCCGCATTTCCCGATGGTGGTCGTCGGGATCGAGATTCTTGGGGCAGGGGCGATGCACGGGCCGATGGCGGAACCGCGAGGTTCCTGGGCCGTGAACGCCTGGCCGGAATAGCGTGCGGTGGGAATCAGAAGGCGGTTGCCATACTGATCGGGCGCCTTGAAGGAGTAGGGGAGGCCTGACGCCGGCGTCGGGATGTCCGATTCCGGTAGAAAAACCCACCCGCGATGGCGATTGACGGCATCGCTGAGAGAGTAATTTCCCAATAAGACGTGATGCCGATGATAAATCCGGCCGCCATTTTTGCCTTGGTGGCGTTCTGTCGCCCGGATTCGTCGATCAAGGATTGGGTCTGGTTTTCCGGTCTTGGCGCGGTTGGCCAGGATGCGGCCGAAGACGATGCCGAATCCCAGGATTAAGCCCAGATGGCCAACTGCACCGCCGAAATCCGTCTTGATCGCTGTGATGGTCTGTATCGCCGACGCCTCTTGGGCGAATCCGACAAAAAGACCGGCCACGGTCAAAAAGATAAAGACGGTCGCTTTTTCTTTCGATTCCGGAATGAAGTAAAAAAATATTCCTACAATCAGGATGGCAATAGGCATGACGCCTCCCCCCTCCCCGCGATAACGCTGGGAGCTGTGTCGTGTCCTTAATTTACACTTTTATTTTGTTGCTTATGACGGGGTGTGGGCGGCCATCCATTTGTCGCCCACACCCGGGAAATCCGAACTTTCGGATACTTCCATCGCGAATTCTTGAACGGTCATGAGATGATCCCCCTAATCCATCGTTGACGTGACCCGTTCGTTGCTCCACAGCCTGCCGGTATTCGTTCCGGCGTGGAGCCTTTAGGGAGAGGGCAAGATTATGCTGCCCGTTTATATAATTTTATCTATTTCTCCCTAGAGCGAAGGGTCACGCTCATTCCTAAGTTAACCACCTAATGGATATATAGTCAATTTATTTGTATCCAGTAAGGCTCTTTTTTTGTTAAAAAACGGCGTTTGTATCCAAAATAAAGTAAATATGTATCCATTGGCAGCGTATCGTATATATACCCCCCCCCGGCGCCTGCCGGAATCCGGGGGGTGCCATTCAGAAATGAATGGCCCGGCCATAGGCGTCCAGGACCGATTCGTGCATCGCCTCGCTCAGGGAGGGGTGCGGGAAAACGGCGGACGACAATTCGGCCTCGGTCGTTTCCAGGGTTTTGGCCAGCATGTAGCCCTGGATCATTTCCGTTGCCTCGGGACCGATGATATGCGCTCCGAGAAGTTCCCCCGTGACGGCGTCGAAGACCGTTTTGACCAGCCCTTCGGTCTCGCCAAGCGCGATTGCCTTGCCGTTGCCGATGAAAGGAAACCTGCCGACGCGAACCTCGTGGCCGAGCTGCCGGGCTTTGGCCTCGGATAGGCCCACACTCGCCAACTGTGGATGGCAGAAGGTGCAGCCGGGGATGGTGGTTGGATCCAGCGGATGAACATCGCTCAGCCCTGCGATTCGTTCCACGCACAGGACGGCCTCGTGGCTGGCCTTGTGCGCCAGCCAAGGCGGGCCGGCCAAATCGCCGATTGCATAAATTCCGGGTTCGTCGGTTTCCAGCCATGGATTGACCAGGATATGCGTTTTTTCGACCTTCACCCCGGTCGTTTCCAGCCCGATATCCTCGACATTGCCGACGATGCCCACCGCCAGAATGACCCGGTCGACGACCATTTCCCGGACATCGCTGCCGGTGTCGATGGCCACATGCACCGTGTCGCCCGTTCGTTCCAATTTTTTTATCGAGGACGAGGTCAGGATCGTCATGCCCTGCTTTTCAAACGCCTTTCGCGCCAGGGCCGAGATGTCTTCGTCTTCGACGGGCAGGATGCGATCAAGCAGTTCGACCACGGTCACGTCCGCGCCGAGTGTGTTGTAGAAGCTGGCGAATTCAATCCCGATAGCGCCCGATCCGATCACCAGCAGCCGCTTCGGCAGGGCGGTCGGAACCATTGCCTCGCGCGCGGTCCAGATCGTCTGGCCATCGGGTTCAAGCCCGGGCAAAGCGCGTGCGCGTGCGCCGGTGGCAAGGATGATGTGCGGGGCCGTCAGCCGCGTCCGAACCTGTCCGTCCGGGCCCGAAACCGACAGGATTCCCGCGCCTTCCAGCCGGCCATGACCGTCGAAAACGGTGACTTTGTTCTTTTTCAGAAGGTGTTTGACCCCCGCCTGCAATTGCGCCGAAACGGCGCGCGAGCGGCTGACGATTTTGGCGAGGTTGAAGCTGGGTGCGCCGACGTCCAGTCCGTAGGATTCGGCGTCCCGGGCCAGGCGCAACACCTCGGCCGAGCGCAGCAGCGCCTTGGTCGGGATGCAGCCCCAATTGAGGCAGACGCCACCCAGATGTTCCTTTTCCACCAGGGCGGCGCGAAGGCCTAGCTGGGCCGCGCGGATGGCAGCGACATACCCGCCGGGGCCGCCGCCCACCACGATGATATCGAAATCGGTCTTAAGCATAAAAATGCTCCGTCGAGTAAAGAAAATGGCCGGAACCCTGCCGAGTCCCCGTCCCGGAAAGCATGACGGGAACCGGGTCCCGGCCATCGGAAATGGGGCGGTCTAGAGCAGCATCGAAACAGGGTCTTCGATCAGCTTCTTGAAGGCCGCCAGGAATTCGGCCCCGACCGCCCCATCCACGACACGATGGTCAACCGACAACGAGCAGGTCATGACGGTAGCCACGGCGGGAGCATCGTCCTGGACGACGATCCGCGGCTCGGCGGCGCCGACAGCCATGATGCATCCTTGCGGCGGGTTGATGATGGCTTCGAACTGGCGGATGCCGTACATGCCCAGATTGGAGATGCTGAAGGTGCCGCCCTGGAATTCGTCGGGCTTCAGCTTGCCATCGCGGGCGCGGGCGGCCAGATCGCGCATTTCGGCCGAAATCGTCGCCAGACCTTTATGGTCGGCATGGCGCAGAATCGGGGTGATCAGGCCGCCTGGCGTGGCGACCGCGACCGAAATGTCGACATCCTTATAATAGCGGATCGCCGTTTCGGTGAAGGATGCGTTGGCGGCCGGGACCTTGCGCAGGGCCAGGGCGACGGCGCGAACGACGAAATCATTGACCGACAGCCTGACGCCATCGCCGCGGCCGTTGAACTCGGCGCGCAGGCGCAGCAACTGATCTAGCTGGCAGTCCACCGTCAGATAGAAATGAGGCACCGTCTGCTTTGAATCGGTCAACCGCCGGGCAATGACCTTGCGCATGGCGCTCAAGGGCACATCCTCATAAAGGGCAGAGGAGGACGGAACGGGTGCGGCTGCCGCCGGGGCCTGAACCTGAGCGGGCGGAATCGGAGTCGCCGAAGCGACTGCCGGCTTTGCGGCGGTCATCACGTCGCGCTTGAGAATCCGGCCCCGTGGCCCCGACCCGGTGACGCCCGCAAGGTCGATGCCTTGCGTGCGCGCAACTCGGCGGGCCAGCGGTGAGGCAAAGACCCGCGTTTCGGTCGGGGCGGCTTGCGCCGATGCAGCCGCCGATCCGGCGGTTTTGGTCGCCGGATCGGCGGATGATGGCGCTGGCGCGGCGGTTGCGCTCGTCACGTCCAGGGACTGGGCGTCCTCGCCGGGCAGCAGAAGCAGCCCGATGGGGCTTGCGACCAAGATTCCCTCGCTGCCGTCCGGGACCAGAATCCGGCCCAGAGTGCCGGTTTCGGGCGATTCGAACTCGATGGTCGCTTTGTCCGATTCGATTTCGGCCAGCGCTTCTCCGGCGGTGACCGAGTCGCCTTCCTTTTTCAGCCAACGGGCGAGCGTGCCTTCCGTCATCGACGGCGAAAGGGCGGGCATCAGAAGTGGTGTCGGCATAACGTCTCCAATGATCTTTGTTTTTGCGGTTTCAGGACCGTGCTTATTGTTCGGGGTGGGCGGGGTGCCAGAGGCGAGCCTCTGTATCGCGCTCGTAGCCCTTGCCGTTGGGGAAGCAGACCAGTTCCATCTGCAATCCCCATGGCGCCAGGAAATAGACCCAGGTCTGCCCGGCGCTGGGGCCGCTGTCGCGGACGGTCGGTTCACCCATGATCCGTACGCCATGAGCGCGCAGGTGACGGAGCGCCGCGTCGATATCATCGACATAGAAGGCCAGGTGGAAGCCGCCGACATCGCTGTTCAAAGGATGTTCGCGCTTCTGATCTTTGGCGTCGTATTCGAACAGTTCGAAATTCGAGCCATGGCCGCAACGCAGGAATTTCAGCCGGCGCATCACCGTGCGCGGTGCGATCCCCATATGAACCTGCATCCAATCGCCATCGCTCTGGAACGGCCCCAGTTCGTAGAAAGGCTGGCAACCGATTACATTGACGAAGAAATCAACCGCTTGATCGAGATCGGGAACGGTGACCCCGACATGGTCCATGCCCTTGATTCCGGGCAACCCCCTGGATGTATCGGACATTCTTTCCCCCTTTAACGCGTGGAGAGATGCTGCCCGGCCTCTTCAAGGGCGCGGGCGAAGCCGTCGCGGATTTCTTCCGCTCCGATGAAGGCGGCCCGTTCCAGAATCTTGGAGACGGTCGGCGATGCCTCGCCGCCATGGATGCGCTGGACCGGCGAGTCCAGCCAGTCGAAATAACGCCGCTGGATTTCATCCGCGAGCATGGCGCCATAGGAGGTTGTCTGGCTTCCCTGTTCCAGCACGACGACATTGTTGGTCTTGCGGATGCTGGCGCCGATCGTCTCCCAATCCAGCCCGGCCCGGTCGAGCGAACGCAGATCGATGATTTCGACGTCGATGCCCGACTCGTCGGCGACCTGGACCGCCATCGGCGTCATGGCGAGATAGGTCAGAACCGTCAGCGCCGAACCCGGACGCACCACCTTGGCCTTGCCCAGGGGGATGTAATAATCGAAATCTTCCAGCGGTCCCGGTCCGGAGGTGTTGTAGAGCCCGACATGCTCGATCACCAGAACCGGGTCCTGGCACAAGAGGGCGCTATTCATCAGCCCGACATAGTCGAACGGAGTCGATGGCGCGACGATCCGCCAGCCCGGCCACATCGAGAACAGTCCCGCCGGTTCCATCGAATGCTGCGAACCATAGCCGGTGCCGATTGCGCATTTGGTGCGCAGCACCAGGGGAACGGCCCCTTCGCCGCCATACATGTGGCGCGCCTTGGCGATCTGGTTGAAAAGCTGATCGGCGGCGACCAGCGCGAAGTCTGGATACATCAGTTCGACCACCGGGCGGTAGCTGCCTTCGATGGCGACGCCGCCGGCAAGGCCTACGAATCCCAATTCGCTGATCGGGGTCGGCAGGATGCGTCCCGGATACCGGTCGAACAGCCCGCGGGTGGCTCCGTTGGTCCCGCCCTTCAGGCGGTGCACGTCCTCACCCAAGGTAAAGATGCGCTCATCCTGCTCCATGCGCCGGTCCATGACCCGGGCGACGGCGTCGATGAACTTGATCTCTCCGGTCGGCTGGCTGGCCGTTTCCAATTCTTCGAACCGCACCCCGGCGAATTCCGACAGATCGCCCCGCAGTCCCTGGTCGCAAAAGCTGGTGCTGGGCCAAAGCCGTTGCGGTATGACGCGCTTGTTGTCCTTTTTCTCGGTCAGGCGATCAGCGGTTTCCTGCATCAAGCCATCGATCCGGCTGCGGATCCGGGCGAACTCTTCCTCGTCGAGCCAGCCGCGGGCCGTCATTTCCTGGGTCAGCCGCGCGATCGGATCGCGCTGACGCCACGAGGCTTCCTCGTCCTTGGAGCGATAGCCGAAGGCGCTGCCCGGCAACCCGCCGCTGTGGTGGAAATAGCGGTACAGCATCGCTTCGATCAAGACCGGCCCGTTACCGGCGCGCATGATCTCCAGCGCTTTTTCGGTGGCTATCCGCACCGCTACCGCGTCCGTGCCGTCTACCCGGAAGGACGGGATGCCGAAACCCCGGCCGCGCGCGCACAGATGCGGCTCGTGAGTCGCCTCGTTCAAGGTGGTCGAGACGGCATAGCCGTTATTTTCGATGAAGAAACAGATCGGTAGCTGCCACAGGGCGGCCAGATTCATCGATTCGGGCACGGATCCGATATTGGACGCGCCATCGCCCAGGAAGGAAAACACCACTCCGCCCTGGCCTTGGCGTCGTTTGGCCCAGGCAAGTCCGGTCGCCAGAGGCACGCCGCCGCCGACGATGGCGTTGGTGCCATGGGCTCCGGCTTCCGTCCAGCGCAGATGCATCGATCCGCCGCGCCCCTGGCCGAAACCCGGCGCCAGACCCATGATCTCGGCCATGGTGCGGTAAAGGAAGGTTCGGACGGCTTCGGGGGAATCGTTGCTGGAAAAATCGTGACCCTGCTGCTGCAGATAGCCCAGTCCCTTGACCAGGAACTGGTGATGACCGCGATGCGATCCGGTGACCAGGTCGGTCGGCTTCAGTGCCGCGACGCAGCCTGCGGCCCCGGCTTCCTGGCCGATGCTGCTATGGACCGGGCCGTGGATCAGCCCTTCGGACTCCAGCCGCAGCAATGTTTCCTCGAACGAACGGATTGTCTGCGCGTAATGCAGGAGCTGGGTGAGCCCGTCTTTGCCCTGGCGGTCCCAATGGTCCTTGTTCGCACTGATTTCAGTCCACGGGGTATCCGATTCCCCTTCGGCTCTGACCTGCTCTTTTATCTTTGGCATCGCATCTTCCCTTGGCTTTTCTGCTTTGGCGTCCGGGCCTGTCTATCGCGCGGGCGCCGGGTGGTAGCGTTCTGATGCCATTCACGCTACCTCCTCCCTTTCGTCGTGACAAACGAAATTTATACATTTTTATACTGATCGGATAATATATAGGGGTTATATGGCGATATAAGCGGGTTTAAGTCTTAAAATTGCCGATTTGGGATACATTTTAGAAACGACTTATGAGTTTTGTATCCAAAATGGGAAGGCCCAGAGCGCCTTTCCCGGAGAGGGGCACCGGGGAAGATCAGGGGGCGAGAGACTAAAAAAGGGGGCGGGAGCGCGGTTGCGGTTCGCCGTTCTGCAGCCCTGTTCTTAGGGTTGGCCGCTATCGTTCCGGAGGGGGAGATCCCGATCAAAGGGCTGAACTTGAATCGGCGGAGAATGCCCATCCCATGATTTCAGCACGGACGCTTGCCCTGGAGGCGTAAAGTCCGTTGATCGTTAGCGGATCGGCCGGGCGCATCGAAAACCGGTATCCATACCGGCGCTGAGATGAGTCCGGTTTCCACCGCCGGTCTTGGCCGGCGGTGGACAGATTATTCCTGGATGGAGGCGTCGCGTCCTTTGAACCCCATCGCCACGACATAGGTTTCGGCCGATTCGGCGCGGCTGGCTGGGGGCTTGGCATGCCGGACGGTGGCAAAATGACGCTTCAGGAGGGCGAGAAGCTCGGATTCGGTGCCGCCCTTGAACACTTTCGCAACGAAAACACCGCCGGGGGCAAGCACGTCGAGCGCGAAATCGAGCGCGATTTCGCACATATGGATGATACGCAGATGATCGGTGGGGGGATGACCGGTGGTCGGCGCAGCCATGTCCGACAGCACGACATCGGCATTGCCGCCCAAGGCTTCCTTTAAGATCGCGGGCGCGGCATCATCCAGGAAATCGTGGGTCAGCACGGTGGCGCCCGGAATCGGCGACCAGTCCAGGATGTCGATCCCTACGACCTTGCCGCCGCGGGGGTCGAGCGCATGCACCCGTTCGACCGCGATCTGGGTCCACCCGCCCGGAGCCGCGCCGAGATCGACGACGCGTTTGCCGGGTTTCAGGAAATGAAAACGGTCGTCCAGTTCCAGAATCTTGAAAGCGGCGCGCGAACGATAACCCAGCCGCCGGGCTTCGGTGACATAGGGATCGTTCAATTGGCGTTCCAGCCAACGCGTCGAAGAGACGCTGCGCCGGCGCGCCGTCTTGACCCGTTCATGCAGCATGTGTCCGCCGCTGCGGTCGTCGCTTGTTTTTTTCCGGCTCATAGCCGATCCATCCTTGCTTGATCTAACATCGTCAGCAGCATTCCTTCGCGCAATCCCCGGTCGGCGACGCGCAGGACGCCGGTCGGCCAGGTCTGGCAGATCGCCTCCAGGATGGCGCAACCCGCCACGACCAGGTCAGCGCGGTCGCGGCCGACGCAGGGGTAAAGCGCGCGCCGCGCGCTGCCGCTTTGCACCAGTTGGTGCGTCATCCGGGTGATGTCGGGAAAATCCAGAACCAGCCCGTCGACCCGGCTGCGGTCGTAGCGGGAGAGTCCCAGATGCATGCCCGCCAGGATGGTGACTGTGCCCGATGTGCCCAGCATCTGCAACCCGCCGCCAAGGGCCAGATCGCGCAGCGCACCGTCCGAATCGAACGGGGCCAGCAATGAAGCGATTTCGGCCACGGCGGCGGCGAAACCCACGCCGGAAGACAATGTCGGTTGACGTTCGGTCAGGCTGACGACGCCGATTGGAATCGAATAGAGCTTGACGATCGTCAAGGGGCCGCCGGGTGCACCCTGGCGCACATGGGCGAATTCGGTGCTGCCGCCGCCGATGTCGAACACCAGGGCGTGATGCTGGTCCGGATCGAACAGAGCCCGGCAGCCGGTGGCCGCCAGCCGGGCTTCCTCCTCCGGTTCGATGACGTTCATAACGATGCCTGTCTCCGCGCGGACGCGCGCGATGAACAGATCGCTGTTGGCGGCCTTGCGGCAGGCCTCGGTCGCGACGGCGCGCAAATGCACGCCGTGATGGCGTTTCAACCGCTTGGCGCAGCAGGTCAGGGCGTCCAATGTGCGGGCGATGGCGGCGTCCGACAAACGCCCGCTGCCGTTCAGCCCCTCGCCCAGCCGGGTGGGGCGGGAAAAACTGTCGATGACGGAAAACCCGCCGGGTGCGGGTCTGGCGACCAGAAGCCGGCAATTGTTCGTGCCAAGATCGAGTGCGGCATAAACGGGATGCCGTGATGGGGCGTGTGCGCCTTGCGGCTCCGCCGGACCGCGAACCATGACCTCGGCCAACGGCGTTCCTCCACAGGACAGGGATTTCGGATGGCGGACCGTGCCGCCCCACTCAACGGGCGGGGATTGTAGAAGAGAATGCCCCCGATTCGGAAGCGGGAATCCAAACGTGGGGTTGGCAAATGCCATCGGTGTGTGCTAGAAAGCGCGCCTTACCACGACGAGAGGCCAAAAACGCCTTTTCGTCCGGCCCGGTTGGGGGATCGTCTAGTGGTAGGACAGCGGACTCTGACTCCGCCAGCCTAGGTTCGAATCCTAGTCCCCCAGCCAATTTCCATATTATAATTTAATAACTTAGCTTCATGTCGCCAGTGCCGGGAATACCCCCACACTGCACCCTCACAAGGGCACTTTGGCGATGTCGAACTTCCTCCGGCGTGAAGCCGATTCTTTCTTCTTCCGGCGGCGCGTGCCCGCACCTCTTCAAGCTCGCCTCGGCCAGAGCGAGATATACCGGTCCTTAAAGACCACCGTGCGAAGAACAGCCAGAGCGCGAGCTGCGCATCTGTTCATCAGTACAGAGAGGTTGTTCTGGATGTTGGAAGTGAATAGCCCCTAGAACGGTAGACGCCTTGTCCCCTAAATTTGAGGCAAGGAGAGCACGATGGGCAAAGGCAATTTCAGTGACGATTTCAAGCGGGACGCGGTGGCGCAGATCACCGAGCGGGGCTATCCGGTGGCGGAGGTTTCGGAGTGGCTGGGCGTCAGCACCTATTCGCTGTACCAGTGGAAGAAGCGGTTTGGGAAGGCGGGTTCGGGAAACGCCGAAAAGGATGCCGAGATCAGGCGTCTGCAGAAGGAGTTGCTCCGCGTCACCGAGGAGCGCGACATCCTAAAAAAAGCCACCGCGTATTTCGCCAGGGATGCCAAGTGAGATACGCGTTCATTGCCGAGCATCGCCGGCGGTTTTCAGTGCACACGATGTGCCGGTGCCTACGCATCCATCCGAGCGGCTTCTATGCCTGGCTGAAGACCCCGTTGAGCAAACGAGCCCGGGAAGATTCCCGGCAGACGGAGTTGATCCGGCAGTCCTGGACCGACAGCGGCAAGGTCTATGGCTATCGCAAGCTCCATGATGACCTGTGGGAACAGGGTGAAACATGTTGTCCGAACCGCGTCGCTCGTTTGGCCAGGCTTGCGGGCATCAAGGCTTTGATCGGTTACAAGCGTCGTCCGGGCAGTACTGGCGGCAAGCCGTCGGTAATCGTCAACAACCTCTTGCCCAGCAGTTTGACGTTGGAACCCAGGACAAAGTTTGGGTGACGGACATCACCTACATCAGGACGCAGGAGGGCTTCGCTTATCTGGCCGTGGTGCTCGATCTCTATTCCCGCCGTATCGTCGGTTGGTCGATGCAAAGCCGTCAGACGGTGGACGTCGTGTTGCAGGCGCTGCTCATGGCCGTCTGGCGCAGAAAGCCGAAGAGTACGGTTTTGATCCACTCGGACCAGGGCTCTCAGTTGTCCGCTCCGCGTTCCCTTCGGTCTACCAGCATGGATTGGGCGTCGTTCTTGAGGGCGCATAATCTTGAGCATTCGATGAGCCGCCGCAGAAACTGCCATGATAACGCCGTCGCCGAGAGCTTCTTCAACCTGCTGAAACGAGAACGGATCCGGAGAAGAACCGACAAAACCCGCGAGGAAGCTCGGCAGGACGTGTTCGATTACATCGAGATGTTCTACAACCCGAAGCGCAAGCACGTGCGCAACGGCATGCTGTCATCAGTCGGGTTCGGACGGCAGGGAAAACTGACCCAAAAGGGCGTCTAGAAAACTAGGGGCTATTCAACCGTCGGCGAGCCAGCGTCAACACCAAGCTACTTTCAGTTGATCGATGAATCACATATCTTCCAAGCTCAACAGGGAGAAAACAATGCTCAGTGCAGAGATCGAAGACGCTCAACGCAGTGTCAAAACTGATGCCTATCAGATGTCTATTGGTGAAATTGTCACGATGTATGACGACAAGGAAATCGTCATCGACCCAGATTTTCAGCGGATGTTCCGATGGGAAGTTGGCCAAAAATCAAAGCTGATAGAATCGCTTCTGCTAGGCATACCTCTTCCGTCAATCTTTGTATTCGAGAAGAATGACGGCACATGGGAGCTCATTGATGGCCTTCAGAGGATCTCGACCATCTTAGAGTTCATGGGGAAACTGAGGGACGAGAATGGTGACCTTCGTCCACCATCAGTCCTTGAGGCAACGAAATATCTTCCGTCGCTTCACAATGGCGTATGGGAGAAGTCTGAACGTCTGGAACATATCCCCATGAGCGAGCAGGCGCCGATCGACAAAAGTCATCAGATCGCAATCAGACGCGCTCGAATAGGCGTCGAAATCCTAAAGCGTCCTAGCGACGATCAGACCAAATTCGATCTCTTTCAAAGGTTGAACGCCGGGGGGACCCAAGCGAATGCTCAGGAACTTCGCAACTGCGTAATGCTGATGGTCAACAAGAATTTCTTTTCAGGAATCAAGGAGGCTGCAGAGTCAGCACAGTTTCAGAAAGTAACAAACATTTCTGAAGATCAGGCTTCGAAACAGCGTCATATGGAACTTGCTGTCCGGTTCCTAGTCCATACGAACGTAGCTTACGATGGGAAACTAGATGTCGAAGAATATATAGACGAGGGAATTATTTCACTCGCCATAGCCGGAGATCGCGCTACCGCGGTTAAGCAGGTCACCGAGACTTTCGATCTCCTCGACAAGGCGGCTGGTGGGGATGCCTTGCGCAGATGGGAGAACAATCATCCCTCAGGAAAAATTGGTCTGGTCGCTCTCGAAGGCATCGCGGTGGGAATTGCTAAAAACCTAGACCACATCAAGGCGAAACAAGACCCGGTCGGTTTTGTCCGTGACCAACTGAAGTCCTTTTGGGTCCAAGATGGCGTCAAAGGCCTGACGGCGCCCGGGATGCGCGGCACCACTAGAATTCAAAGGACGGTGCCATTCGGGGAAGAATGGTTTGCCGTATGAGCAAGGCATTCACCGAAGACGAATTCAGCGATCAGATCACTCAAGACCGCACATGGCGCTTGAGAGAGATTTCTGATCTAAAATCTGCTGTCCAGCGAGCAGACAGAACACTTCAAACTGTTCTCCTTAGAGCCCTTGTTACCGTGTGTTACGCACACTGGGAAGGGTATGTAAAATTCACAGCGATGAAGTACATGGATTTCATCGCGAGGAGGAGGTTTCAGTATTCGGAACTCAATGCGCAGTTCCTGCGGAATTATTTCCTTCCGCGATTGGCGGCATTATCAGCGAATAAAACAAGCATGAAAGATAGATGCAGCCTCGTAGACGAGATACTATTCTCATCAGAAAAGAGATTCTCAAAAATAAACGTCGATTTGATCAACACAAAAGCAAATTTAAATTTCGATGTACTAAAAGATATCTGTACCGTCTGCGGTGTGCCCGTCGAAGTTTTTTCGGATTCGGAAACATTTTTGGACGTTTTATTGTTGAAGCGCAGAAATGAAATAGCTCACGGTGAAAACACGTTTGTGGCTGTTGAGGACCTTGATGACATTGCGGATAAAACAATCGCACTCATGCGCGCCTTTGGCGATTCCGTTGAGAACCAGATCGCGACGAAGGGATACCGCGCCGACGTTCAGCCGGCCGCGTTAGGTCCAGCCGTCGCAGAACTCTCGGGCTAGATGGTTTGGTAAAGCCCGCTGTGAACGGCTCGCATTCTGTCAACTGGCCGGCTCCCAAAATAGCGATCATGAAGACCCAAAGTCATAATTGTTGACACCACCACAAACCGCCCCCACATTGTTGACGCGACGTTGAGTAACATATTGAAAATAAACTGGATTCTAGGATACCCGTCCGGCTCCTAGTCCCCCAGCCAATTTTCCCCATGTTTTGCAGCAAGCCGCCGTCGCGCTGACGATTCCGATAAGGGATTTCCGTCAGCAGCGGGATGGCGTACAAAAAATCCGGCCCGGGATGCGCTAGAAGGAACTGTCCAGGGGGAGGGCGGATGCTCCTTGGAATAAATTTTCCATTATTTACCCCGTTTGGGATGATGCCTTTCCAAGACGCTTCAGGCCTTTTTGCAAATATGATAATGATTGTTATTTTCAGGCCCTGTTGGTAAGACAGTAGGGCGGAACCGGGTGATGGAGCGCCCCGCGCCCGGCTGATTTTAAGCAACGAACGAGGCTTGGGATGTCTTCTGACGGCGGCGCGCCGATTATGGCGCTTGGGCAGGGCGTGCTTCCCCACGATCTGTCGCCTTGGGCGATGTTCATCTCTGCCGATTCCGTCGTGCAGGCCGTGATGGTGGCGCTCGCCCTGGCCTCGGTTGCGACCTGGAGCATCGTGCTGGCCAAAAGCTGGGAGTTGCGGCGGGGTAAGCGCCGGGTCGGACGGATATTGGGCTATTTGACCGAGGCGCGCGGCCTGGCGGATGCATTGCACCGGCGGCAAGACGAAGGGGGGCCGGAATTCGGCCTGATCGTGGCCGCCGCGGCGGAATCCGGCTTGTCCGACGGGTTGCCAGCCGCCGGAATCAAGGAACGGATGGAATCGCGCCTGCGCCGGATCGAAGCCGCGCTCGGCCGCCGGATGGCGCTTGGCACCGGAATCCTGGCGACCATCGGCGCGGTCGCGCCTTTTGTCGGATTATTCGGGACCGTGTGGGGAATCATGAACAGCTTCGTCGGCATTTCCAGGGCGCAAACCACCAATCTGGCGGTCGTGGCCCCGGGCATCGCCGAAGCCTTGATGGCCACCGCCATTGGTTTGGTGGCGGCGATTCCGGCGGTGATCGTCTATAATGTCTTTGCCCGCTCGATTGCCGGCTACCGGGCGTCTCTGGCCGATGCCTCGGCTGAAATCCTGCGCTTGGCCGGGCGCGATCTGGACCGGGGCGGGCTGCGCCACAAGGCTGCGGCGGAGTAGCGCTGGAATGGCCGGACGCTTGGACGACGACGGCGGCGATCTCGCCGAATTGCATGAAATCAACGTCACGCCCTTCATCGACGTCATGCTGGTGTTGCTGATCATCTTCATGGTCGCCGCGCCGCTGGCGACGGTCGAGGTCAAGGTCGATCTGCCCAGCTCGACCGCCGAACCGGCGGTGAAACCACCCAAGCCGCTCTATCTGACCGTGAAGGAAGATAAGACCCTGGCGGTGGGAGAAACCATAACCGACGCGGATGAGCTGGCGGCGGCGCTGGACGCGGCCAGCGGCGGCGACAAGGAAACCCGCATCTTTCTGCGTGCTGACAGAAGCGTCGATTACGGATCGCTGATGGCGGTCATGGATTCGCTCCGCGCCGCCGGTTATCTGAAGGTGGCGCTGGTCGGGTTGGAATCCGGGCGGTGACGGGCGACGGCGTTTCGGTCGGTTTTCCGGGGGCTTCCCGCGCCTGGATGCTGTCCCTGGCCATGGTGGCGGCGATTCACAGCGGCATTTTGGCGGCGCTGATCATCCGCCCGCCTTTGCCGCCGCTGCCGTTGATCGAGGCTCCGGCGGCGGTGCTGATTGATCTTGCGCCGGCTCCGGCGCCGATGGCGGCTCTGGCGGCTCCCCCTAAACCGGTGGAACCGGACCGGATCGAACCGCCGCCGCCCGCCGTGCAAAGCGAGGTCATGCTGCCGAAGCCGAAACCCGTTCCCAGGCCGCGCCCTGTGCAACGAACGGAGCCGCCCAAGCCCACCGAGGAAACCAAGCCGGCCCCGGCGCAGGTGGCGGAATCGCCGCCCGCGCCGGTTTCTCCCGCACCATCCGGCGGGGCTGCGGTCTCACAAGCCAAGCCCGCCGCGTCTTCCAACCCCTCGGCGGTTGCGGCGTGGCAGCAATCCTTGACCGCGCATCTTGAACGCCACAAACGCTACCCCACGTCTGCTGTGTCCAAGCGGCAGGAGGGAACGGCACATATCCGTTTCACGATGAATCGCGCCGGACGGGTTCTGGCGGCGGTTCTGGAACGCGGCTCTGGGGTCGAACGGTTGGACCGCGAAAGCCTGGATCTTCTGGAACGGGCGCAACCCTTGCCCACGCCGCCGGCCGATGTCGTGGGCGATCGGATCGAGCTGGTGGTGCCGATCCAGTTTTCCCTCAAGCGGTGACCGCGTCTGTGCGGCGCTTGCCGCCGGAGGCGGGGGCGGAGTAGTGTTGCAGGCCCGCCGGGATGCTGGGCGGGATGGCGTTTCTAGGAGTTGTTACGGACGTGGCCTATCACAGCACGCGCGGACGCGCGCCGGTTCTTGCCTTTGACGATGTTCTTCTGGCCGGACTGGCCAGCGATGGCGGTCTTTACCTGCCCGTCGCCTGGCCTGCGATCGAGCCCGACGAATGGGCCGCGCTGGCGGGTAAATCCTATGCCGAGATCGCCGTCCGGGTCATGCGGCCGTTCCTGGATGGAACCATCGCCGACAAGGATTTCGAGCGCATCGTCACCGAAACTTATGCCGGATTCGCGCATAAGGCGGTGGCGCCCCTGATCCAGCTTGGGGCCAATGACTGGCTGCTGGAACTGTTTCATGGTCCGACCCTGGCCTTCAAGGATTACGCCCTGCAATTGCTGGGGCGTCTGTTCGATCATGTGCTGAAGGCGAAAAACCGGCGCGTGACCATTGTCGGCGCGACTTCGGGCGACACCGGATCGGCGGCGATCGAGGCGTTCCGCGACCGCGAGGCCGCCGATATCGTGATCCTGCATCCCAAAGGCCGCACTTCCGAAGTGCAGCGCCGCCAGATGACCACGGTGATGTCCGCGAACGTCCATAACGTCGCGGTGGAAGGCACGTTCGACGACTGCCAGGATCTGGTCAAGGCGATGTTCGCCGATGTGATGTTCCGCGAAACGATGGGGCTGTCGGCGATCAATTCGATCAATTGGGCGCGTATCATGGCCCAGATCGTCTATTACGCCGTTGCATCCCTGGCGCTGGGCGCACCGCACCGGACGGTCGCTTTTTCCGTGCCAACGGGGAATTTCGGCAATGTTTACGCTGCCTTTGCGGCCCGGCGGCTCGGTTTGCCGATCGGGCAACTGGTCGTGGGCTCGAACGCCAACGACATCCTGACCCGTTTCTTCCAAACCGGGGTTATGAGCACGGCCGGGGTGGTGCAGACGCTGTCGCCCAGCATGGATATCCAGATTTCGAGCAATTTCGAGCGTTACCTGTTCGATCTGTTCGGCGAGGACGGCGCGCGCGTGACCGATTTCATGGCCAAGCTGCGGGCCGAGGGCCGTTTTGATGTCGATGAGCGCATGCTGGACGGCATCCGCCGTCTGTTTTCGGGGCATCGTCTGGATGATGCTGCGACCAAAGCCGCGATCGGGACGCTTTACCGCGAAACCGGGATGCTGATCGACCCGCATTCGGCGATCGGCGTCATGGCCGGTCGGGCTTGCCGGCGCGACCCGTCCCAGCCGATGGTGGCGCTGGCCACCGCTCACGCCGCCAAATTCCCCCAGGCGGTCGGCGAGGCAACCGGCGTGCGTCCGGCGTTGCCGCCCGCTTTGGCCGATCTGTTCGACCGGCCCGAACGCTATGTCACGCTGCCGGCTGATCTCGACGTCATCAAGGCGCATGTGCGCCAAGTGTCGCGGGGTGCGCTATGAGCGGGCGCGACGATCTGAAGCTGACCCGTCTTCCCTCCGGCCTGACGGTTCTGTCCGACCGCATGACGGGGGTGGAAACGGTGTCGCTGGGGGTGTGGGTCAATGCCGGCACCCGGCATGAAACCGCCGAGGTCAACGGCGTGTCGCATCTTTTGGAGCATATGGCGTTCAAGGGCACCGAACGGCGTTCGGCAATGGCCATCGCCGAGGAGATCGAGGCCGTCGGCGGCCAGATCAACGCCTATACCTCGCGCGAGCACACCGCCTATTACGCCAAGGTGCTGAAGGAAGATAAAGAGTTGGCGATCGATATCATCGCCGACATCCTGCAGTATTCGACCCTGGACCCGGACGAGTTGGCGCGTGAGGAAGCGGTGGTGGCCCAGGAGATCGCTCAGGCCATCGATACCCCTGACGACATCATCTTCGATCATGTGCAATCCACGGCCTATCCGGGCCAGGCGGTCGGGCGTCCGGTGCTGGGCACGGCCGAGATCGTGCGGGCGATGCCGCGCAACACCGTCGCGTCCTATATGCGGGCCCATTACGGGGCTTCGCGCATGGTGCTGACGGCTGCCGGTGCGATCGAGCACGAGGAACTGCTGGACGCCGCCGGTCGCCATTTCGCCGCGCTGCCCGATGTCGCCCCGCCCGTCAGCGAACCCGCCCGTTATGTCGGCGGCGATTTCCGCGAATCGCGCGACATCGAACAGGTCCATCTGGTGCTGGCGTTCGACGGCGTTTCCTTCCGGGACGAGGATTTCTACGCCGCTTCGGTGCTGTCCACGCTGCTTGGCGGCGGCATGTCTTCCCGCCTGTTCCAGGAAGTGCGGGAACGGCGCGGTCTGGCCTATTCGGTCTATTCCTTCACCTCGTCTTATGAGGATGGCGGGTTGTTCGAGATCTATGCCGGAACGGGCGAATCGGAAGCAGCCGAGGTCATCCCGGTCTTGTGCGAGGAAGTGATGAAGGTGACCGCGAAGGTCAGCGCCGAGGAAGTGGCACGCGCGCGGGCGCAGATCCGCGCCAGTGTGCTGATGTCGCTGGAAAGCAGCGGGGCGCGCTGTGAACAGGCGGCGCGCCAGACGCTAGCGCTTGACCGATTGGTCCCCACCGACGAGGTGATCGAGCGCATCGATGCGGTGGACGAGGCGGCGGTGATCCGCGTCGCCCGGCGTCTGTTCCAGGGCACGCCGACCTTCGCCGCCATCGGCCCCCAGGGCGGGCTCGATTCATTCGACGCGATCCGCGCGCGGCTGGGATAGGCGGTTACCGGGCCCGATCTTCTGGGGCGGGTCCCATCCGGGCGGGAACGGCTTCGCCTTTGCCGGCGTCCCGGGCCAGCCAGAAACCGACGCCGGCGGCGGCGATGACCGCTGCGACGCGGGCATGCTTGCCGGCTAGCGACACCGCCACCGGGACGAGGGCCAGGATGGCGTTTGAGGACAAGGCGGTTCCGACTTCCCGTCGCGCCCGTTTCGTGGCGTAAGGGACGATCAGAACGGCAAGCAAAGCCAGCACGAGAAGCACGCCGGCGACGATCAAGGCGGCGATCTCCGCATCGAATCGGCGGGTCAGCGCGATATATCCGGCCATGGCCAGGAATCCGGTCGCCAGGGTCCCCAAGATGGCCGCCGCAGCGATGGCGGCGACGGCGATGCCGCCTTGCCGCCACGCCGCCGTCAGGTCGAGGCCAAAGGGGCGGAACGCTGTCATTTCCGCGAACTGCCACGTGAGGCAAAGCCGATGATCAGCCCGACGCCCAAGGCGGCCAGGACGGCGGTCATCGGTTTCTTGGCAACGGCGTTGGAAAGACCGCCGACGGCGTCGCGCCCCAGTGTCGAGGCTTCCTTCAGGGTTTCGGTGAAGCACTCGGCTGCTTCGCCTCGTTTTTCCTTTACCCTTTCGATGATCCCCGATGCGCTGCCTTCTGTCTTGGCAGCGAAATCGTCGATGATCCGCCGCATCCGGTCGAGCGCTTCCTGAGCCGAGGCGGCGATCTCCGCGGCTTTTTCATTGATGTCGTCATGGGTGTGGGCCGCGTCTTTTCTGCTCTTCGCTGCGGATTCGGCTGCCGTTTTTTCTGCCGTGGATATGCCGGTTTCGGTCGTCGAAGCCATTGGATGTCCTTTCCTAGGCGCGTCCTTCCGTTCCGCCATGCGCCGGTTCTGCGAACCGGCATTCATCCTTGCGCATCGGCGCGCAAAGACCCCATCGGTGCTTACCGCATCGGCGGAAACAGGGAGGACAGAGGTTGAAAACGGGTGATGAGTGTTGGGATCTCCTTGATGGGGCGGCCAGCATCATCGACCCCGATATTGGGGTCTTCTCCTAAGATATGGTCCCGGTGTGGCTGAAATTCATCTCCGCCCGCCCAAAAAGCCGTTCCCATCGGCTGTTTCCCTTCCCGAATCCGGATGGTTGAGCCCCGTTAGCGGCGTCTTTGCGTCTGAAACCGTTCATTGCGAGGGGGATGGCGGCAGAGGCCGGCAGAGTTCTATTGGTAGAACTTGGGAGCAAAACTAGTTCTATGCATAGAACTGATAATTGTTATCAAGTATCGGATGAGTGGTTTTTTCTTCCTGCACGAATGCCGGAATTGGCGTCAAAATCGGCAATAAATTTAACATTAACAATGCGTTAATGGTAATCGTCCTTGGTGTGTTCCTAACCCCGTTGTTCGCCTTATGGCCAGGTTTTATAATAACCAAGAATACGGAAGTTTATGTTCAATATATAGAAAAAAGATCAATACATGCTGCAGCGCGGGATGCTGGGATTTTATTTTAATTATTAAAACGACAACTACCTAAATTCAAAGATCGCGTGTCGGAACGCCCAAGGAGAAGACATGAAGAAACAAGCGATGGATGGCAATACCGCAGCGGCCCACGTCTCCTATGCTTTTACGGAAGTGGCGGCTATTTTCCCGATCACCCCATCCTCGTCGATGGCCGAGAGCGTCGATAAATGGTCGTCGCTGGGGCGGAAGAATCTGTTCGGCCAGCCGGTCAAGGTGATTGAAATGCAGTCCGAGGGCGGGGCGGCGGGCACGCTGCACGGATCGTTGCAGGCCGGGGCGCTGACCTCGACCTACACCGCCTCTCAGGGGCTGCTGCTGATGATCCCCAACATGTACAAGGTCGCGGGCGAACTGTTGCCGGCGGTCTTTCATGTCAGCGCCCGCTCGCTGGCGTCGAACGCGCTCTCTATCTTCGGCGATCACCAGGACGTCATGTCGACGCGCCAAACCGGTTTCGCCCTGCTGGCGGCAAGCAATGTGCAGGAGGTGATGGATCTGGCCGCCGTGGCGCATCTGTCGGCTATTTCCGGGCGGATACCCTTTCTGCATTTCTTCGACGGGTTTCGCACCTCGCACGAGATTCAGAAGATCGATGTTCTGGATTACGCGGATCTGGGCCGGCTTCTGGACCGGGATGCGGTCAAGGCTTTCCGGGACAATGCTCTCAATCCCGAACATCCCGTCGTACGCGGCACGACGCAGAATCCGGATGTGTTCTTCCAGATGCGGGAATCGGTGAACAAATTCTATACCCGCTTGCCCGCGATCATCGACGCCCAGATGGCCAAGATCAACGCGCTGACCGGGCGGGACTACAAATTCTTCAACTATTATGGCGACCCCGAGGCCGAACGGGTCATCGTCGCCATGGGCTCGGCCTGCGACACCATCCGCGAAACCATCGATTATATGCGCGGGCAGGGCGAGAAGGTCGGGTTGGTGACGGTTCATCTCTACCGACCCTTCATCAATGAACGGTTCCTGGCCGCGGTTCCGCCCAGCGTGCGCAAGGTCGCGGTTCTGGACCGGACCAAGGAACCGGGCGCGGGCGGCGAACCGCTCTATCTCGACGTCAAGAACGCCTTCTACGGTCAGGCGCGGATGCCGCTGGTGATCGGCGGGCGCTATGGGCTGGGGTCCAAGGATTTCACGCCGTCCCAGGTCGTCTCGGTTTTCGAGGCGCTGTCCGGCAATGAACCCCACAACGGATTCACGGTCGGCATCGTCGATGACGTCAGCCATAGCTCGCTGCCCGAAACCGTGGCCGATCTGGACCCGACGCCGGAAGGGACCGTCTGCTGCAAATTCTGGGGCATGGGGGCCGACGGTACGGTCGGGGCGAACAAGAATGCGATCAAGATCATCGGCGACCACACCGATCTCTACGCCCAGGCCTATTTCGCCTATGACGCCAAGAAATCGGGCGGGCTTACCGTTTCGCATTTACGTTTCGGCAAGCAGCCGATCCATTCCTCCTATCTGGTCACCAAGGCCGATTTTATCGCCTGTCACAACCAGGCCTATGTTCATCAATATGATCTGCTGGCAGGGCTGAAACCCGGCGGAACCTTTTTGCTCAACTGCGCCTGGGATCGGGCCGAGCTGGAACGGAACCTGCCGGCGGCGATGAAGCGCGTCATCGTCCGTGACAAGATCAAGTTCTATACCATCAACGCGGTGGGGATCGCCCGCGAGCTTGGGCTGGGGGCGCGGATCAACATGATCATGCAGGCCGCCTTCTTCAAACTGAGCGGCATCATCCCCGTGGCCGATTCCGTGCGCTATCTGAAGGATGCGGCCTCGGCCTCCTACGCCCGTCAGGGGCAGGCTGTCATCGACATGAAC
>Ga0265295_1002829_pt1 | contig 26416 bp, 29 predicted proteins | sample Munlansysbiofilm_FD_192503 | JGI IMG/M metagenome (GOLD analysis project Ga0265295, IMG submission 192503) | Leachate microbial communities from a municipal landfill in Southern Ontario, Canada - Methane capture system biofilm | ecosystem: Engineered > Solid waste > Landfill > Unclassified ... | reverse complement strand
AACCCCTATAAAAAAGATTATTTCGTAAGGGGGAGATTCCACGAACGTTCGTTTGCGAGAACAAACTCCCACTCTTTTTTGCATGGACAGGGAATCTCCCAGACATCGTCCAGAACACTCTTATCGGCTGTGAGGGAATACTCATTGATCGCGGCAACGATCTCTTTGTCGCAGGTCCCGCAGTTGTGCGGTCCGCGTTTGAATCCGCCGCCGACCGGATCGCATGCTACCGGAACGTCAGCTTCCCGAAGAACTTTCAGCGCAGACCAGAGATACGGCGGCCGAAATCCTCCTTTCTGCCAGTAGTGTTCCAGTTCCGTTCTTCCCTGGATCGTGCAGAGATTCATCGAAATCATGTCTGCATAGGGTGCGACCTCGCGGATGGATTTTTCCATATCCTCCAGCGCCTCTTTTTCCGTTAAAAAGAGCGGCTTCATCATCAGATATGCCTTCACGCCGACGCCTGCATTATGCGCCGTCTCGGCAGCTTTGATGAAATCGGCAAAGGTATTTCCTTTATCGATCGACTTTTCCCGAATGGTCTCGTTCGTCGTTTCCAGACCGATCGCGACCGTCAGCGGATGCGCCTGGCCCTTATCGAGCGTCTTCAAAAGACGGGAGAGAGCATCTTCCGTTACATACTCGGACCTGGACTCGGCGATCAGCGGTTTTCCTGCAAAAAACTCCCCGAATGCGTCAAGAACAGGGAGGGGAACTTCATTGGGGTCAAAGACACTGCCCGAAGTGAAGATCTTTCCAAGCTGGTATTCATCGGGAGAGTAGTTCTCCTGCATCCAGAGGATCTGCCCTTTCATATGATCGATAAGTTCATCCTTCGAGCAGGTGTCGCGGTCATTTTTATATCCGCACATTCTGCATCTGTTCCAGGAACAGCCGCCGGAAAGAAAGATCCCTGTCAAAGACGAAAGGACTTCGCCGAAATATCTGTCCTGTCCCTTCCAGGAAGCGAGTGGTTTTCGTGATTCGGTCATTATTATATCTCCTGTTTTGTATCGGTGTAGTTCTGGATAAGTCGATAGTAGATCTCTTCGCATTTGTTCAGCTGATCGATAGAGACCCATTCATTGAGTCCATGCATGGTACTTAGTTCGCCCGGCCCGTACTCGAGAGCACGGAAACCCGCCAGACGGAGTGCCCGGGCATCGGACGCTGCCCACTGGACCATCGGACGCGAGGTGATCCCGTACACCTCGCTGATGGCTTCGCAGGTTTTCTGAACAAGGGACGAGTCGCTCGCCGTCAGCGAAGCATTCGCTTTGGTTCGGGGGGTGAGGACGGCTGATTTCGGGATATGGCTGCAGATCTCATCTAAGATCTCATCACAGTCGCACCCCCACGGGAGCCGCATGTCCATCATGAGAGAACATTTCTGGGCGACGATATTGACCCGCTCGCCTCCGGAAATGATGCCCGGATTATACATGATCTGCCTAAACACCGGGCCGAAATCCGTCTTCGTTCCCTCCCCGGCGATCTTGGTCGAGTGTTCGATGAGTTTTTCCATCTCCTCTGTTTGCGGATACACACGTTTGTGCAGTTCTCCCATCCAGTGCAGGAAATCCATCGCCTGGATCACCGCACTTTCGCCGAGGATCGGATACAGAGACGAATGACCGGGCGTTCCGACAAACTCCACATCGAATCGGCAGACGCCTTTTTGTCCGACTGCCGGGGCATATGCAGGCGTCGGTTCGGCGATCAAGACATCGCACGGATGGATGAGATTTTTCTCCAGCAGATACCGGGTGCCGTATCTTCCTCCCCCCTCCTCGTCACAGACGAAGGCAAGAGAGACCGAGAGATCATCGCCCGCTTCCTGTGCTCTGGCAACCGCCGACAAAACCGCGGCACATCCGCCTTTCATGTCGGTCGCCCCGCGTCCGTGCACGTGGGTATCGTCGATCTTTCCGGAATACGGCGGATACTCCCAGCCCTCGTTCAGTGCCGGGACCACATCTATGTGTCCGGTGAGAAGGAGGCGTCCGGTCTGGTCTTTTGAGATGACATTGTCATGACCGTCGGGCCCGGACGTGATCGTTCCGGGTATGCCGATCCCTTCCATTACGGATAAAATATATTCGGCAATTTCGCTCGTGTCGCCGGGCGGATTGTCACTACGTATCTGTATCAGATCCGAGCAGAGCTTTGCTGCGTTCATAGGTTATTTCCTTTTGAATTCTGCGAAAAGTTTCCCAATCGGTCCCTCAGGGTAGATACTTCTGAGGAATTTAAGTCCAAAGAGGTCATCGGCCATGTCATGGAAGAACTGGGGCGGGAGGGGTATCTTCGAGTTTGGATCAAGAACGATCCTGAATCCCAGATATTTAGAGACCTCGTCTGGGTCATAGATGAGCTGCCAGAGAATAGGGGTCTCTTCGAACTGTTCTTTGTGATTGTCTCTCAGCCAGATCATGAATGCAGGGAAAAGAGCATAATCTCCTTCTTTTGCGGTATCCACGCGGGTACGCAGATATTCTGCGGTCATGGTGCATTTTATCGAGTCGAGACTGTATGCAAGCGATGAGAGGGTATAATCCAGATGGGCGATTGTGTCAATTAAGTAAAAGTACAATACCGGATCCATATCGGACGGAGTTTCCAGGATCAGGGATTTATGATAGAGATACTCGATCTGCTGAGAATAGTCGTTCTTCTCCAGTAACATAGTATTCTAGTTTGGTGTGTAAGACAAAAAGAGTTGGGCTTTGGGAACAAGCCCGTCATAAAGATACGTATCCAAATGTTGATATCAGCGGGAAATATTGCGGATATGCTCGTCTGAGAGGTTCATGAGTTCCTTTTCCCCGGCGAGATCCGCGACGCTCCTGATGGCTTCGAGGAGGTGAACGGACTCTTCAAGAAAACTCAGGATATCTGCCGGGAAAAGATCGACCCCGTACTCGTCGATTAAGTGCCGGTGGATCTCTTTGTGATTCAGACCCATCTCCCGGAGTTCCAGGATCGTGATGACGAACTTTCGCTCCGGGCAGCCGCAAAGGGGCGAGTCCCGGCATTTGCATTCCAGAAAATCCTTAAAAAAACGGAGGACCTGGTCCCGCGTTCCCGGGTCCAGGCTGTCGATATTCATTGAACCGGTAATCGCTTCCAGATTTGCCGGATGAAAGGCGCCTTCGGGCAGACGGTGACCTGCCGCTCGCTGAAGTTTTTTGATGTATCGAAATCGTGCCCTACTCGCAATCACGAGCTTTCTCCGGCTTCCTCGTCAAAGTCCTTGAGAGATTTCACGGCGGCGGCGATCCGCTCGACCTCGACGAGCCACTCGTCGAAGAGGGTGGGTTCATCGGTGTCTTTTACGTATTTTCCGCAGCAGGAAGCTCCGTTGATGACGGCGGATCCGATCGACGAGGCGATATCAAGCGCCTTCTCCGGATCTTTTTCGACGACTTTGCGTCCCTCTTTGACGAGATTTTTGATCTCGTCTGCCGGCGGATAGGTCTCTTCGAGGTACTTCTGTGCGGCGGCAAACAGGACGACAAGGGAGACCTGCATCGATCCGACGATCTCTGCGAGTTCCTCGCCCATGACTTCGGCCATAACGATCTCTTCAACACTGCGGAGTTTCGTTCGTGCCTCTTCAAGGGGTATTCTGCCGTTCTGGAAGAGACGAATGATCTTGATTACGGCAAGCGTAATGTCATCGGAAAATCCGTCCAGGATTCTGAATCCTTCCGGCATCTCATCAGAGTCTTCGTCCCCTTCCCAGTCGGCGGTTTCGAGGGTCTTGAGCCAGTTGTCCCATCTCTCCTGATTGTAGAAGATATAAAAGAGCTTGGGAGCAGATTCCGGCTCAGCTGTTTTCTTACTTTTTTTGGCAGCCATGCTTTATTACAAATAGTTCGGTTTAGTGTGGTAATAGAACTTGTGTTTGATTATGGTCTTAGGAACGGCTGTCTCCATAGAATACTACGTTTGAAGGTTTTCAAAAAAGAGAGCGGCAAAAAAAGTTAGAGTTTTTTCCCTGCGTCCGGTCCGGGAATACAGGTGAAAATTTCCTTGACGGTGATCTTAACGAGTTCTTTTCCCGGAAGTCCGGGTTTTTTCGCGTCAAGAAGCTCCTTCATTTTTTTGTGGTCGGCAGTTCCCGCTTCCACGGCGGCAGTTCCTTTCATCTGGAAACAGTTGCCGATATCACGGCTCCATACGAGAAGAGAGACCTGTGGGTTCTCTTTGATGTTTGCCATGGTTTTGTTCATAAAATTATTTGCAATCCAGATCGTGTCATTGTCCATGACCCAGACCGCGCCCATCGGGGCTGCATTCGGGACACCTGCTTTGGATGCGGTGACCAGATGACATACGCCGACTTTGGCAATCTGCTCTTTGAGTTCTGCAGTAAGTAATGCCATGTTGATAGATTGTGCTGTTATGCTATGTCAAGTTTTCCCGAAATACACCACGGAAAAATAGTCATCTGCCTGGATTCGAACTTGACATTTATTATCCATCACCACTCATATATGAGCATGGTTTCTGACGAGCGTAAAAGTCCTTTTGGCTCTCTTGCCGCTTCACACGGCGGCGACCGTGCGGAGTTAATTGACGCAGTTCTCAAACAGCTTGAGAATGACAATGTACGGTCGGTTCTCCTCCAGTTCTCGGATATGGTGGGTAAACCGAAAAATGTCGCGATTCCGACGAAACAGATGAAGAAAGCCTTAACTGAAGGTATCAGTTTCGACGGTTCTTCAATTCAGGGGTTTGCGAGACTGGAAGAGTCGGATATGGTGCTCCGGCCCGAGCCGGCAACATATCAGATCATCCCCTGGTCGGATGAAAAATATCGTGTTGCGCGATTCATCTGCGATGTTTATACGACCCGAGGCGAACCGTTCATCGGTGATCCGAGGTATATTCTCCGTCAGCAGCTGGAAAAAGCGGCAAAACTCGGATATACCTTCAATGTCGGTCCCGAGATGGAGTTTTTCCTCTTTAGAATGGTGAATGGTCACCCCTCAGTGGAACTTCAGGATCACGGTGGCTACTTTGATCAGACCCCGACCGATCCTGGAGAGGATGTCCGCCGGGATCTTGTTACCTCCCTTTCTGAGATGGGATTCGATATCGAAGCATCTCATCACGAGGTTGCTCCGTCTCAGCACGAGATCGATTTCACCTACGGGAACGCCCTTGCCATGGCAGATAAGGTTGTAACCTTCAAGTTTGTTGCAAAGACGCTCGCTCTTCACCGCGGTCTGCATGCCACGTTTATGGCAAAACCGGTCTACGGCATCAACGGTTCAGGAATGCATGTCAACTGTTCGCTGATGAAGGACGGACAGAATGCATTCTTTGATCCCGAAGGAGAACACCAGCTCTCCGACACTGCCCGGCATTTTATTGCAGGAATCCTCAAACACATCGATGCAATTACCCGTATCGCAAACCCGACGGTGAACTCGTACAAACGGCTTATCCCCGGATACGAGGCTCCGGTCTATGTCGGCTGGTCCGCAATGAACCGTTCCGCCCTTATCAGAGTCCCCTCGTCCCGCGGCAAGAGTACCCGCGCCGAACTGCGCAGCCCCGATCCGACCTGCAACCCGTATCTGACGTTTGCCGTGATGCTTGCAGCCGGTATGGAAGGCGTTACCCAGAAGATCGAGCCGCCGGAGAGCGTGGACAAAAATATTTTCAGAATGAGTGCGGAAGAGCGGGCAGCAGAAGGAATACGCTGCCTCCCCTGGAGTCTGCATGAAGCAAACACCGCTCTGATGAACGATTCGCTGCTCTGCAGTGTTCTTGGCGAGCATGTCGTTTCCCAGATCAACCGTCTCGGTGAACTCGAGTGGGGAGACTTCTCCAAGCATATCACCGACTGGGAGCTCAACCGCTACCTGGCCACATACTAAATCATACCAACTCTTTTTTTTTGAATTCGCCGGTGTGCCGCGGCGTTTTTATCCCATCTTCGATGTCCAGACTGCAAATATATATATTGTTCGCGACCTAACTATTTTCCACATATGGATGCCAGACTGCCGACTGCGATATTAATCAAGATCCTTGCAAATCATATAAAACGAAATCTGGACATTGCTGCGTCATTTGGGCCCCTGTACAATCTCACCGGCACGCAGATCCAGATCATCGGCTACATCTATCATTCACCGAAAGGCGATATTTTTCAAAAGGATATCGAGACGAAATTCTCCATCCGGCGCTCAACGGCGACCGGCATCCTTCAGCTCATGGAAAAGAACGAGCTCATCACGAGAGAGCCGGTCGAGTACGATGCCAGACTCAAAAAGATCGTGCTCACGGAAAAGGCACTTACCGTCACCCGGCAGGCACATCGCAATTTTACCGAGCTTGAAGAGCGGATGACCAAAGGAATCTCGCCAGAGGAACTGGAAGTTTTCAGATCCCTTATCTGGAAAATGAGAGCCAATCTGGAGGAACTGGCATGAATCATATCATAGAGCGCCTTCTGGGTTCGATCCGCGAGTTTAAAAGAGAGAGTCTGCTTACACCTGCGTTTGTCGGACTTGAGGTGGTAATGGAGGTCATCATCCCGTTGATTCTTGCGAGCCTCATCGACGACGGAATCACCGGAGGCAATATGGGGATCATCCTCCGGCTTGGTCTTGCGTTGTTCATATCAGCGATACTCTCGCTCATATTCGGGGTTCTCGCCGGAAAGTTTGCAGCATCCGCATCAGCCGGATTTGCACACAATCTTCGGCATGATATTTTCTATAATGTTCAGAGCTTCTCGTTTGCGAACATCGACAAATTCTCAACATCAAGTATCGTGACGAGGCTCACCACTGATGTTACCAATGTACAGAATGCTTATCAGATGATCATCCGGGTCGCGGTACGCTGTCCTCTGATGCTGATCCTTTCATACCTCATGGTGATGTGGATCAACCCCCAACTCTCTCTCATCTTCCTTGTGCTGATACCGATCCTCACCGTTGGTATGTATCTTATTATCATCAAGGTCCAGCCCATATTTGAGAAAGTATTCAAAACCTTCGACCGGCTCAATAAAGTCGTTCAGGAAAATCTCAGAGGTATCCGGGTCGTAAAATCCTACGTCCGCGATGAATATGAGGTGGAAAAGTTCAAAGGCGTTTCAAAAGACATCAACACATATTTTTCACATGCTGAAAAACTGCTTGCGTTTGTCGCCCCCTTGATGCAGTTCATAGTGTATGCGGCGATCCTTCTTGTCTCGTGGTTTGGGGCCCAGTTTATCGTTGCCGGGACTTTGACCACGGGTGAACTGGTCAGTCTGTTTGCCTACACAATGCAGATCCTGATGAGTCTGATGATGCTTGCCATGGTTTTTGTCATGATCACCATGTCCCGTGCATCTGCAAGAAGAATCGTTGAGGTCCTTGACGAACAGAGTGATCTGAAAAATCCCGAAGATCCGGTGTTCCTCGTTAAAAACGGAGATATAAGCTTTCGAGATGTGGACTTCAGCTACTCCTCTGATGCTGAACGGACATGTCTTCAGAAGATCAATCTGGAGATAAAATCCGGCGAAACGGTCGGGATACTCGGCGGGACGGGCAGTTCCAAGACGACTCTGGTCCAGTTGATCCCGCGGCTCTATGATGTCACCGGCGGTTCTGTACTGGTCGGAGGGGTCGATGTCAGAGATTATGATATAACCACTCTTCGTGATCAGGTCGCTGTAGTTCTGCAGAAGAACGTGCTCTTCTCAGGAACTATCAAAGATAATCTCAGATGGGGTAATCCGGATGCATCGGATGAGGAGCTCGTGCGTGTCAGTAAACTTGCCTGTGCGGATGAATTTATCCAGAAGCTTCCCGAAAAATATGATACCCGAATCGAACAGGGCGGTTCAAATGTATCCGGCGGGCAGAAGCAGAGGTTATGTATCGCCCGTGCTCTGTTGAAGAAACCGAAGATCCTTATTCTGGATGATTCTACCAGCGCCGTGGATACAAAGACGGATGCCCACATCCGTCAGGCACTTATGACAGAGATCCCCGGCACCACGAAGATCATCATCACGCAGAGATTTTCCTCGGTCGTGGATGCAGATAAGATCATCGTGATGGATGGGGGTCATATCAATGCGGTCGGCACGCACGCCGAACTCCTGTTAACCAATCCGATCTATCAGGAGGTCTATTCGACACAGCAGAAGGGAGGTGAGACATAATGCCTCCTATGGGTCAGGGACCGGGAGGTCACAAACGTCCCGGGATGCCGGTAGTGGGACACAAACCCAATGATGTGAAAAAGACCCTAAAACGTCTTCTTTCCTATCTTCCAGGTGCGTATAAGGTCACTCTCGTTGTCGTTGTCATATGTATACTTTTAAGCACACTTGCAGGTGTCATAGGTTCGCTCTTCCTCAAAGTGCTTATCGATGATTACATCACCCCTCTGATCGGTGCGGAAAATCCGGTTTTCACTGCCTTATTGCAGGCGATCCTCTTCATGGGGCTTATCTACCTCTGTGGTGTTCTTTCGACACTTATCTACAGCAGACTCATGGTCATCATTTCCCAGGGTGCCATGAAGCGGATTCGTGATGAGATGTTTGCTCATATGGAGAAGTTACCGATCAAATACTTCGACACTCATCAGTTCGGTGACACGATGAGTCATTACACGAACGATACGGAAACCCTCCATCAGATGCTTTCACAGAGCGTTCCCCAGGTGTTTTCTTCGATAGTGACTATCATTTTAGTGTTCTGCGCAATGATTTATACGAGCGGTCCCCTGACGATCCTCGTTGTATTTATGGTGATCGTGCTCTTCTTTGTTATGAAAAACATCGGGGGGAGGAGTGCGACCCATTTTGTTCGTCAGCAGAAATCGCTCGGTGAAGTGAACGGGTATATTGAGGAAATGATCAACGGGCAGAAGGTTGTCAAGGTTTTCTGTCATGAGGAAAAGGTCAAAGCGGAGTTTGATGTTATGAACGATCAGCTCTGCGGGCATGCGACGTCTGCCAACAAGTTTGCGAATATTTTCATGCCGGTCGTGGTAAATATCGGAAATATCCAGTATGTTCTTGTGGCGATCGTAGGTGGGGCTTTGGCGATAAGCGGAGTCGGCGGTTTGACGCTTGGCGGGATCGCTGCCTTTTTACAACTGAGTAAGAGTTTTATGATGCCGATCAGTCAGGTGTCCCAGCAGCTGAGTTCAGTCGTTATGGCATTGGCAGGTGCAGAGCGGATCTTCAAGCTGATGGATGAGCCGGTGGAGGAGGATGTCGGAGATGTTACTCTGGTCCATGCAAGGTATGAGGGTTCTTCCCTTACCGAGGCGCCGGCGTATACTGGAATCTGGGCATGGAAGGAGATCGTGGACGGCTCGCCGGTCTATACAAAACTGGAAGGAGATGTCCAGCTTCGTGATGTGAGTTTTGGCTATACGCCGGATAAGGATGTCCTGCATGATGTGTCCGTGTATGCACGGCCGGGTCAGAAGGTGGCGTTTGTCGGGGCTACGGGCGCCGGGAAAACGACGATCACCAATCTGATTAATCGGTTTTATGATGTGCAGGAAGGCGAGATCTTCTATGACGGCATCAATGTGAAGAAGATCAAAAAAGCTGATCTGAGACGTTCGCTTGGTATCGTCCTGCAGGATACGAATCTGTTTACGGGGACAGTTCGGGAGAACATCAGGTACGGGAAGCTGGATGCGACAGATGAGGAGGTGTATGCGGCGGCACGTCTTTCGAACGCACATGATTTTATCTCGCGGCTTCCGGAAGGGTATGATACGGTCCTTGAAGGGGACGGGGGCAGTCTGTCCCAGGGTCAACGGCAGCTTTTGTCCATTGCCCGGGCTGCGGTGGCAAATCCCCCGGTGATGATCATGGATGAGGCAACATCGAGTATCGATACGCGAACCGAGGCAATTGTCCAGGCAGGCATGGATTCCCTAATGAAAGGACGAACCGTCTTTGTTATTGCACACCGTCTTTCGACGGTGCATAATGCGGATGTGATCATGGTCCTTGAGTCAGGAAAGATCATCGAACGCGGCAGTCATGAGGAGCTGATCTCTGAAAAGGGAAAGTACTATCAGCTTTATACCGGCGCGTTCGAGCTGGAATAAGTATTTTTTTTATTTTTTGGGTGCGGGGAAGTGACTGGCGAGGGGGGCGAAGCGACGTAAGCCTTGAGCAAATCTTTGATTTGTGACTGCGGGGTGGACGCTGAAAGCGGAAGACCTCAGCTGAGGCGGGCTGCCCCTAAGGGCGGCCTCAGCCAAGCAAGTCGCCAGACTTGCGAGTCGGCCCGCGGTGGAGATATCTTATTTTTGAAATCCTGAGAGGGTTTTCCCCCGGTTATTTCCCGACGAATTTATCCCGAAGCACCATCTGGACCTCCGGCGATTCCAGAGCTTTGAGGATCCTGTACTTCATATCGTCGACACCCATCTCCCGGCGGGTCATATCCGCGACCACGAGAGCAGTCATATAGTCGCTGATCGAGGTGAACGGAGCATCGTCCCCTTCGCACAGCTCCTTGATTTTGCGGTAATACTCGGGACTGATCCGAAATCCGATCTGCTGTTTTTTGCTTTCGATGGTAACCATTATTGTAAACAGTAGTATATCAATTTGATAACATAAAGATATCCCGCAGTTTCTGGAGGGATCGATCCAAATGGAAATGGGGAAAAATACCGGGGTTTTTATCCGATATATCTCCTGTGATCACTCACTAAGAACAGATTTTGGGCATTATCGCACCGCGCGGTTAGGGATTTATATGCTCTCTCATTCTAAGTTAATCGGGGAAAGTTGAGATCTACCAGTAAACAGAACGCTGGAATCAAATCTGCCCGAAATCTAATTCAACTTAACCCCGCAAAAGATGCAGGGAATGGGAGTCATAGACAGTGCCCAAACCCGCGGGCAAACCTGGCGAAGGCGTCAACAAAACACAAAGAGTATGACGACCCCTTCTTCCGGGCGTTGTACTCAGATGAATGTATTGGAAGAATGCGAGAAATCATTCTTGCCCGTTGATCATACGGGCGGAAATGACGCGGGTGAGGGATCTGTCGATCATCCGATGGACAACACCCGTTTTTAGAGGGGAGGGTCGTGATCCAAAGATCCGGTTCTGAACCTCAAGGATCTGCCGTATGAATTGATCACTTTTTTTGAGAGAAGAAGCGGACCGTATCCAAAAAGATCAGGAATGAAAAAAGGTATGGTGTATTTTTTTATGTTCTTCTCATGAGAAGAACGACGGCCCCAAGTCCCGCGATGATTCCGATAAAAGGCACGGGCGAAGACGGCGTTTTAGTTGGTGTGGGCGTTGACGTGGTTGTTGGGACGACATCCGTTGGCCCGGTCGTCGGAGTTCCCGACGGTGTTGAGGTAACCCCTCCTTCTAACGGGAACAGAGGGCCGTCAATATTGTAGGCGACCATGAACGGTGATGTATGGGTCGACATAACGGTGAACCAGTATTCTCCGTCGACAAGTTCTACCGATTCAATGGTCATTCGGTGCCACTGTCCATCATAGTAATGGAGGATCGAGATGTCTTTTGACAGCAAGTCAAGTGCATCGAGCTCGGAGGCATTTACCTTAAACGAGAGGGTCACCGGCGTTCCGGGCTGCGCCGTGCTGTACACATCATACAGACTCAGGTATGATACATTTTGGGGCGCAGATACCCCGCTGCCGAGATAATCCGGGAATACAGTAACTATTACAGATGAACCTGCCGGATAATGGAGGATCAGTCCGCCGTCTTTCGAAACATAGTTTCCATTAGACGATATCTGGCCGGCATCGGCATTATTTCCACTGTTGCCGCCGCCGCTTGAAGTCGGCGTCGGCGTTGGCGTCGGATTTGTGGTCCAGTTTGCGTAGAGTTTTGTGTATCCGCTTACGGTACTGGTGGTAAAATTCCACAGAGTTCCGGAAGAATCTGCAATGTTCCAGCTGTTGAAAGTATAACCTGTTTTTGTCGGGGCCGGGGGTGCAGTAATCGTATCTCCCGAACTGAGGTTTGTTATGGTATGATATGGAGTAGTTTCCCCGTTCTCAAGGTAGAAGGTGACGGTAATATTTTCTATCAGTGATAGAATATTGCTGGAATTTGTCAGAGCACGGGAATGTACTAATGCCCACGTAGTATTCAACGCAAAATTAGAAGACCAATTAGATATATCGACACTGCCGTATTCCACTACCTTGTCACCAATGCCGGTAAATGCCGGCGTAATGTTCCGTGCCCCGGCGCTTGGGTCAAGAGCACCAGTTACGGTGATGGATTGACCTAAGTCCAGATACACATCATTATCTGCATCCACGTTCGCAGAGCCGATCATGTTGAACGTGCCATAATCATACGCATGCATATACACCCCGCCGCCATCGATCGCAGTGTTTCCTGATATGGTTCCACCCGTCATGGTGAATGTGCCATCAAGCAGATACACCCCGCCGCCAGAATCTGCCGCATTGTTGTTAGAGATGATTCCACCCGTCATGTTGAACGTGCCGCCCCACATATACACCCCGCCGCCGCGGTATGCTGTGTTCCCAGATATGGTTCCGCCGGTCATGTTGAACGTGCCGCCCCACATATACACCCCGCCGCCAAAATATATCGCATTGTTGTTAGAAATGGTTCCACCCGTCATGTTGAACGTGCTGAAAAAAAGTATATACACCCCGCCGCCATAGTCAGCACTGTTGTCTGATATAGTTCCGCCGGTCATGGTGAATGGGCCGCCCCACATATACACCCCGCCGCCGACGTATGCTGTGTTCCCAGATATGGTTCCGCCGATCATGTTGAACGTGCAGTTATCCTCAACATACACCCCGCCGCCAGAATCTCCCGCATTGTTGTTAGAAATGATTCCACCCGTTATGGTGAATGTGCCATCAAGCAGATACACCCCGCCGCCGACGTATGCTGTGTTCCCTGATATGGTTCCGCCGGTCATATTGAACGTGCCGCTCTTCACATACACTCCGCCGCCATAGATTGCACTACTGTTCTGCAGAACAGACCTGTCACTCATATTGAGTCCTCCTCCATTCACATAAATGAGGGAGTACCCATCCTGATCATATGTTTCCATGTTTCCGTCAATGGTAAGATTTTTACCTCCGTTTCCCTGCAGGATAAGCGTGCCGGAACTCACATTGAATAGGGGCACATCACTCACTGAACGGAAAATAGTGTGGTCATTATCCACTGTTGTAAGAGTAATGGGACTTTCTGCCGTGATGTTGATCGTATAATCGAGCGGCACGTCCTTTATGAGATACACGGTGTCTCCATTTGCATACGCCGCTCCCGCGAGAGAAATATTCAGGGCATCTGAGAGGTTCTGGGCATTGGATACATCTGGATTATCAGCAGAAACTGAACCGCAAAATACGCCTGTAGCCACGAGCAAAACAAAAAAGAGTATCAACATTCGGTACCTGAATACAACAGGCATGATTCGGTCAGTCTGCCTGCCGGCTTTTACTAATTCCTTATTTTTCATAATTTTACCACCTCACATGGGGATATGCCCCGAAAATCATTGAAACTATATGCGTTGATAATTAACGTATCCTGCAATAAAGGTTCTGTATTATCTTTTGAATCTAGAGAACTATGTCAAGTTAATACTCTGATTCGTAGAACAGAGAATTCTCGATTTACTGAGAATTATTTCGATCGGGAAGAGGACCGAAAACAGATTTTGGGCATTATCGCACTGCGCGGTTAGGGATTTATATGCTCTCTCATTCTAAGTTAATCGGGGAAAGTTGAGATCTACCAGTAAACAGAACGCTGGAGTTAAATCTGCCCGAAATCACCTTCAACTTCACCCCGCAAACGATGCAGGGAAAGGGAGTCAGAGACAGTACCCAAACCCGCGGGCAAACCTGACGAAAGCGTCAAAAAAAGTAAAAGAGCCCGACGACCCCTTCTTCCGGGCGTTGTACTCAGATGAATGTATTGGAAGAATGCGAGAAATCATTCTCGCCCGCTGATCTTACGGGCGGAAATAACACGGGTTGGGGATCTGTCGATCATCCGATGGACAACACCCGTTTTTGAGGGGGAGGGTTGTGATGAGTCCGCAAATGCACAAATGGGTTCCTTTGTCTGAGAATACGAGAGAGTGTGAAAAAACTATTTTGCTGTAATTACGCCGTAATGAAATCGGTGATAGGGAAGGTTTTGTCTCTTGCCACATGATAGAGGACATTATTTTCCTTGTTTTTATTAAATATATCCATGAGTGGTTTGACACCCGCATCTTTCTTTTTTGAGCATCCCCCGCTTGATATTACCACGGCTTTCCATTTGATTTTACTTTCAGATATGCCGGCCGCTATCAGATATGTTCTGATGGGTTTGTATGTCTGAAGAACCTGTTCAACAGCCTCATTAACATTTTTACCCTTGAGTTCAACAAAACATATCGTTAATGGATATTTGGTATTTTCGGTGTTGATATAGAGCACTAGACCATCACAACACTTTGGGGAGGGTTTCTTTGTAAGACGTGGGAGAAAATCATCATGAAACTCGTGAGACTCATCTGTGCGAAAGAGGAGAAGATGTTCCTTAGGTTTCTTTATCTTGTTGTAATCTACCAATACACCAATATGATTTTCTTTGATTTTCGACTCACGAATACATGCCGATTGGAGAAGAGCTGTAAGCGGCATATTACTCTCTCTGATATGCCGACTCTGATTCTGCTACATTACCACAGGATTGGGGTGGCTGCGTTGGATTTTCATCCTCATCTTTTTTCAGCCGATATATTTTAAGATCTATTTGATCGATAAGATCTTTTGTTTTACAGAAGGTTTGCCAGTTGATCTGTCCATCATCCCAAAGGATGTCTTCAGCTTTTCCCTTTTGAAATAGATAGACCCCTACATTCTTTTTATCAAGGAGTGCCTTTTCGTCTTTAAGGTAGAGATCTCCAACGATCTTATCTTTTTCTTTGAGATCGTGTGCCAGCAGGAGATTTTGGAGATGCTCCACAACGAATGTACTGTGTGTGGTGATTGCTACGTGAATCCCGGAATTAACAAGCATTGCTATGAATTCCGTGATTGCAAGCTGCTGGTTCGGGTGAAGATTTTGTTCAGGTTCATCGATTACTAAAAGATCACCTACCTGGGCGTTGTATTGCAGATACAATGAGAGTCCGATCAATCCTTTCACTCCTGAAGAGGCAGCGGGAACGGGCAATATAGTATCTCCAACTTTTATCTGGATTTTTCGCGGAAACACGGGCTCTGCCGTTGATAGGGATATGGTATCTGCAGAGATCGTGTCAAAAACTTGCGCAAGATCTCTATACATTTCATTTCCCGGGGTTGTGTTCAATAACTCCTCTCTACGTGTTTTGCTGCCGAACATGAGGGAAGTCTGGAGGATTTTCAGATATTCGCCCAATGAATAAGGCATAGGAATACTGCCACTCGGTTCATCTTTTTTTGGTAATGGTGCTGGTGTATTTTGTATCTGGAGTTTTTGTATCTGGTTCCAAAGTTGTGTGAATCCAGCACGTTCACTTGGAAAATGATATACACTTGGCAGGAACATTCTTTGGATGATGCCGACTGTCAACGATAAGATAGTCTGCATTACTGCTGGTTTAGGCAAGGTTATTTTTGATTCGGTATAGATATGCAGTATCGGATCGTTTGTTTCTTTGATTATTTTGATGGAGACGCCTGGATTTGTTGTACTGATGTCTATATTTAGGACATTGTTATGAAGCATTTTCTTGTCCTCTTCTGAGAGGGTATATTTGAATTTAGGTTTGATCCCAGGCAGATCATATCCAAGTATTTTTTCAAGATTTCCCGGGGTCAGAACACCCAATGCAGTATAATATGTTTGTGCATATTTGTCCACGAACTCGACGAGATTGATCTGCGCATGACTGTCGTTAATCAGGTCTGTATATACTTGTTCCAGTTCTGGTTTTTTTCTGGCATCTGGGTGAGTGAGATAATGCTCAATATAAATTGTTAATCCTAAATTCCCAAGCATTGCGGTTGATGCCGTTAAAGCCATCGTTTTTCCCTGACGGTTATCCCCTATGAACACTGTGAGCGGGCGAAGTTCAAACTCCGCCGTTTCTAGGGGTCCGAAGTGCTTTATTGAAATTATCATATCTTACATATTGTATGTTGATATTTGTCGTTAAGGTTTTGGCTAAGAAGGAAGCATACGTTTTTTCTTACATTATAAGCTTAAGATGAAAAAAAATTGTAATTATGGATTGTCTGAAATTTGGTGAGGTGAACTATCCCCCAAAACCCCACCACTTCCACACGAAAACCACCCTTTCGATTAGAAAACCACCCTCCCTCAATCAAAATCACCCCTTCCCCGACACACAAAAACCACACACCAAACAAAAAATACGTCCATTCCTGCCGTATTTTCCTTTAGACGCCCTCATCATATATAAATCAACAACCTGGACGTCCAAAAAATTCGATAACCCCTGAGAGACTACGTCCGTCCGTAAGTAAATACGGACGGAAAAAAATGCTCATCAATCACTTTTTTTTTAGACGTCTAGTCGTATTATTATTATTTTATGTACAGTACAGAAGAGAGAGAGAGAGAGAGAGAGAGATCGAACCAAAAACACAAACAAAAATATGTGATATTTAAGCTTTTCCGACCGTAAGGACGTAGTCGAAAGGGGGTCATCGTTTTTCCTGGACGTCCACGTGCATAATTTATATACTATGAACACACTGAACGGAAAATACGCCGAATCCTGTCGATTTCATTTTTTCACCACCAAAAATCATCACAAAAATTTGATCAAAAATGATCGCCGAAGACCTAAATTGGAGTCGAAACGCCTATTTGCGAGTGGACTTGGCATCGTTTTTCATCATCACACCCCGGTTTTCCCCACCCTCTATTTTGTCATCAAATTGCTAACAAATTTTGTATTTTCCACAACACTCAAATACCCTTCTGCAAAATAGTTTGTTAGCAGATTGTCAGCAGGTTTGCTATCAACTCTGTCAAATCCCGGTCACCCGGGAGGAAGTGAGACCTATAGCACAAAAATTTACTCTCTACATCGGCGACGCAGACAAACATCTCTTTGCCGCCTTCGTCAAAACGTACCGACACCGTGAAACATCCCGGATCATCCTCGGACTCATCCGCAGGCATATGAAGGAGGTTCATCAGATCCATGCCTGACTACAAAGTCTACATCCCCGAAGCAAAAGCCCCTCTTCTTTACCAATTCAAAGAACAGTTCGGCAAAGACGCCTCGCCTATGATCGTCGGATTCATGGAACAAAGCGTTATCCAAACGCCGAAGATCCGTGAAAACCCCGAGGAAACGACTCGCTTCATTTATGAAATCTACTTCGGCGACATCGAAAACGAACGCGAATTCTCCGACCTCCTTGGAGGCAGGGAAAACATGAAAGCAGCACTCCTTAACCGGACGGCTGAACTCTGCAGGAAATACCCGGCTCTCTACCCGGAAGTCATCGCCCAGCTGAACAAAGATCATCCAAACCTTGCAAAAATCACAGGAATTACAACATGAAACATAAACACAGCAAAAGAACCACGCAAAACACCAGGAACACGCCCGAAAAACATGCCTGCCCGATAACAGTCGCGAAACAGAATCAGGGAACAGGCAACAACAGATTCGACCCGAAAACACAAAAATCCACCGGGCCTCAAGAAATCAAAAACAAAAACACGAATCCCAAAAACCAGATATGGAGCAGAGCTGAGTACGACGCATCGCCCTATCTCGACACGATCATCACTTCTTTCACTCCTTCAAGGAACAATCGTGCTGCTCGACTCATCAATGGAACGCACAACTACCTTGCGTGTCTCATCACTGATCACCTCAGAGATAATGGTATTCCCTTTGCCGCTATCAGCGGTGAAACATTTACCCTCACTATCAGATTTGCCAGCGAAGTCCCGGAGGAACCATGACTCCGGACAGGAAACCCTGCCCCGGTCTCCGGCTTGCCGACCGGGTCATCCTCTCAAAGATCCTTGCCGGCACCTGGAAACTCGACGCGGAAAACGGCGAGATCATCTCGCGGAGCACCGGAAAGCCTCTCCGTTTCCGCCCAAAAAACAACGGGTATCTGTCCACACGGATCCGATACAAAGGATATTTAGTCAACGTCACCAAGCACCGGGCCGTTTACATCGCCGGGAACTGCAGAACGATGGACGACCTCCCGATCGATCTGAACCTCCAGATCGACCACATCAACGGAAAGATCGAAGACTGCCGGCTCGCTAACCTCCGGCTGATCCCCTTCTGGGACAACAACCACCCGCTCTCCGGGAGAAAAAAGAGGATCTTCACGGACGATCAGGTCGGAGAGATCCGACGACGATATGCAGACGGCGAACCCCCGCGGATCCTCGCCGAGGAGTTCGGTGTGACCAAGAGCACGATACACCGGATCGTTTCGCGAAAAACGTATGCGGAGGTGGGTCTGTGAGCGAACCTGGAACGGAATACCTGAGGAGGATCAAATTCTCCTGTCCTGTCTGCCTGAACTCGATCACTGAAAAGGTCTGGGTCAATGACATCGCGGATCTAAAACTGGCCATACTCAACTGCCCGGTCTGCGGTTCGCCGACGATGCGGATCGATTCGCCGGATGACGACATACAGTTCTTCGCGTATCTGGATATGCGAAGGACGATTCAAGAACGGATCAATGAACAGCAGGAGGATACGTATGACTATCTGTGATGCCGCGGGGATCCGGGAGATGCTGGAGACGGCGTTTCCCGTGCCAATGGATGAATATGAGGATGCGTTCTACTGTCAGCAGATGGCCGGCTCCTTAAACAATCTGGTGAAGGAGTATAAGCGCCGGTTCAACGAGACCGTTGATGAGATCAAAGCCGGCGGTATTCTTTCGGAGGAGTTCGTTCTGGTGATGGAAGAGAGCGCGAAAAAGGAGGTCGACATCCCGGCGCTGCGAAAAGGCCTCCCGGATCTTTTCCAGGAGGTGGTGCATGTCACGACAACGGACGCGGCGAAACTTCTGTCGAACCGGTTCATCTATGAGGCGGTGAAGAAGCTGATCGGGGACCGGATCACGAATTATGAAGCGGTAAATGTGGATGATCTGGGGGCGAGACTGCCCGAGCCGGAGCTTTCAGAATATATGACCATGAGGACGACCCCGAAAGGGTATGTGGTGAAAAGAGTGAAGCAGAGGAGGAGGAGCTGACCGATGAGATACTGGTACAGTTATCCGGAGCTTCTGGATAGGGAGAAGCTGAAGGCTCTGCTTTCGAAGCATAAGAGGGTCTCTGCCGTGGCTCTGCATATCGGATGCAGCCGGCATTCGGTGGAGACGGCCCTTGCTCGTCACGGGATAGAGTATCCGTCGGGCTGTGTCGCGGACAAGGTCCTTACCCCGCCGAAAAATTGAGTTTGTCTCTCGTTTTTGTCGAGGCGAGAGCAATTTTCCTCTCTTTTTTATGCTTTTACGTCCTATAATCATATAGCATGTGTGAGATGACACGTGAATTTCGATCAATGATCACCTCCAAATAGGACAGAAAAAATCACGTGCGTTTTGCATGTGTCTAATCGCTGAGGTTACTTTTGGTGACTTCGACGGGTCGCAAACCTTCGGTTTGCTCCTCGCTTCGACCGCCGTGAGCGGTCTCAGCGGATCACCTCCACCATGACAGCAGATTTCATTCAGACAGCAATCTCGAAGTCCGCAAAGCGGATCTTCAGTACAGAATTTACGAACGCCGCCTCGTATGATGCGATCATCGCAGAAATTACAGGCGAAACAAATCCCCTCAGCCTTGCCGAAGTCGAGCTCGGTAAGCAGACCTACAAGACCTATGTCGGCTACTTTGACCCGGAAACCTCCGAGATGAACGGCAAGGTCCAGGTCACGGCATATACTCGTGCCGAGTATGCCGCAGCGATCACCGCACTCACCGGCAGTGCGGATCTCAAGACCGCATTTGGGAACGGCGGTACCGCAGAGACCTCCGAGATCGGTACCGAAGCAACGTGGAACGTCCGCATTTCCGCGAAGCTTGGGACCGACACCTTCCAGATCAGCCTGAACCGCGATTCGATGACCGTTTCCGGCTATGCCGACGACGCCACCGTCGCCGCAGTCGACGCCTGGGCAGACACAAAGCCGGCCCTGAACTGAGGGAGATCGGAGATGCAGATCTCCAATAAGCTCAGGAAGCTGATCCTTGTGTTCCTCGGGTTTCTCATTATGCTTTTTGGGAAACTTGTAGAGGAGGCGGGGACCTTTAGGTCCCTCAGCCGAGCAAATCTTTGATTTGCGAGCTTACGATCAGCGGGAACGTTAAGGCGGGGTGAGCCATCAGGCTCGCCCTTAGCTGAGGCGGGTTGGCGACTAAGTCGACGACCTCAGCTGAGCAAGTCGCCAGACTTGTGAACAGGGAGAGAAATCTCCCTCCTTTGCACAGGTTTCTTTTTTTTTTGGCGGGTTGGATGCTAACTGCCACACAGAGAATGTGGAAAACACCAAGAACACCATTAGAGAAATTTTCACACAGGAGGACAGCCTATGAACAAAAATAAAATAATTACGGCAACCAAATCTGTCGATAAATCACCAAAACCCCAAATCCGTCATATCGTTTCCAATAATTACTTGGACACGTTGAGTATACAGACTGCTTTTCAAGAGGTCATTGAACATAAGATTTACAATCAATTTGAACAATGGAAAGGCGAATAACAGACTGGGGACAACAAAAAGTTTCAGAAAGTAAGGTTTTTTTTATATCTTTGTTGGTGAACTTGTATGTTATGATTTTAAATATAGTTTGCACAACTATTGTATAGTGATATATTTTTAGGAAGATTTTATATGGCTGAGGATGAAATTAAGGAAATAAGTCGACAGTTTAACCAAGGAACTGGTGAATGGAAGCAGTTTATAAAATCTATAAAAATTAATAATATTCATGGGTGGAATAATCAAGAAATATTGTTCAACTTTCCCGTTGTAGCTATAGTTGGTCAAAATGGTATTGGAAAAAGTACATTTCTGAAAGCTGCTGTTTGTGCTTATGACAATAATGATGCCCCAAATTTTTATCCATCAAAAATGTTTATAAGCACTCAATGGGATGCCGCAGGTATGAATAGTGCAACTATTGAGTATAGGATTCGACATGGAGATTTTGAGAAACATCTTACATGGCGTAAAACAAATGATTGGGGATTTACTCCTAAAAAGAGCAAGCCACAGAGAAAAGTCTTTTTTTTAGATATTTCAAGAACATTGCCTTTAGATGCAACAGCGGGTTATGCAAAAATTGCAAAGATTGCTAACGAAGAAATGAAAAATAGGATTGAACTTGACGAAGAAAGTATAAAAAACCTCTCATATATACTGGGACAAAATTATGATAGTGGAAGATTTGTCGGGAACCCTGTTAATGTATCACGAGAAGTAGGACTACTTACAAGAGATTGTGGTGAAATATCACAATTTCATCAAGGTGCGGGTGAGGATACCATGCTTGATATGTTTAAACTTATGCAAACAATTCCCCCCCAATCATTGTTAGTAATTGATGAAGTTGAAAACTCCTTACATCCACAAGCACAAAGACGATTTATCCGATATTTATTGAAATTGGCACGAAAGAAAAAAATACAAATAATTCTTTCTACACATAGTCCCTTTGTTTTAGAAGAGCTTCCGTCAATAGCAAGGATAATGCTTATAAAATTATCCGATAGAAAAGACATTATGTATGGGGTATCAAGTCAATTTGCTCTTTCTACTATTGACGAAGAATTTCATCCTGAACTTTTCGTTTTTTTGGAGGATGAAGAGGCGAGACTTCTTTTTTGGGAAATACTTAAAAACGGTTCAGATAGATATGATGAATTATGTAAAAAAATTTCAGCTAGTGCTGTAGGTAGTTGTTCAGTAATAGATACATTGAATAGCCTTGCAAGAAAACAGCTTTTACCTTATCGTAGCCTTGCAATAATTGACGGGGACAAAAGAGAAGAATATAAGAATTGTCTGAGTTTGCCAGGTAATTTAGCTCCTGAAAAACAGATTATCACTGATTTAAAAGGAATTGGATGGAAGAATCTTGATGAAAGATTTGGTGTAGGTGCTGGGTCGTTATATAAATGTTTTGACGATGCTACTTTAATCCCAAATCACCATGAATGGATGGAGTATATTGGCGATCATATTAAGAAAAGTAAGGATGTTGTTTGGTCAATATTAATTGAAGAGTGGTGCAAGCAATGTTTAAACCCTGATGATGCAGCTAAATTTATTGAGAGTGTACATAATGCCTTACCCTCAGAATAAATTTATTTTTTATAGTTTTCTCATTATATATGATAATTATTGAAAAATGTTAGTTCTTCGATATGAGATATAACCTTTTTTGTACAAAAAATCGACTCATCATGGAATCGCCGGAGGTCCAGATGGTGCTTCGAGATAAATTCGTCGGGAAATAACTGAGGGAAAAACCCTCTCAGGATTTCAAAAATAAGATATCTCCACCGCGGGCCGCTCCGCGCCGGATCGCAAGTCTATCGACTTGCTCTGCTGAGGCCGCCCCTGCGGGGCAGCCCGCAATCACAAATCAAAGATTTGCTCAAGGCTTACGTCGCTTCGCTCCCCTCGCCAGTCACCTCCCCGCACCCCAATTCAAAAAAAGAGAGATAGAATACAAGACTCCGCATTCATACTAACATACAAAAGAACTGTAAAAAAAAAACAAGTGCGAAGGAAGGGATTCGAACCCCAGAACTCCTACGAGACCAGCCCCTGAAGCTGGCGCCTTTAACCTGGCTTGGCTACCTTCGCAAGTAATCTGACTCCTCTGCATGCACAAAGGGATCATTGCACAAACGTGCTTTTACATATTAGATGTTCTGCTAAATATACATGCGGTTTTATTCGCGTGAGACCGGTCAGACACCCGCAAAAAAAATATATTCAGCCAAATCACGCGCTGGTGACATATGGCTATTATTTTTCGCCGTTTCCTTCAGTTTCGAAACGTTTCATCTCGCGGTCACGCAGCTCTCCGCGTCTGATCTTTCCAGAGAACGACTTCGGCAGCTCCGGCACGAACTCGATAAGCCTTGGATATTTATACGGGGCCGTCGTCCGCTTCACATACTCCTGAATCTCTTTTACGAGTTTCTCGGTAGGCTGGAAACCTGAATGTAATACAATAAATGCTTTGATAACCATCCCGCGGATCTCATCCGGCGACCCTACAACGGCGCTTTCTTTGACTGCGGGGTGCTCAAGCAGCGTCGATTCTACCTCGAACGGCGAGATACGATATCCGGAACTTTTTATCACATCATCATTTCTGCCGACGAACCAGAAGTATCCGTCCTCATCCAGACGTGCCTTATCTCCGGTGTAATACCAGCCGTTCACGAACATTGCGGCGTTTTCTTCCGGATTATTCAGATACTCCTTGATCAGTCCGACAGGCCTTGGATCCAGTGAGACCGCGATCTTTCCGATATCTCCCTGCACCACTTCATGTCCGTCGTCGTCATGCAGCTGGATATGCCAGCCCGGGACCGGTTTCCCCATCGAACCCTGCTTAACTTCCATTCCCGGCAGAGTCGCAATACAGCAGCATGTCTCGGTCTGACCATATCCTTCCCGGATGGTGAGACCTGTTCCTTCGCGCCAGATCCGGATGACCTCCGGGTTTAACGGTTCGCCTGCACTTGTACATGTTCGAAGCTCTGAGAACGAGAACTTCTTCAGATCGGCGATGATCAGCATTCGGTAGATCGTCGGCGGAGCACAAAACGACGTGATACCGTATCTCTCGATGAGCGGGAGAAGTTCGGTCGCATGGAACTTCGTGCGGTAATCGTAGACAAAGATACAGGCACCGCAGATCCACTGGCCGTAGATCTTGCCCCAGCCGCATTTTGCCCAGCCGGTATCCGAGACCGTGAAATGGACATCATGCTCCGTCAGGTCATGCCAGAACTTCGCCGTCACCGTCTGTCCAAGCGGGTGGGCGTAATCATGCAGCACCATCTTCGGGTCTTTTGTTGTACCTGACGTGAAGTAGATCAGCATCGGATCAGTCGAAAGGACCTTGCGGCCGGTCGAACTGACCAGGTTTGTTGAGACCCGCGCCGGATATTTGAGTTCGTTCTGGTAGCCGATCCAGGGACTTGGAAGCTTCTCTCCTGGTTTATCATCAACGATCATGCGAAGCTGAAGGTGGGGACATTGGGTCGCGACCTCATCCACCTTTGCCATATTTTCGCTGTCGGTTATGACCATCTTAAAGCCGCCGACCTTCATCCGGTAGGCGATATCTTTGACGGTAAGCATATGGGGAGACGGGCTGAAAACAGCCCCGAGCTTCATGATACCGAGAACTAATATCCACCACTCCGGAACACGCGGGAGCATCAGAAGAACGCGGTCACCTTTCTGGATGCCGAACTTCATCAGGATATTTGCCGCCTCGTTTGAATGGATCATCATATCCCAGAAGGTGAACTTTTTCTCCTCACCGTCCTGATTCGTCCATATCATCGCAAGATGGTTGCGGTCGCGTTTTGCCCAGGCGTCAATGACGTCGAACGCAAAATTGTAATGTTTCGGGACATCGATAGAGAAGGTCTTGTAAGTCTCCTCGTAGTCTCCGATGTTGCCGGTAGGTTCTGTCATATGAAATTCTGCTTATGTATTAGAGGTATGCTCTAATTAATTCTCTGTAATCGTCAGTTATTATGCAAAAAAATACGGACTTCGTTTTTTCACCGCTTCTCCGATCGCTGCTTTAAGATCATCCCCATGCAGTCCTCTGATGGAAACTTCATTTCCTGTTTTCAAAAGGCAGGGTTTCAAAAGTCCGTCGGAGGTCACACGAAGCCGATTACAGTTTGCACAAAATTCCGGGTTGTGCATCGGTCGGACGACCTCTACAAGCGCTCCGTCCACCAGATATTTTTTCCGGTGATGCATGTGCCTGGTGGTTACTTGGGATGAATGCTTGGAAAATTCTTTCTCGAGATTCGCAACCTGTTCGGCATTTCCGTGAGTCACCGGATCCATGTCGTCAGTCCATCCGTTAATGTCCATCAGTTCGATGATCTGCAGAATAAGATTTTCCCCGCGTGCACGAACATATGCCAGGAAATCATCGATTTCATGATCATTTATGCCTTTCAGGACGACCATATTCAGTTTTACCGGTGTGAGGCCGGCTTCTAATGCCGCATCGATCCCGTCAAGAACATTTTTCAGACGATCTTTTCCGGTGATTTTCTTGTAGGTTTCCCGATTCATGGAATCCAGACTCACATTTACGCGTGAGAGACCGGCTGCTTTCAGTTGAGGAGCAAGTTTTGCGAGATGTGTGCCGTTTGTTGTGAGAGATGACTCGACATTGGGCGGAATAGATCGGATGATGTCTAGAAGATCAGGGCGGAGAAGAGGTTCTCCTCCGGTCAGTTTTATCGTTTTTACCCCGAGCTCGACAAAAACGTTGATCAATTCTGCGATCTCCTCTTTGGTCATCTGGGAAGTATGTTCATCTCTCGTACATCCATTATCTCCCTCGCCTTCCCGATGGCAGTACATACACCGCAGGTCGCAGGCACTCGTCAGTGCTATTCTGACATTCGATATTTTTCTATTGTACGTGTCGGTGAGAATATCACTCGCGTTTTTTTCTGTCGTCATTGGCTTCTCCTATGAAGTTCTTTGCAACGATGTAGCATTCGGTACTTCCTCTGCGAGTGGCAGTCGATCTGATCACCCGAACCGAGTAGAACTTTTCTTTAACGAGAGCAAGAAGTTCGTTGAAGTCGGAGCCCTGGAAGGATTTCATGATCAGATTTCCGCCCTGTTTGAGCAGGACGCAGGCAAAGTTCAGGGCCTCCTCGTTCAGACCCATGATCCGTGCCTGATCATAGGATTTTGCTCCCGACAGGTGAGGGGATGCATCACAGACAACTACATTCACGAGAGGCATTGCCTCCCTGACCTTTGCCTGAATGGCCGGGTCGGTGAAATCTCCGGTGATAGTTATGACGTTTTCCAGAGAAACGATAGGGTTTAAATCGATGCCGCAGAGCTGTCCCTCGGTCATCGTTTTTAAGACCTGAAGCCAGCTGCCCGGTGCCGCGCCAAGATCCACCACATTATCCGTTGTCCGAATTACGTTGAATCGTTCATTGATATCTATGAGTTTGTATGCCGAGCGGGCTCTGTATCCATCCCGCATGGCTTTTCTATATACATTATCTTTTGTCCATTGTGATCCCATGTGTTTTCCTCCCAACTTAACGTATATCTTATATGAGCGCGGATATAATTATACTATTAAAGTTTGTCACG
>Ga0265295_1002827_pt1 | contig 26419 bp, 27 predicted proteins | sample Munlansysbiofilm_FD_192503 | JGI IMG/M metagenome (GOLD analysis project Ga0265295, IMG submission 192503) | Leachate microbial communities from a municipal landfill in Southern Ontario, Canada - Methane capture system biofilm | ecosystem: Engineered > Solid waste > Landfill > Unclassified ... | reverse complement strand
TGATGGGTGGAGATGTCCGGCTGAGTGGCTAAACAAATCCAGGTATCATGAAAATTGGCTGCAAAACCTTTTGGCTTCCGCTTCTATGAATGGTTTTAAGTATCCTCCCCCAAAAACGTTATAACCAACAAAAAAACAATCAGGAGAATCCTTACCTTTTTAATTTTATCCTATTATCTATTTGGAAAAAAGAACCCATTGCATGGGTTTATCTGAACATGCCGGAAAGGGCTGACTTTTGTGCGGGAATTGATTTTATACTATTTTTAACCACAGCAGAAGATCCTGGATATGCAGCCCGGGGCCTCGCTTTTCAAAGCAGACCCCCCACTGATTACACCTTACACCCTATCTATACACGATTGTTCAATCTGTTCTCCTGACTCACCGTCCATATGGTCGGTCGTAATTTCCCTGTTGAAAAGATTTTGTCGCTGCAAAAATCTTTTTGGAAAAATCCTGATATAGAAAAAGCCTATATAATAGAGTCAAATGGGCATTTAGCATAACAGGTCATGCACTTTATGCACTTATCCTTGTCAATGACTGCCACCTGTTTTTTCTCCCATATGATGGCATTGGCAGGACAAGCCTTATAGCAAATCCCGCAACGCTTGCAAAGATCGGGATCAACTTCAAACTTCACAAGATTCGGGCAGACCTTTGCCGGGCATCTTTTCTCCTCTATGTGAGCCTCATACTCCTCCCGAAAATAACGGAGCGTAGAAAGAACCGGGTTGGATGCAGTCTGACCAAGGCCGCACAGGCTGGCCTTGCCAACCACATGGGCAAGGGCTTCCAGACGTTCAATATCTCCTGCCTTGCCCTTGCCAAGGCAGATCTCTTCCAGGATGTCAAGCATCTGCCTGGTGCCTTCCCTGCACGGGGTACATTTACCGCAGGACTCGTCCTGAATAAAATCCATGAAATAACGTGCCATGTCCACCATGCAGGTGTGATCGTCCATGACAATGGCACCGCCCGACCCCATGATGGCTCCGACCTTGACAATCTCCTCGTAGTCGATGCGAGTGTCAAGGCGCTCTTCAGGAACACATCCGCCTGAAGGGCCGCCCAGCTGAACTGCCTTGAATTTTCGTTTGTTGGGAACCCCTCCCCCGATGTCATACACCAGGGTTCTCAGGGTTGTTCCCATGGGAATTTCCACAAGGCCTATGTTGGACACATCCCCTGACAGGGCAAACACCTTGGTACCCTTGCTCTTTTCCGTTCCAACGCCCGCATACCACTTACCCCCGTTCAGTATGATCTGGGGAACATTGACAAGGGTCTCGACATTGTTGAGGATGGTGGGTTTTTCCCAGAGACCCTTGTGGGCCGGAAACGGCGGACGGGGTCTTGGCATCCCCCGCTTTCCCTCGATGGATCGCATGAGGGCCGTCTCTTCACCGCACACAAAGGCGCCTGCCCCCTGATACACCTCAATGTCAAAGTCAAACCCCGAGCCCAGGATGTCCTCGCCCAGGAGCCCGTAATCCTTGGCCTGGGCAATGGCAATACCGAGACGCCTGATGGCAAGGGGATATTCACTCCTGCAGTAGATATATCCCTTGTGGGCGTTGATGGCCTTGGCGGCAATGGTCATCCCCTCAAGGACGGCGTGGGGATCAGACTCTAAAAGACTTCTGTCCATAAAGGCCCCGGGATCTCCCTCGTCCGCGTTACAGAGCACGTACTTTTTTTCTCCCTCAGCCCCTTTGGCAAACTTCCACTTCATGCCAGCGGGAAAACCCGCACCTCCCCTGCCCCTCAGCCCAGAGACAAGCATCTCTTCAATGATATCGTCTGCCGTCATCTCGTTGAGAGCCTTTGCAAGGGCAAAATAGCCATCCCTTGCAATATACTCGTCTATGACCTCTGGATCAATGAGCCCCTTGTTTCGCATGGCCCGAAACATCTGGCTTGCAAAAAAGGGAATGTCATCCATCCTGGGAATAATATTTTTGGAGGCAGGCTCCTTGTAAAAAAGACGTTTGAGGGGCCTGCCCTTGAGGAAATGTTCCTCCACGAGCTCGGCTGCATCCTCCGGCTTGATTTTCTGATAAAATATTCCTTCCGGCTGAACCACCATCACAGGTCCCACGGCGCAGAAGCCGTTACACCCGGTAACGACGATTTCCACCTCATCCTTCAGCCCCTGACCTTCGATCTCCCGGGTTAGAGCCTCTCTTACCCTCTCACTCCCGGTTGATTCACATCCGGTTCCACCGCAGAGCATGAGCTGTGTTCTGATTTTGTTCATGGAGTTCTCCCCTGTATGGCCTATTCGTATTTCTCGAGAATATTAATAACCTTGTCCGAGGTCACCTCACCATAAATATCCTTATCAACGATCATTACGGGTGCAAGGCCGCAGGCACCGAGACATCTGACCCCCTCAAGGGAAAACTTTCGATCTTCACTTGTCTCTCCCTCCTTGATCCCATAGGTATTCCTGATACGCCCAATGGCCTCTTTTATGCCCTTAACATAGCAGGCCGTACCCGTGCAGACCCTGACCGTATGGCGCCCCTTTGGGGTAAGGGAAAAAAAAGAGTAAAAGGTTGCCACACCAAATACCTGGCTTGTGGGTAAAACAAGCCCCCGGCTTATGTGGCTGATGAGTTCAGTCGGCAAATACCCCACGACTTCCTGGCTTTCACGAAGAACGGCAATCACGGAACCTGGTTTGCCCTTGCCGTTTGCAATTATTTTGTCTATTTTACCCCACATTTCCTCTGAAATGTCTGGATGAACGGGATGGCTGGTTTGATTCATAGTTTCTCCTGTGCTCAATAAACGCCTATCCGGCCTAGGACCGCAAATTTTACAAACAGTTATGAACCTTTATTTTCACACTCAACACAAATTGTCAATCATCGTTCAAAGTTTTCCAGAACCGGTACTCTCTCCATGACGGCGAGACAGTCCAGGGCAACATCGTACTCTTTGAACCTTGAGTGCCAGGCATATTTCCCCATGGCATGGGCAAGGCTTTCTCTTAGATGCTCATGGTCTCCAGGAGCAAACAGAAAACCCGCAAGTTTTTCCACCATGTCACCATGATTTGTGTACAAAATTGCCCCGTGGTGCTCCAGGGGCATGATCTCAGGATAGGCAAGCCTTTTGGGCAAAAGGGGAATGCACCCCATACCCACGGCCTCCACCACCGAGATACCGAAATTTTCCTGAATTGCGCAGCTCACAACCACGTGGCCCTGACTAAGCCAGTCAAAGTACTCCTGCTTGGATTCAACATGGCCGAACACCACGATCTCTTTATGAAACACCTCTTGTGCGGCAAGAAACGCCTTTGGAGTTTTTGAGACCCCTTCACCAAGAAGTGCCAGTCTGAAGGGGATACCCCTCTGTTTGATCTCGCCCAGGGCCCTGAAAAACCGTTCTGGCCTTTTATCGTACTCCCAGCGGTGGTTCCAGATTATCAGGGGAGGAAGCTTTTTTCCCTGCCTGAATTTAACCCCCATGGATTTGAAATTGTTTTCTGAAAACCTGCATCCGGGATAAAGCACCCGGGATTTTTCCCGGATGGCCCGGCCCACCCACAAGGGGTTTAAATCGGGCATGGTTTTAAGAAGACTCTCAACCCCTGCCAGGAACTGCTCCATCTGAAACCTTGAATTAAACGCAACCTGATCCGCACAAAGGGCCGTTGTGATGTTCATGAACCCGTACTGCCCCTCGGGGGGAACTCCAGGATTATCGGGATAACCCAACTGATTCTCATGGAAATAGGCCATGACCGGCGGCGGATTGGAGCCTGCCATGGCCATGAAATCAGCCAGGTTGATCATGTCCGTTACAATGATGCCGTCATAGGCAGAGAGGTTCTCTACCTTCCCATGGAAGAGAAGGGCCGCCCCCCGCATTCGCCATCTCCAGTACTGATCGGGAAGGGTTAAAAGGTCTATTCCATGGCTCGAATATTCTTTCAAACCCAGGGCAAAATCCCTGTGGGATCCACCAAAATACGATTCTAAGAAAAGAAACCTCACCAACTCCTCCCTTCCTGTCAGTTATTGTTTACCCTTAGGCATTGGATCTGCAGCAGCAGATTCTATGCCTTTTTTCATTGACTTACAAGGCACGATACCCTAAGAATTATTCATGATACTCTCAGAAATAGCCGTAATACTAAAAGCCAGATTTCTTTTTGGCGAGGAAATGGGCGCAAAAGAGATTTTCAGAATTGGAGCAAGCGACCTGATGAGCGATCTTCTGACCGCTGATTCTGCAGGCTCACTTATCCTGACAGGCCTTGCCACACAACAGGCTGTCAGGGCTGCCTCCATAGCCGGGGCAAGCGCCATTGTTCTGATCAGGGGGAAAATCCCTCCCCGGGAGATCATTGATCTTGCAGGGGAGGAGAACATTCCCCTTCTTACCACCCCCCTGTCAATGTTTGTCGCAAGCGGGCGCCTCTATATGCATGAACTCAAAGGCCTTAACAACGGACGATAATCCGGAGGTCCCATGGAAAACCTGATAAAAACGTTTTTCATCAAGCACAGGGATTTTGTCCATGCCGGAAAGCCGTCCATCGAAATCAAGAACATACTCAAGTCCCTGAACACGCCCCCCGACATTATCCGCAGGGTTGCCGTCTGTGGCTACGAGGGTGAGATGAACGTTGTCATGCATGCATATAACGGTCGCATGAATCTTGCGCTGTCTGCCACACGAATAGAAATACGCATCACCGACAAAGGGCCGGGCATCCAAGACATTGACCAGGCAATGCAGGTCGGTTTTTCAACGGCCCCTGACGAGTTCAGGGAGATGGGTTTTGGTGCTGGCATGGGATTGCCAAACATGAAGAAAAACGCCGACCGATTTGAGATAATCTCCGCCCCTGGAGAGGGGACAACCATCACGATGGAATTTAAAACCAGGGGGAGCGATGGATAAGGCCGAGATCCTTCCATGCTACGTTTCCTTTGACAGCCGGGACTGCACTGGATGCGGAGCCTGCGTCAAGGTATGCCCCACAAAGGCCATCCGCATCAAAGACGGCAAGAGCATTCTCCTTGTGGAGAGCTGCATAGGAGGCGGAGAGTGCATCGGCGTATGTCCCCGGGGATCCATCACCCCTACCACCTATCCCTACAGACAATTCAGAAAAACCCGGTTTCCGGTCGTGCTTGTACCTCCGGTCCTTTACTCCCAGTTTGCCAACGTCCCCCCGGAAAAGGTACTCAAGGGACTCAAACGAATGGGGTTTAAACACACGGTGGACATGTCTTACTTCCTGACCCTGTTTAAAAAAGCCACAGAACAGCACATACAAAGCCTTGACACACCCGGGGAGGGGCGTCCGGTCATCTCCACCCTCTGCCCCGTGGTGCTGCGACTCATCGCCTTCAGGTTCCCAAGTCTCATGGGGCTTCTCCACCCGGTGCTCAGACCCGTATCCCTTATGGTCAAGGATGTGGCCGCCTTTCTATCCAGACACCATGGCGTGGATATCGGAGAAATTTCCATCTTCTACTTAAACCCCTGCCCCACCCAGATGACCCCTGAAAGCTCGACCCACCACCACACGACACCCTACCTGTCCAGAACCATTGGAATCAACCAGATTTTTGCAGAGTTAAAACATGAGATAAAATCCCTGGAAGAGTCCCCCCTGTCCTACGAACCAGAATTCGAATTCGAAAAACCCCCAACGGGCAACAGCCTTTTGTGGGCAATTTCAGGTGGAGAGACGGCCGGGTCCACGATCCAGAATTCAATCGCAATATCCGGCATGAATCAGACCATTGAGTACCTCGAGAAATTAGAGCTGGGGCTTTTCAAGGAGTATGACTTTATTGAATTCAGGACCTGCAGGGAGGGATGTGTGGGCGGTTCGTTGTGCGCCGTTGACAAATATGCGGCAAAAAACAACCTGCTGCAGCATATTGCAAGGTTTGAAACAAAGGATCGCCATCAAAAAAATCCCATTAAAAATGTCTATGCAAAAGAACGCTTCTTTGACAGCTTGACCTCTGCAAAAATGGAAAAAATTTTTGGTCAAAAAAAAGAACCACTCACCATTGCGGAACTCACAAAGATCAACCGGATTTATAATCAACTGCCCAGATTTAACTGTTCGGCCTGCGGGGCACCCGACTGCCTCACCTTTGCAGAGGATGTTGTCAGGGGAAGGGCCACTCTGTTGGAATGCAGAGTGCTTGGACAGAAGATTTCACCCAATACAAGGAGCAAAATGTTGAAGGTAAAGGATTTAAAGGAGAGGCTGAATCTTGTCCTTGCAGCTGGAGAAGAGGGGCTTGACCGCTCCCTTTCAGGCGGGTACTGCGGGGACCTTTTAAGCGATGTCATGGCAAATGCGTCGGAACATAACGTCTGGCTGACGGTCCAGACCCACCAGAATATCGTTGCCGTGGCCGTGCTAAAGGAGATCGCCTGCATCATCATAACCTGCGGCAACCGACCGGACAAGGCTACCTGCCACAAGGCCGACGAAGAAAAGATCCCCCTGTTTTTATCGGACCGGTCGGCCTTTGACCTTGCAACTGACCTTGGCCTGCTGAAGGGGGGGTGACTCCTTGCCCCTGGCAGACAAACAATGCTTCAGGGCCGACCTCCACATCCACACCTGTCTCTCCCCCTGTGGGGATTGGGAGATGACTCCACAACGAATAATCAAACGGGCCAGGGAGCTTAATCTGGACATCCTGGCAATCTGCGATCACAACTCATCAAAAAATGCCCGGCCCATTGTAGAGCTTGGTAAAACTGCAGGCATCCTTGTCCTGCCCGGCCTTGAGATCTGCACACGGGAGGAGGTCCACCTGCTTGGTATTCACAAACGGGTTCACCAGGCAGAGGCCGTAGCAGATGAGGTTTATCAAGGACTGGTCCAGGAGAACACCCCCGATATTTTTGGTTTTCAAGTCATTGCCGACGAACAGGAGATGGTGGTCGGACAGGAGCCAAAACTACTGATCCAGGCTTGTCACCTCACGGTCAAGGAGGCTGTGGATCTCATTCACCGGGAACAGGGCCTTGCCATTGCCGCCCACATCGACCGACCAAGCTACAGCATCCTTGGCCAGCTTGGCTTCATCCCTCCTGATCTCGGCCTTGACGGCATCGAAATAACGGCCAGAACAATGTCCCAGGGAAAGGAACACTATTTCCTTGACAAAACCTCACCGCCCTGTTTAGTATCATCCGACGCCCACCGCCTGGTTGAAATGGCCCAGGGATCCACCCTGTTTACCATGACCTGCAAAACATTTGAGGCTATGGCATCAGCGCTGAAAAAGGGCAATACTGAGTTCCAAACAAGAGGATTTCGAGCGATAAGTTGAAAGAGCTGTCACTGCACATCCTGGACCTTGCTGAAAACAGCATTCAGGCAGGGGCAAGCAAGGTGGGTATTACAATAGACGAGACTCATCTTGGCACTCACATCAAGATCACGGTCACGGACAACGGCAGGGGCATTGATCCCGAAAGGCTCGAGATTATTTCAGATCCCTTTGTCACCTCCAGGACCACAAGAAGGGTGGGGCTGGGAATTTCTCTTTTCAAAACGGCATCCCAAAGGTGCGATGGAGAGTTCTCCATTCAAAGCCAGAAGGGCAAAGGAACTACGGTCTCGGCCACCTTTGCCATCGACCACCTGGACAGAGCCCCAATGGGTGATATGGGCGCTACCATCACAAATCTTATTGCAGGTTACCCCGACATAGGTATAAAATACCATCATACGCTTTATAAGGAGAGCTTGACCATGGATACGGCCGAACTTGCAGCAGGCTTGGATACCATGGAACTTAACGACCCGGCCATCCTGTCCAGGATAAAAGAGATGGTAAACGACTTTTGCAGGCAATAACCGTCACGGCTGGAGCAAAGTTTTTAATAAGATAAGGATGTAAAAATGGCAAAAATTTCAGTGGAAGATCTACGGCAAATCAAGGAAAAAACCTCTCGAAATTCATCGCTCAGGGGAGGTACGACAACGGTTAAAATAACAGTCCACATGGGAACCTGCGGCATTGCGGCAGGGGCAAGGAGTGTCATGGACACACTTTTGGAAGAAAAGGCCGAATCAGGTAAGACAGACATCAGAATAGTTGCCGCCGGCTGCCTTGGCATGTGCAGCAGCGAGCCCAACATCACCGTTGAAATCCTTGGGCAGGAACCCATAGTGTACAAAAACATGGACTCCAATAAAACCCGGCAGGTATTCAGACGTCACATCCTGAAGGGAGAAGTTCAGACCGATTTTGCCCTGGCAAAGGGATAAATAGCTATTAGCTGTCAGCTATTAGCTAAGGATTAACAGCTGAAAGCTAAAAACTAACAGCTAAAAACAAACACCAACCATTTAGGAGGAGAAATCGATTATGGGTGTCAAAATCATTGAGCAGACTGAATCAGCCTATGCCTACCCACTGCTGATCAAAAACCTTCTGACCAACTCTCTTGTACGTTCGCCTGACCAGGAGATCATCTACAGGGACCAGATGCGCTATACCTACCGGGAGTTCCACCGGCGGGTGGCCCAGCTTGCCAACGGCCTTGAAGGACTCGGTGTAAAACAGGGAGACACGGTTGCCGTCATGGATTTTGACAGCCATCGTTACCTTGAGTGTTATTTTGCCGTGCCCATGATGGGAGCCGTGCTTCACACGGTTCATATAAGGCTTTCGCCCGAGCAGATCCTCTACACCATCAACCATGCAGAGGATGACGTTCTCCTTGTGAACTCGGAACTTCTCCCCCTTTTAGAACCCATCTACTCCAAGATTAAAACCGTTAAAAAGATTATCCTGATCAGGGAAACCGATCAAGAGCCCGAAACAGCGATCCAATTTGCAACCGATTATGAGGCCCTGGTGACCGATTCCAAGGAGACCTACGACTTCCCGGATTTTGACGAAAACGCCATGGCCACGACCTTTTACACCTCCGGCACCACGGGTGACCCCAAGGGTGTCTACTTCAGCCACCGCCAGATCGTGATGCACACCTTTGGTCTGATGACGGGCCTTTGCGCCTATCACTCCCAGGCTGTAATGACCTCAAAGGACGTTTACATGCCCCTGACCCCCATGTTCCACGTCCACGCCTGGGGTATGCCGTATCTCTTTACCATGCTCGGCAACCGCCAGGTCTATCCCGGCCGGTATGAGCCGGCCATGATCTTGAAACTCGTAGTCACGGAAAAGGTCACCTTTTCCCACTGTGTTCCAACGATCATCCACATGCTTGTCAACTCACCTGTAATCAAGACCGTGGATCTTTCCGCCTGGAAGGTGGTCATTGGCGGTTCAGCCCTTCCAAAGGGACTCTGTACGGCTGCCATGAAGGCAAACATCAACCTTTATTCAGCCTATGGCATGTCTGAGACCTGCCCGCTCCTCACAGTTGCCCACATTAAGCCCCACATGGAAAATTGGGACGAAGAACGGCTGATCGACATCCGATGCAAGACAGGCCTTCCCATTCCCCTGGTGGATATTGAAATCATCGACCCATTGGGCAACCCGGTGCCCCACGACGGGATTCAGACGGGGGAAGTGGTTGCAAGAACCCCCTGGCTCACCCAGGGATACCTGAAAGATCCTGAAAAAAGTGAACAACTATGGCAGGGCGGCTGGCTCCACACAGGGGACGTGGGAAATATCGATCCCGAAGGCTATCTAAAGATTACTGACCGTGTAAAGGATGTCATCAAGACGGGTGGTGAGTGGGTATCTTCCCTTGAGTTAGAAGACATTGCAAGCCGTCATCCTGCCGTAAGTGAAGCCGCAGCCATAGGTGTCACCGACGAGAAATGGGGAGAGAGACCCATTGTCCTTGTGGTTCTAAAGGAAGGGATGAAGGGCCAGGACCTTGAGGCCGATATAAAGCAGGCCTTTGTTGATCAGTATGACCTGGGAAACCTTCCCAAGTACGGCATTCCCGACCAGATTGTACTCGTGGATTCCATTCCAAAAACAGGGGTTGGCAAACTGGATAAAAAGGTGATCCGAAGTCAATACAATGAATAAAAGGTCTAAAAAACTCATTCCCATTGGTTCCATCCTCGCAAAGGCCCTTGACAGCCTGCGGCCAAGCGAGGACCTTGACATGACCAGGATCTGGGACCTTTGGGATGAGACATTGGATCAAAGCGTTGCTGAGAACTCAAAGCCCGGAGCTTTTAAGGACGGGACCTTGATCGTTCACGTATCAAGCAGTGTCTGGCTCCAGCATTTACGATTCATGGAAGCTGACCTTAAGACCCGACTTAACCTGGCCCTTGGCAGACCACTTGTAAAAGAGCTTCGATTCAAGATTGCAACCCTGCACACCTGAATTTTCCTTAAAGGTGCTTCAGCCGGAGACAGGATATCGGTTCTCCATTGACCCTATTCTTCTTGCAGGCCATACAGATCCCTCACCCAACGACAGGATTGCGGATCTTGGCACTGGCTGCGGCATCATTCCCCTTATCATCTCCCAGGGACACCCTGGCACCCACATTACCGGGGTTGAAGTCCAGGCGTCGCTTGCGGCCATTGCAAGAAAAAACGTCGAGGAAAATCGGTTGACCAGCAGGGTTTCGATTCTTTTGAAGGACGTAAGAGAGCTTATGCCTGCCGATCTTGGCGGACGGGTAGATCTTGTGGTCACCAACCCGCCCTATATCAAACAGGGGTGCGGCCGAATCAACCCCGACTCCCAGAGGGCCATTGCCCGTCATGAGGTTATGCTCACCCTTGACCAGCTCCTTGCCGCAGCAACAAGAATTCTAACCCCCCATGGCCGGTTCATGATCATTTTCCCCATGGAGAGACTCCATGAGGTTGTGGACAAAACAAAGCGCCACACCCTGGGACCTTCCACCATAAGGTTCATACACACAAAAAAGAACAAACCAGCCGAGCTTTTCATCCTCACAGCCGTTAACAACGGCAACCCGTTTTTAACCATGCTTGCCCCATGTTTTTATAACCCACATGTCCTGACAGACACAACGAACCATGAAACTCGATAAAACAAGCCGAGACCAGTGTAGGGGCGATCCCTTGCGGTCGCCCTTTGTGGCTATTTTTCACGATAGCTGGGTCTATTTACCCGCAAGGGCACCCGCAAGGGGAGCCCCTACATGGCGGCCAGCTCAGCGGGAGTTTCATATAACCAAAGTTAAAATTGATGAAATAATTACTTCCTTGACACAAAAATCAAAACAGGATATTAACACCGAGTCATTGTTACTGCGGAGAGATGACCGAGTGGCTGAAGGTGCACGCCTGGAAAGCGTGTGTACTGTTACAGGTACCGAGAGTTCGAATCTCTCTCTCTCCGCCATCCTCTTTTTTTATCGGCTTTTTTTCGGGTAAAATGTCATACCGTGTTTTAGCGCTTAAATACCGTCCCCAAACCTTTGACGAGGTTATCGGTCAACCCCAGGTAACCACCACCCTGACCAATGCCATTCTATCCGGTCGTGTGCCCCATGCCATTCTTCTGACCGGCCCCAGGGGAACCGGCAAGACAACCATTGCCCGTATTATTGCCAAGGCCATGAACTGCGCCAACGGCCCCACCCCGACACCCTGCAACGTCTGCAAATCCTGCACCAGCATCACCGCCGGAAACGACGTCGACGTTTTTGAAATCGACGGGGCCTCAAACAACAGCGTTGACCAGGTCCGAGAACTGAGGGAGAACGTGGCATACATGCCTTCGTCTTCCAAGTTCAAGATCTACATTATCGACGAGGTCCACATGCTGAGCATGGCGGCCTTTAACGCACTCTTGAAAACCCTGGAAGAGCCGCCCGACCACGTTATTTTCATCTTTGCCACAACCGAAGTCCACAAGATCCCGGTGACCATCCTTTCCAGGTGCCAGCGCCATGATCTTGGGAGAATAACCCTGTCCCAGATCTCGTCCCACTTAATGAAGCTTGCCGCAGATGAAGGGTTTACCCTCGCCCGGGAGAGTTGCGACCTGATAGCCGGCGAGGCTGACGGCTCCATGCGGGATTCGTTAAGCCTTCTTGACCGGATACTCGGAAGCCAGGCACAACCACAACCCCCCGAACAAACACCAGATCAAACATCAGATAAACCGTTAGGGAAGCCACCCGAAAAACGAGAGGTCAACCATAAAGAGATTCTCGCCACCCTTGGGATCCTAGATAAGACCCTTGTATTTGACCTTGCCACTGCGGTCCTGGAAAACAGAGCCGCCGACATTCTGGACCTTGTGGACCATATCCACAATCTGGGGCTTGATCTGAAACGCTTTTACGCCTCGCTCATCCGCCACTTCAGGAACCTGGCTGTCGTAAAAATCTCGAACAACGACAAAAACACCTGCGATGTTTCAGACCATGACCGGCAGAGGATGGCGGCACTCACAGCCCCCCTGTCCCAGGTGTTTTTAAACCAGATACTCAACACCCTTTTGAATGACGAGTCCCTGGTAAAATTTTCTTCCCACACAAGAACAGCCGTTGAGATGGTGCTTTTAAAGCTTGTCCAGGTTCGACCCGGGGTTGAAATAGACGAAATAATCAAACGCCTGGATGATCTGGCCCAACGGTTTGATTCCCCCGGCGTTCAAGGGCCGCCCATAGAAATTGAAAATGACCGCCCCCATGCCCCCTCTGGAGCGTCTCCGCCTCCAGGAGCATCCCGACAGGATTCAGTCAGGCAGAACATGCAGCCCCCCACACCACAGCCCCAGGCAGCACCTCCCCGGTTTGAACCAGGAAGTGAACCAGGGACAGCTCCCATTGGCGAAGCACCTGCACCCCGACACCCCAAGACCGATCTTTCCCAGACAGATCCTTCCCCAGAAGATTTGTCCCGGAAATGGCAACCTTTTTTAACGGCCCTTGCAGGCTCGCTTCCCTCTGCATCTGCCATCCTGACCAAAGGCCGGTTGCAAAAAATTTCAAACACTGATATCATTGTCGAGTTAAATGTGAAAGCCTTTGAAAGGGGCAGAATCGAGTCCAAACAATCGGAAATCGACTCCTTGATTAAGGATTTTTTTGGACGGCAAATGAAACTGATTATGGTTGGTGAATGCACGCCTGAAGATTATGGTATTGATGAAAAAAGCCCGGCCAGAAAGAGGCAGGAGATATTAAACCATCCCCTTGTGGCCGATGCAATAAAAAGGTTTAACGCGAGTGTCGTTGACGTAAAATTAAAAGAGAGGAACAACCCGTGAACAATATGAGCAGCATGATGAAACAGGCCCAGAAACTTCAAAAAAAAATGCTCAAGATGCAGGAAGAGCTTGCCACTAAAACAGTCGAAGCCACAGCAGGCGGCGGCATGGTAAAGGTAATAGCCAACGGCAGCCAGAAGATTGAAGCCATCACCCTTGAACCTGAAGTAGTAGACCCTGAAGATATTGAAATGCTGCAGGACCTTATCCTTGCTGCGACAAACGATGCCCTTAATAAATCCCAGGAGATGGTCTCCGCCCAGATGGGCAAGCTCACCGGCGGCATGAACATCCCCGGTATGATGTAGCGCCTGTGAACCTCTATCCCGAATCCATCCTGAACCTTATCAGGAGCCTGTCAACACTTCCCGGGATAGGTAGGAGAACAGCCGAACGTCTGGCCCTTCACATCCTCCACGCCCCCCTCCACGAGGCCCAGGCTATTGCCAACGACATTCTTGAGCTCAAACAGCGGGTAACCCTTTGCCGAACATGCTTCTCCCTGAGCGACCAGGAAGAGTGCCAGATCTGCAGTAATCCACGGCGGGATGCATCGATCATCTGCGTTGTGGAAAATCCCACGGACATTGTCGCCATTGAAAAGTCAGGTGCCTTTTTCGGACTCTACCATGTTCTTGGAGGGGCTCTTTCGCCCATGGACGGCATCGGGCCGGACGAACTGAGGATGCGGGAACTTTTTTCAAGGGCCTTTAGGAAAAAGACAGCCGAAGTGATCATCGCCACGGGAACAGATGTGGAGGGCGAAGCAACGGCATCCTATATTTCAGACCGTCTCCGGAAAAAAGGCGTCAACGTTACAAGAATTGCCTCAGGGGTTCCCATGGGCGGTGATTTTCAATATGTGGACCAGGTAACCATGCAGCGGGCAATGGAGGGCAGACACGGATATGGAATCTGATATGGAGTCTGGGACGATTTCAGGGGCTGATATCTTCGACTGCACCCAGTGCGGCCAATGCTGCGCCGGATTCGGCGGCACCTATGTGAACAACGATGAAATAAGAAGAATAGCCGCATTCATGGCCTGTGACCCTGGAACCTTTACCCAACAATACTGTGATAGATCAGGCTCTAGGTGGGTCATCACCCAGGGGACGAACGGTTCATGCATTTTTTTTGACAAAAACTGCACCATCCATCCGGTAAAGCCCTATATGTGCAGGGCCTGGCCTTTTTTAAAAACAATCATAAAAAATCCGGAAAACTGGGAAGCCATGGCCAAATCCTGCCCGGGCATGCGAAAGGGCGTAGCTTTAGACCTGCTCAGTAAAATTGCAGCCCAGGAGGTCGAACGTCTCGATGCCTCCTACTACCCCTGTTCAACCTCCGGGTAGAGGCATCGCTACCCGACGTCTCCCCTCCCCCACAGACCGTACCTGGAGAATTCCCGCATAAGGTTCCAAACGGACAGAAAACCAACCGTCGACCATCAGCCCTTATTAAAGGTCTCTGGATTCTTTCTAATAAACGTTCGAATCAACTCTCTTACAAAAAATCTGCGGTTACGTTTCATGTACCACCACCCCATAGAGCTGATGATGAATGCGCCCATTGCATTTACAATCATATCCCACATGGTGTCGGTCAGGCCGGAAGGATCACCCAGCATAGGTTTTTGCATGTTAGAGCCGAATAGCTGATCCATGGAGAATTCAAAAATTTCCCAAAAAGTTCCAATGGCAACAGCAAATAGACACGCAAACAAAGATATGAAAAAGGGTGTCATGTGCAACTCCACCCGCTTGCTTTCATTCAAAATATAGACCAGAAAAAAACCAACGATTCCCATCAACAAACCAGCCGATGCGTGAAGCACCATATCCCACCACCAAAACCTGTGATAGAAACCCTGAATTTCGCCCAAATATAACGACGCAAATATGAAAACAACGGCGGCAATGTGAAATTCGGCTGGAATTTCCATTTCCATTTTGTGGCGAAAAACAACCGGCGAAAGCAGGGTCGCAATAATGAGGGTTGCCAGGAATGCGGAAAGCCAGCGCTGATCGATCAAAAGAACAATCCACTCCACCACCATCAGCAAAAGCAGCAGCAGCACAAGGATGCGATGGGCACGATTTACACTGAGGAGTGAAACCTCTGGGATGGGTGCAACATCTTTCTGTTTGTCAAATCCTTTCATGTTTGGTTCCTTTTTTTCCGGAAACGAGGTGAAAACCCGGCCTAGGGCAGGCTTGGTTGAAGCCCCTGAAACCATGCCTCCATACAAATGTTCAGCATCCTCCCTTGGACCTATTTCCGTTCCAGGTATCACATAACCGCTGCCGTACCGGCCGCAACGCCGAAAAGGGCAGATTCCCTGAATTCACGGACCTTGGGCCTGAGTAGAAACACCCCTTTCCATGGCCATGGGAGCGCTCTGCTGATCCATGACTTAATTACCGGGTAGGTTACAGTTAGTGACAGTTACTGTCAATCGTTAACTATGATAGAGGATAAGGCATAAACAATGCCAACAGTAATACCGGCGATCAGGTCAGATAGGTATTCTGGCCGCCGTGCATGCCCATTCTCGGTTTCAACCAAAGCAAGCTTCTCATCAATGGTCAGGAAACATTTGATCACCTGTTCAAAGATATGGCGGCCGCCAGGTCCTATATCCTGGTGCAATTTTACATCCTCACCGATGATCACCTCGGTCGCCAACTAAAGGACCGCCTGATCCGGAAAGCTCAGGATGGGGTCAGCATCTTTTTTCTTTACGACGAAATCGGCAGCTACCAATTGCCGGGCAGCTTTCTGCGGGAAATGCAGCAGGCCGGCATCCATGTCACAGCCTTTCACAGCACCAGGGGTAAAACAAACCATTTCCAGCTCAACTTCCGCAATCACCGCAAGATCATCATGATCGACGGAGACACCGCTTATGTCGGCGGGCACAACGTGGGCGATGCTTATCTGTCCCGGCACCCTCGATTCAGGCACTGGCGCGATACCCATGTCAAGATCAAAGGGCCGGTCGCCAAGGCCATTCAATTCTGCTTTGTCGAAGATTGGCATTGGGCAACCTCCCGGGTTCCCGACCTGAACTGGGAATTGACGCCCTTTCCCGGTGGATCAGAAGAAGCCCTGGTGGTGGCATCGGGACCGGCCGATGCACTGAAAATCTGCGCCCTAATGTTTGTTCAGGTCATCAACATGGCCAAGGAAAGGATCTGGATCGCCAGCCCCTATTTTGTGCCTGACCTCCAGGTCTTGAGCGCCCTGAAGCTAGCCGTTCTCCAGGGTGTGGATGTGCGGATCCTTCTCCCTGAAAAACCGGATCATCTTAACTGTCTGATCGTCGGTAGTAGGTTCTTTTGAGACGACCCAGAATTCGTTCCAGGCTTTTCTCTGTTCAACAAAACAAAAAACATATTGTATCCAATTGATTTTTATGTGAAACTGTAAAAGTTAGTTTGGATACAATAAAAAATTCTCCCCTCGTTCAAGCTAAAACGATCACGCAAATTACAGATTAAGGTCTAAAAATTTCACGTGATCTACTAACCTTTAACACCAGGAGAGTACTATGCAATACAAGCCTTATACAATCAAAAATATCAAAACCCTTCCCCAGCTGAGCTGTTTCACCCCTGAACAGATTTTTAATATTAAAGTGGTTGGAGCCGTCCTGCCCTTTAAGACAAACAACTATGTTGTGAACGACCTCATCAACTGGGACGATTTTGAAAACGACCCCATGTTCATCCTTAACTTTCCCCAGCGGGAGATGCTCTCAAAAAAGCACTTCAACACCATGGCCGCCCTATTAAGGGCCAACGCATCAAAGGAACAGATAGATGCTGCAGCCAACCGGATACGACACAGCTTAAATCCCCACCCGGCGGGCCAGCTGGACAAAAACGTACCCAAGCTTCACGGTCAACGACTCAACGGCATCCAGCACAAATACCGGGAAACCATGCTTTTTTTTCCCACCCAGGGACAGACCTGCCACGCCTTTTGCTCGTTCTGCTTTCGCTGGCCCCAGTTTACCGGCATGGACGGCCAGAGGTTCGCCATGAAGGATGCAGACCTCATGGTGCAGTATATAAGCGAGCATCCCCAACTTACCGACATCCTTTTTACCGGGGGAGATCCCCTGACCATGAGCACCAGGGTTTTGTCAGTTTACCTGAATGCAATTCTCGAAGCACGCCTCCCCAACATCCGAACCATTAGAATCGGAACAAAGACCCTCTCGTTCTGGCCCCATCGTTTTACGACGGACAAGGACTCACAAGCGCTTTTGGCGCTGTTTAAACGGATCAATGACTCGGGCATCCACCTTGCAATCATGTCCCATATAAACCACCCTAAAGAGATCTCCACCCCCGACTGCAAGAGCGCCATAGAGGCGATAAAAAATAGCGGCGCCACCATCAGAAGCCAGTCCCCCATTCTGAACAAAATCAATGCATCCTCCGGGATCTGGTCTAAAATGTGGAAGGATCAGATAAGCCTTGGAATAGTTCCCTATTACATGTTTATCGCCAGAAACACAGGGGCCCAGGACTATTTCAGCGTTCCCCTTGTTGACGCATGGAAGATTTACAGGGGGGCGTACAGTTCGGTCAGCGGAATTGCAAGAACCGTGAGGGGACCCAGCATGTCAGCATCCCCCGGCAAGGTGAAGATCGACGGAATCACCGAAATCAACGATCAAAAGGTTATGGCGTTGAGCTTTGTGCAGGCCAGAAATCCCAAATGGGTTAAACGGCTGTTTTTTGCCGAATATGATGAAAATGCAGTATGGCTTGACGATCTGAAACCCGCATTCGGGGAGAATAAATTTTTCTTTGAACCCCCCAGGGCTGACCGTCCGGTTGAGCTGTCTCCTGCCGGGAATTGATTTTTACCTACTACCCACTGCATAGTTGGGTCCTGCAATCAAAAGGGGATTTGTAAGGGTAGACTGAACCATCTCCATGGTGGACCTAAAGAGCATCTCCTTTACGAGGCCGTGACCATAGGCTCCGAGAACGGCAAGGGCATTGTGGGGCACTTCAAAAAGGTTGTACTCAAACTTTCCCTTCTCGAAAAAATGCCATTCTCTTGCGGAAGCTTCGACCTCCTCGTCAAGATCGTGCTCTTTGAGGATATCGATAAAATGGCTCCTGGACAATTCCCCAGCCTGGGTAAAAAGGTCCAGGGGCACCCCCGTGGTTCTGCTGAGATAAAGGCCAAGGTTAAGGGCATTTACGGCATTGGCAGAGCCGCCGAAAAAAACCATGATGCTCTTCCACTCCTTAAACTGTGAGCTTGGAATGAGCACCGGGAATCTGGCAGCATTGACGATGCGTCTCACCCTTGGGCCGATGTGACCCAGGCTGAATTTGGATGAAAAATCGCTGATGCACCTCGGGCAGCACATGAAATCAAAATCAACAGAAATATCCGGCAGGGTCAAAGCGGTAAAGTTCATGGGCGGTATAAAGAAAGGTTCAACCCCGGCCTGGACTGCAAGGGCCATGGCATGACTCCTGGCCGTTGCTGGCTGGGTCAGATAGGACTCATCAAGGTCCACCTGAACCACATCGTTGTCAAAATACATGAGAAATTTTGTAAATTCCGGTATGTAAATTTTGATCGATGCCCGGGTTTGTTTGCAGAAATAAAGGGACTGCATGAATATCTCCCTGCCAGGGGGGGTGTTCCTGAATACATGAAAAAACGTTGTTTCCATAAAGCCCTCCTAAAAGGCCTGGGAGGTCTGAACGTTAAGCTCGTCCCGGTATTTATCAAGAAGTGTGGCTTTGGAAACCATACCCACGAATCGATTGTTGCTCACCACCGGCATGCTGAAACACCCCCTTGCATCCATAGTCTCAAGCACATCTGCAAGGTTGTCATCATAATGTATGATATCTGGATTTGAATTCATTATCTGCTCTACAAAAACGGTGTCATACATGACCGTATTGAAGATATAGGATCGGACATCCCCCAGTTCGACGATCCCAAGAAACTGTCCTGTTTCCGGGTCTTCCACCGGAAAATAGTTTCTTGTGGATTGCTTTAGCAGATGGAAAAATTCCCTGAGCAGCATATGGGGAGGAACCGTAATGCAATCTGTCTCGATCACCTCCCTGATCCCGATGTCGGCAAGCACCCTTGAGTCTGTACCCGGCCTTAAAAGTTCTCCCCTTTCCCTTAAATCCTTGTGGTAAAATGAGTCAGATTCGAAATAGTGGGTAACGGTGGTTGAGATAACCGACACAATGATCAAAGGCAGCATCACCTCATAGCTCCCCGTGATTTCAAGGATAAGAAAGATCCCAGTCAGGGGAGCCTGGAGAATACCGCTGATCAGCCCGGCCATGCCAAGCAGGGCAAAACAGCCCTCATTGACAAGGGGAGTGCCGGGGAAACCAAAGGCCAGAACCCTATGAAAGGCAAGCCCTGCGAAACTTCCGATAACCAGACAAGGGGCAAATATCCCGCCAGATCCTCCCCAGCCAAGGGTGAGGGAGGTGGCAAATATTTTCGCAAAAAAAGCAAGGGCTGCAATGCCGATCCCCCCCTTGAAAACCCCCTGGATCATGTCGTGGATCGAGTGATATCCCTCCCCCAGCACCTCGGGAACAAAAAACCCTAGTACCCCCACTGCAGCTCCTCCAATGGCAGCTTTTACCCACATGGGGACCTTAACCTTTACCGAAACCCCATGCATACGCCTGAGACCCCTTGTCAGGAGAATGGAGGCAAAGGCAGCCACAACGGCGAGCCCCAGGCTTGCAAAAAGATCCACCCCAGTTATGTGAAAACCGCTGCTCTCAAACGCAATGGAGTTGCCCTGGAGTATCCTTGAGATTTCAGCTCCAGCCACCGCTGCCACGGCAATGGGAATGATGTTTACCATGGACCATTCGCCAAGGATTATCTCCATGGTAAATATGAGACCTGTTAGAGGAGCGTTAAAAATCCCGGCAATGGCCCCTGCGGTACCACACCCCACAAGGGTTGTTCTCTGGCGATCGTTGAGGTAAAAAAACCTCGCAATTGTCGACCCAATGGCTGCCCCGCTCATCACAACGGGCGCCTCAGGTCCTGCCGATCCACCGCTTCCTATTGTGAGACAGCTTGAGATGAGCCTTGAAAAGCTCGAACGAAACCTCAGGAGTCCCCCGTAACGTGAAACGCTGTAAATTACCTCTGGAATCCCGTGGCCAGCTCCCTCTTTCATGATTTTTTCAAGAAAAATCGAGGATGCCATGGCACCTGCTGCGGGCAGCAGAAATGCCCACCAAAGGTGACGCAGGTGGTAGAGCCCCTCTAACATGAATATGAGGGAGCGGTTGAGACCGACGGCGGCAAGACCGGAGAACAGCCCCACGATGACACCAATGGATATGAGCAGGAGCCTGTCATCCATGCGAAAAAAAGAGAGTCGTGCCGGATACCGCCAGAAGATTGTTTTTCTCATCCTGTTGGCCTATTTTTCCTTACTGTCAATGATTTTCTCCATTTTTTTCACCCTGGCAAGAAAAGCTTCCCTTCCGGGTATCTTCTTCAGAAAAGAGACAAAGGCTCCATCGCGAAGGCAAAAGGAAAGTCTGGACAAAAGGGTTAAGTGACCTTGAACCGTGGGACTTAAGATAAGAAACAGCACAAATACGGGCTGATCGTCTATGGCCTCGTAGTCAACGGGCTGATCAAGAAAAAAAGTCACAACAACAGGAGTTGAAATCCCCTGGTCCAGGGGATTTCTTGGATGGGGAATGGCAACTCCCCTGCCCACACCGGTTGAAATAAGAGCCTCTCTTTCCAGAAGCTGGGTGTAAAGCGGTGCCTGGAACTCCAGAGGAAGATCCGGCACAAGGGCTACACAGTTTTTCAGCACCGAAGGCTTGTCCCCCCCCTGTACACCTTCAAATACCCCTCCCCGCTCCATGGCCGATGAAAGCACGCACCCCTGTTGGATTTGATTTTTATCCATACGGGGTGACATTCGATAAGAACGACGATGGGAGCTGGCCCAGCGTTTGAGTTCGGGTTCGTTAAAAATCCCCTCGTTGCCCCGTTTGGTCACGGGTATCCGGCCCTGCCTGATCCAGCGCTCCAGGGTTTCGAGGTTCAAATCAAGCCGTCTTGCAATCTCTTCTATGGTCAACTTCATAAATCGTTACCGATACTCCCCAGGGAACAGATTACAACGCCCTCCCCTAATAGTTTTTGATTCCTGCAAACGAACGGGCAATGGCATCGCGCTCGTATACGATCTCAACCCGCCGATTCTGTGCCCTGCCCTTGTCTGTATCATTGGTTGCTATGGGCCTGTACTCGGCATAGCCCTCTGCCGCTATAAGGGTGGGCTCCAAGCCGCTTTCCACAAGCAGCTTTGCAACGGCTGCGGCCCGGCTGGCTGAAAGCTCCCAATTTGAAGGATATTTGCCCGTACTGATAGGTGATGTGTCTGTATGCCCCTTTACCTTAACATGATAGGCAAGCTGTGCAAGAACCGAAGTCACCTTCTTCAGGATGTCAGCCCCTTTTTCAGAAAGGGAGGCATCCCCTGCTGAAAACAGCAAAAGATCGGACAGGGTTATCACAACTCCTGTTTCAGATTCAGAGACATTCACAAGTCCCCCCAATTTATTGAATAAAACCATCTCCCTGACCTGGCTTGCAATCTCCTGGATCTGTTTTTCTATCATAGCTCCAAGCTCATCTATTTTCTGATCCTCTGCAGGTTCTTCAGAGGGGATTGCATGCATGATCAACCCCTCCCTTGTTCCGCTTTCAGGAACACTCTGAACCCCCAGGGCGCTTCTCAAAGATTCCACAAGCTCTTTAAAGGTCTCCTGCTGGGTGGTGCTCATGGCAAAGAGAAGCACAAAAAAACACATGAGAAGGGTTACGAGGTCTGCAAATGTAGCCATCCATGCTGGGGAACCCTCTTTTTTTCCCCCCTCGTCCTCATCCGCCGGTAAAACAAGAGGCGGTGCTTGTTCCATGGTGTCATCCGCCATTTTCACCCCCGCTTACCCCCTCGAGACTCTGGCCGAGACTCCCACCGGCTCTCTGGCCGATCAAAACACCTGGTTCCATCCTATTCCTCCCTGGGCTTTGCCCCGGCTCCAAGATAGATATTGAGCTTATCCTCCATGAGTCTCGGATGTTCGCCCTCCCTTATGGAAACCACCCCCTCATAAATGAGGGTCATATTCATGAGTTCCTCGGCGCTTCTGCCTTCAAGCTTGGTTGCCATGGGAATGAAAAAAAGATTGGCCAATAACGAGCCGTAAAAGGTGGTAATCATGGCAACGGCCATCTTGGGTCCAATGGTCGAAGGATCATCCAGATTGGCAAGCATCTGAACGAGGCCGATCAGGGTACCCACCATGCCGAATGCAGGGGCAAAGCTGCCCATGGCTGAATAAATAGAATAGCCGATCTTGTGCTCTCGCTTGATCAGACTCATCTTCTTCTGCATGATGGCTGCAATATCTGCGGTTTTAACGCCATCAACCGTCATTTGAAGGGCCTTGGCAAGGTAGGGGTCTTCGGTGTTTGCAATATCTCCTTCAATGGACAATAGGCCTCCCTTTCTGGCCTTGTTGGAAATTTCCACGAGATTGGCAATGATCTCCTCTGTTTTATCAATCTTGAACAAAAACACCCGCATGGTTACTTTGATGATGCTCAAGAAATCAGACAGGGGAAAGGCGATCATTGTTGCGGCAATGGTGCCGCCTCCCACGACCATGACCGAGGGAAGATTCCAGAACAGTCCAAGCCCGCTTCCAAGAAGAATGGTTATACTGACAAACCCGAGACCTGAAACAATACCGATAATTGACGCTAAATCCATACTATTTCACCTTTATAAAAACTGTTTCCACCAAGGGGTATTGCCTGTTATATCGCATCAGCATGTTTATGGACTCCTCAGAGAGCACGGCGCCTGCCGAAAAAAGTTTGGTTCCTGTTTTAGCATAAACGCCTGCACCCATTGTCATGCCGGGTTTAAGCTGATGAAACCCCATCTCTTGGATCCTGGTTGATTGACCGTCCATACAGGCTACCACATGGTATTCAAGAAGATTCACCACCCTTGGATCAAGCCTTGTACCTGAATATCTTGCAAGCATACCTGGCACTGCATTGAGGGAAGGCCTTTTTACTCCAGGGCCAGGTATGGCAGCGGAACCATTAACCGGAGCACCGGCAAATCCATTGACCAGATCATCCAGGAGATCAGCCCCGGCAAGTATCCTTGCCGTCAATGGAATATAGCGTCGTCTAAGCCCATGGGGAGTGCCTGACCCATCTACATTTTCATGCAGGTGAGAGATGATTTCAGCGGCCTTTTTAAGACCCGGACATTGGTTCAAAAACCCAGCGCCTGTTGCAGGTGCCTGGTCAAAAAGATCCCTCTCATATTCGGTCAGCTCGTGTTCCATCTTGGCTGAAACCGACCCTGGAAGAAACAACAATCCTGCTTCATGGAGAAGGGCTGCCTGGTTTAAGGCCCTCTTTTCTATGGTGGTCAGTCCCAGCCTTTCCCCCACAAACATGGCGATGCGGGCAACCCTTCTTGCATGACCTTTGTTTGCCTCGTTCCTTGCATCAATCATGCTTCCCAAAATATGGGCGATTCCCAGGGTGTTTTTCCTGAGTCCCTCGCCAAGCTCAAGGGTTTCGGCCTTTAGTCTCTCCCTTTCGCCGGTCATGATATTAATCTGCTTCAAAGCGTTATGGGCAAGGGTCTTTTCTTTGACCAGGGCCCTGCGGGTCTTCACAAGGTCATTCTTGAACTTTTCCAGCAAATCAGATCTATTATCAAGCTGCCCCCTTGCCCAGGCAACCTCCTCTATAAGGGACCTCTGCTGGAGTAAAACCCGGGCTTTAAGCTCCAGCTCTTCAATGGAAAGGGGTTTGATGAAAACATCGTTAAACCCCATACGAAGAAACTCCCACCGCTGTTTGCCCCCCGGATAAGAGGCCAACAGCCCAAAGAACGCAGCAGTGGAGTTGCTGCTCTTTTCTTTCACAAGGGAAAGCACCTTTTCAGCCTGATCTGCCCCCAGGGACTCAAGATCCATTACCAGGAGATCCGGACTTTCACCCACTGCCCTGTACAGGTTTGCAGGCAAAGTATCACACACTCCCACCCGCCACCCCAGGTGGCTGGAAAACATTTCAACCGGGCCGTCTGAAACCGGATGGCAGATATAAAGTAATTTAATAATTTCCACTTGTTCTTCCTGTATTATCATCAGGCAAGCAGGTTATACCAGATGACGGAATATTTCAAATCTTTTACTCAAAGGTCAAGTTTTTTATGTTCCGCCACCCTCCTCTTTCTTGACTTTCTAATGAACAAGGGTTTAAATAAGAACAATATTGAGATTGAAATTCTTCCATAAGTAGAGGAGAGAGGGTATGCAGAAACAAAGCGTTTTCAGGGTTTTGGCCATTATTTTCATGGTCTGTCTGTTGCACACGGAATCAGGCCTCACAGAGGTTGAAAAAAAGCCCCTGGAAGAACCCGGCTTCTTTTACATAATCCAGAAGGGCGACACCCTCTGGGACCTGTCTCAACGATTCTACAACGACCGGTGGACCTGGCCGGGGCTGTGGGAGATGAACCAGGCCATAAAAAACCCCCACTGGATCTTCCCGGGAAAAAAAATCCGCATTTTTCTCACCCAGACACTTCATGCTCCCCCAAAGCCCCTACCCCCAATGGCTGACAACGGCCCGGGGGAGAAAGAACCTTCAGGACCACCCCCTTTTTTTGCATACCCGAGCATGGACAGCCTTGGGTTCATCAGGGAAAGGCCCATTGAGGAGCTTGGAAAAATCATCGGGTCCCAGAGCGAGAACCTGATGATGGCCCAGGGCGAGACCATTTACATTACACCCGCCAAAGAGCACTCCCTTGTGCCCGGCAAAGAATACCGGATAATATCCACACAAGAGGTGTCCACAAACTTCAACCGGGAGAAATTCAATGGAGTCAAACACATCATTCTCGGTATAGCAACGGTCGTTCAAGTTGAGAACAATTACGCAACTGCCCTGATAACACGATCCTTCGACCATGCTTCAACAGGAGACCTGATAGCCCCCTTTGAACCGTCCTCCGACAAAATCCCAGTAAAGGAAAGCCTCGACAACCCAAGTGCGCACATACTCTGCTCCCTGGCAAACGATTCTCTTTTAAGCGAACATAAGATCGCATTTATCAACCGGGGAAGCGACCATGGCATAAAATCCGGCCAGACCTATACCCTGTTTGAACAGAGGGAGGGGATAAACAGCCCCTACTCCATGACCGGCAATACCCCCGGCGCCATCAAGATAAAGGAGCGCGCCATGGGCAAGATCATCGTGCTCCATACGGAAGCGACAGCGTCAACCATACTTGTCCTCTCCTGCTCAAATGAGTTCAGCCCGGGCGTGGTAGTCAATTAAAGTCTTCACTCCTGGCTGGAGGTGACCCTCAACACCTCCTCAAAGGTGGTTCTGCCGGAAAGCATGGCTCTTACGGCGTTCTCCTGCAGGGTGACAAGCCCCTCCATTCTGGCCCGTTTTCTCAAGGACGGGACACTGGCGTCCCGGGCGGTCATCTTTTTCAAAGAGTCTGAATAGGAAAGCACCTCAAACACAGCCTGCCGCCCCCTGTACCCCGTATTACGGCACTTCACACACCCCTTGCCATACTTCAGGGCAACATCTCCCTCAAGATCCACGGGCAGCCCCATCTCCCTCAATTCGGCCGCATCCATGGTCAGATCCCTCGCACAATCGGGACAGATGTTTCTCAAGAGCCTCTGGGCCACTACGCCCACAAGCGACGAATGAATCAGGAAGGGGGGGATGCCAAGATCAAGGAGCCTTGTGACCGAGGTAACGGCATCGTTTGTATGCAGGGTGGAGAGCACGAGATGGCCGGTGAGGGCAGCCTGAACAGCACTCTGGGCCGTCTCAAGATCACGGATTTCGCCCACCATGATGATGTCCGGGTCCTGGCGGAGAATGTTTCTCAGGATCGAGTCAAAGGTGACACCAATGGAGGGCTGGACAGAGATCTGGTTGAAATCCTCGTGGATCATCTCAATGGGTTCTTCTATGGTGACGATGTTGACCCCTGGGTTTGAAAGCATCCTCAGGGTGGAATAGAGGGTGGTGGACTTTCCGCTGCCGGTGGGGCCTGTTACCAGCACTATGCCGT
>Ga0265295_1002826_pt1 | contig 26440 bp, 25 predicted proteins | sample Munlansysbiofilm_FD_192503 | JGI IMG/M metagenome (GOLD analysis project Ga0265295, IMG submission 192503) | Leachate microbial communities from a municipal landfill in Southern Ontario, Canada - Methane capture system biofilm | ecosystem: Engineered > Solid waste > Landfill > Unclassified ... | reverse complement strand
CGGACTATAGGCAACTGAAACGTCGTGTTCAAGAAGACATGGTCAAACTTTTAAAGTTGTACCAAAGAGCCAAAGTTTATGAAAATGACTTACAACTCTTTAGTAAGACTTTAGGGATAAACACGACCTTAAAACTAACTATAACCACTAAAGAAATGATGGGTGTTAAAATTCCTCATTTAGTTAAAAGCGAAGAAACTAAGAAACAAGCCAATGGATATAGTTTAAATAACTCTGCCGGTATTTTTGATGAACTCTTACGCTTAGCCGGCCGTATTTCTGATGATTTAATTGAATTATCTAGTCTTGAAGGCAGTGTCAACGTCCTCAGTGAAGAAATTAATAAAACGAGACGTAGAGTTAATGCAATCGAACATATTGTGATTGAAGATTTAATTACTAACATTAAAGTAATTGATCAAAAACTTGCTGATATCGAACTCAGTAATACGATTAGAATTATGAAGTCAAAAGACATTATCATTAAACGCAATAGTGAAAAAAACGCACAATAGTAAATTTTTAACCTAATGTTATTGTGTTAAAATTAGAATTATTAGAAGTGAGGACATATGAGAAATATTTTTGCAGTCAAATATGAAAAAAACCAAGTCGGCCCAGCACATTTAGATGGTGAACATTTTATTGTTAATGAAATCGATGAAGCACAATCAGCTCTAATCGAGGGTTTTGACAAGAAAATAAAGACGGTCAACCGTCAAGTCAAACTGCCAATCTCCATCCTCATCATTTATTATGCGGCGATGTTTCTTTCGGTGGCCTTTGTTTTAGGCATTATTGGTGCGCTTCAAGAAGTTGATTTAGCTACGGCCTTTGCTAGGGGACCAATGTTATTTATTGGCTTACCTTTCACGCTTATTATTTGGGCAGGAATTGCAATCTATAAAAGGACCAGGGCGCGTAAACTAACCGAAAGTGAAGAAGTAAAAACGCTCCAGGCCGAAGCCGAAAAAATTATTGCGGATTCTCGCCTACAATTAGGAATTGGTGAGGATGCTATTAAAATTGACACACTACATTTCTTTTATGAAGAAAAAGATGGAAAGAAAAAACTCAAACACGGTTTGGGAGCGCAGTATTTTAATATTGAAATGAATGTCTACATTGATGATCAAAATTTTTATCTTGCTGATTTAGCACGTGTTTTTGCTTTTCCTTTGTCATCATTAAAGACCCTGACCGAGTTAAAAAATACGGTTTCGATGGATATTTGGAACAAGAAGGTTCCCTATAATTCAAGTGAATATGCTGATTATAAACTAAAAACTAATTCCATGGGCGCAATCTTCTTACGTCAACATTACCGTTTAACTTTAGAGATAAACGGCGAAGAATATACGATGTTATTTCCACCATATGAGTTAAAAACGCTAACTGATTTAACAGGTTTAAATGTTAGCCAAGATATAGTCGAAACTATCGACTAAATTATTTGTATTTAGTGGCGATGCCCTTTATACTAGTTTAGTCTTTTAGATTGGGAGGTCTTATGAAAAAGTATTTTTTAGTATCGCTAAGCGCATTAATGGTCCTGTCGGCCTGCAATGTGAATAATAGCCAAAGTGAAAATTCGGCAAGTAATATGACTAGTATAGGTGATTCCACCTCAAACGAAGTTACTAGCCAAGAAAACTCTAGTGGAGAAATTAGCAGTGAGGATACACTTCCACCTGTTAGTGGCGAAACATCAAATTCAACTTCAACGCCAACACCAGTTGAGGGCGTGTTTTTAGATGAACAATATGAATCTTTCCATTATTATGATCCGCAAAGTTATGATATTACTGAGGTAATTCCATCTGCGGACCCATATAGCCAAATCGATACAAAAAATGAAAGAACAGCCTTTCATAATCAAAATTACACTCGTGCAACCTCCTATGAAGATGCGATGTATCGAACCAATCATTTCCTTATTTCTGGAGATGTTAAAGACACACCCGAGGAAGCCGCTTATACAATTAACCATTTTCCTAATCGTCGTTACAAAAGTTTAGCGGCCTATCGCATTGATGAAGGCCAATATGAATATAACCCTGACTTGAGCTTCAAGAGCTATACAATTAATAACTTAGAAGGTAAAAATAAGGATATTTATTATGGCGCAGCTTATGTAACATTAGAAGATGTCGCTGCCTACCTATTTGCCTTTGCAGAAGCACCGGCTAACTGGAAAAGCTCAAAGTCAACCTCAGTGTCGACCAATTGGGACGTTTATGAACGGGCCAATAACTCATATTTCAGTGCCAATACCGATGACTATATGTATGAACCGGATGTTCCGCGCACCGACTTTGATGGGGAAAGAAGTGGCGAAGGAATTTATAAATATTACGAGATTGACTTTGGTTACACCCAAGTGGATTGGACTTTAGGATATACAAATTACAAGGCCCCTTATAACAATGGAAATAAAATCACGCGTGGGCCTGTGCGCTTTGTTTACACCGCTAGAGATACTGAAGATAACGTTGGAGCCCAACACATTCCACTCGAACACCGTCATGTATTTCTAACTTATAATCACTATAACGATTTTGTTGAATATTTAAATTATGAAAATGGTTGGGGCGTGCCGTTTGGTTGGATGAGCGCGGGCAATGAATATTGTTCCGGAATGAGTGCATCGGACTTTGGTAAAGGATATTACGAATTTAGCAATCCAAATCCAAAAGTAGAATACACCGATAATGAAGTGTATAGAACCGATTATCAAGGGGCACTCGACTTATTGGCTAGTCTTGACGCGTAAATATAAAATTATTATTATTTGAAGATTGAGGGCAATAACTAAAACCCTCAATTTTTATTTGTTTTAACTTGAGTAGATTATTAATGTTATTTTCTATTAAATAACGTGTCATTTTACCGCGCATTTGTTTGAGCAAAACACTACTAATTTTCTTGTTAACTACTGCAAAATCTACACGAATTACATTTAATTCACTGGGAATTAGTGAGGAAAACTCATGACTTGTGAGATCGATTAAAACATCATCTTGATGATGAGTGTTTAAATACTCTGCGATAATATTTTGCCAATAATCATAGAGATTACCAAGAAAACGCATCGTGAAATCAAGGCGGTAGCGACTTATATTATCATGTGGACGGACGAGACCGTACAGCGCATCAACGATGTAAAGTTTATCGTTTTTAACGTTTAGCTTGTCTAGTTCCATCGCTTTATAACTCACACCGGAAAATAAACTGGTTGCACGTCCTGAAGTAGGTTCACGCAAGTAGTCATATACTTGTTGGGCTAATTTAGGCGATAAACCCATTTTATCTTGGAGTGTGGCTGCGGACATGCCTAAAAGTTTTGATTTTAAGACAGCAGTTTTTTCCATAAATAAAGGCGAGGTTGTCCCTTTAATGTAAGCGAGGTTGAAGGTCTTACTTGGTGCGATAAAAATTACAAATTTCATAAATTTACTATAACATTAATTTAGGCACGACTCATCGACTTTGAGTGTTTCTTTTGCATTATAAGATATTTTTTTCTATATTTAAGTTGATAGTAGAAGAAATGAGGAATGTATATGGCGGTTCTTATTGTTTATTGGACTAGTTCCGGAAATACTGGAATGATGGCGGATGCGATTAAAGAAGGTGTCCTAAGTCTTGGCAAGCAAGTCGAGATAAGAATGGTTAGTGATATTAGCGCTAGTGAAGCCGCGAAATACGATAAAATCGCACTAGGTTGTCCTTCAATGGGAATTGAACAATTAGAGGAGTATGAATTTGAACCATTTTATAATGAGTTAAAACCCTTACTTTTTGGTAAGAAGATTGTTCTATTTGGTTCTTATAGTTGGGGGGATGGAGCGTGGATGCGGACTTGGCAAGATGATGCAAGAACGACAGGAGCGCAAGTCCTAACCGCCGGCGTTATTGCCAATGAAACTCCTGATGATGTAGCATTAGAAGCCTGTAGATATCTAGGTGAGATGTTAGCGAAAGCATAACGTAGAGAAAACATTTAGCCATAAAATGAGCGATTACTAACTTACTCATATTTAAATAAATCAAAGTTAGGTTTTTTTGATAGGATTATATTATGAATGAAGTGTGTGGTTGGGCTTTAAGTAGTCCTTTAATGAAACAATATCATGATCAAGAGTGGGGTAAACCCTCCCATGATGAGCACTACTTATTTATGATGCTTATTCTTGAAGGAAAACAGGCCGGACTCTCGTGGGCGATAATTTTAAAGCGCCGTGAGGGTATGATTAGTGCATTCTATAATTTTGAACCCCACGTTTTGGCCAACATGGATGAAACGATGATTGAAAAACTTTTGCAAGATGAGCGCGTAATCAAAAGCCGTAGTAAAATCGAGGCCGTGAGAGAAAATGCCAAAGCATATTTAAAGATTGTTAAAGACTACGGCTCACTCTCACACTTCCTGTGGGGACATGTTGACTATAAGCCTATCATTAATAATGTCCAAGCGGACAGCGAACCCATAACTCAAAATGAACTATCAATTATGATTAGTAAAGAACTTAAAAAGTATGGTGTCAAATATATTGGTCCGGTAATTATGTACTCCTACCTACAGGCGATTGGAATCATTGATGATCATCTAAATACCTGTCCAAATAAAAGTAAAAATAAAGCTATCAATTAAATGATAGCTTTTTCTTAAGTGATGAAGATGATTAACTTAAAGTGGAACAAGAGATAGACAAGAACAACTTGGAGGATACTAAGGATAATTCCGCTAATGAGGAATGAGCGCCTATTTAACTTGTCCTCCACTCTAAACTCCTCAAAGATATAAAACAAGATTAAGATGGGACCACCAAAGAAGATATTTGCTAGAATCACTTCTATACGTGGAAAGTTTTTATTGTTATTTCTCAGCTTCTTTAAATAATTTATATCAACGAGATAACTAGTGATAAACCCAAGCATAATGACAATGAAGAGAAACTCTATTTTCATTATAATTATTTTTTCCGGAGGTATTTAAGGGAGTCAAGGCAAACAGCCGCCATGATAATAATGCCCTTAAAGACGAATTGAATGTTAGGATCATACCCTAAGTATGTAAGTGTATAGGTAATGCCAGTAAAGATAATCGTACCAATGACAGCACCTCTAATTTTACCAATACCGCCATTAAAGGAAATACCACCGACAACACACGCGGCGATCGCATCAAGTTCCGTTCCGGCACCAGTATTAGGTTGGGCAGTTCCGACGCGGATTGCTTCCAAGAAACCACCAATACCATAGAAGACACCAGCCATTACGAAGATACCCATTGTGACGGCAAAGACATTAATACCTGAAACTGTTGCGGCTTCAGCATTACCGCCAACCGCGTACATGTTTTTACCAAACTTAGTTTTATTCCAAATAAACCATAAGACAGCAGTCGCGACAACGGCGGCAATAATGATATTACTATTTCTCGTACCGGCTAGCGCATTTTTTAGCCCGGAGTCAATCCGAAATGATGGGACGTTTGAAAAGAAAATCATCATTAATCCGAAAATCAATAATTGTGTGGAAAGAGTTGTAATAAAGGGGTGCATCTTAAATTTAGCGGTAAAGAAACCGGCAAGTGCCGAGAACGCGACCGCGAAGACGATTGCAAGCATTAAAGCGACACCAACTTTACCAATATCGGGTAGGGCCGTAAAGTCAAGAATCCAGCCTTGATTAGTCGTAAATACACGACCTGACATAACAATAGAAGCAACAATCGCCGTTAGGCCGGTCATTCGTCCGATTGAAAGGTCAGTACCAGTGATAAGAATTAAACCGGCAACACCAAGAGAGAAGAAGAGTTTCGTCGAAGTTTGCCCGGAAATGGCGATGACATTATTCCAAGATAAAAGCGAGCCTCCTGACATTATAATTGTTGCGGCAAAGTAAATAAGAACAATAAAGTATAAAGCGTTACGGAGCATATAGTCTTTAAAAACAAAGTTGTAAATGTAACTGCGATATTTGTATTCCATTGCTTCCTTAACACTTGATCGATTACTTCGAGTATCGTTTTGAAAGCTATATAAGTCAATATATGCGTTAAATTGGTCATTTTTAGCATGTTCAATCTTTTCACGCTTTTCATTTTTAGTTTCATTAATTCTAACTTTATTTAAGGTATGGATGGCTTTAAGTTCAACTTTATGATTCTCTTTTTCAATCTTAGTCGCACCATTTTCAAGTGGCCTGACTTCTTTGAGATTAGCCTTATGTTCTTCAATAAGCCGATTTTTTACCGTATTATATTCTAATTTAGCTTCGGCGACATTCATAACTGCCTCAGATTTAACTAGTGCAAAATAATTACGACCGACAAACTCCGAATATGCGATCGCATGTTTTACCAATTCCTTAACGATGGGTTGATAGAAAAATTTAGAAAATTTAGCATCAGCGATTGAGGCTTTATTTGTTTTAATTGTTTGTTTTTTTAATTCAGGATCAATTTGTTTGTTAATTTTGATATCGCGATTTTCGGTAATTAAGTGTGTAATCCTTGTGATACCGAGTTTGCGAAACATTTCGAGAGTGTTTTTATAGGAGTAAATGTAGATGTCGTCTTCAAAAGGGGAAACTTCGGTCGTGACTTCATAGGCACTGGCAAGATAAGTTTTTGCAATTTCTTGGATGTGCGCAATGCTACGATTCACGAGTTCCTTGTATTCGTTTTGATGTTTTTTAAGTGACTTTTTATCGTTAAAACGAATTTTGAAACTTTCAAGTTCCGTAAAAAGCGCTAAAAATTCAGGGCTCTTAAATAGATCGATTCTTGTTGATTTATCATTTGCCATATTTATATTCTCCTAGCATTTCTTTATAAATATTTTGCACACATTTTAAGTAGTGTTTCTTCATCAGCTTTTCTGGTTTCAATCTCACCGGCAATTTTATAGTTGGACATGACAATGATACGGTTGGTGATTCCAAGAATCTCAGGCATTTCGCTAGAAACCATGATGATTGTCTTGCCTTCATTGGCTAGTTTAATCATTAGTTCATAAATTTGATATTTAGCAAGGATATCAATACCTCTAGTCGGCTCATCCATTAAGAATATATCCGGGTTTCTTTCTAACCATTTGCCGACGATAACTTTTTGTTGATTACCGCCAGACAGTGCAGAAATTAAGTCATCAACGTTATTACATTTTACGCTCATTTGGGCGATTTGTTTTTTAGTCGCGATGTTGATTAAACTATTGGAGATTATGCCAAAACGTTTATATTTATCAAGGTTTGTAATACTTGTATTAAAAAGCAAATCACCTTTTGCAAACATGCCGTTTACTTTTCTCTCCTCGGTTATAAACGCGAAGTTGTTGTCCATTGCTTCTCTAGGATTCTTAAAAAAGATTTTTTTGCCCAAATATTCGATGTCACTATTTGCGACAGTGCGGGCGCCAAATAAAGCTTCAAGAAGTTCACTGCGACCAGATCCAACCAGGCCATAGATGCCAAGAATCTCACCTTTTCTCACAGTAAATTCGAGATTTTTCATAATAGGTTCATATTTTGTTGTTAAACTCTTAACTTTTAAAACAATTTCGCCTGGTTTATTAGTTAATTCAGGAAAACGATTTTCGAGGCTGCGACCGACCATTGCCTTAACGATTTCATTGAGATCAGATTCTTTAGTTGGTTTACTTAGAGAAACTTGACCATCACGTAATACTAGTAAATCGTCGCATATTTCTATAATTTCATCCATCTTGTGGGAAATATAAATAAAACTAATACCTTTGTCTTTTCTTAGTTTACGAATAATTTTAAATAATTTGACGACTTCACGTTCGGAAAGTGAAGAAGTCGGTTCATCCAAAACGATGACTTTAGAGTTATAACTGACGGCCTTAGCAATCTCCACCATTTGGCGTTGTGAAACAGACATTGTCCGCATTAAAGTTTTAGGGTTAAAGTGCATATCAAGGCTCTTGAAAAGATCGTTAGCTTTTGTCGTCATCACCCTTTCATCAACAATACCGAAATTAGTCGGGTACCGCCCCAAAAATAAATTATCAACAATTGTGCGGTTTAAGCATTGATTTAACTCTTGGTGAACCATCGCCACACCATGTTCCAATGCGTCCTTAGGACCCGTAAAATTAATGGGCAGCCCATCAAGTGTAATCTCACCACTATCCATTGAATAGATACCAAAAAGACATTTCATCATTGTCGACTTACCGGCACCATTTTCGCCCATAAGGCCCATAATGGTCGCGGGTCGTACATACATTGAAACATCTTTTAGTACTTTATTTTTACCGAAGGATTTTGAAACACCTTCCATTTTTAGGATATATTTTTGTTCATTCATACGTACTCCTAATTACAAGCAAGGTCTATGCCGTTAGACATAGACCTTGCCATTAGAATAAAAACTAGATTATGCGTCTAAACCAGCAAAATAATCGACGATCATTTCACCTTGTAATTGTCCACCTTGGATAGCATCAAAGCCAAAGTAATAAACGTGTTCAAAGCGTTCATCGGCCATAACTGCGGCATCCACGGCACCAGTATCTGTTGTTGCTTGTCTGTTATAGAAAATAACAGGAACAGATGTTGGATCTTCAGCGTCCGCACCGTATGCTTCAGCAATCTTGTCTAAGTAGATTTCTGCGGCATTGGTTCTGACCATGTTAATTAAGTAAGCGGCTGGTCTTTCAGCTAATGGTTTAGCTAATTCAGTATCAAGTAAGTTTGTAACTGATGATTCGTCAGCGCCATTACCGGCTTGGTATATCATGTTGAAGTTAAATTTAGGAGCATAAGCTTCCATGAATGGTTTGACGTTTGAATTTAAGAAAGTATCGGTTTGAGCATAAATGTCTAACCAAACTTTAACTGTTGCAGTTGTACCCTTAGTAATTGTTGGTTCTAATTGTTGAGCAACTGTTTTGCCTAAGTGATCAGCGATGTTGTCTTTTGTAATGGCAACGTTGCTAACTAACATTGACTTGTTGGTTGCGTTCCAAGCGGCTGCGGAAGTTAATTTTCCATAACCGTTGGCGTTAGGAGCGGTAAAGCCCTTAACAATTGCTTCTGCTGGTGTTGCACCATCAATAGCATTTCTAGCTAACATATAAAGACCACCAACTTGAGCTGGAACGTTTTGATCGACTGTTCCCATGACTTTGCCTTCATCAATTAATTCTAATGTTGAGGCGTTGGCATCGTAACCAAAGATAGGAGTTCCTTCAATCCAGTTTGTAGCGCCAATTGCGCCTTCGGCCATTCCGTCATTATTGGAGACGAAGAAGTCGATTTTTTTACCGTGTTTGTTAATCCATGCTTCGGCGGTAGAAGTGGCGGTAGCTTGATCCCAGGTTGCTCCACCTTGTGCTTTTTGTTCGGCGTGTTCAAGTTCGACAGTCTTGTATTCTGTCGTCCCTAAGGTTAATTTACCTTCTTTAGGATTTTCAGAGTTAGCATTCGCAGTTTTGACGGTAGCTCTTGTGCCTAACGCATCACGAATACCAGCAGTACGAGCGGCGCTGTCATTATGGTCAATTTGACCAATAAGAAGAACGTAGTCTAATTCGCCATCGGCTTTAGCAGCGTCCCATGACCATGCGACTGCGCCACCACATGCAGCTAGAGTCATGCTGAAAAGTGTCGCGGCAACGAGCGGTAGTGTCTTTTTTTTCATTTAGATAGACCTCCTTATTCTTAAATGAATGTCTTATGAATATGTGGGCAAAAACTATGTTTGGGACCAAAATGATAGGTGATAGTTTTCGCGGTACATCTACATTATGAGATGTAAGTGCTTACAATACAAGCGGAAAATGTTATTAAATTTGTATATGTTCATACTTTTTACATAAAATCTATAATTTTTCACCATTCTCAAAAGTGAATGAATGTTCAATTTTAATATGCAAAATATATGGGAATATAATAGATTTATTATGTAAAAATCTACGATTTTTCTCTGTTTTTGGCCGTTAAAGGAAGTTATTTTAAGCACTGAAAAATCCCTTTTTTACTCATTTTATAGCTTATAACGTCAAGGATTAATTTTTAGATTAAGTCAAAAAAATATTAAATCAAATTTAACGTTCTATATAAAAATCTAATTATAACTACATAAAATATATTGAAATGTACTTACCGTCCTCGTAGACTGAAAGTAACAAATAAAGTTTGAGGCAAAAAAATGTCATTCAATTTTAATCGCGCTGATCGCTATATTGAGTTAAATCTACTTGAATGTGGCCGCGAGAAATGTATTCCCAATAAGAAACATACTTTTGTCTCTAAAACGTATTATATTTTACATTATGTTTTGAGCGGACAAGGGACGCTGGAAATGAATGGGGTAACTTACAAGATTAAAAAGGGCAGTGCCTTTTTGATTCCGCCACCTCTAGTTCCTCGCTACTATCCTGACCCCCTTGATCCTTGGACTTACGTCTGGATAGGATTTGGTGGGATCAACGCTGAACAATATATGGAATTAGCCAACCTTACAATAAAGGACCCAATTATTCATGATGACAGTGAACAAACAATTCGCTACTTGATGGAAAAACTTCACGAATCATTCCTAGATGGTGGTTATTTAGGAATGAACTGCCTTGGCCTTTGTTATCAAGTTGTCTCAAACTTAATCAAAATAGGTCATCGCGTTGAAGATGAAATATCACAACCGAAAAGACATGTTAAGGCCGCCAAAGACTATATCCTCAATAATTTCCAACTGAATATTACGATTAGTGATATTGCTTCTAATGCAGGGGTCACGACCAATTACCTGGCATATATTTTCAAACAAGTAACTGGTGTGAGTCCCAAACAATTTTTAACTAGCACGCGCATTACACGTGCGTGTAACCTATTAAGAGTCGATGCCTATCCGATAAAGGAGATTGCTAAACTTGTTGGCTATTCCAACCAACTACACTTCTCAAGCTCATTTAAAAAGGCGGTAGGTGTCTCACCGCTACAATATCGTCGAAAGGAACGCGATGAATGAGTAAAATAGACCGTCGGGACCCCATTCAAACTGTAGAAAAAACAATATGACAAGGTCTCGCTATCGCCAGCTAAGTGATAGGATCACCACCTATCCGGAAATGAGAAATAATTATGAATTATAAACAAGCAATTGAAATTGTCAAAAAACAACGTATTTACTTTACAAATAGAAGCCAACTCGAGGTCGAAGAAAAGTCACGGGCTAACTATGTGACAAATATTGATAAGACAATTGAAAATAGTATTAAAGAAGAACTAGCAATTGTTTATCCACATATTGATTTCGTCGGTGAAGAAGAGTTAGAGAATAAGACTTCATCACTCTACTGGCTCCTAGATCCAATTGATGGCACGCAAAATTATATTAAACGGCAATATCCTTCGATGATTTCGCTGGCCTTGGTCGAAAACGATATCGTAACCTTTGCCCTAATCTATGATCCTTACTTTGATGATGTATATGAAGCTTGTATTGGACAAGGGGCATATTTAAATGGACAGAGAATTAGTGTTAGTGATAATAACTTAGAGAAAGCGATTATCATGCTTGGAACATCTCCTTATAACCGTAATCTTAGTAAAAAAACTTTTACACTAGCGCGTAATGTCTTTGAAAATGTTAGTGACATCCGTCGTAGTGGCAGTGCTTGCTATGATTTAGTTCAAGTTGCTACTGGAAGAGCGGACGGCTATGTCGAACTAATTGTTCAAAGCTGGGACTTTGCCGCGGGCTATTTGCTTGTTAAAGAGGCCGGAGGCGTACTTAGCAATATTGAAGGTCAAAGTTTAAATAAAATTAAAGTTGGACCAACGTCAATTGTCGCGAGCAATAAAAGAGTTCACGATGAATTAATTGTATTAATAGCTAAAGCAAGTTAGGGCTATTAACCTTCAACTCGGGCATATCTTGATTTGGCTTCCGCATTCAAGAAAACGGACAACCCTGAGTTAAACTTGAAAATATGCTTTTAACAATTAACGAATAGATAAAAGATTCCTTGGCCTTCTAGCAAGGATTTTTTTTATTGTTGTTTGGCAAAAGAGTCAACAGCATTAGTTTCAGGTTTAGTATTTAAGCCTTTTATAGTAAAATTAGATATATTCGATGGGAGACAGAAATGGAACTATTTTTTAATGTATTAAAAGCAATCCTCTTTGGCGTTATTGAAGGGATCACAGAGTGGCTCCCAGTTTCTTCAACCGGACACTTAATTATTGCTGAACAATTTTTAGGCTTTGGCACAAGATACGGCATCGAATTTTCTAATCTTTTTATTGTTGTAATTCAATTTGGGGCGATTCTTGCTGTTATTATTGCCTTCTTCAAAAAGATTTGGCCCTTTGGCAAAGGTAAGAGTGAACTAGAAAAGAAAAAAACATGGATGCTGATTCTCAATGTCGCGATTGCTTGCTTGCCGGGTGTCATCGCTGGCTTCTTACTCGATGACTTGATGGAACAATATTTATTTGGCGCGCTTGTGATTGCAATTACCTTAATCATATATGGAATTGTCTTTATCGTCGTTGAATGGTTTAGAAACAGAAATAGTAGTGAAGAAAGGGTATATTTAGAGCTAATTGATATTACGTGGAAGAGTGCGCTTATTATTGGCCTTGCTCAAGTATTAGCACTAGTCCCAGGAACGTCGAGAAGTGGCGTAACGATTGTCGCGGCCTTACTGATTGGCTTTAGTCGCAGTAGTGCCGCTGAATTTTCCTTTATCCTCTCGATTCCAATGATTGTCGGCGCGAGTGGGTATAAGCTAATTAAATTTAGCGCTAACGATGGTTTCAATACGATTCCTAATGGTTTAGGGTTTGAAGCGATTATTATTTTAGTAATCGGCATTGCTATTTCATTTGTCGTTTCAATTTTCACCATCAAAATATTTATGAGTTTTATCAAATCAAAAACATTTGCCGGCTTTGGTTATTACCGTATTGCCCTAGGCTTAATCATTCTTATTCTTGGCCTTGTAAAAGTGCTCCCGCTGATTCCTAACGTTCAAGTAGGCGTGGGAGTAGAAATGATTTTAGATATATTTAACAAAGGTCTGATTACATAAAAGGTGGAAGCAAAATTGGCACAGAAAATCCCGAAGATTCTTCATTATATTTGGCTGGGTGGTCAGCAAAAGCCTGAGAGTGTTTTAAAGTGCATTGCCTCGTGGAAGAAGTTTTGCCCGGACTTTGAGTTCATTGAATGGAATGAAGAACGCTTTGGACTTGGTCGTAGTCCGATTGTGGATTATGCGCTAAGTAAAAAGAATTGGGCTTATGCTGCTGATGTCATCAGAGTGATTGCCTTAAAAGAATATGGCGGCGTTTATTTTGATACCGATGTTGAGTTGATTGCGCCAATTGATGACCTATTAGTTTATGATGCATTCCTTGGTTATGAAAGTCGCTTTTGGGCAGGAAGTGCGGCCTTAGGCAGTATTCCTCATCACCCCCTTTATCAAATGCTCGTTGATCGCTATGTATATGAGGAGAAAATTGAGTTTTTAAGTAATCCCTTTTCCGTTCATGCCTTTAGTGCTGCGATGAGACTTTTATATAAGGTTAAATTTGATGGTAAGTTTAAAGTGGTCGAAAATATTGCGCTTTTACCAGAACCTTATTTTTATCCGATCAACTATATGAGTTTAAAAATGAAAAAAGATCAAAACACACGGGGAATTCATTACTACCAAAGCTCATGGCATAACAAAGAACAAAAGCGTGGCGCCCGCGTGGCGTATCTCGCCCGTAAATTTTTAGGCAGACATATATATGGATTCTTTGAAAAGATTGTGGCCAATGATTTTTACGTAAAACTGAAAAAGCAATTTAAGAGGATTGAAAATGTCCGCAAATAATATCATTGAAGTTAAAAACCTTAAAAAACGTTTTAAACAAGTTGAAGCCGTGAAGGATATTTCCTTTCACGTCATTAAAGGTGAACTTTTTGCCTTTTTAGGGCAAAACGGCGCTGGTAAATCAACCACAATTAATATCTTGTGCTCAATCATTGCCAAAGATGCGGGCGAAGTTTATATTGATGGACTTAACGCTGATAAAGACAGTGAAAAAATTAAAAGTAAAATCGGCATTGTCTTTCAAAAGAGTGTATTAGATAACGAACTAACCGTTTTACAAAATCTATATTCCAGAGCTAGTCTTTATCCGATGAGTAAAGAGGAAGCTAAAAATAAAATTGACGAACTCACTAACATTCTTGCTCTTCACGATATTTTAAAACGGCCCTATGGCAAACTTTCTGGAGGTCAAAAACGTAAAGTAGATATTGCGCGAGCTTTATTACATAATCCGAAGATTCTCTTCCTTGATGAACCCACGACAGGGTTAGATCCAAGCACGCGACTGACGGTGTGGGAGACACTTTATAACCTGAAAGCCAAAACAGATTTGACGATATTTTTAACCACTCACTATATGGAAGAAGTCGCTAAAGCCGATTATGTTGTAATCATCGATCAAGGCATCATTAGTGCAAGTGGGACTCCGGATGAATTAAAGAGTAAATATACGACCGATATATTAAGGCTTATCACTGATAGAAGTGAAGTGATCGAAAGCGTCCTGACGTTAGAAACGCTTGAATACGTTTATCGTAGTGGCGCCTATGAAGTAAAAATTGCTGATGCTCTAACTGGAGCAAAACTAGTACAAAAGTATCAATCTCAGTTTCAAGACTTTGAAATATTAAAAGGCAACATGGATCATGTGTTCCTTAATGTTACTGGTAAAAAAATAGGTGGGCCACAAGATGAAAAATAAGCGGAACCACATTATTAATAATTACATCTATAACATTTGGCATTTAACGAGACGTAACATTTTAATTTTCTTTCAAAATAAAACGACACTCGTATTTTCGATGATGGCGCCAATTCTAATCCTGATTATTTACATATTATTTATGGGTAAATTCCAAATTAATACGATTAGAGCGATGCTGCCAAGTGAAGTTGTCGTTAGTAATAAGGAAATTGCCATGATTGCTAACTCATGGATGATTGCCGGGATTATTGGGATCTCTTCGCTGACAATTTCGCTTAACTCGATGTTTGTCGCGATTAGTGATCGTGAACGGGGCATCGTTGATGACTTTACGGCTTCACCCGTTCCGCTAGTGAATTTAACGCTAAGTTATTTTATTAGTGCTTTTATCATTACCTTTGTACTCTCCTTCGTCTTCCTGGTCATTGCGCTTTGCTACTTATTCTTTTCTAGCGGACTAACTTTTAGCGTTTTAAATCTTTTCGAGCTCTTAGGCATTTTGCTCCTATCATCACTCTCGGCGGTCATTTTCGTAATGTGTTTAACGGCTTTCTTTAAACACACCTCAACCGCGGCTTCATTTACTGGTGTTTATAGTGCGCTGATTGGCTTTTTGATTGGTGCGTATTTACCGAGCTCAATCTTGCCTCTAGGAGTTCAAAATTTTGCAAACCTCTTACCAGGTTCGCATGCCACAGGCCTCTTTCGTGTGGTCTTAATGAATCCCATTTTTACGTGGCTGAGCGCGACAATTCCCGAAGCGACCTTGTTAGAGATAAAAAATAGTTATGGATTCAACCTCAATCTTTTTGGCGCGGAGCTCAATAGAACGAGTATGTATGCTTATCTTGGCGTGTCAATAATCGTGATGTTTGTTCTTTATCAACTGCTCAGTCTCATCAAAAGGAAACTTAAAAATTAGAACATCACTAACTTTAAGATATAATATATAACATGTGGATTTTTAAATTAGATTGGAACAATTTGTCGAATATTGAGATTATCAATCTCGTTAATTTTTTTGTGACAGCCTTTTTAGGCTTTTTTGTTCTCTACAAAGTTCTCTTTGTTATTATTGGCTTTTTCCCTCCGAAAAAATTCCCACGTAGTAAAGATGTTAGTAATAAGTATGCTTTTCTTATTGCCGCTCGTAATGAAGAACTTGTAATTGCGGGGCTGATTGAATCAATAAAAAAACAAGACTATCCGAGTGAAAATATCACAATCTTTGTAATTGCCGATAACTGCAGCGATAAAACTCGTGAAGTTGCGCTTGCCCATGGAGCGATTGTCTATGAGCGTAATCAAACCTCACAAATAGGTAAAGGTTATGCTTTAGAGCGCTTGACTAAAAATATTGACAAAGATTATGGACTGACTAGTTTTGCAGGCTATTTTGTCTTTGATGCGGATAACTTACTTAAATCCGATTATGTTTCGAAGATGAATGATGCGTTTGTCGCTGGTCATAAAGTTGTCACTAGTTACCGTAATATTAAAAACTTTGATACAAACTTTATTAGTGCCTCATATGGTTTTCATCAATACCGAAATTTGAGGACTCTTCATAATCCGCGCACAAGGCTTAATTTGAGCTGTGCCGTCACGGGGACTGGTTTCCTCTTTGCTAGTGAAATTATTAAGGACACTGGGTGGAAATGGCGCCTGCTGACCGAAGATATTGAGTTTACGATTGATGCCGTCGAAAAAGGCTATAACATCGTCTATTGTTCCGAGGCAATTTTTTATGATGAACAGCCAACAACTTTTCATATGATGTTTCGGCAAAGAAGAAGATGGGCGAAAGGCTTCCTACAAGTATTTGCCTCGCGGCATAACTCGATTGTTAAACATATGCTTTTTGCCAAACAACGCAAAACCAATCAAGAAAATACCCAATCCCAGTTAAATTATAAACTTATGCATTATGACTTTTATTGGCACATCTTCCCATATGCAATTGTGACCTTTTTCTGGAAAGTACTGTATTATATTTTACTAGCGATTTTTACTCACTTAAGTGGGGCGAGTGTCGCGATTTTAGCCAGCGAAATCACAATTGATGCCCTCGTTTCAATCGCCGTTTTCTGGGGAATTGGAATTATTCAAATTCTTCCCGTTGTCATTTTGGAGTGGCGCCAAATATATGCGAAAAAGTTTCACAAGATACTCTATATGTTAACTTTCCCATTTTTTGATTTGATGAATATTCCCATTTCACTTGCAGCCCTATTCTCACCGCCAGATTGGAAACCAATCAAACACGAGGATACACGTAAGATTGAGGCCGTTGATGATTTCTTTACACAAGAAGAAATTAGACGTGAAAAAAGAAGAATAGAAACTGAAAAAAAACTCAACAAAAGAGCTAGACGAGGCCGTAAGTGATTGATAAATTTGAATATGTGCTGAGCCTTAATGAAGTTAAAGAAGGCTTAGCCGAAATTAAAGAGTATAAACTCTACCATCTCGTCGATAAAATCACCCTAACCATTAAAGGTATTAAAGGTGACTTTATTAATGTGATAAACGAAGCGGGGGACCCGCAACTCTTTTCACTATCACACATGTATGCTAAAAAAGTCATTAAACCTGATGGACATCTTTTTAACGCAAAATATCTAGGTCGTTTTGATAATGAGTTCAAACATGACTCACGCAAGAAAATTACTAATTTTGATGAACTCGAAGCGACATTAAAGGCTTATGATTTTGATGGATTCTATCTGATTACCGCGCTTGATCAATTAGTGGAAAGTTTAAAAGAAGGTTATATCCGTGCGAACGTTTATAAGAAGAATCCTGATCTGGATTTAAAGGCTTTATACAATAGCAAATCAAACAGCCAAGATAGTGAGATTCACTTTAAAGAAAACATTAATAACTTTGTACGACTTCATTACCGGGCCAAGGATGATTTAATGCTCGCCTACTACAACGCACTTAAAAGGCTAAATAAAGCCAAGGTCTTGATTAGATTTAACTTTGATTTGATTAAGGATGATGTTAATCGTGTCTACCCACTCCCTAACTGTGGACTAGATCTTATTTATGATCAACATTTTTATCAACTCAAAGTAAGTGAAGCGACAGTTGCTCAATATCACTTTGAAAAATATGATTATGTCGCAATGTTTTCTAGTTATGATAACCACAGCCATTCAACGATGGTCAGGACGGCGGAGGTCCTAGTTTATGATAAGCTTGCCACAACTTATATTGATAGGCTGATTTTTATCAACGAGAGTGAAAGAATAGAGTTTCTTTTACTTCTAAACGATAAAGATAAAAGTTATTACACAAATTTAAGTATTGTTGATCCTCATAAGTTTTATTAGCTTAAGTTATACTAAAACAATAAGTGAACATATAGCATTTAGCTATAACAAGGAGGAATATGAAATATACAATTGAAGGTGGACAATTACCGGTCCTAAATCTCGAACTTGAACCTGGTGAAAGTGTTGTGACGGAAGCGGGTGGCATGTCTTGGATGAGCGCTAACATGAAAATGACCACATCTAGTGGCGGTTTTGGTAAAGCCATGGGCCGGCTCTTTTCTGGGGAAACGTTATTTCTTAATGAATATAAAGCCGAGGGCACGAGCGGAACTATTTCGCTATCTAATGCACTTCCAGGCAGTATTCTGCCAATTGAAATTAGTCCCAATATGTCATTCATTGCCCAAAAGGGTTCATTCTTAGCCGCGGAAAAAGGTGTCGAACTTTCCGTCTTCTTTCGTAAAAAGTTTGGTGCGGGCTTAGTTGGTGGTGAAGGATTTATCATGCAAAAATTAACCGGCCAAGGTCTGGCTTTTATTGAAGTCGATGGTTCGCTCATTATTAAAGATCTAGTCGCTGGCGAACAATTAATTGTCTCAACTGGTTATGTCGCAGCAATGGAAGGAACTGTTTCCATGGATGTAAGAACGGTTGGCAGTGTTAAAAATGCGCTTTTTGGTGGCGAAGGAATATTTAATACCGTTCTAACTGGCCCGGGCAGAGTGTACTTACAATCAACGCCATTTTTTGAATTATTAAAACGTATTCCGCCCACAAATCGCTAGTATTTGTTAAATATAGTAATTAGAGTTTCTAGGTAAAGTGATAATCATTTACGGATTTTTTTGTTTTGCTTTTGACTTGTAAGGTTAAGAAGCCAGTAAACAATCACGGTCCCGACAAAGAAGCCAAAGAAGTCAATGATGACATCGCCAATGGCAGGTCCGCGGTTGGGGGCGAGCATTTGAATGACTTCGGATAGTCCGGCAATAAATATGCCGGTACTCAAAGCGACGACAAATTTTGTTCTAGTTTTTAACCCCGTCCAGTAGTGAATGCTTAATAAGGCAAAAGCTCCATCAAGTAGAAAAATTCCAAAGTGACCGATTGCCTTTCGAATAAAAAGGTGGAGACCATCTAATTGAGTTTGCGACAAATTGATTTTGAAAATTGTAGTAATTTTCACAACGATATTTAAAAGCGTACTACTTTGCTCACTTGACACTTCACCCGACAGACTTGCAAAAATGATAATAGCAGTGCTAGTGATGATAAATAAACTTAAATAGACATAGGCTAAGGGACTGCGCGTTTTTTTCATAACTTCCTCTAGATATATTATAAACTTAAACGCTTATCATTAGGGCTAAATGTCACAATTAGTTATAATTTAAGTATTAAAGAGGTACCTTTATGGAATTTATTAGAAAAGATGATCGAATTGTCGCTGTCGATGAAAATAAACAAGAAATGGGCTATTTGGCCTGGAAGGTTTTGAGTGATGGTGTTTTAAACGCTAATCACACATATGTTGATCCTAAATTTAGAGGCATGGGTGTGGCTGGATACCTACTCAAAGACTTTGTTGCCTACGTAAGAGCAAACAATAAGAAAGTCTTCGCAACATGTAGTTATGTTGTCAAGATGTTTGAACACGGGGAAGAGTATCAAGATATTATTGATCCAAGTAGAGGTGTTGGCGATGCAAGTTGTGAAATTAAATAACGGAATTGAACTACCGACTATTGGATTAGGCACAAATACATTTGGCAAAGTTGACAATAATTGGAACGGTGAGATTAACTTTAATACCAAAGAAATCGAAACAGCCCTTAAAGCAGGCTACACTTTTTTAGATACGGCGATCGTTTATCGTAATGAAGCGATCGTGGGACTAGGATACAAAAAAGCCGGGATTCTTCGTCATCATCTCTATCTTCAAACTAAACTCCCGTCCTCGGGCTTATACGTAAAGGATGAAAACGCAATCAGAGAAGCAATTGGGGAAAGTTTACATAAACTCACAACCAGTTATCTTGATGTTGTGCTTATTCATCAACCGCGACCAATTGACGAGGAGAACTTAAAAATCTATCAAGTCTTAGAAAAACTCGTTGATGAAGGACGGATTAATACGATTGGCGTTTCGAATTTTTCGATTGCCCAATTAGATTATTTACTTAAACATGCGCGCATTAAACCCGCAATCAATCAAATTGAAATTCACCCCGGCTACTGGAATGAAGAGTTAACAAGCTTTTGCCAGCAAAATGGTGTGCTTGTTCAAGCTTGGAGCCCGCTTTTTAGAACGAGTGAAATGGATAAAGTTGTGCTCACGAGCATTGGTGATAAATACGGTAAATCATGGGCGCAAGTTGTGATTCGCTACCTGATTGAAAAGGGTGTGATGGTCATCAGCAAGAGCCATAAGGAACAAAGACAAATCGAAAATATTAATGTTTTTGATTTTTCGTTAAGTACGGAAGACACCACAATTATTGCCGGCTTAAATAAAGCCAATTTCACGAAAGTTGCAATTTTAGGAGGGACGGGTTTTGTTGGTCGAGCCTTAACTAGCGAAGCACTACGATTAGGTTATCAAGTTACTAGCGTCTCCTTAGACGCAAAAGCAACACCGCGAAACCATTTAACAATCATCAAAGAAAATGTCAAAGCAAAAGAACTCTTAGTGAAAAAGCTAAGTGACGTTAAAATTATCTTTGCTTGTCTTAATGACAAAGACGCTAAAAAATATTTAAACGCCCACCTTCAGGCCGTCGAAATTGCCCGAGCCTTAAATAAGCCCCTCGTCGTAATCGGAACTTTTTCTAACCTTTATGATTCAAGTTTAAAAACTCCTGTAATTGAGCATTTAGATGAAGGACAAAAGGCAGAAGAACAAGGACGCTTTACACTACTCGAACACTTAAAAAATAATCATGATGTCAACTGGACTTATATTAGTCCAAGCATCAATGTAAATCGCTATTTTCTTCATCATCCCTATAACGTGGGGACAACGACGCTATTAAAAGATCAAGACGGTGAAAGTAATATTAGTGTCGTTGACCTGGTTGATTTTGCCCTAGAAGTCGGTGAAAACCAAATCGAACACAACCATCAGCAAATAACTCTTTGTAATAAGTAATCATAAACGTTACGCATATTTAACTTGGGTATTTTGAAATAAAAAACCCAGTTTTTTTACTTTGCTGAGTTTAGTGCTAATTACTTATAATTTAGATTGAGACTTATGACATCTAGTTTATTTAATTAAGGCTTCAAATGAATTGGGGGTCTTGGCTTTAAACTTTACAAGTTTTTTGGTAAAGGGGTGGATAAAGTTAATCTCATAAGCGTGAAGCATTAAACGGCTGGCCTCGAGATTCTTAATTCCGTATTTTTTATCACCAACAACAGGGTGACCAAGATCATTCATGTGGACTCTAATTTGGTTTTTACGACCAGTTTTAATATTAACATCGACAAGGGTGTAGTTGGCATTTGACTTAACAACTTTATATTCAGTTTCGGCATATTGAGAGTCTTTACTCTTATAACCCGAAAACATCATATTTGTTTTTGTCTTATTAAGAAAAGACTTAACAGTTCCATCTTCCTCAATTTGGCCTTCAACAATGGCGTAATAGCCCCGTTTTGTCACAATTTCATTCCAATCTTTTTGTAGGGCGTTTTTAAGCGCTAGAGACTTGGAAAAGATTAAAACGCCAGAGGTGTCTTCATCAAGGCGGTGGACAACAAACACTCTTCCGTTAGGATCATTATGTTGCACGTGTTCATTAACGAGACGAAAAGCGGTCTTGACTGATTCTTTATCACTAGCAACGCTAATTAGTCCACTGGTTTTATTGATAACAACTAATTCATCATCTTCATGAATAATTGAAAGTTTTTCGCCTTTAAGGACAACGATTCTTTTATTAGTAAAAGGTGTAACTTTCACTTCGTCTTTTGCATATAGTTCAAAATCAAATTGTGAAATTGGGACGTCATTGACAAGAATTTGCTTTCTTGTTAATAAACTTTTAATATTATTACGACTTTTTCCTTCCAGAGCTAAAAGCAGAAACTCCATTAAGGTTGTTTTTTCTTTGGCAATATATAATTTCGTGGCTTCTCTAGCGTTATTACGGGGTTTTCTATGTTTCATCTTCATATATTGGTCTCCAATTCTGATATATCATATCATCACTTAGCAATAATTTAGTATAAAAGATTGTTAGAGAAATAGTAAGTACAACTTAAAGGCGTTAATTAGTGTTTGCTATCGCTACTTAGTAAGATAGTTAATTTACTAAATTTTAGGTTATATTGTTTGACAAGAAAGAGTATTAAGTTTATTATTAAGTTGATTTTAAGGCTTGCCTTAAAACTATAAAGAATTATGTATAAAAAAATAAAGTTATTAATCGCCAGCGTCATCGGGTTATCAACCCTTATTTCGTGTGCGCCAATTAATCATTATGACTATGTTGAAGGCAAGATAAATATCGTGACGACGACAACGATGTTAGGTGACCTTGCCAAAAGCATTGGTGGCGATGATGTCAGTGTCACAATCTTGATGAAACCAGGTGTAGATCCTCACTCATATAACCCTAAGCCAAGTGATGCGCGCGCATTAGCCAAAGCTGATCTCGTTGTCATTAATGGCCTACATCTCGAAGCAAAGATGGGTGATGTGCTTTTAAGTATTGACGCGAACAAACGCTTTATTGCGAGTGACGGCCTTGTGGCTTTGAGTACAATTCAAATCATTGAAAATATGGAAGGTCAACCGGATCCACATATTTGGGGTGATGTGAATAACTGGATGGTCGTAGCCGAAACCTTTAAAGAGAAGATGATGGCCTTTGACCCAAGTAATGCTAGTGAATATGAAAGTAGATATAATGCCTACCAATTAGAACTAAGTGATCTAGAACAATATATTGAAGATCGTGTTAATGAATTAAGTGCTGAAAAAAAAGTCTTGATTACCGCTCATGATGCCTTTGCCTATTTTGGCCGGGCTCATGGATTTAGTGTTCATTCGATTCAAGGAATTAGTACGCAAAGTGAAGCCAGTGTGAAAGATATTCAAGACCTCGCTAACTTAGTGGTCGCGCTTAATGTTAAGGCGATATTTGTGGAAACGAGTGTGCCAGAAAATACAATCAGGTCCGTGATTGAAGCAGTTGAGGCCCGCGGCCGTAGTCTAAATATTGGAGGACACTTGTATAGTGACTCACTAGGCGACATTAAAAGTGGAGGCGAAACATATATCAAGATGTGTAAACATAATGTTGATACAATTGTTGACGCCCTAATATAGAGGTAAATTATGAGTGCATTTAAAATATTTGATCTGACAGTTAGTTATGATTTAAAACCCGTCCTTTGGGATATCGATTTAGAAATACCTTTAGGAGCACTAGTCGCAGTTGTTGGTCCGAATGGCGCGGGTAAATCCACGCTTATTCAAGCAATTTTAGGATTAGTTAAACGTGTCTCTGGCGAAGTAAGTTTTCTTAATCAACCATACAAAAATGTCCAAAAGCGTATTGCCTATGTCCCACAACGCGGCAGTGTTGATTGGGATTTCCCGACGACTGTCTTTGATGTGGTCTTAATGGGGCGCTACGGCCATGTCGGCTGGATTAAACGGCCCAGTAAAAAAGATAAAGATAAAACGATTGAAGCGCTTAATAAGGTTAACATGCTTGAATTTAAAGACCGGCAAATTAGTGAACTGTCCGGCGGACAACAACAACGAGTGTTCCTTGCTCGCGCGCTTGTCCAAGAAGCCGAAATATATTTAATGGATGAACCTTTTGTGGGCGTTGATGCCAAAACTGAAAAAGCGATTGTCATGCTTTTAAAAGAGCTCAAAAACAACAACAAGACCGTCGTCGTTGTTCATCATGACCTGCAAACAGTTAAAGAGTATTTTGACTATGTAGTTTTACTCAACCGTAAGATTATCGCCTTTGGCCTCGTTGATGATGTGTTTAGCGAAGAATTAATCCGCACGACATATCAAGAGCATTCACTGCTAAAAAGTGGTGAGGATCATGCCTAACTTTATTTTAGAAAACTATACCTTATTTGTGATTGTCTTAGGGACACTATTTTTAGGAGTCGCTAATGGTGTGCTCGGGGTATTTACTGTTTTAAAAAAACAAGCCCTCGTCGGCGATGCCTTGTCTCACGCAACGCTTCCTGGCGTTGTTTTAGCTTTTATCTTTACCGGTGCTAAGGATATGTGGATTTTGCTGCTAGGAGCGGCAATTAGTTCGTTAGTGGCGATGCTGCTAATTGAAGCCATCAAGCGTGTTAGTAAAATTAAGGATGATGCCTTACTTTCACTAATTCTTGCGAGTTTCTTTGGGATTGGCCAAGTCTTATTACTTTTAATTCAAGGTGGTGGCAATGCTCATAGTAGCGGCCTACAAAACTTCATTTTTGGTCAAGCGGCGACGATGCTCCTGAGTGATGTATATTTAATCGCGGGAATTTCGATACTTGTCCTCACATTAATTATTTTGTTTTATAAGGAACTTAAATTATTTGTTTTTAACCGTGATTACTTTTATAGTCTTGGCTTCTCATCAAAAATCATGAGTGCACTTTTAACGATGATGACAGTTTTGGTCGTAACAATCAGTATTAGAACCGTTGGTGTAATCTTAATGAGTGCCTTTTTAATTGCGCCAAGCGTTAGTGCCCGTCAATGGTCGAACCGTTTGGTTCATAATCTTGTCCTTGCCGGTTTGTTTGGGGTTATGGCCGGGGTCGGTGGTTCACTCATTTCTAGTCAAGTCACGAACCTCCCAACCGGTCCAGTAATTGTTGTTGTCTTATCAGTAATCGTTGTTATCTCACTATTTTTTGCCCCTAAGCGGGGGATAATTCATAATTCAATTATGTTAAACCGCCATAAAAAAGATTTAGCAAAGTATTATCAACTCATCCACCTCTATGAAGTTAAGACTCCGGTTTTACGCGCGGACTTAAGTGATGAAAGCTTTTTAGCAAGAGGTCTCGTTGAAGTTATTGATGACACAATTAACCTTACTGAAGACGGCCAAAGTTTTGTTGAATATATTTTACGAAGGGGGAAGAAATAAAATGAGTATTGAACTATCAATGTTACTTGTGGCCATTCTTGCCTCACTGGCTTCTAGTATTGTTGGCGTTTTTCTCGTTTTAAGAAAGATGTCGATGATGACCGATGCGATTTCTCATACGGTCCTTTTAGGAATTGTTCTGGCCTTCATGGTTGTTGGTGACCTCAGTAATCCGCTGCTGATTCTTGGTGCTACGGCGATGGGAGTCATAACTGTCATCCTCGTTGAACTCCTCGTTAAATCAAAGAAAACGAGTGAAGATGCGGCGACCGGTGTTGTCTTTCCCCTGCTATTTGCCGTCGCGATTATCATCATTAGTCTTGAATTTAGAGGAGTTCATCTTGATATTGATAGTGTCTTACTAGGTAATCTTGAATTTGTCTACTTTGATCAAATAGTTATAAACGGCATGAAGATGGGGCCGAAAGTTTTTTATGTCTTACTCGCGGTTTTCGCCCTTAACTTTACGTTCTTCGCCGTCTTTTATAAAGAACTGAAAATTGTCAGTTTTGATCCAAAACTTGCCGCGGTCTTAGGCATCTCGCCAATTATTATTCATTATAGTCTGATGGTTTTAGTTTCACTGACAGCGGTGACGAGCTTTGATGCGGTCGGCAGTGTCGTGGTCATTGCCCTGATGGTCGGCCCAGCAATTACGGCTTTACTATTTACCAAGAACTTACTGAAGACGGTCTTGTTATCAATGAGTATTGGTATTTTCAATAGTGTTGGCGGTTTTCTGATTGCCTACTTATTTGATTTACGCACAAGTGGGGTCATTGCCGGCTTTACACTCTTAGTCTTTTTACTTGCCCTCTTGCTTAATCCTAAAAACGGGGTGATTGCCCTGATTCTTAGAAGAAGAAGGCAAAAAATTGAGTTTAGTCTGGTCGCGCTTTTAAACCATTTAGAAAACCATCAGATCAGTAATGAGAATCGTACCTCACGCCTGGCTCTTCATGCCACCTTCAGTGGGTCGAGTAATCCTAACTTACTAATTAACACCGCACTTAAGAAAGGCTATATTGTTGTTAAAGAAGACTATATGCATATTACCGAGCTTGGTCAGGCTTTCTATTTAGACAAGACCAAAGAATATGAGTTTGAACTTTAAAAAGGAGTCCCTTTTATGAATAGAGCAGAAGAAGATTACATTAAAGCTGTCTATGAATTAACAATTGAAAAAGATGAGGAGTTAGCCAAAACTAATGAACTCGCCACTAAATTTGGTTTTAGTGA
>Ga0265295_1002825_pt1 | contig 26440 bp, 19 predicted proteins | sample Munlansysbiofilm_FD_192503 | JGI IMG/M metagenome (GOLD analysis project Ga0265295, IMG submission 192503) | Leachate microbial communities from a municipal landfill in Southern Ontario, Canada - Methane capture system biofilm | ecosystem: Engineered > Solid waste > Landfill > Unclassified ... | reverse complement strand
CATCTTGTTTAAACATGATTTCGGCAATAGTGTCCTGCTCCGAGACGGATAGAAAAAAATTGTCGGTGTCACTGGTAGCTGTCATGAAAAACAAATCCACCAGTTCTGAGCAGTAATTGACGTAATCCAGTTCTTCAGGCTTAAACTGCTGCAATTCTGTAGGCAATTCATCCGGCGGGATACTACTCAGAGACAGGTGATTGTGTGCGAAGTCAGCAGGAAACAGAATTTCAGAGCGATGATGCAAGTGGTAGCGGTTAAAGATATCCATGGTGCGGATGTGGTTGGCGGTGAAAATAGTGAGGGCTTTTTCTTCGGAATAAAATATCTCCGCCCCAAGCCTGTTGTTGGCTAGGCCAAAGCCAACAAAACCGTCATGGATAAGGCGGCTGAGGTAGGGCTGGAGCGTTTCCAAGATTTCTTCGGTGGGCAGATAGGGAGAATAGAACACCGTAGGTTCGACTGTACCGTCTTCATCCTCAGTTGCCACTTCATCGGGGTAGTATTCGAGGATAAAAAAACATTCGTCGGATAAAAGGGTACAGCAGTCTTTGATCAGTTGTGGCAGCGCGTCGATATCGCTTAAGGCAATAAAGCGAAAAGCCCCCTCACACTCTTCAAGTTGAGTGTAATAGTATCCGGGCTCGATGCAGAAGTCCGGGCGCTTTAATTCACTTGGCCACAGGCTCAGACCACACGGTTGTCTGAGTTTTGCACCGTTTGAACCGCTTGGAATATTCACAGTTTCCTCTGAGGGTAGAAGGTTTAAACCGCGTAAGGATAAGCACACGCGCAGGCAAAGTCAATAGCTCTGCCCGCCTGAAGAGGATGAAGCCGTGACGCTGAAAATAGAGCGGAGTTAAAGAGATGTTTTGAGCTTGAGAAGAGGCAAGTCAGATCAGTGACGCCGGAAGCGTTCGAGCAGGCGGCGACTGGCGGCACCTGGGGTTGTCAGCCCTTCTATAACGCTCTGCTCCACCTGCGGTAACAGGGGAGCGACATTTTTGTCGTGGATGAACAGTTCCTTCAGGTCGTCCAGCAGCAACGTCCACATCCAATCGCGTGCCTGCTGACGGCGTTTTGTGTCAAACTCACCGCTGCTGAGCATGCTGGTGCGGAATTCATCCAAGGTTTCCCAGATATGATCAATGCCAATATTGTGCAGCGCACTGCAGGTGAGCACCGGCACGGTCCAGTTCGGGCTTTTGGGGCGCATGATGTGCAGGGCATTGAGATATTGTTGGCGCGCCAGTTCAGCTGCGGGTTTGTTGTTGCCGTCAGCCTTGTTGATGACGATGGCGTCGGCGATCTCCATCACCCCTTTTTTGATCCCTTGGAGCTCGTCGCCGGCGCCGGTCAATTGCAGGAGCAAAAACACATCGACCATAGCGGCTACAGATATTTCCGACTGGCCTACGCCGACGGTTTCAACCAGGATGATATCGTAGTTGGCGGCTTCGCACAGGAGCATGGTTTCGCGGGTTTTGCGAGCCACTCCACCCAGGGTTTCCCCTGCCGGTGATGGGCGAATAAAGGCATGTTCCTCCCGTGCCAGTTGTTCCATGCGGGTTTTGTCCCCGAGGATACTACCTCCGGTGATTTGGGACGAAGGATCCACAGCCAGAACCGCGACCTTGTGTCCTTTGCGTACTAGATACAGACCGAATGCCTCAATAAAAGTACTCTTGCCCACCCCGGGAACGCCGGAGATACCGATACGCGTTGAATTGCCGGTTCTGGGCAGCAGAGCCTCGAGCACCTTGGTAGCTTGCTCCATGTGCTCGGACTTGCGACTTTCGATCAAGGTAATTCCCTTGGCCAGGGCGCGCAGTTTGCCAGCCTCTATGCCAGCAATTATCTCTTCAATGTGCATGGTAGTCCTTGTGTGGATATGGTGAGGGCGCAGAGCACAAATAGCTCTGCGCCCTGCTTGGGTAGCTGGCAGATATTACCAAAGGGGTCAGGCGTTACGTTTTTTCTCTATGGCCTCTAGGGTCTCCAATCCGGATTTCAGAATGGGAGTGCCGGGCCCGAAGATGCAGGAGGCTCCGGCGGCGTACAGCGCACTGTAGTCCTGCCGTGGGATTACCCCACCGCAGACAATCACGATGTCGTCTCCGCCAAGTTTTTTCAACTCTGCAGCTAGTTGGGGTACCAGGGTCATGTGTCCAGCGGCAAGGCTTGAAACGCCCACCACATGTACGTCATTTTCCACTGCCATTTTCGCCGCCTCTTCCGGAGTCTGGAACAGTGGACCGACATCGACATCAAAGCCGATATCCGCATAGGCGCTGGCAACTACCTTCGCGCCTCGGTCGTGCCCGTCTTGTCCCATTTTGGCGACGAGGATGCGGGGGCGGCGGCCTTCAGCGGTATTGAACTCTTCAACCTTGTTTTTGAGTTCGGCAAAGTTTTCGTCTGAATCACACACGGATGCATACGCTCCTGATACAAGTTTTATTTGCGCCTTGTGGCGTCCGAACACCTTCTCCATGGCGTCGGAAATTTCCCCTACACTGGCGCGCTGACGTGCCGCTTCGATACACAGCTCCATGAGATTTTGCGATTCATCGCTGCATGCAGCGGTTATGGCGTTAAGGGCGGCCTGGCAAGCCTGCTCGTCGCGGGCGGAGCGCATCTTCTCCAAGCGTTTTATCTGCGAATTGCGCACGGCAGTGTTATCGATATTGAGCGCATCGATAGGGTCTTCATCTTTAAGCTGGTACTTGTTGACCCCGACAATTACGTCACGGCCACTGTCGATGGCGGCTTGTTTCTTGGCGGCAGATTCTTCGATGCGCAATTTGGGCATGCCCGATTCAATCGCTGCGGTCATACCGCCTAATTCCTCGATCTCTTTGAGGAGCTTGCGCGCTTCCGTGATTAGTTCCGCCGTCATGGACTCTACATAGTAAGAGCCCGCCAGGGGATCGACCACGTTGGTGATACCGCTCTCTTCTTGGATGATCAGCTGGGTGTTGCGCGCGATGCGGGCAGATTGATCGGTGGGCAGTGCGATAGCTTCGTCCAGAGCGTTGGTGTGCAGCGACTGGGTTCCGCCCAGCACCGCAGCCAAGGCTTCGAGGGTAGTGCGTACCACGTTGTTGTAGGGGTCCTGCTCCGTCAGACTCCAGCCCGAAGTCTGGCAGTGGGTGCGCAGACTTTTAGATTTTGGATTCTGTGGCTTGAACTGTTCCATCAGTTCGGCCCACAGGAAGCGCGCCGCGCGCAGCTTCGCGGCCTCCATGAAGAAATTCATGCCGATGGCAAAGAAGAAAGACAGACGTGGGGCGAAGGAATCGATGTCTAACCCTTTGGCCAGCGCCGCCTTCACGTATTCAAGCCCATCAGCGAGGGTGAAGGCTAGCTCCTGTACATTGTTGGCTCCAGCTTCCTGAATGTGATAGCCGGAGATAGAAATGGAGTTGAACTTCGGCATGTATTGACTGGTGTAGGCAATGATGTCAGCCACGATCCGCATCGAGGGCTCGGGCGGATAGATGTAGGTGTTGCGCACCATGAATTCTTTGAGAATATCGTTTTGGATGGTGCCTGCCAGTTGCTCCTGGATTACCCCCTGCTCCTCGGCGGCTACAATGTAATTCGCCATGATGGGCAGTACCGCACCGTTCATGGTCATGGATACTGATACCTTGTCGAGCGGGATTTCGTCGAACAGTATCTTCATATCCTCAACCGAATCAATAGCGACGCCGGCTTTGCCCACGTCACCCACTACGCGCGGATGATCGGAGTCGTAACCGCGATGGGTGGCGAGGTCGAAGGCGACTGAGAGCCCCTGCTGTCCAGCGGCGAGGTTGCGCTTATAGAACGCGTTGGATTCCTCCGCAGTGGAGAACCCCGCGTATTGACGTACGGTCCAAGGGCGACCAGCATACATGGTGGCAACAGGGCCACGCAGAAACGGGGATATGCCCGGCAGGGTGCCGAGGTGCTCGAGCTTGGCCGTATCTTCTTCGGTATACAGGGGTTTTACCCTGATCCCTTCTGGGGTATCCCATTTGAAGTTGGACAGATCGTCCGTTTTCTTCTCCTTTTTGGCCTTGGCTTCCCAGGCGGCCAAAGTGGGTTTTTCTGCCATAACTGTATCCTTTTTCAGTGGTCGCTGAGGTGGAGCATTCAGCTGTTTGGATGAAATTCAGGACTCAATTCCGACGCGTGCCGGAGTGCCTGTATCATAGTAATGTTTTATCGGCTGCATCTGGGTAACCAAGTCTGCAGCCTGTATAAGTTGTGCTGGGGCATTGCGCCCGGTGAGAATGATTTCGGTGTTAGGGGCACGCGTGCGCAGTAGGTCAAGAACCGCATCAAGTTCCAGGAGGTTGAAATCCAGGGCGTTGACCAGCTCATCCAGCACAAGAAGATCCACTGTGCCATTGCTGGCCAGGGTGCGGGCACGTTCCAGTCCCTGGTGCGCAAGGTTTATGTCCTCGAGAGCGGGATTATTCTTACGCACAAAACTTTTTCTTCCGTATTGCTCCACCTGCCAGTTTTCTCCCATCTTCGCAGCGCTGAGCATTTCGCCATAGTTGGGATCATTTTTCATGAAATGTAGGATATGTACCCTGAGCCCGTGCCCGGCGGCACGGAAGGCCTGTCCTAGTGCCGCAGTAGTTTTGCCTTTGCCGTCACCAGTGTACACATGTATTTTAGAGGAGAGTCGGTCTTTCGGAGCTGGAAATGGCGCCCCGGCTTGTGTATCATTCATAAGTTGTCCCTTCTGGTCTTTTCAGCTTAAGTAGTGACCGCTGTCATCGTACTCTATTAAAAGGTACGCGATGCCATGGTCTCTATCTGCACAGAGAGTGACTTCGTTAAGCTTAATCTGAGTGATACGATAGAATGCTTTTTTAGATTTGCTAAAAATTTTTAGCGAACCCAAAATTACCAATCCTGATGCAGCACTGTCAAGAGGATTGAATACAGTCGGTACGTGCCCCATATATATGCAATATCCGAACACTGGTTGACGGGTTCTGGCCTGAATGGATAAATGCCTTTGATGGGAGTGCTCTTTCGTAAATATGTTTTGCAAAATCAATGATATGCAACGAGAACCTTTCGTCTGTGTGGCTGTTAGACTTTTAAACAGCGCCAAGTTACGCTCTGCCACTGGGTAGTGAGGCCTATAACTGACATTATGCAATGATTCAGCATACATTTAGATCGCTGCGCAAGAACATTTACATCGGTTTTTTCTTTATCGACAGTCAAATACTCTTTAAGTACAATAAATATTTGGCATTGACTTTTATCGGCACTCGTTCTATATCGAACAAAAGTAAAACAGTTTTTTATTCATGAGGTTTGAGGTTGCATGGAATATAACATAGGGGAAAAAATCAAGGAACTGCGCAAGGCGCGACAGTTGACACTCCAGGCAGTGGCCAACGAAACGGGCTTCTCGCCGGCATTGATATCTCAGATCGAAAATAATAATGTATCGCCGCCGATTGCGACATTGTCTAAAATTGCCCGTTTTTTTGAAGTAAAAATCAGCCACTTTTTCGAAGAGGGGGATGAGCCACGCCGCTATGAGGTGGTGCGGGTGGACGATCGCCGCGTAGTGAGTCGGGTAATTTCTAAGGCCGGCAAAGGGCATGGCTACACGTATGAAGCGCTCTCGGTGCATAAACTCAATAAGAAGATGGAACCTTTTGTGGTTACGGTGAGAGAACGTATCACCGACGAGACCATGTACAGCCACGATGGAGAAGAGTTCCTACTGGTGATGAGCGGAACTGCTGAGGTGCTGCTGGGGGATGAGCGCATTAAGCTTGAGTCTGGTGATGCGGTGTATTTTGACTCTTCCATGAAGCACCGCTTGCTCTCCTACGATGGCGAAGAGGTACAGGTGCTAGCGATAGTAACCCGTTGATGCAGCTTCTATCTCGATGCATAACTTGGTCATATTCCCTCTGTTCGGTCTCTTCGCTTTATCCTGGCTCCTGGTCTGGCTGATTTTCAGGTGCAAAACACCCAACAAGGCAAAGTTAAATTCAAAAACCTGTTTGGATCTTCTCCGGTGCACGCATAGGTGCCTGCCGGAAAGCATTAATTTTATATCAACAAAGGATGGATGAATTATGGCAAAAAAGGTGCTGATACCCTCGCTGGAGAACCCTCTTGCTCCACCCGAAGATGTAGAGTTTACCATCCCTGGGGAAGTCCCCGGAGAGAAGGGGCCGTACGAAGAGGCGATGAAGGAAGGGCACGAATTGATGGAACGCCCCATCAAATCAGTGCCGGTAGGACAGATAGAAAAACAACATTTCAAACAACGTATGACGGTATGGGAGCGGCTTCGGGTTTTAACCAAAGAGGAACCCAATATCTATTTCCAGAACTGGGGCCCCAACCTGGATGGAGCCTCGTTGGTTACGGGGATTCTGAATGTCAAAGGGCGGGATGTTGCCTTTTACGGGCATGACTTTACCGTGCGTGCCGGTTCCATTGATGCAACCAACGGCAGAAAGCTAGCCAAATTGTTCAATATGGCTGGCGAAAAAGGGATCCCCGTCATCGGCATGAACGATAGCGCCGGGGCCTTTGTTCCGGCCGGGGTTGGTGGCCTGGATGGTTATGCAGAGGCGTTCACCTCCCTGCGCAAGATCAGCGGCGTGGTTCCCAGCATTATGTGTATGTTCGGCTTTAACGCCGGTGGGGGTTCGTATTTGCCGCGTCAGGGTAGTTTTTTGATCCAGCCGAAAGATACCTTCTTTGGTCTTACCGGGCCGGGGGTGGTGAAATCGGTTCTGGGCGAGGATATCTCACCTGAAGATCTGGGCGGACCCAGGGTACATGGTGCTACCGGAGTCGCCGATATCACTGTTGAAGATGAAACCTCGGCGCTGCGCACCGCTGTGCGTCTGCTCGGTTATCTGCCTGATAATAATCACAGCATGGCACCAGCACTTAAAACCACCGATCCTTTGGAGCGCAAGACCTGGGAGATCAATACCCTGCTGAAAAAAGCATTTAATTCACCCACCGGTTTCAATACCCCCTTTGATGTATCCATCATCATTCAGCAGGTGTGCGACCACGGTGATTACTTTGAACTTCAGCGCACCAGGGCACGTGAGGCTGTTACCGCGTTCGGACGCCTGGATGGCAACGTAGTGGGATTTGTGGCCAATAACTCTGCGGTATCCTCCGGCCAGATCGACTGCGATTCCGCGCTGAAAATTGCGCGCTTTGTGCGCTTCTGCAATATCTACAACATTCCCCTCATATTCATGGAAGACACCACCGGTTTCCTCCCCGGGCGTGAGCAGGAATCCCGCGGTATCGTGCAGGCCGGTCGCTCCATGCTCGATTCCATCGTGGACGTGCGCACCCCCAGGATTTTGCTGATCCTACGCAACGCCTATGGCGGCGCGTATGCCTCATACAATAACTATCCTACCGGAGCGGATCTGGTTCTGGCTCTGCCCACTACACGTCTGGCGGTTATGGGGCCGGCCGGAAAAGAGTTTGTGTATAAAGATGAACTGCGCAAAGTGCGGGGTGCCGTGCCCGGTATGGTGCAGCGGGGAATTGAACGGCTGGTTGCCGCCGGACTTGATCATATCGAGGCGAAGCGCGAAAGTGAGAATCAGGCTGCCATGTGGTTGCAACAAGAGGAGGTCAAACTCAACACCCGCTACGAAAAAGAGTTGATGAACCCGAAAGAGGGGTTGGCGCTGGGATCTATCTCTTCTCTGGTTATGCCGACGGATTTACGCCGTGAGTTGGGTAGAAATATGAACTTCTTTCTACGGCATTATAAGCCAAGTGCATGGCAATCGGTGCAGCGCGAGTTCCATTAAGCGCGGGAACACAGCCAGTAGGAATACTTCCTGTTTTGACAACCCCATGGAACTGGAGATGAAGCCCATGGCAAAAAATACATTGCAGAACCAAAACTTCTATGTCAACAATCCACTGATCCACCGCGATCGCCGTCTGGGTGAGTCCTCTTCCGAGTGGGTACGTTCCTTCTCCTGCGAGGATTTGAAACCCCTTATTGTATGCCGCGGTCCGATTCGTAAAGAGGCGATCGATGTCTACTCTGAGATGGGGATTACCCACTACGGAATCCTTCTATCTGAGAAGGATTCCATCGTCTATCCCAATGCCCTGTCACCAGAGCTGCGCACCTTGACGGATAATCGCCGTGTTCACCGCGTGCCCGACTACAGCGGCGCGAGCAAGGAAGAACGCGTCGAGCGCATCGGACAGATTATAGGTATTGCCCTCGAAAATGGCTACGACTCCATCTTTGCTGGTTATGGTTTTATGGCCGAAGACGACGAGTTTGTCGCTGCCATCGAAGAAGCTGGCCTTAAATTTATCGGCCCCTGCAGTGCAACGCAGCGTGGTGCGGGTAAGAAGGACGAGGCGAAGCGCACGGCTCTGAAGGTTGGGGTTTCGGTTACTCCCGGAATCGATAACGTCACCGCGCGCACCCTTGTCACCAAATACTCCAACCGCGAGAGCCTCCTTGCGCTGGTCAAATCGGAAGGACTCAAGTGTGACCCTGCGATCTTGAACAATGCCGACTTGAGTCTTGAAGAGCTGGCTGACCACATTCTGGCGGCTTCCTACAAAAAAGGGATCGATCTGTTCTCCATTCAGGAACTTGGCAAGCAGGTGGAACGTGAATGTGCTGCCATGTTCCGGGATTACCCCGGCGCGCGCATCCGCCTGAAGGCTATCGGCGGTGGCGGCGGCAAAGGACAGCGTATCCTGGGAGCCTCACTGTTGGCCAAAGATGAGCCTACCGCAGCGGATATCGCCAGGGCTGCCGCTGAGGCACCAAGTCTAGTGCTGGAAGTGCTGAACGAGGTTAAGGCTGGTGGGGTAGGGGATAATAAAAACGTGCTGGTAGAGCTCAATATCGAGCAGACCCGGCATAACGAAATTCAACTGCTCGGCAACGGAGACTGGTGTATCGCCCTGGGTGGGCGTGACTGCTCTTTGCAGATGCACGAACAGAAGCTGCTGGAGCTCTCCGTGACTCAAGAAGGGTTGGCACGTGAGGTTGAAAAAGCGCGCGCAGCCGGAAATGAGGTTGTCGCCAAAGCCCTCGAAATCGATCTTGAAATCCTCAAGCGCATGGAGGAGGAGTCGGAACGCTTCGGTCAAGCAGCGGGCCTTGATTCCGCCTCAACGTTCGAGTGTATCGTCGATCGGCAGCGCCACTACTTCATGGAGGTCAACACTAGGATCCAGGTGGAACACCGCGTCACCGAGCTGGTTTATAGCCTGAAGTTCACTAACCCTGAAGATAAAGAGGATAGTTTTATAGTTGAGTCGCTGGTGGAAGCCATGGCCATGCTTGCCCTGCACAAAGAGCGCCTGCCGCGACCTGAACGTGTGCCCCGCTTTGGTGCCGGCGTCGAAGCACGCCTCAACGCGACAGATTGTTCCTTGTCCCCATCGGCCGGCGGTGTTATTCGCTACTGGTCCGACCCCATTGAGGGGGAGATTCGCGACGATCAGGGGATTTGTACGGCAAACCCCGATACCGGGCAGTTTATGCGCTACACCGTATCTGGCGCATACGACTCCAACATCGCTTTACTGTTGACCAAGGCGGATGATCGCCTTGCCAGCTTTAAGCATTTGGCGGAGGTGTTGCGCCGCACCACCATTTACGGCACGAATCTGGCTACCAACCTTGAGTTTCACTACGGACTGGTGAATTGGTTTATTGGCAACAACGTTATGGCTAAGCCCACCACCCGTTTTGTGGTGCCGTACCTGACTTTGATGGGCTGCTTAAAACAGGAGGCCGCCAAGGTCGATCCAGTGGTAGCCTTTTTGTCCTTAAAGAAGCGCTATGTGGTGGCAAATGCAGAGAACCCTGAGGTCAAAAAAGCGATCTCCGATATTCTCGACCGCAATGGCACCTTGCTGACTAGACCGCTGCAGAGAATCCTCAAAGATCCACATCTGCTTTCGGGCTGGCTTAGCCTGAATCGAAAGAATTTCTGCATGGAGGGGCGCAAGCTCAAGTGGTTGCGCAACCCCCTGATGATCATTGCCGAAACCTATGAATACCTGAATATGACTATGCGTCCCGATGCTCCGGCGTCCGATGTGATCTGGTCACACGACAATGAGCATCTGCAGAAAGCCATTTCTTTCTATTCCAGCCTGCGCGAGCATTTCCCCATTGACATCGATGATTTCGAAGCCCTGAATACCCTGTTGGAAAAAGAAAAACCCCAAGGTGATTTCAGCGCTGCGGAGTGGGATGCGATTCGCGCTTCCCATATCGGCTTTGAGGCCGGAAATGAGTTATTGGGTCTGCTGTACCTGGTGGGAGTCAAGACCAACTTTTTTGACTTCAAGGTGGAGAAAAATCTGGACGTAACCATCCCTGAATATCTGCACGATTCAGTACTTCAGACGCAGATGAAGAAGATGCTGGTGCCGCCTCCGGCCACCAAGGAAGATGAAATCGTCACTCCCGGGGGGGGGATGTACTATGCCCAGGAAGCACCGGGGATGCCACCATTCATTAAGGAAGGCGAGCACTTCGAGAAAGGCCAACCACTGTTTATCCTTGAAGTTATGAAGATGTTCAACAAGATTCCGGCGCCGTTTTCTGGAACCGTGGACAAAATCCTTATTGAAGGGGGCGACGGTGTCATCGTGTCTAAGGGGCAGTCGATCTTCAAGGTAACCCCGGATGAGAGATTTGTAGAGGTTGACCCTAAGGCTATCGAGAAAGAACGGCGCAATACTACCGAAGCCTATTTACAAGCCATCACCTAAAACATTTACGTACTGCTTAAAACGCAGCAGACCCAAGGGGACGATAGACATCGCTCTTTGGGTCTGCTGGATTCTTGGGTACGGTTACGCTGGAACTGCTACGAGTTTTTATCAACTGCACCGAACTTTTTTTGCGGGGCTTTAGGTGCTAGTTAAGTAGGCGGTCTTGGGGTGTATCGCCTGCTAAGTGAGGCTATTTAGTTAAACGCGTAATCATCTGCTTCTACATTTTCCGGAGCACCCGCTAAAAATGAACGGGCTTGGCCGTCTTTAACAACTTTTTGAAGACCTTGATTCGAAGACCACACGGTCCCACATATGTCACATTCTGTAATTCCAGCGTAGAAACCCTCGGCGTGCAAAGAGATGTTTGCGTCTTTGTGGTTTTTGCATACCGGACATTTCATAGTCGTATCCCCTTTCAGCTAATAGGCAGGTGAGCCGGGCTGAGCGATTACGCAAGGCAGTGTGGTGCCTTTTGCCCATCCAACCCCCCCCCTCGCATCTGTGCGGCCCAATTGCCGCCCTATTTGGGTCATTTCTTTTGATACCAGTATAGGCGTATTTTTCTAATTGACAAGCATTTCTTTCTAAAAGTCGTTCTGAAACAGTATGTTACGGTGCTCAATGTTCTATCAGGCAAACCATAGGTTCGAAAATTGGATTATGTTGCCACCTGGATTGAGTCAGGTCGAGATTTATAAAGGCTGCTATTTCGAATCAACTGGAGATGTTTATAAATAAATCGGTATTTTGCTTTTCACCTTTTAACTGAGAAGCAAACGAGCGGTTGAGTAAGAATTCATCAGACTTTATTCTACAGCATTGGATTTAGACGGCAGTTTGCCTTGAAAAGTGGATGTAGGTTCTGGCACATGGAAGTAGTTGTGGGTTTAAGTATTTAGCCTGTGAGGTGTGCGCATTTGCTTGGGACAAAAAACATTGGAAGGTAAAATAAGGAGCTAATCTTATGTTAACTAAAATAGATCACATCGGCATCGCGGTACGAAGCATCGAAGATTCACTGCCTTATTACCGGGACCAACTACATATGGAGTACATGGGCACTGAAGTGGTAGCAGAGCAAAACGTGAAGGTAGCTTTTTTTCAGCTTGGCGAAAGCAGTATCGAGCTTTTGGAACCCACCAGTGAGGATTCTGCCGTGGCAAAATTTCTACATAAGAACGGCCCCGGGATCCACCATATAGCTTACGCTGTAGAGGACATTGCCAGCACATTGAAGAACTTGGCGGCACAGGGGGTTAGGCTTATCGATACGCACCCGCGCAATGGAGCACATGGGGCTAAGATCGCCTTTATCCATCCACAAAGCAGCGGTGGTGTGCTTACAGAACTGTGTCAACCAGGGCATTGAAAATTCAACAGATAGCTTTTGAAGCAGCGGCTAAGGTGCAAAGATATATCCTTGCTGGCAGATAGAACTGTGTTGCGCAGTATTTTTTGCCAATTCCGACTGTAAGTCATTTAAATATCGAAGCCAATATTGCATATTTTGCTTGACAATGTTTGGCAGTCACAAGTAAATAGAACAAGGTTTAATTTTTAATAGACATAGGGCTATACATAAAAACATATGTGTTTTAAGAGCAACACTGTGTTGGCTACGCCTCATGTAAACTTAAATAGTTACAGCAGTATAAGGAAGATGATTCCTATTATTGCAGCTACTTAGACGTACGAGTGAAAGTGCTCTTGTCATTGGTATCGTTATTGTCTAAAGTAGACAGTGTTTTAGAATGAATCCTGAAGATTGACAGGGCAGTGTCATTTTGAAAGGAGGTGTGAGGTAATCTTATGCTGCAAGGCTCTGCGGCAGTATCCAGGGAAAACAGTGATTCTGTTTGAGTGTAGATGGGAAATCTTAAAGAATCAGCAAGCCGCAGTCCGATTGATCATGCGAATAAACTCGTACGGAACGATGGTTAGTTATTTACAACAAGGAGGAAATAGAATGAAGAGAATTATTATTGCTCTAGCGTTGATGCTGAGCATGGCAGGTTCGGCCTTTGCGGTGGACTTTACCTTTAACGGTGACTTGAATCACCGTTTCCGCCTCTACACCAACCAGTCCGGTTACTTTAATGGCATTGATAAAGGTGAGCGCCTGGCGAGTTACAATGGGACGGTAAATAATGACATCATTTCAGATGGTTCTTCCAATGATTTAATGGGAGAGATCAAGTATCGTCTGTGGACCACTGCAACCAGTGACAATGGCGGTATTAAAGGGGTGTTTGAAATTGAAGTAGGGGGGATTCAGTTCGGTGATAAAGCTAAGGGCGGTGGTTATTCCGGTGATGGCGTAAACGTCGAGACTCGCTCTGCCTATATCGACTTTGCCTTGGGGCAGGGGCGCACCCGTATGGGGTTGATGACGACGAATATCAATAAGTTCCTTTGGACCGAGACCGTAACTGGGGTTGATTACCGGATCGCAGCAGGTCCTGGCGATCTTACCCTAGGTTGGTATCGTGGGTACGAGGTAGTAGCAACCGACCGCGATAATGACTTTGAAGATCTCGATGCTTTGTATGTGCGTTACAATCTGAAGCCTTTTGATGGAACCAAGCTTGGTCTCTTTGTGGTGTACCAGCATAGTGATGGGGTCGGAACCGGAGATGGTTATGACTTCAGTGACATATCGCACTATTATGTCAAAGGATTTACTGTTAACACCGGCACTGGGACAATCCCGGCAGATATGAATCTTTATACCTTCGGTATTGATGGTGGCTGGGAAAAGGGAGATTTCTTTGTCAACTGGGATCTGATGTACCAGACTGGTGATTTTATGGATGATTATGATTTCGGTGGTTACTTCGGTCACGTAGACTTAGGGATGAAGATGGGTAAAGGTAAGCTGACCTATACCTTCTGGTACGCATCCGGTGACGACGATCCTAACGATACCGATCTGGATGCGTTTGTTGCTACGGATGTTGACATCAATGCTGAATACTCTATTGTCCTCTTCGAAGGTTACACCGACGATGATTACTTCTCTTCATCTCCGTATCTGCAGGACAAGGGTCTTATCTTGAACCGTCTCGGCTATGACTACCAGGCCACAGATAAGCTCAAGGTAGGGCTCGCAGCGCTGTATCTCATGACCGCTGAAGATATTGAGTATGTAGACAATAACGGTAAAAAACGTTCCAATGATAAAATCGGCATCGAAGTTGACGCTTATGCCAGTTATCAGCTGTTCACCAACACCGAAGCAGCTATCCAGATGGGTTACTTGTTCGCAGATAATGCCATGGACTTCTATGAAGTCGACAAAGACGGTAGCTCTGATGAGGATATCTACATCATCAGCTCGCGCATTCGCTACAAATTCTAATCAGAGTTTTCATTGGAACCCTAAATGGAATAGTTAGTGTTTTGCAAAGCTAAATAAAAAGCCGGACTCAAAGGTCCGGCTTTTTTTATAACTAGGTTTTGCTCCATAATTTGCTGTGGGCAGCAGCTGGCGAACGCGGTATAATTCACAAAATATGTTTACAGGTCTGCACGTGAATAGTTGTGGTGGATATAGTCAAATGGAGGGTTTAAGTTGAAGAACTTCAGATTCGCAGGTTTAGCCGCGTTGGTAGTATTGCTGCTAACAACAGTTTTTGCCCATGCCGCGGCCCGTGTAACGGTAATGGAACAGGTGGCGGAGGACTTTGCGCCAGTTTCTGGCATAGTGGTCATGGCCGCTGGTGCAGATACATATATAGTTGATCTGGATGCGTCCAGCGGCTTGGTTGTGGGTGATCTGCTCTCAGTGGTTGAGGAGGGTGCGCAGATAGTGCATCCGGTAACCAAGAAAATATTGGGCACCCTGGATAAGACCGTGGCAGTGCTGCGCGTGACTCAGGTCAAGGGTGGTTACTCGTATGCCAATTTGATTGATCATCCTAAGGATGGCGCTGTCCTCGAAGCGGGTACGAGTTTGAAGCGCTACAGCAACCTCAGCGCAGTGTTCCGAGACGAAACTGGTGGACATGAAGCCATGTACGCAGGTTTGCGGCGCGCTTTGCCACAACTGGAATGGCAGGAGGGTATGAATGCCTCTGCTGCAGAATTGTTCTTCAATGTTACCCCTAACGGGTTGGAGGTACGCGGCACGGAAGGCACCTTGATCCGCGCTTATGCCCCAGAGCCGGCGTATGGCGCAGGATATGGAGCAGGATATGGCGCAGGAGGGGCGCTTCCCACCAATGCTATTACTCCTCCATCTGCTGCACGTCCCGTTGCTGGTCTTGCCGTGGCGACGCCTGCAACTGCAGCGCTCTCTACCGGGATAAGCTCAGGAGTAGGCGCAGTTATTCCCTCTCAGGGTGAGCAGAGTGCTGGCGCGGTAAAATACGATACAGGCCAAGTACAGACATCATCAGCCTCCCGTACTTCAAATGTGTTTAATATGGAGTTTCCGCAGTTTGATAAGGTTGGGCAGTTTAAGAAAAAAACTGTGATGGCCGATTTTGAGCTAATAGATGGCAGGCTGCTCCTCGCAACCACGGATGGTGGTGCTATTGACGTGTATGCAGTGGGTGAAGGTCTGGAACAGATCGCCCAAGGGGACAGTGAGACCATGGGACAGATCCTGGCGCTAAGCTGGTATCAACCCCAACCCGGTAAGGCGTATCTGGCTGTGACCATATGGTCTGATGACCGAGTGAATACCGATCTGCTCAAGCTGGATGGAAACAAGCTGACCCCAGTTGTACGCGGTTACACTAAAATGGTGGCAGGATTTGATCTTGATGGGGATAAGCGCTCGGAGCTACTCTTGGCCCAAGAGTTTGAACGCGAAAATTTTTTCGGAAGAAGAATTGAAGAGTTGAGCCTGTATAACGGCGCATTCAAATCTTCTCCATTGTCTTTCACCCTGCCGAGCTCCTTCCAGATTTTTGGGGCATTGCTTACCGATGTAACCGGCGATGGCCAGATTGAAGCGGTGTTTGTGCGTAACCGGCGCTTGCACATCTTTAAGGGCACCGAGCAGATATATAAATCCAGTAAAGAAATGGGCGGCTCCGTTTCAACGGTTACCTATGATATAGATCCTGATGCGAAATATACCCTGATCAACAATGTTAGTTTCGAGGTGGCCCCGATTGCCGCCGATCTTGACGGAGACGGCGTGCGAGAGATTGTCGTAATAGCTGCAGATGGCAATATCATGCAGAATGTTGGAGTTGCTTCGGCAATTAATCAGAGCTGGCTGGCAGTATTTAAATATCAGAACGGCATGGTGATAAAAGGCTCCATTGGCGATAAGCTTGAACGCCCGCTACAAGGGGTGGCTGTCGCAAACGGTCGAGCATATATGTTGGCTACTGAAGTTGGAAGTATTTTGGGCAGTAGTGAGAGCAGCTATCTACTCAGTATTCCACTGCAATAACCGTACTTGTGTCGCGTATGTGACTGTTGTGCGAGCTGCTAAGCTGGCCCCTATATAATCGTTTGACCATGTAATCTGGTGTGTTATCCTCATGGCTTACGATGGACATATTTAGATGTTTTGCGTAATACATAAGCCAGACGTTGGAGGTGGAAGTGGCAGTTAATAAAGTTATTTTGGTTGGAAATTTAGGGAAAGATCCGGAGTTGCGCTATACTCCAGCTGGCACGGCTGTGGCTAGTTTTACCTTGGCTACAAGCGAGAATTTTAAAGATCGTGATGGGAATCGCCAGGAAAAAACAGAATGGCACAATGTCGTCGCTTGGCGTCAGTTGGCCGAAATATGCGGCAAATATCTACACAAAGGTAAGCAGGTATATATCGAGGGGAAGCTGACCACGCGCAAATGGCAGGGTCGCGACGGAGTTGATCGCTACACTACTGAGATTGTCGCCGACACCATGCAGATGCTTGGGCGCGCTGGTGATGACAGCGGATCGAGACAAGGGCAGAACCACGCACGCAATGACAATCGCGATGATTCCTCCCGTCAGGACTCTTATGCCCAAGATGACTATGCTCGCAGTGAACAAGGACGTAATGACTATGGGGCGCCCGCTCAGCAAGTTCAGAGCCCGAACGCACCGCAGGAGCCATCCTTTAATCCTGATGACGAGATCCCCTTCTAAATAGACCTTGAAATCATAAGGTTACGTATAAACAGAAGCCCTTGTTATTGCAGGGGCTTTTTTATTTCTGCCCATTTGTTATTGATTTATACTTGCCCGAAGATTGCTTGAATGTGGCAGAGTTTGACGCCCTTGAATCGGATTCCGCCGGGTTTGTTGAGTTTGTTCTAGTTCCCTCCAGTTAAGGAGCATATGTAGATGGTTATGCGAGCAACCAAAATAGTGTGTACCATTGGACCAGCATCAGCGTCTGAAGAAACGCTCGAAGCTCTGGTGCGCGCGGGAATGAATGTGGCACGCCTGAATTTTTCCCATGGAGATCATGAATCGCACCGCAAACTTATTCAAGATATCCGCGCGGTGGCAAAACGCCTTAAGGAACCCATAGCCATACTGCAGGATTTGTGCGGCCCGAAAATTCGCCTGGGAATGCTGCCGGAAGAAGGAGTTCGCCTGAACCAGGGCGATCTAGTGACCTTGGTATCCTCGGAGCAGGAGAGGGAAGGGGCGATTCCGGTAGACTATGCCCATCTGCACACTGATGTGGGTGTGGGAGCGGCGATTATGCTTGCGGATGGTCTGATGGAATTGCGCGTTGAGAGGATTGATGGTGTAAGGGTTGAGTGTCGAGTTATTAATGGTGGCATCGCCTATCGACGCAAAGGGGTAAACTTGCCTTGTAGTGATTTAAGTATCGCCGCCTTTACGGATAAAGACCGAGATGACCTACGTTTTGGTTTGGAGCAGGGTGTAGATGTGGTGGCACTGTCATTTGTGCGTAACGCTACAGATCTGGATGAAATCCGTGCCATGATAGGTGCTGCAGCGTACGCGCCAAAGCTGGTGGCCAAGATTGAAAAACCTCAGGCTGTAGAGGGGTTTGATGCTATTCTAAGCCGCGTAGACGGCGTGATGATTGCGCGCGGTGATTTGGGTGTAGAGGTGCCGCTCGAAACGGTGCCAGTAATTCAGAAGGATCTAATCCAACGCGCACGCTTGCGCGGAAAATTTACGATTACGGCAACCCAGATGCTCTCAAGTATGGTGGCGAGCCCGAGGCCGACTAGAGCTGAGGCCACCGATGTTGCTAACGCCATCTATGATGGCACCGATGCGTTGATGCTTTCGGATGAGTCAGCATCCGGGGCGTATCCCGTGGAATCGACCCAGATGCTCGACCGCATTGCCAGAGCGACAGAGCCACATGTACATACCACTCTGGATATGGAGACGCTGGATGTGGCGGATGAAATTATGGTGGCGCGCGCTATCGGACGTGCCTGCAGCTGGATCGCCAGAGACTTGCATGCTGCGGCTATTGTAGCTTATACATGGTCTGGCTTCACCGCCCGCTGTGTGGCACGTTATCGACCCGACTGTGTGGTGGTGGCCATGAGTCCCGATGTGACGGTGTGTCGGCAGTTAAATCTTATCCGTGGGGTGATGCCGGTGGAGGTCGTTGCACTCGACAGCAGCGATGCGTTGTTTGTTACCGCCCGACGCTGGTGTTTACGCACTAGGCTGGCTAATCTCAGTGATTGCATCGTGGTCACGGCGGGCACCCCGTTGTGGCAACCGGGCTCCACCAATCTCATAAAGATTATTGAGTTGGATAAAGGCATGGATGTAAAGTGTGATGATTGAGAGCGTTAGAACTTAAGGAGATCATGGTGCAAGAAAAACAACGTCAAATTATTATCCGAGCTTTGCAGGATGACGACCCCGAAGTGTGTCAAGCCGCTAACTTGGCCCTTGAGTATCTGGAGGCATGTGCGGACATGTCAGCGTTGCGTGCAGCTCTGCATAGTACGGATCGACGTCAGCGTGTCGCCGCGGTATATAAACTCGGACGCATCCCTGCCCCTGAAGCTGGGGTTCTGTTGCAGGAGTGCCTGCAGGATCAGGATGCGGACGTGCGTGCGGTGGCGGTGCAGATGGCTGGAGTGCGGCGCGAGAAAGGTGCCCTTTCGGCTTTGGTGCTCTGTTTAAAAGATTCAGATTCGGCAGTAGCTGTGTATGCGGCGCAGGCGCTGGCCAGGTTTGATGATAAACGTCTTGTCCCTTATCTGCAGGCTATGTGTACTTCTGCAGTGGATGAACTGGTGTGTGCTTGCTTGGATACGTTGGGTGAGATAGGGGATAGCGCCGCTATTGATGCTGGGATTCATGCGGCTGCGCACCCCAGCCCAGCGGTCAGGCTGAGCGCCATACGCATGCTTGGGCGTTTGTGTTAATTCAGGGCATTGCGGCGTGTTTTATTCTGCTTTGGTAGAAGTCAGAACCACTCGTTGATGTTGATATTGTGCAGAACCGGATCAACTTCACCGGCTATATGTGTGCCTTCAACTTCTAGTTGCTTCAGCGAGGGGGTATTTAGCATATTGCCTTCGCTGTCGCGCAGGATGCGAATGGTACTCTTAAGCGGGTTGTGGGTGTCTGCGTCCACAATCAGGCCAATTTCATTATTTACCAAGCGTACCAAGCTTCCAACCGGGTAACGACCAAGAATATCACTCAGAACCTTGACATACTCCGGGTTAAGCTGGGTTCCGGCTAGTTGCTGGAGGAGCCGCACCGCGAGGGCAGGAGTGCTGGGTTGCCGGTAGGCACGTAAAGTGGTGATAGCATCATAGGTGTCGGCTACAGTGGCAATGTCAACAAACGGTGCGGTGTTGCTGTTCAGCTGAATCTGTGGATAGCCGCAGCGGTCATAATGAAGATGATGGCAGCGAATAATATCTATAATTCCCGGACTAATGTCGTCCATGCGGTTGGCAATTTCTACACCAAGGTCGGGATGTTTTTTTATCGCTTCAAATTCTCGCGGACTCAGGGGGCCAGGTTTTTTGACTATGGCCGGGTCGATCCGCAACTTCCCAAGATCGTGCATCAGACTCCCCGTCCCTAGAATTTGCAGGTCATCGTGGGTCATGTTACACGCACGTCCAATGGCTATGGCAAACACCGCCACATTAACCGAATGGCAGAAGGTGTAGTCATCATAGTCTTTGATCATTGTCAGCGCCATGAAGGCGTAGGGGGTCCGAGTGAGCTCGGTGGTGATACTTTCGGCGGTTTCAAAAAGTTTGCAGCTCGAAGGAGTTTCGTCATTTTCCACCATGGCACAGGTTTCGGCCATCGCCTGAATGGCATTGGCGTATACCTTGCGGCATGTCGAGTCACCCTCCTTATCACTGCCATTCAGGGCACGGATGGTATCAATGCCATGCCGCTGCAGGGTTGTTTCGAAATCTGGACCTTTGAATGACCCATTATGCAATAATTCGATAAATTTCAGTGCCTGCGGTTTTTGAATAAATCCAAGAATTTCAAATCCATCCAAGTCAATTTCTTGCAATAGCGCCAGAAGACTAAGGGCCGCAGGGCTGGAAGAGGAACAGAGTTTCTCATTGATGAATAAAGTGTCGTCGATAATGCCTACCTTCACTTCTCGGCGGAGTTTGAGCAGGTGTTGCAGGGCTTCCCAGTAGCGTTCAGCCAGTTGTCTGCTTGACGGATGCTGAGATGGATAAAGGCGCAGACCGCGGTAGTAGGCGTTGAAACTGTGGAGGAAATCCTGGATGGATGTGTTCATGCTGAGTCTATCCCTTTTTGCCGACTTGCGCAGCCTGTATGGCACATGAGGCTACCGCTTTGTCGCGCGATGAGGCCAGACACTGAAGAAAGTTCTGCTCTTCCTGAGTGGCGGTTTTCCCGAGGGCGTTTATAGCCGCCAGGCGCAGTTCTCTATATTCCTTGCGTTTTATCAGCTTATCTTTTTTTATGATAGCTATCAGGGTGTTGTTTGCTGCGGGATCACGGATGTCGCCGAGGGCTTCAATCACCTTGAGGGTTGTCTTTTTGTTTTTCAGCAGTGTATCCCGACGCACCCCCAGATTACACAATGTTTTGACTGCACGGGAGCTTTTTTGCGCCCCAAGGGCGAAGATAGCAAGATCCGGGAGGGTGCAGACGGGTGAGTTGAGATAGCTCAGCAGGGCATCTACCGCTGTTTCATCCCTGATTCCGGCCAAGGCAGACAATGCTTCCTGCACAACCCGATCATCTGCGTGCAACAATTGCGAACTGAATGCTTGGGTGTATTCTGGATTGCGGCGCGAACTTAGAATTTTAAGGGCATTGCGCACTACGTACCAGCGTGAATCGTCCAGATATTCAAGCATAACCCTGTCGGCGGCGGGGCCAAGTTCCTCCATTAACACAGCAAGGAATCTACGTACCCTGGGATCTGATTCGCGCACCAGATGTTGCCACACATTGTGACTGACGCCGGAATCCAGCAATTTTATGAGGCGGCGGGCTATGTCCTGTTGGGTACGGTTGTTGCGAGCGTTTTCCAGCAGCAGTGCTACCACTTTATTTTGATCGAGATCCTGCAGACACATCCGGCATACGCTGCTGTATTCGTCTCTGCCGGTGTAAATCCAGCGTTCGAAGTGGGTCAGAGCCAGCATTGCACTAGAATGTTGCTGTGCTTCGGTCAAGGCGAGGTTGAGGAGGCGTTTTATTTTTTCCAAGCACACCTGAAACTCCGAGAGTTGCCCCGGTTGTCCTAGATCCATGAGCTGTTGCGCTGCACGTAGAGTTTCCGTAAGGGTTTGGTCTGGGATAATGTCAAGCGGAACGTGGTTTTGCGCAGAATTGCCGTTTGTGTGTTTTTCAGCAGGAATGTCAGCGGAATCGCTGGTGTGCTGCAGAGCGGCATGTGCTTCGAGGGTACGTTTACGGCTACTGATAGCGCCAAGGTTCATTTCGTTCAGCAGGATACTGCTGGCTTGCTGTTGCTCCAGAACGTGTGCCGCTCCACCTTTAGCGTCAAGCTGGTCTGGTTCCTGCACTAGACAGTGGACAAGAGACAACAGGTGCTGCTCGCTCAAGCTGGGGAAGATAACCATGGATTTGATTCTATGGGAAAAAAATCGCTGCGCTAGTTGGGGGAGCATCTTGTTGTCTGGGTTAAGCCATGCTTCGCCCTGCATGAAGCCCTGCCGCCTGATTTCCACGGAGATCACCCCATCCTGACTACCCTTGAGACCGAGGTTGAATTTCTCAGTACAAGTGCGCGCCGCCTGCATTACGGACGGATGAGCATCCGGATAATAGTTGGCAGCTTTGGACAGACGACCAAGGCTTGCAAGAGCCTGCTCAAGTATGGGGTTGTTAAAGGTCTGCATAGTGGTGCCCTGGGGTTGGCGGACAGGTAAGTAGCTTACCGAGTTTACTGCTCAGGATACAATTTTAACATGGGTATATTCAAGTTTAAAACAAGAGCCGCGCGGAAGGATAGCCTCCTGTGCGGCTCTTGTTTGATTCGTGAACTGAAAAGAGGCAGAAACGTAATCAGAGATCAGATATCCTGCAATTAAATAGACTTAAATGCCTTGAACGCGGCATCAATAGTTTTATCCAGATCCTCGTTAGAATGGGCGATGCTCATAAATCCTGCCTCAAACTGGGACGGAGCCAGGTTGATTCCTTGATCGAGCATGGCACAGAAATAGCGGGAAAAAGCCTCGGTATCGCTCTGGCTCGCATCGACAAAGTTTTTGACTGGGCCTGCGCAGAAGTAGGTGCAGAACATGCCGCCAACGCGCTGGACGCAGGTGGAGAAGGAGGCATTAGCCGCTGCTGCACGCAGTCCCTTTTCCAGATAGGCGCTCTTTTCCTCAATCTGCGCGTAAAACCCCTCTTCCTGCAGAAGCCTGAGGGTGGCAATCCCTGCATGCATGGCCAGAGGATTCCCCGATAGGGTCCCTGCCTGGTATATACCGCCTTCAGGGGAGAGCTGATCCATTAGCTCTTTTTTCCCTCCGAATGCGCCTACGGGCAGGCCACCACCGATGATTTTCCCAAGACATACCAGGTCAGCTTTGACTTTGAAGCGTTCTTGGGCGCCGCCGTAGGCAACACGGAAGCCGGACATCACCTCGTCAATAATCAGGATGATTCCTTCCTTGTCACACAGGGCGCGTAATCCTTCGAGAAAGCCTGGCTCGGGAGGGACTAAGCCCATATTTCCAGCTATTGCTTCGAGGATAATGCAGGCAACTTCACCTTTATTGGCGTCAAGGAGCTGCTTGACCTCTTCGAGATCGTTGTAGGTAGCAGTGAGGGTGAGTTTGGCAAAATCAGTCGGAATTCCCGGGGAGGTGGGAACGCCGAATGTAGCCGCGCCACTGCCAGCTTTTACCAGCAGCGAGTCGCCGTGGCCGTGATAACAGCCATCAAATTTCAGGATTTTATCGCGTCCGGTGCAGCCTCGCGCTAAGCGGATGGCGCTCATGGTAGCTTCGGTGCCGGAAGAGACCATGCGCACTTTTTCAATCGCGGCATAGGCATCACATACCATCTGTGCCAGTTCCACTTCAGACGCGGTAGGAGCGCCGAAGGATGAACCATTTTGGGCGGCTTGTTTAATGGCTTCGACCACTTTGGGATGGCTGTGACCAAGAATCATGGGCCCCCAGGAACCAACGTAGTCGATGTAGCTGTTGCCGTCGGCATCGTAGATTCTGGAGCCAGCCGCTTTTTCAATGAAAATCGGATCACGTCCAACTGACTTGAAAGCGCGCACTGGGCTGTTGACTCCTCCGGGAATAACCTGTTTGGCCTGTTTAAATAGTTCAGCAGAGCGAGTGTGTTGCATAACGAGCCTCCCTTGGGCGGATAGTAGTTTAATGGCAACATGCACCGAGATGGTCCATGCAGTGGCGCAGTGCTAGATATTTTCAGGATATTTCCTTTGTACTTTAACCCATTGATCTGGTACACAAAGCGCAAACGCTAGCATGTTCAGCACGGGAATGTCAATAAAGCTATGGCAACGAGTATATGTAGATTAATCCTCTATTATTGAGGAGTTATGCTGGGGTGGTAGTGTTGCTACGCACGCTACTGCGAGGAAATTCGCAGAGCGATGAAATACGCGAGCTTACTCATGCTAAAACGGGAGGGTTACGTGATACTGGGAGTCACAGGAGGAATAGCGAGTGGCAAAAGCACTGCCGCATCTTTACTCGCGCAGCACGGAGCATATGTGATCAGTGCTGATCAGGTAGCGCGTGAGGTGGTAAAGCCAGGTTCAGAGCTGCTCGCCCGTCTGGTGCAGATGTTTGGAGTTGAAATCCTCGCTGCGGATAAAAGCCTAGCACGAAAACGATTGGGAGAGCTGGTTTTCGCCGATCCGCAGGCACGTAAACGCCTTGAGGCGGTCATGCACCCGGCGATTGCCGAGCTGTCCAGCCAGCAACTACGCAGTGCGGCGGAAGAACACACACTGGTGGTATATGAGGCCCCTTTGCTGTTCGAGGCCGGAGCCCACAAGCGTGTGGACAAGGTGTTGTGTATCACGGTGGACCCGGCCGTTCAGCTTGAGCGTCTGCAGCAGAGGGACGGTTGTACTTTGGCCCAAGCTCAGGCGCAGGTTGAAGCGCAAATGCCGCAACATAAAAAGGCGGAGTTGTCAGACTATATCGTTGACAACTCCGCCGATTTTGATGCTCTTAAACTCAGGATTGACCAGTTCTTTCAGGTGGAATTGGCCAGAGATCTGCGTGCTGGAACCACCGAGAAAAAATAGACAGGTCTTTTTTTGTTATAGATTGTAGCCCAGTCGGGTGGAGAGGGCGTTGGCCGCCTCCATTACCAGTGGGGTAAGTTCCTCATTTATGCGCGCCTCAGTAAAACGCATAGAAGGGCCGGAAAGACTTATGGCACCGACAATTCTGCGGGTGTAATCGCGGATAGGAGCCGCCACGCAGCGCACTCCAGTGTCCATCTCCTCATTGTCAACAGCATATCCCTGTTCAGCTACCTGTTTGAGCTCCAGTTTGAGGGCGTCTAAGGTGGTAATAGTGGTATCGGTGTAGGCGGTGAATTTGCGCGGCAGGGAGTTATCCAGGTCCTCCTCTGACATGTATGCCAGATGAACCTTGCCTGAAGCGGTGCAGTAGGCAGGCAGGCGTGAGCCCACCCTGGAAACAACACGCACAGTCATGCCCGTTTCCACCACATCCAGGTAGACTACGTGATTTTCCTTGAAAATGGCGACGTAGGCGGTTTCATTGCACGCTTCAACCAGTTGCTCCAACGTAAGCTTGGCCTGGCGCAGCAGCCCCATCTGATGGATAAAAGTCTGGCCGAGTTCAAGCGCTTTTAAGCCTAGGCGGTAGTTTTCCGTAGCTTTGTTTTGTTCTATATAGCCCCGCGATTCCAGAGTAGCCAGCAGGCGGAAAACATTGTTTTTGTGCAGTTTTAGCCGTTTGCTCAGCTCTGTAACTCCCAACTCGTCAATGTCATCATGGAATTGCTCGAGCAGATCAAGTGCGTGGGAAACAGCCTGAATGATGTACTCGGATTTTTGTTTTTTTACGGGCATATTGAAAGTCCTTCTTGTAAGACAGCGATGTTTTGTGTGCCGCCTGTAGCGGTACTTGACCCTGCAATATGCACATCGCCGGCATTGGCCTGCTGGGGGTAAATTATGCCAAATAATTATGCCAAATATATGGCGAAAACCAATAAATATAATGTTCTAGAAAAACCGGCGAACATATTTTGCAAAACCAAGATCACTTCAAAGCGTGTGTGTATTAAACTAGTCCGCCCTTGTCAAGGGTTATGATAGTTTTTGCGACATATGTATCTACGTAGGTGCCAGTCTTTCTGCTTTTGTTTTTCCCCTGCGGTTCCCCTTGAGGCAGCGTTCTTGGAGTCCTCTTTGCAACTGAGGTCACACGTACTCTGCAAGTGTCGGAAGCGGTGCAGCAAAAGCACACCCGCTGCGTATATAATTTCTAGTGGAATCTCTCGTGGTGAAAATTGTCTTGCAGGGAATATAAAATGATGTTTTATAATTGTCAAGCTGAATAGGATAAATTTTGTGCGCAATCAGAATTGAAGCGAGAAACCCGTCTTTTGACAGGCACCTACGATCCATCTCGCGATATAGCGGACTTGCGGGGGCTCATCGATGGTGTAGGTTAATGCAGATAAATACGCAGCGTAACTGCTTCTTATTGGCGTTGGTTGTGATGGTGTTTTATTCAGAAATGTGATTATTATATTTTTATTATTTCACGCAGCAGGCTGGTGGCATAGCTTCCTGCAGGAAGAGAGAATTCCAGCGTGAGGATGTCGTCTTCCATGCTGCAGGCTAGACCTTCAGCGCGCACGCGCAGGGGACGACGTTCAGCACTGATCTGCAAGCCGTTAAGTGCACTGTAGCTTTCCACGGGCATCGCTTCCTTCTCCAGCAGGGCAGTTTCGAGCATGCCGGTCTGACCGTGAGCGAGCATGGCCTTTTTCCCGGGCATCAACCCAGTGGGGCTGATCTCAAACGCATCCGCTCGTGCTTGTTCCGCTTCCGGATCTTCCACCCGAAAACAGGCGCCGCTAGCATGTATGCAGGCAATATCGCCGGACCAGAGGGTGTCGAGGGAGTCGAGGCGCATCCGGACCTGACGGTCAAATATTTGGGACTGGTATGCGCTTAGATATAGACGCAGCATTTTTTTGCCCATGCTGAGCA
>Ga0265295_1002824_pt1 | contig 26444 bp, 30 predicted proteins | sample Munlansysbiofilm_FD_192503 | JGI IMG/M metagenome (GOLD analysis project Ga0265295, IMG submission 192503) | Leachate microbial communities from a municipal landfill in Southern Ontario, Canada - Methane capture system biofilm | ecosystem: Engineered > Solid waste > Landfill > Unclassified ... | reverse complement strand
CTGATACTCCAGTGCGTAATCGAAAAAACTTAGCTGCATACTGACCTTCCTGCGTTTTCTATTTCTCTTATTTTATCTCATCGGTGCTTATGAATATTTTTTTGGGTTTATTCAGAGGGTTCAATTAAAAATCTTTGGATCGGCTTAGACGATTTTTCCTATCAAGTCTCATTTGAAAAACATCAAATGCAAGGGCTTACAAAGCTCCATCCACAAGCAACAGGCACCTCCCTTTTGAGCTTTTATAAAGATTACTTTTTTAGATTTCCGCAAGGAGAAGATCGACGGCATATCAAGCACAAAATGCAAAATTCTTCAACATTTGCCACACTAAATATAGCTCAAGATTACAATCTGAGTCTACATTCTAAAGTAATTGAAAACGCAAAAGATTTTAATACTACACAACACTTAAACAAAGCGGAGTTCAATAAACCGACATATTATTCCGGCAACACTTTAGAAGAAACGCTTCAAGATATACAAGAGATTAAAAGCTTATGTAAATCACACAATATACAGTGTAAATTTTTTATTAATCCAATTCATCAGACTACATACAAATTTTTAGATTTGAATTTATTAAATAATTTCAAAGATAATTTAGAAAAAATAACCGACTACTACGACTTTGCTTATCTAAATGCTATCTCCGAGAATAACTTTTATTGGCATGAAACATCCCACTACCGTTCTATCGTAGGTGATATGATAATCGACACTCTTACACAACAAGAGAAGACAAAGATACCCTTTGGCATCTATCGTCCGCACCGACCGTTATAAGACCCGTAGTTTTTCTCTTACCTTTTCAAATAACGCATCTCTCTCCCCTTTGGCATGGGGGATCATAAAATGCTCTTGCAAGGCGGCATCGCCTACGCTTTTCCATCTTGCCGCACTCGCAAAAAGGGTGTCGGCGAAGAAGGTGATCGTGCGTGTGCCCACAAGCGAAGCGAGGTGGTAGGTTCCCGTGGAGGTGCTCACGAAATAAGCAAAACCGCTGATGAGTTTAGCAAACGCGACAAGCCCCTCTTGGGAGACGTAAAAGACCGCTTTTCTCCCTCGAAGTTTCTCTTGCATCGTCTCGTACAGCGCTTTTTCGTCGGGTCCGAAGGTCAGTACGACCTCGTAACGCCCTTGTTGCAGCACCTCATCGATCAACTCCATCAGCTTAAGATTGAGCGGATTCTCCCCTGTAGGAGTATAATACACGCTGTTTCGAGAGATGCTTAGCAGGATGGCACTGCTTCGTGATACTGAGCAACTTATTGTTTACAACAACCATCTCTTGTCTCCGAGCTTTGCTCACAGCTTGGAGACTCTCTCTAAAAAATCGCGCTCTATGGTGAGTTGTCCGATCTTGGCATGAAGCATTTGAATCTGCTTTTCATGCGTATCTTCTTTTTTAACACTCTTGAGCGAAAAGATATCGCTCATCCCCTCAAGCGCTTCTTTTTTCCATTTGGATATCTGATTGACATGTACGCCGAATCTGCTTGAGAGTTCGGATAAACTGCTCTCTCCTTTAATTGCCTCAATCGCCACCTTAGCTTTAAACTCCGGTGAATGTGCCTTACGTTTAGCTGCTCCCATTTTTCTATGCTCCTCTTTCTAAAAAAGTTATCTTAGCATGTTGTTTGAAAATGGGGACCAGCTCTTATCTTATCTTTGTACTTCTCTATCGCATCCAAAGTGCCATCAGTAGAACTGCCATCTATGATGATGTATTCAAGTGCAACACCTTGAGATAAAACCGACTGTGTGGTTTTTTCTATATTTTGTCTGTCATTGAGGACTATTGTTATGATTGATAGTTTCAATCTTTTAGCCTTTTTTGAAAAAAATCTCGTATCTCTTCTTTTTTTATTTTTTCCATAGGCTCAAGATAATCAATATTATCATCTTCTATATCATCAATATAAACTAAAGCAACTGCAAACAACTTAAAAGTAACTCCTTCTACGATAGATACACTTACTTCAAAAATCTTTTTTATATTCATACACTCTTTTGCCAAAAAATAAAGATCATAATAGTCCCTATACTTAGCTCTCAAAAAAAGTACATTGACTTTCATTGCTGCTATTTGCTCTAACGAAGCCAAATTAAATCTATCTATTCTTTGAGGTTTCAAAAAACTCCACTTTGCATTAAAAAAAGTAACTTTTACCCCATTTAGCAATAAATCCATCTGTTCATCTGTCTGGTTGATAACCTCTTTACTATCAAAACTTTTGATAAAATCAAGTATCTCTTTTTTATCAAAGCTATCATCATAGGTAAAAAAATCTAAATCTTCACTTTTACGATGGCAAATATGCAAAGTCAAAGCACTTCCACCAACTAAAACATACTTGTGTAAAAACCTACAGTTATCTATCATATAAAGAAGCAGTTCTTTTGTCTTAGGAAGCAAGCAGTTTAAGTTTTTCAAATCTCTCATTTTTCACCCCCTTAAAATAATCACTCTCTACATCCATGCCAAAAAAGACTCTAGCTAACATTAGATTGGTTTTTATAAAACCTTTATCAGATGTGAGCTTCGCTTCCCAAACTTCTTTTATAACTCTTTTGCCAAAAAGCTCAAACCCTAGCTTTATATCATCAAAATCACCGTACTTTAAAAGGTACTCAACAAAAAGTATCGCACCTGCTTCGTCATAAGTAATCTCTTTGTTATAGCTCCAAAAAACACCTTTGTCTCTTAGCTTGTTAAATAATTTTACTTTTTCTTTATAAATACGCATCATTTTTGAGATAGTCACATGTGAAACACCTAAAAACTCCCCAACATCTTTTTGTGTGTATCCATCTAAAACAGCATGATATATAGCCTGTTCTTTTGGCAAAACATCAAAGTATGCACTAAGTGGCTTTATCTCTTTTTGAATCAAAGCATCATCTTTTATCTCAACTTTTGCACGATAAAGCTCATCTATTTTTTCAAGTTCTTTGTCATCTAGCTCTTTATCAAAACTAGTACTTTCTATCAATTCAAAATTCAACATTGAAAATTTAAAATTATAAGAACTCATAACCCATCTATACTCACCTATGTTTTGAGTCATATTGGCTTTTATGGGGTTAAACTCTATGTATCTAATCAATGATTTTAAATAGCTTTCATCATACACATACCACGATTTAAACCTCCCTTGCCAAAGAGGTCCTACTCGCTTGTATTTGTTGTTAAAGTAGATACTATACCTTGAATTTATCTTTTGCAGGGCAGAAGAGAGGTTTGATTTTTTCATCTCTATAAGCAAATGATAGTGGTTTGTCATAAGCACAAATGAATATATTTCAAAGGCAAACTCTTCACTTGCCTCTTGAAGTATCTCTAAAAACTTCAAAAAGTCATCATCACATAAGTAGATATTTGTTTTGGCTACACCACGATTGACAATATGATAAAATCCAGCTTGATCTATTCTAGGTTTACGAGGCATATGGATAACCTTTTTTTCTGTATTATAGCTAATGCTTAGTTAAAAGTAAAGCTCTGACCCCCCTCCATTCTCCATTCTACAAACCTTTTTTACCTAAAACCACCAAAATAGTTTTGTAAATAATCTTTATATCCAACCAAATGCTGTAGTGTTTTATATAGTACAAATCATACATAAGCTTTTGTTTTGTATCTTCAATACAAGAACCATAAGGATAGTTTACTTGAGCCCAACCTGTAATTCCAGGTCGTACAAGATGTCTTTCATTGTAATATGGAATCTCTTTTTCATACTCCTCTACAAGTATTTTCCACTCAGCTCTTGGACCAATTAGGTGCATATCTCCTTTTAGTACATTTAGCATTTGAGGAAGTTCATCTATTCTTGTTTTTCTCATAATCTCACCCCAAGGAAAAATTCTTGAGTCATTTTCTCTTGTATATTTATCATGATAAGAATTTAAGTGCATAGATCTATATTTTATGCATTTAAATATTTTTTTGTTTATTCCAACTCTATCTTGCTTGAACATACTAGTTCCTGGGGATTCTTTTTTGATTCTTCTTCTTGAATAAAACATAATAGGAAAAGAGACTATATACAGTAAAATAATTCCAACAAAATCAGTAAATCTTTTTATAGAGTACTCAAAAATATTAAAAGGCTTGATATTTTGAAGATAGTTTAAATCTGTGTGATCATCTGGAATATAGCATTTGTGTAGATAATCTTCCATAAACTGCTCTATAGTGATGAGTTTGATATTTCTTTCAAATTGTAAGTTTGTAAGGTATTTTATAACTTCATTTGGTACTGTATATCTTGTATTTAGTACAATAATTTTAACTTTTGTTTTATCTAGCAAACACTTAAGCTCTTCAAGCACTTCAAATGGGTCTCGCTGTGAGTATTTGATAATAAACTGGTTTTTAAACTTTTTATTTAACCTTGATTTTTCAAACTCTGTGAACTTGTATTTTCTACCTAAAACTATCATTTTCTCTTCCCCATAAAATAAAGCTTGATTTTAGCTAAGACTATATAAAGATATCTCTTAAATTTATAAAAATAATAATGATTTTAAAAAAATTTCAACAATCTTTTGTAAGTCTCTTAGATATAAATTAGATTGAACCCTCTGAACAAAGCCAATCTCATGGCTCTGTTTTGAAAGTTGAGCGTTTTTGAGTTTTCCGAGTTTCATGTTTTGACACTCAGCTCTTAAATTTTATAGATTTGGTAGATTTTCATCCCCTTTTTGGCTCATTTTTCCCTCATTAAGCACCTCTTTGCATAAGATTAAGCATTCTTCGCAGGTTATAGGCTGCTGCGATCAAATAGTGATGTTGGGTGTTCTTATGGAGTCCTATATATTTTGATTCTCTATAGCCCATAAGCCGTTTGATAAAAGCAAACGGCATCTCCACGATGCTTCTTATTTTAGAGAAGCGTTGGTTGTTTCGTGATTGTTTAGCTCTAAGTGTTGCTTGTCCGCGAACACGACGTTCGATGATTCCTGCGAATATCCCTTTGGCTCTTAAAGAGCGTTTGCGTTCTTTAGACATATAGCCGCTATCGGCAAATACTGCTTTGCTTTCATCCTCGATGAGTTCATCGATCATTTGTGAATCATGCACTTTGGCGGTTGTGGTTCGGATATCTTTAATCACTCCGGCTCTATCGGTTGCTATATGGAGTTTATAACCGTGATGCTTGACTCCCCGTTTGGAGGTATAAGTTGCGTCTTTATCTGCCGGCTCATTGGAAATCACCTTGCCGTTCTCGTCTTTCTTGCGTTTGGGCTCGGATGCATGGATCAAGGTTGCATCTACGAGTGTGCCTTCGTTTAAGATAAGTCTTTTTTCTATCATTTGTGACTTTACTTGATTGAAGAGTACCTCAAGAAGGTTTTCTCGTATAAGAGCATTACGGAATTTACAGATCGTCGTCTCATCGGGAATGGTATCTTCATCTTTGATATCCAAGAACTTCCGAAACGAGATACGATCATGGATTAGCTCTTCCGTCATAGGATCGCTTAGTCCGTACCAGCTTTGTAAAAACAATGCCCCTACCAATACCGATGCAGGGATGGAAGGTCGACCCTGTTTTCCTTTGTTTGGTTTGTAGATTCCTTTTTCGATTAATATTGCTTCAATAGCACCATAGGGAATCAACGACTTCATCTCACTCAAAAATTGAGTGCTGCGTCTACCTCCCTGATACTCCAGTACGTAATCGAAAAAACTTAGCTGCATACTGACCTTCCTGCGTCTTCTATATCTCTTATTTTATCTAATCGGTGCTTATGGATATTTTTTTGGGTTTATTCAGAGGGTTCGATTTTTTATCATATAGTTTTTTATAAAGTATGTTAATACAAAAGATAGTAAAAGTAAAATTATATATATCATCTATTTTTTCCTTATGTTCTAAATGGATTCGTTGGCTTAATATCTATTTCATAGCCTAAAAGTGAAAGTATTTGATTTATTGTCACTATACTTATATTTGCTATATAGCCATTTTCTAGCTTTGATAAAGTCGCTCTTGAGATACCAGACTGCTCTGCCAATACTTCTTGAGATAATCCCTTTTGTTTTCGTAAATCTTTAATAGTTTTTCCAAGTTCTGATAATATCATTATCAAGCTCCTTTATACTCTTTTCTTTAAGTGATAGTTTCCAGCTATCCAACATCATCTTAACAATTTTAAAATCTGGATATTCATTCAAATAGTTTTCAAGCTCATCTATAGCCCAAATAAGTGCTTCATAACACTCTTTGTAATATTTGTTTGCTTCACTTTGACTCAATAGGCAACTTTTTTGTCCAAACTTAATAAGTGTATCTTTTGAATGCCATATCTTTTTACCATCAAGCATAAGTGCTGGTTTGTCTTTGTGTATATACACCACAGTATTTACCACATCATATACAGGAGAATAAAAAATATTTTTAAAATCATCATCAAACAACAATCCAAAGTTTTTAAGGTGTGCATCACCATTTTTAAGCAAATAATTCATTACTACAGTTTTATAAAAAGCTATCATAGATTCTTTTTTATTAGTAGTGTAGCTATAGATAATTTTTGCTATTTGCTCATAGCTACCATCATATTTGCTATCTTTGTTTTTATTTAGCAAAGATAATATCTCTTCAAACCCATAAAAACTACCATCATTTTTTAGTGTAAATTTTTCTACTATTAAAAACTTATTGTTTTGTGAAAGTTTTACATTGGCAGTTTTAACTCCTGCTTTTTCAACAGCTTTTAGACAAAAGTACTCATTGAGAGCCAAATCTTGATACTCTTCACCCCAAGTTTTGATGATATACTCTTTTGTATTTAATTTTTCTTTGTCTTTTAAAAGTGCTATTGTTTTTGGTTGTACTCCACTGATGGCATTTTTATTTAAAAAAGTTTGAAGAAGATTATTAAAAGTATCGTTTGTATCCTTAGATAATATTTCATCCATATTAAACTCGGGGAACTCTACACTATTTTGTAAATCACTTTTAAACTCTATTCTTGATTGTATATTAGAACTTAAAATGGAAAATATCAGATAATCATCTACTATTCCATACTCTTTTGATAAAAGATTTTTAAATATATCATACAAATATCCCTCAGGTAAGAAACTCTCCAAAAAGGGTGGAAATTTATAGTCATAGAGATATATCTTTTGAGTATTTGGCAGTGATAATGCAATAGAGTTTTGTATATCAAAGTTTTTATAGTCTATTATAAAGTTTCTATTATCTTTAATAAATGATGCAACTGCTTTTTGATGGTGAAATATATCTATCATATAACTTCTTTGTATAAATTGATTTACAATTATACTTTATTTACTGGAATTTGTAAAGTAAATTATACAATAAACCACTATTTATCATTAACTTCCCCATAAAATAAAGCTTGATTTTAGCTAAAAATTGCTAATAAAGTTAGTTATAAAAACTAAAATATTCCAAAAATAAACAAAATGAGCAAAAAGATTTTCTCTTTCTTATTTCGTCTAAACTCAAAACTATATTTTAAAAGTAGAAGATTATTAATATAACTCTTATTTAAAATATATTTAGAAAATTTATATTTATTTTCCAATCTTAAAACTTTTATAATCTTTATTATCTCATCTCTATACCAACTTGAAAAAACTTTTTTAAGTCTTTTTAGTTTGGCTTTCAAACCATCATTTGCTCCAACTTGATTTGAAGTGTGTTGTCTATATCTCATAGATGGTTTTTCATCTATATACCATTTGTAGTTATTTTCTCTTGCAAATGCATATATAAACCAATCATGAAGTTCTACTTTATTTACTTCTTCCCAATTTTCACAAATAAAATTTTGCAAAGAAATAGCTAAATCTTTTTTTAACACATAAGTACACCCTGGACCAGCTGCCTCAAATAGATAATCATATCTAGCTTGTGAGCTTGATTTATTTATAACCATCTCTTTGCTATCTTCCCAAAATGCCAAAACATTGCTAGAGTAAGCATCTAGCTGTTTATCTTCTATTGTTTTAATAGCTCGTATTAGTTTATCTTTATTCCAAATATCATCTTGATCTACAAAAGAGATAAAATCAAAAGAACTGAAATCTACATCTTTTATAAGTCTAAAAAAGTTTTTTCCAGCACCGCCAAATTTTAAACCACTAGGTAGATAAACTATATTTTTAAAATCTTTATAAATATCTTGTAAATATTCAATAGTTCCATCTGTAGATAAATCATCACTTATAAATATAGTAACATCTACTTCTTTTTGATTTAAGATACTATCTATTTGCTCTTTTATATATTTTACTCCATTGTATGAAGCTAATAATACTGCTATTTTTTTATGCACTTCTATCCTTTTTTACTATTTCTCTACCTATTTTTATAAATCTTTTCTCTATATATTTTTCACTAAAATAACTCAATACTAAAATCACAGCAAATAGGACTACAAAAGAGATTATTGGATTTGTAGGGTTTATTTCAAAATATAAAGCCAATTGAATAACTGGAAAATGTAATATATAAAGACTATATGAAAAATCAAAATTCACCTTAATATTTTTTACAAAATATACTAAAAATATCATCATAAAACCTATACAAAAAGGGTATAAAATATAGTTAAAATATGTATTGTCTTTTAAAAATATCAGCAAAATTAAACTAACAATAGCTAATAAATATATATTGTTTTTATTAAATTTATCAAATAGTATATACAGTAAAATTCCAACCATAAAAAGTCGAACTTGAGCTGGAAACTGAAATAGTAATATATTTCCATGATGTCTTGATACAATTTCTAAAGAAACTATATAATCAATCATAAACATATATACTACAGACAAAATATAAAGAATTAAAAAAATTGTTTTTCCAAATTTTTTATAGAACATAAACAATAAAGGAACAATAAGATAAAAAACCACTTCGTTTTTAAGTGTCCAAAGACTTCCATTTATTGCATTTACTTCCAAACTACTCAATGTGCTACCAACCGATGGAGCTAAAAAGTTTAAAAAGAATATATTTGCTATAAAATACTTTATAACCTCAAATGTACTTCCATCTGAAAAACCTATAAAAAACAGTGTTTGTAAAATAATCAAAAAAGCATAAAGAGGAAATATCCTAAAAAATCTTTTTATATAAAAATGCTTTTTGTTTTGATCTGCATCAAAACTCCAAAATATCAAAAATCCACTCACTATAAAAAACATATGAACAGCATATCCACTTAGATGAAAAAGTTGATTGGATATATCTTGTGATGTTAAAATATTCCAATGAGCGAAAAATACTAAGACTGCTAGGATTAGTCTTAGGATATCGAAGTTGTTTGATGTATTAATTTTTTGCAAAATAGTCCTTTATAATGTGTCTTAAATGTTTGGCTAAAGAAAAAATAACCAAAAATGGATACAAGAGTGTTAAGCTTTTTTTGTACCTAATAATATTTTTATACATCTTTAATTCTCCCTTTCTCATCGCCCATTTATTTGAACTTAATCCACCTTGGCTCAATTGTGGTCTTCCCAAAGTAGTTAATGGCAAATCCAAATAATATACCTCTAATTTCAAAGCCAATCTAAGCCAAAGTTCATGGTCTTCTGTATGAGTCATCTTCTCATCAAAATATTCACATATTTCTTTTTTTATAATAATACTAGGAGTAACTGCGAAATTTTTTAATAAAAGTTTTGTAAATGATACTTTAGAAAGTTTTTCAAGATTAAATTTTTTATCAAAATTATTTTCTAAAGTATAACTATGTCCAATAAATTTTATAGAATCATCTTTTAAAGCTTCAAAAACAAGCTCTAGCTTTTGTGGATGCCACATATCATCACTATCTAAAAAGGCTATCCACTCTCCACTAGCTTCTTTTATACCTCTATTTCTAGCACTTGAAACACCACCATTTGGTTTATTTATTAGTTTTATAGTTCTATTTGTTTGATTGTTTATAATCATCTTTTCTACTATTTTTTCACAACCATCTTTTGAGCCATCATTTACCACGATTATTTCAATAGGCTCTTTATATGTTTGATTTAACACGGATTCTATGGCACTTTTTATAGTATCTTTTGAGTTATACATTGGGATAATAACTGATACTTTCATTAAGACTCTTTTTTTCCTTTTTTATTCAATATTCCATCTATTGTTCCTGTGAAAATAGATTTTGATGATTTTAAATTTTTAAATGCATAAAAAATGATTTTTAATAAATTTCTACTAATCATTTTTGTAATAAACAAATAATATTGAATACTATTCAAATATTTCTTATTAAACAAAATATGATTTCTAGTCATATAATAAATCACAAAAGGAGAATATATTCCTCCTGTTGATTTTGCATGCTTATGAATTAATTGTGAAGATAAACAAGTAAAAATTTTAAATCCTTTTTGTTTAATATGCTTCATCCAATCTGTCTCTTCATAATATAAAAAATATTCTTCAGGAATATATCCTATTTCCTTTATCTTGTCGGCTCTAAAAAAAATAGAACAACCTGAAATATGCTCAACTTCAATACTTGATTTAGATTTAATTTCATCTTCTGTATATTTGCTATTTAAATATCCAATACTTTGTATAGAAAAATCTTCATTTAATATTTTGCTACCAAGTAAAGCAATATTTTCATTCTCTAAATTTTTGTAGCAATTTATTAAATTTTTAAAAGTATCTTCTTGTATTAGTGTATCATTGTTTAATATCCAAATAAATTGAGCATCTTCTTGACTTTCAACATATTTTATTCCTATATTATTACCAGCTGCATATCCATTATTTTCACTTGATTTAATAAAAATTAAATTAGAACTATGTTCTTTTTGATTTTGAATCCACTTTTCTAATTTATCTATTGAATCATCTGTTGATTTATTATCAATCAAAACTATCTTGCAATCTTCTTGAATACAGCTTAAGCTATTAAGACACTCTATCGTATCTTTCCATCCATTATAATTTAAAATTATTATATAAGTCATTTATAAATTACCTCTACTATTTTCTAAGGTTTTATGATAAGAGTAGAACAATATACCTATCATTATCATGAATAATATAGAGTTGGTTTTTGCAAGATATGAAGAATTTAAAAAATTTGCCAAACCAATATATATAATCAAAGACAACGCTATAACAGAAATATTATTTTCTTTTTTTCGCTTAAAATATCTTCTTAAAATAAAATAAAATAAATAAATCCAAAATAATAAATAAATACCAAATAATAAAATTCCCATATCTAACAAATTTTGAAACCAAGTTCCATCAGTTATAATTCTAGAATCAAAATCAGAACTTAATTGAATACCCAAAAAAGGATAGTTTTCTAAAATATCAAAAACCTTAATATATTCATTGATATGAATATTTGTTGATTGAATTGCATTTTCATCTATTAATATTATTCTATTAATCATATATTGAACAAATTGATTATTTTCATATAAAATCATTATTATAAATAAACTGAAAATAAATATGAATAAACTATAAAAAAATATTTTTTTCTTAGATGTATAAGTAAACATATATATTCCAAATATAATTATACTTCCTAAAAATGCAGCTCTGGAAAATAAGAAAAATATTAATATCCATGTTAAAATCACTTTACAAATATTCCATATACTTTTATCATCAAAATATTGTTTTAAATATAAAGTAAAAAGTATTATTAAAAAAGTTCCAAAAATCATTGCATTACCAATAAGTCCATTTGGAGTATTAAATATAAAATCTTGAAATCTAATCGCTCCAATTATAGTATTTTCAGCTTCTGGGATAAGCCTAAACTCTATTGGTAAGTAAGCAGGAAATAAAAGCTGTAAATATGCAAAAATTACTACATAAAATCCTACTTTTGATATAAAATATATTATTTTATCATAGTTATTAATTGCTCTTAAAGAAAGAAATGTTAAAAATGGAATCACATAATAAGAAATCCAAATATAAATACTTTGAAGAGTTAACGACTCTTTAAAATTCATTTTTAACAATATACCAATTAATATAAATGAACCAAAAAAGATAATACTTTTTTCATAATTTTTTATTGGAATTTTAAATAAACTATTTATTATGATTATAAATAAAGTTACTAATGCTAAATACGAAAATATACTTGCATGAATATTTAATGATAGTAATTTTATAATAGCTAATGACAATCCATTAAATATAACAAATAAAATAAATAATTTATATAAAATATTCATTATTTATATTGATTTTTTAATTTTATTAAAAATTTTTATAGTAAAAGCACAAATAAAAGCTGGATTTATTGAATATTTAAAAAATTTTTTAATAAAGAGAGTTTTATCATGAATTCTTAATTGTATAATCATATTTACCAAAGTAGAATAAAGTATATTTTCATAACCTCTATTCAAAGCATATTCTCTTTCATTTTCAAATAATTGTAAGCTATCTCTCACTAGCTCAAATTTCATAGTTTTACAAGTATTACTATCATGCCACCTATAAAATGCAACAGGTTCATCTATATAAGCAAATTTATAATCTTTAGAAAGTTTTAGCCACATTTCCCAGTCTTCAATAGTATTACCACTTGTCCAAGCTCCAACTTCTCTAATTTTATCAAGCTTAACAACATAAGACATAGCAGGTAAATAATTTCCTGCTAGTAAAGTTTTATAAGAACCAAACGACTTTTCATCTTTATAATCAAAATCTCTTTCGAATGTATAATAGTCTAAAAAAAATTTAGAACCATTTTCTTCTGTAGTATATTCACCTGTTTTTCTATCTATAAATACTTCATTGCTGTTATCATCTATAAAAATAGCATCTCCAAACGCTACTGAATATGAATCATCTGAGCTTTCAAGTTTTTCTACAAGCAGAGATATTTTAGAAGGCAACATAATATCATCACTTGCACAGCCAGTGAAATATTTTCCTTCTGCCCAATCAACCATTTCATTTAAAGTAGCAGATAATCCTTTGTTTTCTCTATGTCTAAACTCAAATCTCGGAAATCTTTTTTCACAAGCTGGAATCATCTCTTTTATAACTTCTACAGAATTATCTTTTGAACCATCATCTATGACTATGAGTTCTATATTTTTATATGTTTGGTTTATGATACTTTCTATTGTTTCTTTTACATATTTTTCATGATTGTAGCAAGGCACTACTACACTTACTAAAGGTAAATTATTTTCTTCTATCATTTAGTTAACCCTCTTTCTAAAAACAAATTGATTTTTAAGCACAATGCTCTTCTTTTTGATGCACATATTTGTAAATTATATTTTCCATATACTCTTTAGTAAATATATCACTACTATTGTTTTTATAGCTTCTTTCTATAATATCTACTGATTTATCTATATAATTTTTCGTTTCTGCTAGAAATTTATACTCAAAATCTTTTAATTCTTTATTATTTTTTTATTCAAAAAATTAAACAACTCTCACCTTTTTTTAAATTTAAAATTCGTAGATTTTATCGAAAAGTTTATAAATATATAGTTTTGGAAGTGGTTTTTCACACAAACCTCTTTCTAAATATAAATATCATCATAAACAAATACAGCAAATAATTTAAAGCATAAGCATAAGTAATACCTACCAATCCAAACTTATCTACAAAAAGTATACTTAAGCCTACAAACAAAGCACTAAATAAAACCTCAGTATAAATAAATACCTTTGTCATAGCTTTTGCTAACATAAGATAAGCCAAAAGCCAAGAAGCTATTTTTATAACATCACCTATGAGTTGCCAAGCAAAAAGCTCCATCATTGGCATAAAATCTTTACTAAAAGCTATCAGTATCACATACTCTTTTAATAAAAAGATTATCAAAGAAGCCAATATTACAATTGGCAGTATTATTTTATAACCACCAAATATCTCTTTTCTTAACTCTTTATTATCTTGTATTTCAGAAAGCCGTGGAAGATAATAAACTCCAAGAGTTGTAGTAACTAGCATAAGATACATAGTAGATATATACCAAATTCCTTGCCAGTATCCTGCACTATCCCAACCCAGATTTTCTCCAATATACTCTCTTATTATCAAATGACTTACAGGAACTGTAAGAGCTGATACTATAGCCATAAGAGAATATTTACTTAGCTTTGATAAACTCTCTTTATCTAATCCTTTTAAAAAATATTCTAGTTTAAACCAGCTACTTTTAATCACAAAAGCCAATGTTACAAAAAACATTACTGATTGATTTAAAACCATAGCATACAATGCACCCATAAGATTTAATTGCATTATCAAAATAGATGTAAAAACCAAAGAAAATATACTACCTGCTATATTTACTAAAACATATTTTTTTATCTCTTTTTGCCCATTTAAAATTGATATCAAAACCATATTTAAAGCAAATAAAAATATAGTTGCTCCAAATATTATAAATACACTGCTATATTGAATATCTTTTAAAATAAGCTCTGATAAATAGTCACTAAATCCAAAAAGAAAAATAGATATTATCAAACTACAAATTAAACTTATGACAATACTACTACTAAATATTTTTTTCTTTTCTTCTATATCTTGATATTCAGCTGTATATTTTACAATTCCACTAGATATTGCTCCATTTGAGAAAGTTGTAATTATACTAGTGAAACTTTGTAATTGACCTACTATGGCAAGTCCAGATGGACCTATATATAGTGCTATTACTTTATTTATCACAAAAGCTGAAACCAACTTTATAACAGTAGATATTCCAGTTAAAACTGAAGTTTTAATTAAAGTCATTCAAAATCTTAACAATCTTTTTCGTATCTTCCAAACTCTGAACTCCACTTATAGGCAAACTTAAAATTTCATCATGTATTTGCTCACTTATTGGATAACTTTCATTCTTCCACTCTTTATAAGCATTTTGTTTATGAGGAGCTAACGGGTAATGGATAAGTGTTTGAATGCCATTATCAAGTAGATATTTTTGTAATTCATCTCTTTTGCTAGTTCTTATTACAAATAGATGCCAAACATGATTATCTTCTGCTCTTACTGTTGGTAAAATAATGTTTTCATTTTTAATATTTTGTAGATAGTAGTTTGCTATTTCTCTTCTTTTTTCTACTTCATTATCAAGGTATTTTAGTTTTATTCTAAGCATTGCAGCTTGTAGTTCATCAAGACGACTATTTACACCTTTGTAAAGATTTTCATATTTTTTATGACTTCCATAATTTCCTAGTGCTTTTATAGCATTTGCTAGCTCTTCATCATTTGTAGTAACTGCTCCACCATCACCTAAAGCTCCTAAATTTTTCCCTGGATAAAAGCTAAATCCACTAGCATCACCTAAGTTTCCACTTCTTTTATCTCCAAAATATGCACCATGAGATTGAGCTGAATCTTCTATCACTTTTAGATTATATTTTTTTGCTATGACATTTATCTTATCAATTTCACAAGTTTGTCCATAAAGATGTACAGGCAAAATAGCTTTAGTTTTTGAAGTGATTTTTTCTTCTATTTTAGTTGGATCTAGTAAATATGTATTTATATCTGGTTCAACTAAAACTGGAACTAAGTTATTTTGAGAAATTGCTAAAATAGAAGCTATATAAGTATTTGATGGGACTATCACTTCATCTCCATCAGACATTATTCCCATCTCTTTATAAGCTCGAAGAATTAAAATAAGTGCATCAAGACCATTTGCTACACCAATAGCATATTTAGCTCCACAATACTGTGCAAACTCTTTTTCAAACTCTTTGCATTCACTTCCTTGAATATACCAACCACTATCTATCACTTTTGTACAAGCTTCTATTAATTCAGCTCTATATTGAGCATTTAAACCCTTTAAATCTAAAAATGGAATCATTCGTTTATCTCCAATCTATTAAAATCTATATCTTTTATCTCTTCATAATAATAATCTGCTTCTAAAAACTTTTTATTTCTTAAACCATTTGTTATACCTATTGACTTAATACCAAGCATTTTTGCAGTATTTGTGTCTTCCTCTGTGTCACCTATAAAAATAGCATTATTGAATATTTTATCTTTTAAAGCTTCATATTTCGTATTTTTTCTTTGAGGAGGACAATCTATAACTTCATTTAATAAATATAAAATACCTAATCTATCTAATTGGTTTAATAAATATTCTCTATTTTGCCTCATAGTTACTAAAACAATTTTATCTGTTATATTTTTCCAACTTTTTAAAGTTTCTACTACTTCAGGTTTTAAACTATCTAAGTTAAGATATTTTTCATCTTCAATATTTTTCATCCATTCTTTAAAAAATATTTCATAACTTTCTTGAAAATTACTTTTTTCTAAAATGATATCTCTTGTTACTTTATTTCTTTTTAATTCCCAATAATAATCAATTTCTAAAGCATTGCCTCCATATTTTTTTATGATGTCTTTATAACAAGCATAATGTCGGAATTTCCCCTCAAGAATTGGTCCATCCAAATCTAGAAATATATAATCAAACATTTTATTTTTTACATACAACAAAAATTTCTGCAGCATTTTCTGGGAAATCTTTTCCAAGCTCATAAAAACCTTCAATCATATTATCATTCCAATTTGTTTCTATTTGACCATTGGACAAAGGCTTAAAAAAAACACCACCTTTTTCAATAATTGTCAATCCAGCTTCTTTTATATCTTTTATAAACGTTTCCATTGAATAAACTCTTTGATGCCCTAGTTGATAATCTCTTTCATTTAATTCATTTGGTGCTTTTAGTAACCCCATTTTAACAGCCACTAATCTATGAATTGATAATGCATTAGGAACACCAAGTATCATCACACCATTATCTGACAACCACTCCTTTGCTCTGATCATAATATCAATTGGGTTATCAACATGTTCTAAAATATGTTCCATAATTATTGTATTAAATTTTTGATTAGGCTTATAATCTTCAAAAAAACTGTGAATCTTAGTGTGATTCTTATACGATGGAATCATTTCTAATAATCTTTAGAACCATCTACACTAGTTAAGTATTCAAAATCTTCGATAAGATATTGAGTCATCTCACCTTCTGCTGAACCTAGCTCCAATCCAATTGGTCCTTTAATATAAGGCTTAAGTGTTTTATATCTATAGTAAATCAATTTTCTATCAAAATCCAACTGTCCATCAAAATACCATCTTCCATCCAAATTTTTATCCGTTGTATTCATTCTTTAATCCTTCCATAATATTTACTTTTTCATATCCTAAGAGTTTATTCATTTTTGAAATATCAAACTCAAAATCTATTCCTTTATTTTCAGTTTTTATATAATCAATTTGAATTTTTTTAGTAGAAATTTCTACTAACATTTCTACTATATTTTTAATAGTATAAAAATTTGAAGAACATAAATTAATCACACCTTCATATTTTTGAAGTTCTATACTTTTCATGATTAAATTAGAGACATCATCAACATGTAAAAAACTTCTTTTTTCATCACCTATACCAAAAATCTGGGGGTTTTCTCCATTTTTTAGCTTTTGTATTGTTACAGGAATTACTTTTTTATAAGCTTTTTCACCTTTTCCATAAATATGCCCAATTCTAAGAATCTGTAGAATTATATTATTTTCTTTAGACCAATTTTCAAGTAGCTTTTCGCAATACAATTTAGACCAACCATACATCGTTAAAGGATTAGTAAAACTTGATTCATCAATAATTGTTTCTATTTTTCCATAAACATCGACAGTACTTAAAAAAATAAATTTTTCTGGGAAATTAGGTAAATTATCCAACAAATATTTCGTATTAAAAATATTTGCATTAGATTTATTTATATCATTTGCTTCTATCCCTGATTTTGGAATAAAAGCTCCAATATGTAGAACTAAATCTATTTTTAAGATACCATTTTTCTCAAAATCTTGTTTGTTAAATGTATAATTTTTATGTAAAACTGTTTTATAATTTTCATTTACAGCTGAAGACAATAGAACAATCTCATAATCTTTTTCATAATTTACTTCAATAAATTTTAGTAGATTTTGTCCTATAAAACCTGTTGTACCTGTCAAAAGTAATACTTTTTTCATAATTGAATTAACTCTTTAAATATTTCATCTTCAGTTGTTAATAAAGGTTCACAATCCATACCTCTTAACCATAATAATCCATCAGGTAAAGGATTGATTTTTTTCTCTAAAGATGGAAATTCATTATAAAGAGCTATATCTTTAAAAATTTTCGGCATATTTAAACCTGCTTTAGTGAAAAAATATGCAGTTGTAAAAAATCTTGAAATATTTATTTCAGTTGGATTTGGTGTACCTTTTTTATCATAAGTCATATCAACACCATAAATACCATGAGGTCTTTTATCAATAGCAAAAATAGCATCTTGAGCTATGGTATTTACTTCTTCAGATGAATATGTTTCACCTACTTTAGTAACTCCAGTAACTCCTGATAATGTTCTATTTCCTAAATTCCAAGACTTTCTTCTTCTTGTTTGAGCGACAACAAGTTCACCTTCATGCCAAATAGACAACCATGTAACTGTTTTTTCTGTTAGAAGTTCAGCACCTGTAAATTCACCCCAACCTTTAAATCTATCAATCCATTTTTTGGCAAATTCATAATCATTAGTTGGTAAAGCACCTCTTCCTCCTCCACCAACATTAGCTCTAAGCCAAATTTTTCCATCATTGTCACCAAGAACATCAAATGCTCTTTTTAAATCCTCAGGATTATGAATATCAAAAGTTTTTGGTATTTTTATGCCCTCTTTTTCCCATATAACAGCAGATTTACCTTTATCCACACAATTTTCTATAACTTCATGTGTTGGCATATATAATTTCGTTCCAGTTGATAATATAGAATCTCTTAATTTTGAAGCTTCTAAAATTTCTATATCATTTTGGAAATGAACTAAATCTGGCTTTTCAATATTTAATATTTGTAATAATTTATTTTTATATTCTTTATCTACTGCATAAGGAATAATATACTTTTTAGATGCTTTTGAAAGTATTAAATCACTAGGTTCACTTCCCATACCAACTATTGTTTCATTTTTTTCACATTCTAACAAAGATTTTATAACATTTTCAGAAGGTGTTCCCCCTGCTCCAGCTATTAATATTTTAGACATTTTTTACTTCCTTTAAAAATTTATTATAATCAGTTATATAATCACTAGCATCGTAATATTCATCTGCTAAAACCATAAGTACACAATCACTACTAAAATCATGCATAGTTCCCCAAATAAGTGCATCTTGAAAAAGTCCAAAATTTGGTTTATTTAAATCAAAAGTTTCTTTTTCTTTTCCATTATCTAAAGTAACTTTACAGCTACCATTAACAGCTACTAAGAATTGTTTTGTTTTATAGTGTGAGTGATTTCCTCTAGGAACTCCCTCTTGTGTTCCATATATATAAAACACTCTTTTTACATCAAATGGTATTTGTCTATTTGCTTCAAGAGCTACAAGTTGCCCTCTATGGTCACCTAATACTTTAAATTCTTCTAGTTTTGTTATCATTTATTTATCCCATATTTATCTAAATACCACTCAATAGTTTTCACAATACCACTATCAAAGTTCTCATCTGCTTTCCATCCAAGTTCAGTTTCTAGTTTAGTTGCATCTATTGCATATCTTCTATCATGCCCTGCACGATCCTCAACAAAGACCACAAGGTCTTTGTAATTTTGAATGTTTAATTTTGAATTTTGAATTATTTTGTTATTTTTTATTGGGTGTATTTTATCAAGAATTTCACAAATTCTATCTACTATTTGCAGATTTGTTCTCTCATTTCTTCCACCAATATTATATGTTTCACCATTTTTTCCAGTATGATAAACAAGGTCTATTCCTTTACAGTGGTCTAATACATACAACCAATCTCTTATATTCTTTCCATCTCCATAAATTGGAATTGGATTTCCTAAAAGAGCATTTCTTATAATTGTAGGGATTAATTTTTCATCATGTTGTTTTGGTCCATAGTTATTTGAGCAGTTAGTAATAACTGTATTTAATCCATATGTTTCATTATATGCTCTAATAATCATATCAGATGAAGCTTTGCTAGCACTATATGGAGAGTTTGGAGCATATGGTGTTTTTTCTGTAAACAAATCATTTGGATCAAGACTAAGCGTTCCATATACTTCATCTGTTGAGATATGATGAAATCTACAGTCTTGATATTCTGATTTATAAGTAAATGGTTTCTCCATCCAATATTTATAAGCTACATCAACAAGGGTATAAGTTCCATTTACATTTGTTTGTACAAATACACCTGGGTTTTTGATAGAGTTATCTACATGAGATTCAGCTGCAAAGTGAATAACACCTTGAATATCATATTCATTAAAAATAAATTCAACCAATTCTCTATTACAGATATCACCTTTGATAAATTTATAGCGAGGATTTGTTTCACACTCTTTTAGATTTTCTAAATCTCCTGCATATGTTAAAAGGTCTAAATTTACTAGGTTATAGTTTGGATATTTTTCTAAAAAATATGGCACAAAGTTTGAACCTATAAATCCAGCACATCCAGTTACAAGTATTGTTTTATTTTTGTTATTGAACATTTTATTTTCCTTTATCTTCTTTCACCTAATCTCTTTAAGCAATCGTCTAATCCATCTTTCCAGTATGGTATTTCTAAATTGAATTTTGATTTTATCTTACTTTTATTTAAAAGTGAGAAATGAGGTCGTTTAGCAGGAGTTGGGTATTGATATGTCTCTATTGGGTTTATTTTACAATTTAGTTTTGCCATTTTCATTATCTCTTTTGCAAAATCATACCAAGACAGTACTCCCTCATTTGAGTAGTTGTATATTTCTACTTTTGAGTTTTCTATTTGTGGAATGATATTTAGAATTGTAAGTGCTAAATCTTTTGCATAAGTTGGTGTTCCTATTTGATCAAATATTACACCTAATTCTTCTTTTTCTTTTCCTAATCGAAGCATTGTTTTTACAAAGTTATTCCCGTAATATGAATAAACCCAAGAAGTTCTTATAATTATAGAGTTTAATGGATTTATATCTAAGAGTTCATTTTCACCATCAAGTTTTGTTTTACCATATATTGATTGTGGGTTTGTTTGAAACTCTTCAACATACGGTTTAAAGTTTTTTCCATCAAATACATAGTCAGTTGAAATATGAATTAGTTTTATATTTAGCTCTTTGGCAACGATTGATAATTTTTTAACAGCTTTTCTATTTATTAAATCAGCATTTATTTCATCAGATTCTGCTTTATCAACAGCTGTATATGCTGCACAGTTAATAATTACATTTATACTGTTTGTTTGGCAAAATTCTTTGATACTATCTTTAGAAGTAATATCTATATCATCTCTTGTAGTAAAAAAGAAATTATAATTATAGTTTGAAGAAAGCTCTTTTATTTCACTTCCAAGTTGTCCATTTGAACCTGTCACTAAAACATTTATATTTGCTGAGACTAAAGTCTCAGTTCCTAAATTAAGCATAATAATCTACTCCAAATTCAAATAAATCATTTGTTTCATTTAGTTTTGGTTGTTTTGTATCTTTAGCAGATAGGTTTAATTCATCATGATTTAAAATCCAATCTATATTTAGATTTTTATCATCAAAAGCTATTCCTCTGTCACATTCAGGACTGTAGTAATTATCTACTTTATAAGCAAATACTGTATCATCTTCAAGTACTACAAATCCATGAGCAAAACCTCTAGGAATTAGTAGTTGTTTTTTATTTTCACCACTTAACTCTACTGCTACATATTTTCCAAAAGTTGGAGAATTTTTTCGTATATCAACAGCAACATCAAGAACTCTTCCGTGAATAACTCGTACAAGTTTTGTTTGAGCATGAGGTGGAAGTTGATAATGAAGTCCTCGAAGAACTCCTTTAGAACTTTTTGATTCATTATCTTGGCAAAAATTTATTTTATATCCTAAAAACTCTTCTAGTTTGTCAGTTCTAAAAGTTTCAACAAAATAACCTCTAGAATCACCATGAACTTTTGGTTCAATAATTACAACATCAGGAATAGCTGTTCTTGTAAATGTCATAACTATTTCATCCTTCTTGGTTGATTTGCTCTAGAGATTAAATATTGACCATATTGATTTTTCTTTAGAGGCTCTGCTAGTTCAAGAAGTTTTTCTTTACTTATATATCCCATTTCATAAGCTATCTCTTCAAGACAGGCTACTTTTAAACTTTGTCTATTTTCAATAGTTTGGATAAATTGACTAGCTTCTAGTAAACTCTCATGTGTTCCGGTATCAAGCCAAGCGCACCCTCTTCCCATTAGTTCTACTTTTAATCTATTTTCATTTAGATAATCTTGATTTAAAGTTGTAATTTCTAATTCACCACGATCACTTGGTTTTACATCTTTAGCTTTTTTTACTACATCATTTGGGTAAAAGTATAGTCCTACAACAGCATAGTTTGATTTTGGCTCTTTTGGTTTCTCTTCAATAGAGATTACATCACCATTTTCATTAAATTCTGCAACTCCATATCTTTGGGGATCACTTACATAATAACCAAATACAGTTGCTTTATTTTCATCTTTAATATTTTTTATACTTTTAGATAAAAGTTCAGTTAATCCATGACCATAAAAAATATTATCACCAAGAACTAAACAAGCATCATCACCATCAAGAAACTCTTCCCCTAAGATAAAAGCTTGTGCAAGTCCATCTGGAGACGGTTGCACTACATATTCAAATCGCATCCCTAAATCACTTCCATCACCTAGAAGATTTATAAAGCTCGGTTGATCTTGTGGAGTTGTGATTATAAGAACCTCTTTAATTCCTGCTAACATAAGCACCGAAAGCGGATAATAGATCATAGGTTTATCATAGATTGGCACTAGTTGTTTAGATACACCTTTTGTGATTGGATAGAGTCTTGTTCCACTTCCTCCTGCTAGGATTATGCCTTTCATTTATTATTCCCTTTAATATCGCGCTTGCCGTAACTCTGCTCAAACCCTAAATCAGTCACCAGACTGCCCGTACCGCTCGTATCTTTAGCACTCCCTTGAAAAAAAGCGCTGCTGTAGCCTTTGTCTCTAAGTATTTTTATAATTGAATTATAGGAAAAGTCTTGAAGCTGCGATTTTGCAATACTTTTACCTAAAGGGTTTTGATAAGAAGCAAATGTTGCGAAAATCCCCTCTGTAGTTCTATGCCCGCTAGCTATCATCACTTTGGGGCGCACCGACTGTTGTAGCAAACTGTCAAAAAAAGGTGTGGTAGCATGTTCATAGCCGTAACTTTTCATATACTCGGCCGTCCAACTCTCAGAGAGCACAAAAACGATATTTGGTTTTTCTACCGCAAGATTGGGCGCGAAATTTTCACTCTCGCTCTCATACATCTCTTTAACGATCTCTTTGTAGTTTTGCGCCCCCTCACTTTGCGGTAAAGTCACTTGTTCGACTTGTTTATTTGCATTTGCCAAAACGTACAAGGTATTATAAGCTCCGTTTAATGCAATTGCCGCCGCTTTCTCATCGCCGACATTGTTGGCTTGCCACGGGTGCAGCGGTATGTGTTGGAACATCCCACGAACAAAAAAAATAGTTATTACGATCATGAAAAATTTTTCTACCGCATAGGTTTTGCTCAAACTCATATGCGTATGTAAGCCGACCCTGATGATGAGAGCAAATAAAACCAACGCGCCGATAAGCGAAAACGATACAAGCATGGCATGTTGCGTTAGCGCCGTTGCCATAAGACCTTTTGAATCATGCAGTGCGCTGAATATCTCATACCCTATATGGCGGCTTGAGTCTTCAAAATACATAATATCGCTCATTTGAAATAAAAACAGCCCCGTGAGCGCTAAAGCAAATACATAAAGAAATGTTTTTTTATGAAAATCAAAAAAGGTGACCATCAACGCAACCGCGCCGCTCACCGCAAGATCGAACTTATAACCCCAAAAGATCGCATAAAGAATCTGCATGTATTCTAAACTATGAGCTAGTTGCGACACATACATACTAAAAATAAACTTCGTGCACACAAGTACACAGTAGCTTAGAATAAAAACGACGACGTAGTTTTTCATAAATCTCGAAGCTTTTTTTGAACGTTTTGGAATATATTTGCTCTTTCTTCCTTGGCATGGGGGATCATAAAATGCTCTTGCAAGGTGACATCGCCAATGCTTTTCCATCTTGCCGCACTCGCAAAAAGGGTGTCGGCGAAGAAGGTGATCGTGCGTGTGCCCACAAGCGAAGCGAGGTGGTAGGTTCCCGTGGAGGTGCTGACGAAATAGGCAAAACCGCTGATGAGTTTAGCAAACGCGACAAGCCCCTCTTGGGAGACGTAAAATACCGCTTTTCTCCCTCGAAGTTTCTCTTGCATCGTCTCGTACAGCGCTTTTTCATCGGGTCCGAAGGTGAGCACCACATCATAACGCCCCTTCTGCAGCACCTCATCGATCAATACGACATACTCCTCAAGGCTCCAGTTTGCATCGGAAGAACCGCCGAAACCGACGTGAAATGCAACGACCTCTTTGGTTATGGCATGTTGTTTTACAAAATCTGCATATATTTGAGCAGCATCTTCAAAACGAAGAAGCGGTTTGGGGTACGCCAAATCGATATTTCCGAACACCTCTTTAGCAAGCGCCAAGTTGTACTCAAACTCCGCCATTTTTACTTCGGAACGTCGCTGTCTGATACGACGGGTATAAAATATTTGCGCAATCTTGGTCGCGGGCGCTATCCGCTTGGGGATGCGCGCCAAAAACTGTGCAAGCGCCACGCGAGTGTTTGAGAAAAGGGTCACGGAGATATCTATCTTGGCATGTCGCAGTTTTTTTGCCAAGGCAAAAACGGAGCTCTTAGGCTCATCGACGATCACCTCGTCGATAAAGTCACATGCCAACGCCAGTTGTTTATTCAAAGGCGCCACACATGCCACGATTGTATTTTCCGGGTTGTGGTGTTTTAGCACATACAAGGTCGGCAATGCCGTGATAAAATCGCCCAGTTTGTCGTTTCGTACTACCAAAATTCGCATCAATCTTCTCTCACTCGCAAAAACGAAGCAAATTTCGGCTTGCCCCGCTTTGTATAACCGTAAAATTTAAAAGTTATAATTGTACCGAGTTGCGGAGGATTTTGCCTTATTTTCGTATCTAATCCGCTCCCTAGAAAAAATCTCGTCCCATCAGGCGTCTCCACTTCAAGACTTCCGAGCATCCCCTCGTACTTTCCCTTCCCCTGCTTGTACCCCACCACTTTCGCTTCGGCATCCTCGAAGGTTTTAACTTTTAACAACTGCTGCGTACGCCCGCCCTCATATGGAGCGTGAGGGTTTTTCACCATCACCCCCTCGCCTCCCTGCGCGATCACCTCCTCTAAAAACCTCTCAAGTGCCTTTTTGTTTTCGCACTGCCTTTGCTCTATGATGCGCACAGGCCATAGATTTGTTTGGTTTTTATACACTTGCAGTTGCGCCAGCCTTTGGTAAAAATCCCCTTTGGCATGCGGCACTTCAAAGACCATGTAATGCACGTTTTGCCACCTCTCATCGGGGCTTTGTGCCATCACGATCGACTGGATCGCTTCAAAATCGCCCCGTTTTGTCCACAGCTCCCCATCAAGCGCAAAGGGGGGAAGATTTTTCGTAAACCATTCGGGTGCCGCTATGGGTCGCATCTGCCTCGTATAAAGGTTTTTACCGTCCCAATAGGCGCGAATACCGTCGAGCTTTTCCGACATAACCCAACCTTCGATAGGTTGATTTTCATACATCTGCGCTTTTTGCAGCTCCAAAGCGCCGCATGCCATAACAATAGAAAAAAATAGTAAAAACCTAAAAACAATACTCATAGAACCATTTTATCTTAACGTTGTATAATTTCGCATTTGATGTAATAAAATTATTTTGAACTAGATTGCGGATCAGGTCCGCAATGACGTATGTGTCGTCATCCTGAACCCTAAAGAAACATCGCGTTGCGAGCGCTACGCTTGTTTTGATTCAGGATCTAAAAAACCCTATTTACACTTCACTATTTCGGAGAAAACAGTTGCAGTCACCTTTTGCATGGGATAACTTTTCAGACCAGCCCGCACAGCTCAAAGACAGAACATTCAAGAAAAAAATGCGTAAAAAAGAGTTTGTTTCGCTCCTAAAAACCGCTTTTACTGCACTAGCAATTCTCCCTTTTTCTCTTGTTATGAGCCCTTTTATACGGCGCAAACATATAAATTCTCACGATTTTTTCTGCATGGGGGTCGATTTTGAGCGTTACCCGCAAGAAACACTCGAAATGATCGAGGAGCTCGGCGTATCGCGGATTTTGGTGCGTTGCAAACTTTGGGAGATGGAAAAACTGCCGCTTCTCAAAGAGTTTCTTAGAACATGCCAAGGAAAAAAAGTCACTCTCAAGATCATGCAAGACCGCGAAAATA
>Ga0265295_1002823_pt1 | contig 26446 bp, 1 predicted proteins | sample Munlansysbiofilm_FD_192503 | JGI IMG/M metagenome (GOLD analysis project Ga0265295, IMG submission 192503) | Leachate microbial communities from a municipal landfill in Southern Ontario, Canada - Methane capture system biofilm | ecosystem: Engineered > Solid waste > Landfill > Unclassified ... | reverse complement strand
CAATTTCGTGGCGCGAAAGTTTTTGTAATATCTTAGAGGTGTATGCCTCAGGCGAGTCAATGGCATTGGCTACCTCTTTGAGGCTCACCTTCATACCCATCAACGAGCGTTCGGCGATAAAAATTGAAGCCCTTATACCATATTCACAAGCTTTTGAAAACATATTGCTTATTTTTCAGCAAAGATAAGTTGTTATTTTTAATAGTGGATAGTTTTATCCACTATTTTTTTTGATGGTGATTTTTTTAGGTTAGAGAAAGGCATTTTGGATAAATGATAGATTTTTTGGATTAATCCCGCAATTTCTTATTTTTCAACTTTTGAAGCAACTTAATTTACAAAGACAAGATTTGTTATTATCAAAGCATGCTAAATGCTACAAAGGATGTTGGTTAAGGCACTAAACAGCAGGCAAATTTAAGGTTGATAACAAATCCAACACAATAGTAGCAAAGCTCAGGTCTTTGCATTGTTTTCAGTATGATTAAAACTCTTATATTCTATTCCATATCAACGTCTTAGCCTCATTATTTTTCGTGTTGGCAGTCACCATATTATTAACAACAGCCCTGATCAAATCAAACGATTCAGACTAATTCTAAATTAACTAAAAAAGGAGGATAATTTATAAATCACGGTTTTTATCAGAAAAAGATTCTAAATTTACCCACTAAAGCAGTAACTTAACAAGAGAAGCTGCGTATAAGCCACCAAACTATAAAAAGACTATGCGCTAATTTGTACCAACAACTCCAATTAATCAGCCCACGCCCGAGCCACTACTCCCGAACTATTCCGTAATGGCTTTTGAATTTAAACAACAAGTACAAATCACTGCATACTTCGGATTTATTGTTTTAAAACAAAGGTGTTTTCATTGTAAAAACATGAACCAAAAGCCGTAGCAGCATGAATAGTAGATTTTTAGCTCTTAAAAAAAGCAGATTTAATAATGCATTTTTTGCTCTTTTGTTCCTTTTTATTTTACCCTCCTACACTCAAGCGCAATGTCCGTCAGGCGATTTTGCCGGAGACGATGGACAAGTTTGCACCAACAGCAGTTATGATTTATCACCAAACCTGGTCGCAGGAGATCTGAGTTCCGTTTTATGGACAAGTACCGGTGGCGGAATTTTTTCGCCAGACGACACTAGCCTTGATGCTACTTATGTGCCTGCCGGTTCAGATTTGGACGGCGTGGTGGTTACGCTCACGCTTAAGGTTACATCGAATGATCCGCTTTGCACAGGCACCTATACAGATGCGCTGGATCTCACTGTTTTCAGGGCTCCCATAGCTGATGCAGGTCCGCCAGTTCCTGTTTGTGCGGGTGAGAGCGTTGCCCTATCCCAAGCTACCGCACAATATTACAACAATGTGATCTGGGATGTTGTTGATCCAACTTCCGGAAGTTTTAGTGATCCCACTATAGTAAATCCCACCTTTACGCCAAGTGCTTCAGACATTACCCGCGGAAGTGCTGAACTTATTTTTTCCGTATATGGTAATGGCCCCTGTGCTGCTACAGTTTCTTATTTAACCGTTACTATCAACCAAATTCCGGTGATTGATGCCGGTAGTACTCCGCAAACCATCTGCGAAGGCAGCACGGTGCAACTTAATGCAACAGTCACAAATTCAACTAATTATTTATGGACTACATCCGGAGACGGAATCTTTTCCAACGCCACCAATAATTTAACTCCGGTTTATACGCCCGGAAGTGTCGACATCAGCAATGGTTCAGTTACATTAACGCTTACTGCACAGCCCAACAGCCCATGTACCACGCTGTTTAGCGATCAAGTGGTCGTAAATATTAGCCGTGTACCGTCTATCGTGGCTTTGGCAGATCGCGAGATGTGTGCAGGCGAAACGCTTGCTTTGTCGGCGACAATCAGCGATGAGGGTGATTTTTTCTGGAGTTCGACCCATAGCGGCACTTTCCTGCCTTCTGCAAATAATGTAGCCAATCCCAGCTTTACACCTTCGGCGACCGAGATTGCCAATGAACAAACCACCATCACGCTTACGGTGAACGGCACAGGCACTTGTGCCGCAGCACAAGCTACTGAAAGCCTGGATGTGGTTATCTACCGCGCTCCCACCGTAAATGCCGGTAACGACTTAAGTTCCTGTGGATTTGAAACTGTTAACTTATCAGCTACCGTGAGTGCTAACCCGGGTACTTTAAGCTGGACATCGAGTAGCGGCCATGCCGGATTCTCTAATCCCACTTATGCCATCACAACTTACACACCTTCCAATGCGGATGTAACCAACGGAAGCGTTAGCCTAACGCTTACAGCAAGCGGGACAGGGAGTTGCGATCCTGTTTCGGACTTTTTGGTACTGACTTTATCCGAATTACCTGAGATAAGTGCAGGCCCTAATGATGCTACTTGTGTGAATAGTGCTTATGCCTTTGCTGAAGGCCAGGCCACCGTAAACATGCCGGTGCTACAAATAAACTGGAGCCATAATGGCCAGGGAGGCATTAGCTATCCCGCCGGAAACAGGCTTCGCCCGATTTATATGCCGGATTTAGCAGATGCAGGACAAGTGGTTACGCTTACCATGGAAGTAACGCCGCTGCCACCCTGTAATACGGTTGTAACAGATGCTATGAACCTCAGTGTTGCCGCTGTTCCCACCGCTTTTGCCGGCGATGATGAAACAATTTGCAGCACCGAAACCAGTTTTCAACTTGATGGCAGCGCGACAAACAGCAGCACCGTGCTTTGGACAACAAGCAACGGAGGTGGAACAATTTCTAATGCAAATCAACTTGATGCTACCTATACTATAGTAGCGACAGATATTGCGCAGGGAAGCGTCACCTTTACCCTCACAGCCCAGGGAAATGCCGGTTGCAGCCCCGCAACCGATCAAATGATACTGAGCTTTACCAATCCGCCAACAGCAAATGCAGGCAGCGTGCCGAATATCTGTGTTGGATCAAGTGTTGCGGTTAGTGGTGCGACCACCACCAATGCGGCCAGCCGGTTGTGGCAGGTTGAAACCGGAAACGGCTCCATACTCCCCGGAACAGAAACAAGCTTAACTCCTATTTATCAATCTGTTACGAATGACGGCGGTACGATAGTGCGTTTAAGACTTACCGCTTTTGGAAACGGAAGCTGCGCAGATGCAGTTGATTACGTGGATTTTGATGTAATCAGCGCACCGGTAGTAAGCATGGGTATTCCATCAGCAATCACCTGTGGCAGTAACGGCTATAATTTAAGCGCTGCAAATCCCTCGGTGCAAAACTCTACCAATTATGTTTGGACAAGTAGCGGAAATGGTACTTTTTCCAATCCTACTGCTTTGATGCCCGTTTATACACCCTCAGCGAATGACATCACCAGCGGGACAGTAATCCTAACACTTACTGCACAGCCTAATTCACCCTGTTCGGGCACAGCCTCGGCAAGCCTCACCCTCACCATTAATGAACCACCTTCTGCTAGCGCAGGAGATGACATCATAATTTGCGAAGGCAGCAATGCACAACTAAACGGCTCAGTTAGCGGAAGCTACCAAAGCATAAGTTGGGCAAGCACGGGAACCGGTACTTTTATAAATGGCACCACCGCTACTCCTACTTATACACCAAGTGGTAATGATATTATTGCGGGTAGTGTTGAATTGACCACTACTGCTGTGGCTGTTCCCGGCTGCGGCCCTAACTCAAGCAGCAGTATGATCCTTGAAATAGATCAAGCACCGGTAGCAATTGCAGGCCCTAATGAAACGATTTGTAATACAGAAACTTATCTTATTCCCGGAAGTGTAAGTAATGCAAGCAGTTTTAGCTGGTCATCCACAGGAAATGGCACTTTTACGCCACCCACAAGTATTACGCCCATATTTACACCTTCTGCTTCTGAAATTGCAGCCGGCACAACTACGATTACACTTACCGTTCAGCCAACAGGTGCTTGCAATGCCCCGGCAACAGACCAGTTTATTCTGACCATCAATGAAGGCCCGACAGCCAATGCCGGGAATGATGCCACTATCTGCCAAACCGGACATCAACTCAATGGGCAGGCCACCAATTACGAATCAGTTTTGTGGGAAAGTATCGATCCGGGAAGCGATGGCTACTTTAACGACGCCACCATATTAAACCCGGTATTTGTTCCCGGAGCAGCAGACATCTCCAGAGGTTCTGTAAACCTCAGGCTTACTGCACTGCCATTAGAAAGCTGTGCCGGCAGTGCCACCGACATCATCACCTTAACAATTACCGAAAGCCCTCAGGTAAGCGCGCACCCAAATAATCAGGATTTTATTTGTGAAACAGCCACTTCCTATAATTTATCAGATGCTACAGCTACAAATTATAATTCGCTGCTTTGGTCGAGCAGCAGCAGTGGAAATTTCAATAACACCGGCATCCTGAATCCCATCTATTACCCCAATGCAACCGATATTGCAGCCGGCTTTGTCGATCTAACGCTCACTGCAGACAATGCGCCCTGCAACAACCGTAGCAGCACCATGCGTTTGTACATACAACATGAGCCTACAGCTTATGCCGGCGATGATAAGTTTATTTGCTCCGGCGATCTTGTACCTCTGACTGATGCAGTAGTAACACCTAACAATGCTGCCGTGCAATGGACAGTAATCAGCGGATCAGGTAATTTCTCCAATCCAAATATTGCCAATCCCATCTTTACACCTACCGATTATACCGTGGGTTCCATCTTGCTCCGTATGAATGTTACTGCAACAGCACCCTGCGTGATTCCTGCTTTTGATGAGGTTCAGATTTTTATTACCCAGCCACCAACTGTAAATGTTGGATTAATTGAAGCCGATATATGTGCAACTGCAACATACACGGTAACTACTGCAAGTGCTACCGGTTATTCAGGCTTAAACTGGACAAGTAGTGGTGGCGGAAGTTTTATTGGTGCCAACACCCTTACACCAACCTATACGCCCAGTGCTCAAGATATTATTACCGGACAAACCATACTTACTTTGACTGCTCAGGCCCAATCGCCCTGTAGTTTGCCGGTTAGCTCAAGCTTTATTTTAAATATTCAGAGAATCCCAACTGTAAATGCCGGCCTTGACGGACAGGTATGTGAAGGTGATGTATTTGTACTTAGTAGTTCCAGTGCTGCCGATTACAGTAACCTTACGTGGTCAACCTCCGGCAGCGGTGCATGGGAAGGCAGCGGATCATCAAGTCTGCACCCTACCTATCGCCCAAGTGCTGCTGATGCCAACTTAGGCCAAATTACCCTTACTTTACGCGCATACAGTGATTTACCGTGTACGGATCCTGATTTTGTATTCGATGATATGATCCTCACTATAGTGCCCGGTGCCAATGTTTATGCAGGTGGCAATGCAACGGTTTGCGGTAATGGCAATGGCTATTTTATCGCCAATGCAAGTGCTGTAAATTACAGCGTAATCAGCTGGACTTCTTCTTCAGGAAATTCAGCCGGATTCGATCCCAGCCCAACATCAATTAGGCCTACCTACTACCCAAGCATTGCAGACATCGCTAATCAGCAAGTTACCCTGGAACTCACCGGAAGCAATATAATAGGTTGCGATGGCTTTGATTTTGATCAAATGATTATCACTTACGAACCTATGCCAACTGCTGACGCAGGCCCGGCGCAGGTTTCTGTTTGTGGTAACGAGCCATACAGCTTTGGCGCTGCTACTTTCCAACATGCGACTTCTTATCAGTGGATGACTTCCGGAACAGGCTCTTTCAATCCTCCGAATGGTCCAAATCCTGTTTATACACCTTCAGATTATGATTTAGATCAGGGATCAGTAGTAATTACTGTGAGAGCTTTTGGCGAAAATAGCTGCGTGAACGATTACGCAGAAGATATGCTGATAATTAATTTCCAGCCTGCACCTGTTGCAGATGCCGGCCCTGAACTTTTTGTTTGTGAAGAAGGAATACGTATCCTTGATGCTGATGCCGACAACTACAGTACTTTAAGTTGGACTTCAACCGGCTCTACCGGTACAATCCAAAATGCAAACACACTTTCACCTTATTACACACCGAGTGCAGCCGATCAAAACAATGGTTTCGTCATTTTAACGCTGACAGCAAACCCTATTAACCCCTGTAATGTAGCTGCCATTTCAACTGTAAGAATTAATATTGAAACAAACCCGGAAGTGAATGCCGGTTTGGATGACGTTATTTGCGAAGACGAAACCTACACGCTTTCGGCCACCGTGAGCAACCAACAATCGCTGCTGTGGACAACTACCGGTGATGGATCTTTTCTGAACCAGACAGCCTCCAACGCAACTTACATTCCCGGAACTGGCGATATCAACAACGGTAATGTAGTACTTACGCTAACGGCTCAACCTATTATACCTTGCGCTACCACAATTTCTGATGAGATGATACTCACCATCAACAGATTACCCATTGTGGAAGCAGGACCAAATGCTTCTATTTGCAACGGAGACACCTATACTACTTTGGGCAGCAGCGTGCAGTTTCATTCTTCTATTTTATGGACAAGTAGCGGAACCGGCTCATTTAATGATCCCAGCCAGCTTAATGCTATTTATACGCCCAGTGCCGGCGACATTGCCAATGGTAGTGCAACACTCACCCTAACTGCAACATCTTCGGTCTCCTGTGGATCTCAGCAAATAAGCGATAGCTTTGTATTGAGCATTACTCCATTGCCTATAGTTTATGCAGGAAGCGACGGCGAAATCTGCGAAGGCACCAACTTTACAGTTACCGATGCCTCAGCCACTAACCATAACGCTACCAGCATTGTGTGGACAACAAACCGCAATGGAACATTCATCGACGGAAACACACTTTCACCTACTTATATTCCAGGCTCAGCAGACCTTGCTGCCGGAAACGCTACCCTTACACTAAGCGTTTCGGGAATTGGTGAGTGCACCCAAACAGCTACTGATCAACTATTTTTGGAAATTGCTCCGGCAGCCTTTGCCAATGTTGGCCTTGACGCAGCGACCTGCGAAGATACAGGCTACGAATTTATTGGTGTTATTGCTGAAAACTACAGCAGCTTTGCCTGGAGCCACAATGGCTTTGGAACATGGATCAATCAAAATTCGCTGTCACCAACTTATAACCCAGATCCAAGTGATGTGGGCAATAATGTTATTATCACCCTTACATTAAACGCTAAAAGTCCTTGTACGGCTCAATTCTCGGATGAGATGGTTCTTGCCGTAATAGCTTCGCCGGAAGCTTTTGCCGGCAATGATGCTGCTATTTGCGCCGGAGATAACTATGCCATCACCAGTGCCATAGCCAATGCTTCAAACTATGATCATTTGCACTGGACAAGCAACGGAAGCGGTGTTTTCAGCAGCAATAGCGCTATCCCTACAACTTATATCCCCAGCCAGGCTGACATCAATAACGGGTCAGTTGAAATTACGCTGACGGCCTATGCCAATGCACCTTGCGCAATCAATACAACAAGCAGTTTCACCCTTACGATAACACCTGCTGCTATGGCCAATGCCGGATCTGATGCTACAATCTGTGAAAACGCGGTTTATACCGTAAATGATGCTAGCGCAACACCTGCTGCTACTCTGAGCTGGACTCATAACGGAGCCGGCGCAATTATTAATGGTGCCACGCTTGCGCCAACATATAATCCCGCTCCTGCCGATGCCATTGCCGGAACAGTAACTTTAACCCTCACCGTAGAAGGTGCAGGCAGTTGCGCCGATGATACAGATCAAATGGTGATAACGATAATTCCAAGTCCTACAGTAAATGTAGGTCTGGATGCATTTGCCTGTTCAAATGGTAATTACCAAATCGTGAACTTCACGGCAACGAATTATTCTACAGTTCTATGGACTACTTCCGGAACAGGAGTTTTCTCCAATCCCAATACAGCACTACCTACCTATATACCTTCAGCGGCAGATTTCGCAGCAGGAAATGTTAGCTTAACAGCCACAGTACAAGGCGAAAGTGCCTGTAACCTTCCCACAGATATTGCTTCAGATAGTTTTATACTTACATTCGAGCAGGCACCAACCGTGGATGCCGGAAATGACGAAACCATTTGTAGCGGAAGTAACATCCAAATCACCTCGGCAAGTGCCACTAATGCCACAAGTTATTTATGGACAAGCAGCGGCACAGGAACTTTTGCTGCCGCCAACACACTAAGTCCCACCTACACACCAAGTGCAGCGGATATCAACCAGAGAAGTATTGTGCTGACCATTACAGCTTCCGGAAGCCCTGAATGCGATGCCGTTAGCGACAATATGACCGTCTTTATTAATCCTTCGACCACAGTGAATGCCGGAGATGACGGCGAAATTTGTGCCGGAAACAATTTCAATATCAGCACAGCAACTGCTACCAACTACAGCCTCCTGGAATGGACAACGAACGGAGATGGAAGCTTTATCAACGGTAATCAGCTTCAGGCTGTTTATCAGCCCGGAATTAACGATATTGCTAATGGTGTTGTTACCCTAAGCCTACGCGCCGTATCAATCGCGCCCTGCACCCAGCAGCTCACAGATCAGATGCAACTGCTTATTGCGCCTGCCGCTAAGGCCAATGCCGGTGCTGCCGCTAATATTTGCGAGCCGGCAGTGTTACCAATCACTGACGCGACAGCTTCTAACGGCTCAATCAGTTGGGCAACAAGTGGTACAGGAAGCTTCCTCAACGGAAGTACCATCAATCCTGTTTACCAGCCATCAACAGCCGACTACCTGAGTGGTAACGTAACACTCACGCTAACGGTTACCAGCCAGGCTCCCTGCGCCGGAACCGCCACAAGCAGCAAGTTGGTTAGCTTGCAAGCCATTCCACGCGTGAATGCCGGCAGCGATTTCACTTTATGTGAAACCGGATCTTATACCATTAACAACGCCACTGTTTCGCACGGAACAATCTCATGGGTTACATCCGGCGACGGCCTGCTAACAGGAGGAACGACACTTACTCCAACTTACACACCAGGCCCGACAGACATAGCCAATGGCAGTGCTACCCTCACCTTAACCGCTGAGGGTGCTGCACCATGCGCCCTTGAAGCCAGCGACGATATGATTATCCAAATCAATCAATTGCCGAAAGTATTTGCAGGCGTTGATGCCGATGTTTGTCAGGGAAGCACATACAATATTTCGGATGCAACTTTAACTGGCAATTATAGCAGTTTCAGCTGGCAGACCACAGGTTCAGGAACATTCAGCAATACTAACAGTATCAATCCTACTTATATACCAAGTAGTGCCGACTTTATCAACGGTGCCGTAACACTTACGCTTACCGCCTGGGCGCAAAGCCCCTGCACAGGTAATGTTTCTGACCAACTGACGCTGAACCTCTACGAGTCGGTTTCAGCCGATGCGGGAACCGATGCCAGCATCTGCGCAGGCAGCACTTATACGCTAAACAGTAATCCGCAAAACTTTGCAACGATACAGTGGTCAACCAATGGCGACGGTACGTTTAACAATACAGGCATTGCCAATCCTATTTATACGCCCGGCAATAACGATATCGCTAACGCAACGGTTGTGCTTACTCAGACACTTACCGGCATTGCACCCTGCAATAGCCAGGATAGTGATGATATGGTTTTGACCATCCAAGCCAGTCCAACAGCCTACGCCGGAGCAAATCAAACGGTTTGTGCTGCAACATATACCATTACTGATGCCACAGCCACAAACTACTCAGCAATTCAATGGACAACTTCCGGTGACGGAACCATCAGCAATGCTAATGCTGTCAGCCCGACTTATTCGCCGGGCATCAACGACCTGGCAACAGGATTTGCTAACCTTACTATTCGTGTAACTGGAGCAGGAAATTGCAATACTGTGGTAGTTACAGATCAAACAACACTGAGTTTCCAGCAAGGAGCCACCGTGTATGCCGGCACTGATATTACAAGCTGCGGCAATACAGCTGTTACACTCAATAATGGTGCAGATGCTACGCTTTATTCGTTGATTAACTGGACATCTGCCGGAGACGGAAGCTGGGCCAATCGTAACAGTTTAACTCCAACTTATACACCAGGCACACAGGATCTAAATAACGGAAGCGTTGTGCTGACTTTATCGGCTACCAGTCAGGCACCCTGCTCGAACACGGTAACAGATAATATGACGCTTAACCTAAATCAAAGTCCTGTTGTAAATGCCGGTCCGGATCAAATGGCCTGCAACCTGAATGAAGTATCTATTGTTAATGCCACCTCATCCAACTCTAGCTCTTTAGCCTGGACAAGTTCAGGGACTGGCAGTTTTAGCGCAAATAATACAATTTCGACGGTATATTATCCTTCAACAGCAGATATCAACAGCGGTTCTGTTATCCTTACCTTAACAGCCAAAGCCCCCTCCTGTCCGGATGCTATTGATCAACTCGTACTGAGCTTTATGCCAGCCACTTTGGCGGATGCCGGCCCGGATGCAGAGATCTGTCAGGGCAGCACCTTTACCGTTTCTGGTGCTACGGCCACCAATGCGTTAAATTACGCCTGGTCGAGTAATGGCACAGGCACTTTCAATGGTGAAAACAGCCTAACGCCTACCTATTTCCCAACAGCTATTGATATTGCCAATGGTAGCGTAACGATCACTTTGACAGCAACCGGAGCTGCACCTTGCAACAATACTGTAACAGACAGCTTTGTGCTTACAATACGCAAAGCTCCCACCGCGTATGCCGGAGCGAATGCAACAATATGCGAAAATCAGTCCTATACCGTTCTTGATGCAACTGCCACGAATTATACGATGCCACCAGTTTGGACACATAACGGTGGTGGTACGCTTACAGGCCAGACAACGCTTTCGCCCACCTACACACCCAGTGCAGCTGATCTGCTTGCTGGAAGTGTAACCCTTACACTGCGGGCCAATCCAATTACCCCTTGCGCTTCACCAGCCACAGACCAGATGACCATCAGCTTTAATACTGCACCCGAAGTATTTGCCGGTAACAACATCTCAAGTTGTGGTACAAGTCCCGTTTTCCTCAATGAAGCCACAGCCTCCAACTATACTTTAGTGAGCTGGACAAGCAATGGAACAGGTAATTTTGATGACAATAACGTACTTCGTCCAACTTATAATCCTTCAACAGCAGATGTTCTCACAGGTAATATTACCTTGTCGGTAAGTGTTACGCCGAGCGCAGCCTGCGCTGGAACAGGAAATGCTTCGGACTTCCTGACATTGACCCTTAGTGCCAACCCAACTGTTAATGCTGGACCTGATCTTCAGGTTTGCGATGGCTCCTCGATTCAGATACTGAATGCAACTGCTACCAATCACGGGACGCTACTCTGGACAACTACCGGTGACGGAACTTTTGATGATCCTTCAAACCTAAACGCTACTTACAACCCAGGCAATTCCGATATTGCAGCTGGCCAGGCATTGCTAACCTTAAGAGCTAATGCAATAGCACCCTGCACCAACTTTGTGACAGACAACCTGCTTCTTCAGATACAGGCTAAGCCACAAGCCAACGCCGGAGCCGATCTGACTGTTTGTGCCGGAAGTTATACCATTAATGATGCTACTGCCTTAAATTATAACCCAGCAACTATCAGCTGGATACATTCAGGTGCTGGTACACTTACTAACCCAACAAGCCTGACCCCAACTTATCTGCCAACACCTGCCGAAATGAATGGCAGCACCATCACCTATACGATGACTGTAAGTGGCAATGGAAGTTGTAGTGGAGAAACAGCAAGCGATCAGAAAAAAATCAGCTTCGCCCCTGCTCCCACAGCAAATGCTGGCTCAGATCAAACCATATGTGCCATGGATGTTGTAACACTCAATGGGAATGCTACAAACCACGCTTCATCACTTTGGACAAGCAGCGGCGATGGCATATTTGCAAACCGCAATAACCTAGTTACCTCTTATACACCCGGCCAGGCCGACCGTTTGGCGGGTTCCGTAAACCTCACTTTAAGAGCCAATAGCGGCGCACCCTGCAACACCTTTGTTGAAGATGTGATGACTGTGTTTATCAATCCTGTCCCCGTTGTAAATGCCGGCCCGGATCAAACCACCTGCGAAAGCGGCGAGTTTGAAATCCAGCTTGCCAGTGCTACAAACTACAGCAGTTTGCAGTGGATATCAACCGGAACCGGAATCTTTGGCAATGCCACTCAGCTGCAAACCAGTTATTTCCCAACACCGGCAGACATCGTAAATGGTGCTGTAACTTTAACGCTTACAGCCAGTTCATTAAGCTGTCCTGCAAATACAGCACAGGATTCCTTCGTACTTTATTTTGAAGAAAATATTACTGTAAATGCAGGTCCGAACGCAATTATCTGTCAAGGTACTGATTTTGCAATAACACAAGCATCAGCACCAAATGCCGTAAGCATCAACTGGACAAGCAGCGGAACGGGCACATTCTATAATCAGCAAACCATCAATCCGATTTATTATCCCAGCAACCTGGATATTACCAACGGAAGCGTGGTTCTAACCTTAACTGCAAACGGACAAGCACCTTGTAACACGCCGGTTTCTGATGCTCTTACGCTGAACTTCGTGCGTCAGCCTGTTACTAACGCGGGGGCTGATATCGTGGTGTGCGAAACCGGAAACTATACAATAACAGATGCCAGTGCGAGCAATTACGCTACGCTATTCTGGAGTGCAAGCGGTACTGGAACTATTTCGGACGGAAATACGATAACCCCGACCTACACACCTTCAAATCAGGATATTACAAACGGATTTGTAATCCTGACATTAAGGGCAAATTCCATCAATCCGCCCTGTACGGCTCCTGTTTCCGACTCCAAAATGTTAAGTTTTGCAGGCGCACCAACTCTCTTTGCAGGTACTGACCTTACAATATGTACGGGCAGCAATGTATTTTTAGGTGAAGCCACTGCAACCAACTATTCTACCATCAATTGGATCACTAATGGAACGGGTATTTTCAACAATCCAAGCACGCTAAACCCCACCTACTATCCAACACCAAATGACATTGCCCAGGGAACGATTACGTTAACAGTTACTATTGAACCATTGGCAGCTTGCAGTAGCACCCCTCCATTGACTGACAATATCCAAATCAACTTTATTGGCAATGTGATTGCTAACGCCGGCAATAACGGAATAATATGTGAAAACGAGGACTTTACCATCACCAATGCCAGTATTGGCGGAGGCGAAACACCTTATTGGGAAACATCGGGAACCGGAGTTTTTGACGATTCTAATACACTTAACCCTACCTATACTCCCGGATTTGAAGACATTCAGGCCGGAAGCGTAATTTTAACCCTTAACGTTGATGGAACCGGTACTTGTGCCGGCAATTCGGATAGCGATGATTTAACACTTACCATAAGGCAAAATGTTAGCGTAAACTTAGGTGCCGACCTCAATAGCTGCGGTACTGTTCCAATAGCATTTAATGGTAGTTACGCCTCCAGCTTCCAAAGCCTGAGCTGGCAAACCACCGGCACAGGAAGTTTTGATAATGCTACCGGTTTAAATCCTGTTTATACGCCATCAACTGCCGATATGAATGCCGGAAGTGTAATTATTTCGCTCACGGCCACGCCAATAAATCCCTGTTCAGGAAATGCATCGGACGCCCTTACGCTATTCCTCAACATCGAACCGCAAGTAAATTTGGGTGTCGATCTGGCTGTTTGCGAAACGGACAACATCCAACTAAATGCCAACGCATTTAATTACAGCACTATAAGCTGGGTTAGCAGCGGAACTGGAACTTTCAGTAATCCAGGCTCATTGTTAACAAATTATTTACCTTCGGAAGACGACATACTGAACAGCCCGATAACAATTACAGCAAATGTTGCTGGTACAGGCGACTGTAGTTCGCTAACGGTTTCAGACAATATCCTGATCTTTATTGAGCCTTCACCGGAAATCACGGTGATGGAAAATCAATCTACCTGCGGCACAATTTTTCAAATTTCAAACACCGCCGCAGCCAATTACAACACGCTTAGTTGGCAAACTTCCGGTGATGGCACGTTTGATAATGCTGCTACACTAAACCCGGTTTACACAGCCGGAGCCAACGATATGCTGACAGGAAATGTTGTGTTAACTGCCACAGCCACAGCAAATGCGCCATGTGCTAATGATGCCATCGACAACTTTACCATCACTTTCAGCAATCAGCCCGATGCCTTTGCTGGCAATGATGGCACCATAGCCGAAGGTGAAACTTACAGCCTTTTTGAAGCAACCGCTAATAATTACAGCAGCTTGCTTTGGACTACGTCTGGCGATGGAAGTTTTAGTGTAAACACCGATCTAAATCCTGTTTATACACCGGGAACTGCTGATATAGCTACTGGAAGTGTTGTTCTTACTTTAACTGCCGAAAACGGCCCCAACTGCACAGATGCAATTTCTACCTTAACCCTTAACATCCAGCCGTTACCGGATGCTTATGCGGGATCAGATGCTACTATTTGCGCCACGCAAACATTTGCTCTTACAGAAGCCACCGCCTCCGATTACGCTCAAATTATTTGGAGTAGCAGCGGAGATGGTACATTTGATAATATAAATGCACTAAACCCTGTTTATACGCCTGGTACGAATGATATCAACAGCCAAACTGTGGTGCTTACCATCACTGCCACCTGCACCTGGGCTTGTCCAGCTGCTACTGACGATTTAACATTGACCATTACAGCACTTCCGGCTGCTAATGCAGGAGGCGATATTGCCACCTGCGTAACTGCTCCAATTCAAATCACAGGAGCTTCCGTAAACACGGCCGGAACAATAGTCTGGACGCACAACGGAACAGGTACACTCAACAACACAGCAATCATAGATCCCGTTTATTCACCGGCAGCAGGCGATGCAGGAAACGTTGTAACGCTTAGCTTAACCGCTTTTGGGCAGGGAAACTGTAGCACCGAATCAGCACAGGATGCGCTGCAAATTACTGTTGAACCACTACCTATTGTGTTTGCCGGCAATAATCAGGCAGTTTGTGTAAATAACTTACTACAACTGAGTGACGCCACGGTAACCAACGCCTCTTCAATCCTTTGGACAGAAAATGGTGATGGCAGCCTCAACAACAACAGCATTCAAAACCCGGTCTATACGCCGGCAGCAACGGATGCAGGAACTACCGTTACTTTCACCCTCACAGCCACTGGTGCAGGCAACTGCAACACAGAACAGCTGAGTTCTACCGTTGAAATTACTTTTGACCCACTTCCCCAAGTATTTGCCGGAAACAACTTTAGCAGTTGCATAAGCAGTACGATCCAATTGAGCGAAGCCACCGGTTCTGCAACGGCATTACTCACCTGGACACACAACGGCGCGGGAAATTTGAACAACAGCAATATCTTAAATCCTGTTTATACACCTGATCCTGCCGATACAGGAAATGATGTAACATTCACCCTTACCGGACAAGGTTCCGGAAGTTGCAATGGCGAAACGGCAAGCTCCAACATCATCGTTCATTTTGATGAATTGCCTGAAATTTTTGCCGGCACAGATAAGGTCAGCTGTATTTCAGAAAGCATTAGTCTTGCGGATGCTACTGCTACAAACGCCCTTGGGTTAAACTGGACACATGATGGCAGCGGAACGCTCAACAGCAGCACCGTGATCAATCCTATTTATACGCCTGGAGCAGCTGATGCCGGAAATACAGTAACATTCACATTCACGGCCAGCGGTACAGCAAATTGCGCTTCTGCAACGGTGTCTGACGTGGTTCTAATAAATATTGAAGCACTGCCAACGGCCTATGCCGGACAGGATATTACAGCTTGCGTAACACAAGCAATTCCTATAAACACGGCACAAGCTACTAATTTCGGTAGCCTGCTTTGGACGGATAACGGTGCCGGAACTTTTGATGATCCCAGCCTACTGAATCCTATTTACACACCAGGTGCAGCCGATGCCGGAAATGTTGTAACGATCACGCTAACAGCTACAGGAGATGGAAACTGTAGTGGCGAAACCGCAGTTTCTACTGCTGAACTCACCATCAACCCGCTCCCACAAGCATTTGCCGGGACAAATGGCATTACTTGTGTCTCCAATCCATTCCCAATCAGCGATGCGACTGCTCTTTATGCCGGAACGACAGCATGGACACATGATGGCGCAGGAACACTAAGTGCCAGCAGCATAATCAATCCTGTTTATACACCTGCAACCGCCGATGCCGGAAATGTAGTAACACTCACACTTACAGTATTTGGCGAAGGCTATTGCAATGCAGCCACAGCAAGCTCAACGATGCAAATAACCGTAGCACCAATGCCGGAAGTTTTTGCCGGTAATGATGCCACTATCTGTGTCAATCAGAATTATCAACTTATTGGGGCAACGCAAACAAATACAGCTTCTATAAGCTGGACGCATAATGGCGATGGAACACTCAACGCCAATAACATCCTCAATCCGGTTTATACGCCTGCTGCTTCCGATGCCGGAAATGTACTTGTATTTACCCTTTCGGCAACAGGCCAGGGACAGTGCGCAACTGAAACCACAAATTCGGTTATGCAACTTACTGTTACGCCACTACCAACAGCCTTTGCCGGAACCGATCAGGTTACCTGCGCGCTTCAACCGATTCAAATTTCAGATGCTACTGCAACCTATGGCAGCAGCCTGCTTTGGACACACAATGGAACTGGTAGCCTGAACGCCACCAATATCATTAACCCTATTTATACGCCGCTTGCCACAGATGGTGGAAATACCGTAACATTAACCCTTACAGTTAATGGACAGGGAGAATGTGCTACAGAAACTGCAACTTCTACAGTAGAAATTTTGGTTGATGCTATGCCAGTAGCCTATGCCGGTGCCGACCGCAGCACTTGTGTGAATACAGCCGTTCAGTTTAATGATGCCTCAGCAACCAATGCCATTTCCCTCAACTGGACACATGACGGCTTAGGTACGCTTAATGACGCTACTGCTATTCACCCTGTTTACACACCGGCAACAAATGATGCCGGAAATGTGGTGACCCTTACCTTGACAGCACAAGGTGCTGCAACTTGTGCAGCCAGTACTGACAGCGATCAGGTGCAACTTACAGTAGGTGCTTTGCCGACAGTAAATGCTGGTGCCGACAGAACAAGCTGCTCCACAGCTGCTTTCACTATTGAAGGTGTTACAGCAACAAATTATCAGAATCTTAGCTGGATTTCCAGCGGAACAGGTAGTTTTGACAATAACACTATACTTTCGCCTCAATACCTGCCGAGTGCCAGCGACCTGAATGCAGGAAACGTTACACTAACGTTAACAGCCAGCTCCGTTGCACCTTGCAACCTAAATATAAGCGACAGCTTCGTGTTAAGCTTCGAAGAAGGCCCACAGGCCTTTGCCGGAAACAATGCCAATATTTGCGCCAGCACTGACTATTTTATTGCAGATGCCACGGCCTCAAATTACTCCGATATCCTTTGGGAAACCTCAGGCGATGGTAACTTTGACAATCCTTTGGCAATAAATCCGATTTACAGCCCGGGAACTGCTGACATCCAAAATGGAACAGCAACACTAACGCTCACGGCCTCCGGAGTAAGTAATTGCTTGCCTGCAACTTCAAGTCTTACGCTTACGATCACACCATTACCGGTTGTAAATGCAGGAAGTGATTTCAACATCTGTGAAAACAACCAGGTGGTTATTACCGATGCCTTTGCAGAGCATTATCAAAACCTGCTTTGGATTGGCGGCGATGGCAGCTTCGACGATGCCAACGCACTAAATCCAACCTACACACCAGGAACCAATGACTTGGTAAGCGGCGAGGTATGGCTCACCCTGATTGGCACCGCTATTAATCCTTGCGGTGGGCAAGCCGAAGATCAACTTCTGGTGAACTTTAACCAGAGAGCTACTGCCTTTGCAGGCCCTGATGTAGTTAGCTGTGGCAATGATCACTTTGAAATTACAGAGGCAACGGCCACCAATTATAGCGGTCTGCTCTGGACAACTTCCGGTGGCGGCACCTTCCTGAATAATGGAACACTTACGCCAACCTATATTCCAAGTGCGGGAGATTTAGTTAGCGGCAATGTCATTCTTACACTTACCGCAAGCAGTATTGCACCTTGTTCTCAGCCCGCGCTAAGCAGTATGACACTAAGCTTTACAGAAGAAGCAATTGTTGATGCAGGCCCCGATGGCAGTATGTGCGAAGGCGATAACTATACCACCAACGGAGCCACCGCAGCCAATCATCAGGCTGTGAGTTGGAGCAGCAGCGGAACAGGAAGCTTTGCCGGAACCACAACACTTGTAACCACTTACATCCCAAGTGCTGCTGATATTGAAGCCGGTGTGGTAACGCTCAGCCTTACGGCATACGGAAATCCGCCTTGTGGTGAAGCAACAGACTTTTTAACACTTACCATCAGGAAACAGCCTACAGCTTTTGCAGGAACAACAACGGCACTCTGCGCTGGCCCTAACGTACTGGAAGGTGCTATCGCTACCGATTATGCCTCAATAAGCTGGTCAACAACAGGTAGTGGAAGCTTTGTCAATGGCAATACACTTACTCCAATATACACGGCAACGGCCCTCGATATTGTGAACAGCCCAATCAGCTTTACGCTGACCGCAAATCCTATTGCACCCTGTGCCAGCCCGCCTGCAACACATACAATTATTGTGGATGTGTTTGAAGGTGTTGATATTGATGCAGGTGCCAATGGACTGATCTGCGAAGGCCAGACATTCACACTTGATGCCACGGTTGATCCATCGGTAACTGATATTTTATGGACAACTTCAGGAACTGGAACTTTCAGTGATCCGACCATAGAAGACCCAACCTATACGCCTTCTGCGGCAGATATAGCCAATGGTGCTGTAACGCTTACGCTTACAGCAGCAAATCCTGCCTGTAGCGGCCAAAGTGATTATGTGGTGCTGACCATAAACCGTAACCCCATCGTTGAAGCCGGAGCACAGGATTTCGTTTGCCTATCCGGAAGTTATACCGTTGCAGATGCTACCGTTAGTAATGCCTACGATCTACTGGAATGGACTATCGTTCCCGGAAGCGGAAATGGTACTTTACTCAATCCAAATTCGTTGACGCCGACTTATATTGCAGATGCAGCAGACGAAGGCACTCAGGTTGCATTGCTACTTACTGTAACAGCCAGCGCACCCTGTGCCGGCACGGTAAGCGATGTAAAACTACTAAACGTTACTTCTGAGCCTGTTGCTCTTGCCGGTTCTGACGCTACGATTTGCGAAACGGATACTTATACCGTGTTTGATGCCAATCCGTCAAATTATGCCAGCCTCAGCTGGACAACCAACGGATCGGGTACCTTTATCAACCAGGGACAAATAAATCCGACCTATATCCCAAGCGATGCAGATATCGCCATGGGTAGCGTGACGCTTACTTTAGAAGCAGCAAATCCGCCCTGCCTGAGCGACTTTGACCAGATGATTCTGACATTAGAAGCACTTCCAATCGTTAATGCCGGCAATGATGCAACTATCGACATTGGCAGCAGCTATACCATCACGAACGCATCAGTTCAAAATGCAGCCGACTTTGTGTGGAGCAGCTCTGGAACAGGAACTTTTAACGATGTTGACCTTATCCATCCGACCTATACGCCAAGTGATCAGGACTTTGCCCTCGGAAGTGTACAACTTACGCTGACAGCCGACGGACAAGGCAACTGTATTGGCAACCAGGTTTCAGATTATATGATTCTGACTGTAACCAATTATCCGCCTGTTGATTTCTTCTGGAATACAAGCTGTGGAGGAAGCCCCGTTGAATTCTTTATAGATCAGACGGTAACAGATATAACACAAATAGTTACTTATACCTGGAACTTTGGCGATGGCATCACTTCTAACCTCATGGATCCGGTGCATACTTATGCCACATCTGGTACCTATAGTGTTACACTAACCATCGTTGATGTAAATGGTTACAGCAATACCGTTCAGAAGTTTGTTGAAGTTTATGAATTGCCTTATGTCAATTTTGGTTTCGACAGCCCTGTATGCAGCGAGGCCGAAGTTAACTTCACCAGTTATGCTACCAGTCCGGCAGGCCACATAAATAAATGGGTATGGGACTTTGGCGATGGCACAACAGAAACCATCACCTTCCCTGCACAGCCTCACACCACGCACAATTACACCAATAGCGGCAGCTATTTCGTCAGCCTGACCGTAACAACCATTGACGGTTGTGTAGGTGCCAGCATAAAAACTATTACTGTGGTTGCAGCACCTTCTCCGGCATTTACTTACCAGGGAACCTGTGCCGGCAATTCAGTGCAGTTTACTGACCTCTCACAAACCAATGGCGGGGGCGATATCATTAGCTGGTCATGGAACTTTGGCGACCCGGCTTCCGGCACGGATAACTTCTCTAATCTGAAAAATCCGACACACTCCTACGACACTGAAGGCACTTACGATGTAAGCCTTACAGTAACCAATGTTAACGGATGCGAATTTACTATCACCGACCCCGTGATCGTGAACCCATTGCCGACCGTAGATATCATTGCCGACAACAACCCGGTCTGCCTGGGCGACGCCATCAACTTCAGCACTACCACGCCTGATGTACAGAACTGGCTGTGGAACTTTGGCGACGGCAACACCTCCACCCTGCCCAATCCGGGACATGTTTATGGATTTGCAGGAATTTACACCGTTACTTTGCAAATAGAAACCGTAGATGGCTGTATGGCTGAAACGACCCTGAACGTTCAGATCAACAACCACCCAACAGCACTATTTACTAATACAACACCCGGTTGTGGACTTCAAACGATTTCATTCACCGACCTTTCCATTTCGCCCAATGGCGCAATAGTTGATTGGCTGTGGGACTTTGGCGATGGCAACACTTCCACCGATCAAAATCCTACTAATGAATATTTAACTGCCGGAACCTTTATCGTTTCGCTTAGCGTTACTGATGCTACAGGCTGTACGGATACTTATCAGAAAACCATTTCCATCAAAACTGCGCCGATAGCCAACTTCGCTTTTGAAGCAGCCTGCGTCGGTCAGCCGGTAATATTTACCGATCTCTCCTCTGTCAATAATGGCAGTAATATCATTGGTTGGCAATGGAATTTTGGTGATCCAGCTTCTGGAACAGCCAATAATTCGACAGTCCAAAATCCGACCCATATATTTGTTGGCAATATGCCTGCCGGTGGATTCACAGTTTCGCTCACGATAACCAATGTAGAAGGTTGTACTGATGTCTTTGAGACACAAGTAGTACTCGATGAGGGACAAACTATCACCATCACTACCGACAACGACATCCATTGTCTGGGCGAGATCGTGCAGTTTAGCTCCAATGCCACCAATGTTGAATCGTGGCTATGGAACTTTGGCGACGGCAACACCTCAACTCAAGCCAATCCAACGCATATTTATCAGTTTACCGGCAATTATAATGTAACGCTCAATATTCAGGATGCGAACGGATGTACTGCCTCAGACGCCCATCAGATTAAAGTAAATGAGCTGCCAACGGCCAACTTTAGCAATTCTACCCCCGGATGTCCCGATGAGACGATCCATTTTACAGACCTTTCTATCTCGCCCAATGGCGGAATAGTAAACTGGCACTGGGAGTTCGGTGATGGCGACGAAGCAATTATTGATGCCCCGGGCAATCCAAATGTGGAACATATTTATGCCAATCCCGGCACTTATAATGTTACGCTAACCGTGACCGATGTTACAGGTTGCGAAGACAGCTTTACCCGTCAAATCGTAACAGAAAGCGCGCCGCTGGCCAACTTTACCTTCACCCAAACCTGCTTTGGCGAACCGGTGCTGTTTACCGATCTTTCGTCGCCCAACGGTGGTTCGGACCTCTTTAGCTGGGAATGGGATTTCGGCAATCCGCTATCAGGCGTGAACAACAGCTCAACATTGCAAAATCCTTCGCACCTGTTTACTGATCCGGGTCTTTACACAGTAAGCCTCACAGTAACAAATACGCAAGGCTGTCCGCACACTTTTGAAGCTGAGGTTACGGTAAGCGAAACCGTTGACATCGACTTTAATTTTGATGCCGTAGCATTCTGTCCGGGCGAGATAATTAATTTCACACCGATTGGAGACGATATTGTTTCCTATAATTGGAGCTTTGGTGATGGCGGTACTTCCATACAGCAAACGCCAACCTATATTTATACCCAAGCCGGCACTTATACCGTTTCGCTGCTTGTAACAGCCATCGACGGCTGCCAGGGTTATGTAGAACATGATGTGGTGATCAACGAAGAACCAATTGCTGCTTTCAGTACGGATAGTCCTACTTGCAATGGTTCTCCAACGCATTTCTTCAATGCTTCCTCTTCACCAACAGGCCATATCACTGAATGGATATGGAACTTTGGCGATGGCAGCCCGGAAGAAATTGTTGCCTTCCCCGCTAATCCTGATGTGGAATACACTTACGCCGCCAACGGCACCTACAATGCCACCCTCACGGTAACCAACACCAACGGCTGCTCCAACAGCATAAGCCACGAAGTAGTGGTTGCTCCGGGACCGATAGCTGCCTTCGATCATAATGGAAGTTGCGCCGAAAGTCCGGTAAGCTTTATCGATCTTTCACAGGAAAACGGTGGTGGCATGATTACAGGCTGGCAGTGGAACTTTGCCGACCTCCCCTCTGGCACGGCCAATACCTCAACGCTGCAAAACCCTGAACACAGCTTTACAGCTCCCGGCGATTATGATGTAGAACTTATCATCACCAATATCAACGGATGCACCAGCACAGTAACTAACACCATTACTATTGATGAGGCCTTGCTGGTTGAAATTACCGTTGACAACGAAACACCTTGTTTAGGTACACCTGTCAACTTCAGCGGAACAGCAGCCGGTGCAGTAATTTGGCTTTGGGATTTTGGAGATGGCAATACAGCCACTGTGCAAAATCCCTCACATACATATATTACAACAGGCGCATTCACAGTTAGTCTGACTGCGGAAACAGCTGAAGGCTGCAGCAATACCACTACATTAAATGTTGTGGTAAATCCAGCTCCGGTTTCCCGCTTTATCAGCACCAGTCCGGCCTGCTCATCCGATAGCGTACATTTCGTCAATCAGTCCACCACGCCCAATGGCTTTATCCAGACCTTTATTTGGGATATGGGCGATGGTAGTGAACCTATTACGGTTGAGGATCCAGGCAATCCTAACGTTGCCTATCTGTATACTTTGCCAGGAACTTATGAGGTTAGCCTAACAGTTATCGACAACTCCGGTTGCGAAAATACCAGCAGCAAGTCAGTACAGGTGGTAGCCAGTCCTATTGCTGATTTTAGTAGTAACGAGAGCTGCTTTGGAACGCCTACCTTCTTCACTGACTTAACCTCAGCCAATGGTGGCCCGGATTTAGTAAGCTGGCAATGGTATTTTGACGATCCCAATTCGGGTGTCAACAACACCTCTACGCTTCAAAATCCTACACATATCTTTACAGAAGTACGTCCATTTAATGTTACTTTAATAGTCACCAACAGTAATGGATGCGAACACACTATAATAAAGGTTGTGAGTGTAAGCGCTTCGCCAGATGTTGATTTCGAGATTGTCAATGATGAACTATGTCTCAATACCGCAGCTGAGTTCGAAGGAATTGGTGCGGACATTAGTTCCTGGTTCTGGGAATTTGGCGACGGTGGCACTTCCATCCAGCAAAACCCAAGCTATATGTATGCCGAACCCGGCGAATATACTGTGACACTCACGGCTACCGGAATCGGTGTAAACCAATGCCAGAGTAGTATCAGCAAGCCCATCTTTATCAATGATACGCCAATCGCCGACTTTGGCGTGGCAAATAGCTGCTTAGGCGAAAACACCCTATTTACCGATCAGAGTGTTAGCTTGTATGGCATTATCGAAACATGGGCATGGGACTTTGGCGATGGCAACACCTCAATTGAACAAAATCCTGAGCATTTATTTGCCGATGCCGATGACTATTTTGTAACACTCACGGTAACAGACAATTTCGGCTGCTCAGAAGCTATCAGCCGTTGGGTATCTATCTATGAAAAACCCACAGCTGCATTCAGCTTCAATCAAGTTTGTGACCCAAGCGGAAAGGTTTTCTTCTTTAATGAATCAGAAAGCAGCCCCAATGGTAGCCCAATTCAGGAATATCACTGGAGCTTCAACGATGGCTATTCTTCCAGCGACATCAATCCGAATCATATTTTCCCTGAACCGGGAACCTGTTACGAAGTAAGCCTAACAATTACCGACGCTTTTGGATGCCAATCAACAGCAACCGAAGAAATCTGTATCTGGGAAACACTTACGGTTGACTTCACTTCAACAGAGGTTTGTCAGGGCGTTGCCACTGAGTTTGCGACAAGCTACCTACCCGAAGAGGATGAAATCGTAAGCTATGCGTGGAACTTTAACGACGGCTCGGACATCTTTTTAACCTTTGAAGAAACAGCCAGTCATATTTTCCCTGTTGCCGGCACTTATCTGGTGGAACTAACTGCCACCAATATAAATGGTTGCGAAAACACCATTTACCATCCAGTAATCGTTTACGGACTGCCACTACCCGATTTCAGCTATTTACCAGGCTTGTGTGATGATCCGGTTGCCTTTACCGATCTTTCTGACGGTAACGGTGCGCTGGTAGAAACCTGGTTCTGGGACTTTGGTGATCCGGATTCGGGTCCCGACAACTTCTCTAATTTGCGCAACCCCAATCACTTATACAACGACCAGGGCGGTATTTATCAAGTAAAACTGATTGTAACCAACTTCAATGGCTGCGAAGCAAGCATTACCAAAGAAGTGATCCAGGATCCTTGTATTCAGGCCTCGTTTATCGCGCCAGCCATCACGCTTTGTGCTGATTCTACTATCTGCTTCACAGACAATTCCTATATAGGAGCAGACAATGGAACTATCAACCGATGGATTTGGAACTTTGGCGACAATACCCCTGATTATGAATATACCGTATTGGAAAACCCGGTATGCCATACTTTCTCAGGTCGCGAAGGCGGTGAGTTTGTGATTAGCTTGACTGTCGAAGCTACTGTAAATGGCAATCCATTTACCGATACACATACCGAAACCATCACCATTTATCCGAAACCCACAGCACGCTTCATTCCTGCTCCGGCGTGTCAAAATACAGCAGCCGTATTTACAGATAATTCAATTGGAAACGGGCTTCCAATCAAGAGCTGGTTCTGGGATTTCGGCGATTTGACGACGGTACACGACACTTCATCAATGAAAAACACATCCTACAGATATCCCGATTACGGCTTGTTTGATGTGCAATTGGTGGTGAGTAACGCGTTTGACTGTACTGACACCCTAATCAGTGAGATAGAAATCTATGAGCCGCCTACTGCCGACTTTATCGCTGTTGACAGTTGCGCGACCTACATCACCTATTTCAATAATCTGAGTGCGACTGGTGGTGCTTCTATCACTAATTATTTCTGGCACTTCGGTGATCCGGGAAGTAATAACAACGACGGTAATCACTGGACTGACTCTACTTCCACAGATCGCTGGGCAGAGCATATTTACAACAGCCCAGGCACTTATTTTGCCACGCTGATGGTAGAAGACGGCAATAGCTGTCGCGATACGGTACGGCACAGCCTGCCCGTACATCCAATTCCCAACGCGAGCTTCACCTACGAAGACCGCTATCAGGGAAAACAAGGACAGGTATTTTTTGAAAGCACCAGCGATGCTACGGCTACCAGTTTCTTCTGGGACTTTATGACGGCAGAAGGAGATTTCTCCAATGAAGAAAACCCTGTCTTCCAGTTCAGAGATGATGGCATTTATGATGTGATGCTGGTTGCCTATAATAACCATATGTGTCCCGACACAGCTATCAATCCGTATGAAATTGTCTTTACAGGACTTTATTTCCCCAATACTTTTGTACCTAACAGTGATGACCCGAAAGTAAACAACTTTAAGGGTCTGGGAGAAAACCTGCAGACATACCAACTTGAGGTTTATACTTCCTGGGGGCAATTAATCTGGTCGAGCTCGGCGCTGGTTGGCGGCAAGCCGGCGGAAGCCTGGGACGGAACCTATAACAACCAGGACTTGCCCATCGGTGCATACATCTGGAAAGCCTCGGCTTCATTTAAAGACGGCACCATCTGGGAAGGCTCGGATAATGGTGACGGCAATTTGAAAACCTACGGTATCTTAAACTTAATCCGTTAATAGAAAGGAGGACAACATGAAAAAGACAGCTAAATATTTTATTAACGGAAATGCAAACCGCAACGCCATGAAACCTGCTGCAATAGTTATATTAATCCTGACAACGCTAAGCTTTTGTTTTGCACCAACTGCTTCGGCA